>Ga0209596_1001746_pt1 | contig 18354 bp, 14 predicted proteins | sample M_130807_MF_Meta_FD_187314 | JGI IMG/M metagenome (GOLD analysis project Ga0209596, IMG submission 187314) | Freshwater microbial communities from Lake Montjoie, Canada to study carbon cycling - M_130807_MF_MetaG (SPAdes) (version 2) | ecosystem: Environmental > Aquatic > Freshwater > Lake...
ATCAAGTTCGGCATCGGTCAGAGACCCACAATCACGCGTCTCGACCACAACTGACATGCCTACAGTCTGCCAGCAAAACTTCGGTTTCGGCAGGGGTCATCTATGCAATCGTTGCGGCATCTCCAAACGATGCTCGTAGTTGACCCATCACTCGATCTAGGTTGACCGTGTATTGCGCGCCAAGGCTTACTGCTTTGTCGTCTGACAGATGCAGGAATACAGGCGCATCACCAGGGTGCTCTAGCAAGACCGCCTGCAAATCCGCAATCAAAGTCTCAGTGATCGCCTGGGCACTAAATCTCAAGTGCAATGAGTCCTGCGATGATCGCAACCCTTCCAAAACAATTATTTCAGTGGCCATGAAGCCGACTTTTGTTTCATCGCGCGCATCCATTCTGCCTCGCACCGAGATCAGCATGTCATCGGCAAGTTGATGCCCGTATTTTTCGAGAGTCTTCGGAAAAACGGTGACCTCAATTGCACCTTGCAAATCTTCCAACATGAATGTGGCCATCTGGTCACCTTTTTTGGTGTAGCGCCGATTGACCTGGTTGACAATGCCACCAATGGTCATAAACGAGCCATCAGCAGATTCAAGCGCTTCAGGAATTGAGCAATCAACTCGACGTCGCAGAGCACCTTCAATGCCCATCAGTGGATGATCCGAAACGTACAGACCGAGCATTTCTTTTTCAAATTTCAGTTGCTCGGATTTTTCAAAATGCAGGTCAGGTATCAACTGACGTTCACTGAATCCGCCTTCGGTTTCTTCCATTTCGCCAAACAGGCTCATGACACCTTGATCTTTTTCTTCGCGACGCTTCAGGGTCGTGTCAATAATCGGCATGAATGAAGCAAGCAACCCCTTACGTGGATGACCAAGCTTGTCAAATGCACCTGCTTTAATGAGCGACTCAATCGCCCTCTTGTTGAGTACGTCTGTTGGTACTCGTTCTGCAAAGTCGTAAAAAGATTCGAACGGGCCATAGGTGTTGCGGTGCTCAACAATTTTCATCGAGAGACCCTCGCCTACGTTGCGAATAGCAGAGAGACCGAACGTGATCTTGCGCACCTCGCCGTCAAGCACTGGTTCGAAATTGACGCCAGAAAGATTGATGTCGGGCGTGAGCACAACGATGTTATTCATGCGTGCATCAGAAAGGTACACAGCCGCCTTCTCGTAATTGGTCTTGACGCTGGTGAGCAAGCACGCGACATACTCAACCGGAAAATGCGTTTTCAGATATGCGGTTTGATACGAAATCAATCCATACCCATATGCGTGGCTTTTTGCAAACGCATAGTCGGCAAACTTTTCGATCATGTCAAAAATGGTTGTTCCCAGCTCATCGCCATAGCCCAACTTGATACAACCCGCTTCAAAACCAGCGCGTTGTTCCGCCATGGCTACTTTGTCTTTTTTGCCACATGCTTTGCGCAACGTGTCTGCTTCGGCCAGCGAGTATCCAGCAAATTTTTGCGCCACGCGCATCACGCTCTCTTGATAGATCATGAGCCCGTATGTGTCACCCAATAGGTCCGCAGCATCTGGATGGAAATATTCGGTCTTTTTGCGATTGTTTTTGTAGTCGGCAAAATCATTGTGCATGTTCTCGCCCATTGGACCAGGGCGATACAAAGCCAGCACTGCAGAAAGATGCTCAAACGTCTCTGGCATCAAGGAACGAAGTAGCGCTCGCATCGGGGTACTCTCCAGCTGAAAAACTCCAATGGTGTCACCACGTGCAAGCAACTCAAAAGTTGGCTTGTCATCAATAGGCAATTTGTCTATATCAAAGTCGCTGTCGCGGAATTGCCGAATCATGGCATTGGCATCGCTCAATACGTCAAGGTTTCGAAGCCCCAAAATATCCATCTTGAGTAGTCCGAGCGCCTCAACACCATGCATTTCAAACTGCGTCACCACCGGTGCATCTTCCGGATCTTGCCCCTGTTCGGTCTTGCGCTGAATAGGTAGATACTCGGTCAATTTTTCTTTTGTAATTACTACAGCAGCGGCGTGGATGCCAACGTTGCGCTTGAGGCCTTCGAGACCTCTCGCAACATCCACAACTTCCTTGACTTCGCTATCGAGTTCGTACAGAGCCCGCAACTCTGCAGCAGCGCGATATCCGTCTTTGTGTTCACCCTTCGGATCGTGCTCTAAACAAAACCTCAGAGGAGTGTCACGACCCATGATCACAGGCGGCATCAGCTTGGCAATCCTGTCGCCAACGAGATATGGCTTGCCCAGCACTCTCGCGGCATCGCGCACGGCGTTACGTGCCTTGATCGTGCCAAACGTAATGATTTGCGCAACGTGATCACGACCATATTTATCTGACGCATACCGAATCATTTGATCGCGGTAACGCGAGTCAAAGTCCATATCAATATCGGGCATAGTGACACGACTCGGATTCAAGAATCTTTCAAACAGCAAGTCGTACTTGATCGGGTCTAAGTCGGTGATGCGCAAGCAATACGCAACGGCGCACCCAGCGGCTGATCCACGACCAGGACCCACGCGTATCGAATGGTCGCGCGCGTAGCGAATCATGTCCCACACAATCAAGAAGTATGAACTGAAACCCATCTGTTCAATTGTTTGCAATTCAAAGTTGAGTCGTTCGAGCACTGCCGGTGGAAGTTTTTGCCCCCATCGCTCCTTGGCTCCCTCGAGTGCAAGGTGGTGCAAATATTCGCCGTCGGTCTTGAAACCTGCAGGCAACTCAAAGTTTGGCAGCACCGGGTTTCCAAATTCAATCTCGATGTTTGCTCGCTCAGCGATCCACAGCGTATTGCTGCACGCTTCTGGCACGTCTCGAAACAACCACTGCATCTCCTGAGCGCTCTTTAAATAATGTTCGGATCCCTCAAACTTGAAACGGTTTGGATCTGACATCGTGCAACCTGTTTGCACACACAACAAAGCGTCATGAGCGGCATGATCGTCTCGATGCGTGTAGTGGGTGTCGTTTGTGGCAAGTAACGGCGCACCAATTTTGCGTGAGAGTTCAATGAGAAGAGGATTGGTCCGTTTTTGATCTGCAAGTCCATGATCCTGCAATTCAATAAAAAAATTGTCTTTGCCAAAAATATCTTGGAGCCTGCCGGCGCAATCATGGGCACCAGTGATATCGCCCTTCATCAAGCGTTGCAAGACGTGTCCGCCCAAACACCCGCTCGTTGCGATCAAACCTTCATGATGCTCGTGCAGTAACTCCCAGTCAATGCGTGGTTGGTAGTAATAGCCCTCCAAAAATGCGCGGCTCGACAACTGAATCAGATTTTTGTAACCAACATTGTTTTCAGCCAGGAGCGTGAGGTGGTAGTACACCTTGCCGCCAGACTCTGTTTCTCCACCCGAATCATCCACCCTGCCTCGCCGAGAAGGCCGCTCAGAGCGATGCTCATGAGCCATGTATGCCTCAGTGCCAATGATTGGCTTTATACCCTGCTCTTTGCACTGTCGATAAAAATCGAGCGTTCCGTACATGTTGCCGTGATCGGTCATTCCCAGCGCGGGCTGACCATCGGCTGCGGCTGCCGCAACCAACTCGTCAAGTCGCGATGCGCCATCCAACATCGAAAACTCGGTATGGACATGCAAGTGGGTAAACGAATCTCCCACTTAGATCTCCTTTCGTTTTTCGATCGATGTTTAATGCAAAAAGCCGCGTTGGAGGAGAGAGATTATCAGTGGGGTGTTTACCCGTGGTGCTTACCTGTATTCACTCGTTATTGGCTAGAGATATGTGCCAGGGCGATCCGAGATTTCTGGGGTCTCTGCCCCACCAGGACCACTTGGCAATTGGCGCATTTGATTTAATTGCTGGTTGGCGGCCAATTGTTGCGCAAACAATGTTGCCTGTATTCCATGGAACAGACCCTCGAGCCAACCAACCAATTGGGCCTTGGCAACTCGTAGTTCGCTGTCTGACGGTGTCACTCCATCGCGAAAAGGCAGCGACAACATCCGCAACTCTTCTGCAAGGTCAGGCGACAGGGCTTCAGTCAATTCAACAATCGATCGTTCATATATTTCCGCAAGACGTTCGCGGGCCGGTCCATCCATCGTCATTGAATGCACCTCGTCAAGCAGTTGCTTAATCATCGAACCGATGCGCATCACCTTGGCTGGTGCTGTCACCGTTTCGTTTGGAATTACTGGTGGAATTTCTGGGGTTTCTTCTTGTACTACTTCAGTCATGTTTGCATTATCTCACTTTTATTTGCCAATTGCCAATAACGGAACATGCATTTCTGCTTCCGTCAACGATCCATGCCGGCAAACCAGCTGATATGGACCAGTGTCATATGGCTCATGAAAACTCACGTCTTTAAATGGCACGAGTGCAACATCACCAAGACGCTTGCGCGCAACATCGGTCACTCGTGGGCCAAACCAGCCATTGTCTATCGTTTCGTCGCGAGTGACGACCCAAGCAACATCGCCGTACATTTCTTGTGCGGTTGCATGCAGCGATTGGATGGCACCACTGCGCGCATGAAGCCACCGAAACCTTCCCTCGCCAGATTGATACGCAACTTGATCCAGTACATCGCGGTGCGGAGTAATAGATGCGTCGCCGATATGCACCTGGCCATGATCCGCGGTCACGATCAACACGCTCCCAGGTGTCAGTTGCTCAAGTACATCTGCAACCAACCGATCTGCTTGTCGCAACTCTGCTTCATAAAACTCACCGAAGCCACGTTCGTGAGCAATCTTGTCGACACCGTCGTAATATGCGTAAATAAATTTTTGACCAGATCGCAACAAAAGACCTACTTGCACCGCAATGCTCGACGAAGATCTCCAGCCCATCGGACGAGAACCACGCAAGTGCGCTTCGGTAAATGCTGATCCTTCAAGTTCGGCTTTGCTCAGCACCGGCACAGACGCGCCCATAAAAGGAGGGCATGGCTGCACAATCTCTGGCGGATACGTCGTGCGCAAGTCACCTTTTTCATCGCCCCAGCGCAACATCTGCATCACGTGACGCCCCATGTCCATGCGATAGCCCATGAGGCCGTGCTCGCCAGGAGTCAGCCCAGTTGCTATCGACGTCAATGCGGTCACCGTTGTTGATGGTGCAACCGTGGTGATCAACCCGCCTTGCATCGACGAAATTGTTGGAGCATGCGCAATGTTGCTTTGCAGTTGATGCCAACCAAGACCATCGATGACGAGCAACACAACTTGGTTTGCTCCCTCTACTGCTTTTGGCATCCATGCAGGAACCGAATCTGTGCCCCGTGGCCCGAGCAGGCTTGGGATAATGCTGGAGATACAACCCCCTGAATACTGAGGAAGCGTTGGATCTAGCACGCGATCTACACTACAACCGTGCGTGTATCTACTCGGGGCGACTATGCGTGTCGCGCTCTCCTTTCTCTTGCCCTCCACGAAGGCGAGCCAGGCCCAACTTCGGTGCGCGACATCGCAACACGTACCGCACTTCCACAGCCCTACCTTGAGCAAATTCTTTTGGTACTCAAAGGAGCAGGCCTCGTCAAATCAAAACGTGGCGTAGGCGGAGGATACACACTGGCTCGACCACCAGAAGAGATCTTGCTCTCGCAAATAATTGCTGCAGCCGATGGCCCGATCAGTCTTGGTGATTTTGGTAAACCACACCAGGATGGTTCATGCGATCATGAAGGCCACTGCGTACTGCTCGCGATCTGGAATGTTGCTGGTGAGCACATGCGCGAACACCTCGAGGATTACACACTGGCAAAAATTGCTTCAGCAGCCAAAGGCACATCGCCTTGGCCACAACTACATCATTAGTTCATTCGCCAAAAAAGCAACTAGCTACAACGAGCAAGCAATACTTTCATGTCGTCGGGCATTTCGGCTTCAAACGACATCGATTGACCACTGATTGGATGCAAGAAGGCCAACTGAAGCGCATGCAACATCGGTCGTGGAGCCGAGAGCGAACTTCGCGCACCTCCGTATGTCGAGTCGCCTACAACAGGATGACCAATCGACTCGAGATGAACTCTGATTTGGTGGGTGCGCCCAGTTTCTAGATTGCATTCAACTAATGAGCTCGGCAACGGCAGATCAAATTTTGACTTCACTTCAAATCGAGTCCGAGCAGCCTTGCCGTCGACAACGACTCCCATGCGTGTCGGGTCTTTGTGATCTCGACCGATAGGTGCATCGATGGTGCCAGACAACACGGTCGGATGCCCCCACACGAGTGCCAAATAGGTGCGCTTCACCTCGCGCTTTGATAACGCATTCACAAGGGCTTCGTACGCTGCTTGCGTTTTTGCCATCACCATCAATCCAGTTGTTCCTGCATCAAGGCGATGCACAACGCCAGGACGCAGCGGGTCTCCAGCAGATGCCATTTCGGGAAATCTTGCAAGGGCTCCGTTAACCATCGTGCCTGTTGGATTACCAGCGCCAGGATGCACAACCAAACCCGCATTTTTATTGATCACCACAATGTCGGTGTCGTCATAGACAACATCCAGGATCACTGATGCATCAGCAATTGGCAATTCTTTTTTAGGCAATAGCGCTGTATCAATTGCAATCGACTGACCTTCAGCGATCTTGGTTTTGCCGGTCACGGCACCTACTCCGTCAACCACCACTCCCCCGGCCTGTATCAGTGAAGCAGCAGAGGCGCGACTCACATCGGCAATCAATGCAACGATGCGATCCAGACGTTGATCATTGAGTGCTGCAGGAATAATTTCGTTCAGCACTAGTGGACATCCGTTCGATTGATCTGAGAGTTGTACTTGATCATTGCCACCATCATTGTCGCGGCTCCGATCATGATTGCCATGTCGGCGACGTTAAATACTGGCCACCACTGAAAATCAATGAAGTCGATAACGGCCCCGCGCATCCAGCCAGAACCTCGAAATAGGCGATCCAAAATGTTTCCTACTGCCCCACCAATGATCAAACCCGTTGCCACACGCGTCAGGGCGTTGTCTGCTCTGCGTAGCGACAGCAATAACAACACCACAACAACCAAGCCGATCACGCCGATAATCGGACCGATTCCAGTACCGCGCGAGAATGCCATGCCGCGGTTATAGGTCAAATTAAATTGCATTGTCCAGATCACGTGAATGATGCGGCCATCAGCAAGATCGCGCAGAGCCCATGCTTTTGACATCTGATCAAACAGCACGATGATGGCTGCTACCAACAGACTCATGCGCGATGCTTTCACCAACGTCACTGTGCTACCTGAATGCTTTGTGTGAGGTACTACTGGTGAAGCGTCTGTCATCGACGGCCGATGCCGCCGACACGCTCGAGAACCGACTCGGTCGTTTCCGGGATCGCTTTGAGGCGCTCGCGTGGAATCGCCAAACCGGTGTGTACGGAATATCCATACTCTCCGGTCTTGATTCGCTCAAGTGCAGCATCTAACTCTTCAACTATCTGCCGAGCCTGCGCCGAGAGCATGAGGTCGCGAGAGCGTTCGACCACCATGGTGTCACCTTCGCCGCCCTCTTCGTCAAACTGTACGTCGCCCATCTCCACATCTTGAATCAGCGAATTTGCCTCATCATCAAGACGCAGTGCCTGACGCAACAGCACAGATTTCTTTTCCAGCATCAACTCGCGCTGACCAGACAAGAACTTCAGATCAAATTCTTTCGTCGCCTGAATACCGTCGGCAAACTCGGTCTTGATGATCGGCGGGCGCGGCGGTGGTTCTGGTTTGCGCTTGGCGCGCAATGCGGCTTCGCGGGCAGCTTCTTTTTCTGCAGCAAGAGCAAGTCGAGCAGCTTCTTTTTCTTCACGAATGCGAGCCTTCTCTGCCTCTTGGGCTGCTTTGAGAGCCAACTTTTCGGCAGCAACGCGTGCCTTTTCCTTGGCAGCCTCCTTCGCGGCCAATGCTTTCATCTTCTGCCGTAACGCCATGTCTTTCTTGCGTTGAGCGGCAATCTTTTTGCGCTCCATTTCCTTTTCGCGCATTGCCTTCTTGCGCGCCGCCTCAGCAGCCTTTTTAGCTGCCAACTTCTTGGCCAACTCGGCCTTTTTCAGAGCAAGCGCTTTCTGGGTGGCGAGCTTCTTCTTGGCATCAAGTTTCTTTTGTGCAGCAACTTTCTTCGCCAGGTCGGCTTTCTTCTTCGCGAGCGCCTTCTGGGCAGCAAGCTTCTTCTTCGCAGCAACTTTCTTTGCCAGATCAGCCTTCTTCTTCGCGAGCGCCTTCTGGGCAGCAAGCTTCTTCTTCGAAGCAACTTTCTTCACCAGTTCAGCCTTCTTCTTCGTCGCAAGCTTCTTAGCCAATTCAAGCTTCTTCTTCGCAGCAACTTTCTTCGCGAGATCGGCTTTCTTCTTGGCCGCAGCCTTCTTGGCTAGAACCTTTTTCTTTGCAACTGCTGATGGCATGTTTCCCTCTCGAACTTGGCGCTTTACCGTACTTGATCGACACCTATATGGACGGCATTCCCATCCAAATCCCCAGTTGGTTCTAGGCCTGAAACCCACTCAATCCGCTGTGCCAGTGTCTCGGACGCGATATATGTCTCAAATAGGGACACTTGTGACTGCAGCAACTCTGGCAAACCGAGGGTCAGCACAATGCGATCAGATACCGCCAATCCGGCTTCACGCCGAGCCTGTTGCACCATCCGCACAATGTCGCGTGCTGCGCCTTCTGCCAACAACGCGTCAGTCAATTCAATATTCAACAACACGATTCCTTGGCCGTCGGCAAGAGCGGCGCTCGCAATCTTTTCGGTATCACCGGCTGCGGCAACTAATTTGATGTGAAACTCGTGCGGTTCGAGCGCGACTCCACCAGCGATAACTTCGTCTCCGTTGATCGACCAGTCGCCTTTCTTGACAGCAACAATCACTTTTTGCGTGTTGGCGCCAAGGCGTGGCCCAAGAGCAGCAGGAATGAGTTGCAATTCGTGTTTGGCCACTTGGCCAAGCTCGGTTGTCAGTGTCACTTTATGAACATTCACTTCGTCGGTGATAATCGAGACAAACGATTGCAACGCATTAGCCAACGGTGATGCAACAGTAAGTTCATCAAGTGGCAGTCGAACACGACGTGAATGCACCTTGCGCAAAGACAGTGTTGTCGAGCAAACGTCGCGCACCTGATCCATCACTGTTTCAAGCTCAATGTCACTCGGCACAATGCTGGCGTCTGGCCAATCCTCAAGGTGCACACTTCTCAAACCCGTGAGTTCCTTGTAAATCTTTTCGGTAGTTAATGGCAACAGAGGCGCAGCAATGCGGGTGAGCACCTGCAACACCGTGTGCAACGTGTCAATTGCTTCTTTGTCACCTTTCCAAAAACGATCGCGACTGCGACGGATATACCAATTTGTCAGAACGTCTAAAAATGTGCGCACTTGTTGGCACGCATTAAAAATGTCGTATTGATCCATCGACACGGTTGTGTCCTCGATCAGACGCTTCAATTTTGAAAACACATATCGATCCAACACGTTTGTTGAGTCGTAGCGAACTTCGCCCGTCATGGACTCGGCGTTGGCATACAACGACAAGAAATACCAACTGTTCCACAACGGCAACATCACCTGTCGCACGGTGTCACGAATGCCTTCTTCGGTTACTGCAAAGTCTGACCCGCGCAAAATAGATGAAGACAACAGATACCAGCGCATGGCATCGGCACCATACGTATCAAAGACATTCATTGGGTCTGGATAGTTGCGCAGGCTCTTGGACATCTTTGCGCCATCGTCACCCAACACAATTCCGTGACTGACGCACGTTGAAAAAGCAGGACGATCAAACAGCGCTGTTGCCAACACATGCAGCGTGTAAAACCATCCACGTGTCTGGCCGATGTATTCAACAATGAAGTCGCCGGGGTAATGCTGGTCAAACCATTCTTGATTCTCAAATGGATAATGCACCTGAGCAAACGGCATCGAACCACTCTCGAACCAGCAGTCGAGAACTTCGGGAACCCTGCGCATCACCGACTTTCCAGTTGGGTCATCTGGGTTTGGTCGCACCAGGTCATCGACCACAGGGCGATGCAATTCGGTGACGTTGACACCAAAATCGCGCTTCAGGTCGGCGAGGCTGCCGTACACATCGATGCGCGGATAAGCGGGGTCATCACTGCGCCATACGGGAATTGGTGAGCCCCAGAATCGATTGCGACTAATTGTCCAGTCGCGCGCATTTTCGAGCCATTTGCCGAAACTGCCGTGTTGCAAGTGCTCGGGCACCCACGTGATCTGTTCGTTCAACGTAACCATGCGCTCTTTCACCGCCGTCACATTGACAAACCACGAGCTCACGGCTTTATAGATGAGTGGTTTTCCGGTGCGCCAACAATGCGGGTATGCGTGGTCGTATGTTTCGTGGCGCAAGACGACTCCGCGCGATTTGAGTTCTTTAATAATCAATGGGTTGGCATCGAACACCAACATTCCCTCGAAGTCTGGAACTTCACTCGTAAACAATCCACGACTATCAACCGGCACAACTAGTCCGATGCCGTTTTCACTGCATACTCGTTGGTCGTCTTCGCCAAAGCCAGGAGCAAGGTGCACTACCCCAGTGCCGTCCTCCGTCGTTACGAAGTCGCCTGCAATCACCCGAAATGCGTCTGGCTGATCGGCAAAGTACGGAAACATTGGCGTATACGTGCGGCCTACCAATGCCGAGCCAAGCACAGTGTCCACCACCTCGGCGCCTTCCAATTCTTTTTCATACGCACCAAGTCGTGCCTCGGCCAAGATGTAAACAGTTCCGTTGTGGCGCACTCGCACATAACTCACTTCTGGCGCCACCGCGAGAGCCAAGTTGCTCGGCAGCGTCCACGGAGTGGTTGTCCATGCAAGCAATGACTCACCAGTTTCGAGCACGAACGCAACAGTCAGTGCCGGATCTTGCACTTGCTTATACGCGTCGTCCATGCGCGTTTCGGTATTTGACAACGGTGTTTCAAGTGCCCACGAATATGGCAGCACACGAAATCCTTCGTAAATCAGACCCTTGTCCCACAGCGTCTTAAACGCCCACATCACACTTTCCATGTATGACACGTCGAGAGTTTTGTAATCGTGAGCAAAATCTACCCAGCGCGCTTGGCGGGTTACATAACGCTCCCAGTCACTTGTGTAACGCAGCACAGATTCTTTGCAGTACTCATTAAATTTCTCAATACCAAAATCGGTGATTGCTTGTCGTCCAGAAATCCCTAATTGGCGCTCTGCTTCTGCTTCAGCAGGCAAGCCGTGACAGTCCCATCCAAAACGACGCTCGACTCGCTTGCCCTGCATCGTTTGATACCGGGGAACGGCGTCTTTGACAAACCCAGTGAGCAGGTGCCCGTAGTGTGGCAAGCCGTTCGCAAACGGTGGACCATCATAAAAGACATATTCGTTTGTGCCATTGGTGCCAGCGTCTCGTTGGTCGATGGAAGCCTGAAAGGTGCGGTCAGTAGCCCAGAATTCAAGCGTCTCATTTTCGAGCGCCGGAAAGTTTGGCTGAGAATCAACCTTTGGATAAGTCACGGTGCGTCATTGTAAAGGCAAATGCGTGCTACTGGCTTGATGCTTAGCAGCGAAGCAACATGCCTTGCACGACAATCTGCAAAAACAGCAACACCACAAGGGGCGAAAGATCGAGCGGGCCGGCAAGGGGCAATACGCGTCTCACTGGAAGAAGCACAGGATCGGTGAGCATCATCACGATTCGCACAACCTGACCAAGAGGTCCGTTTGGGTTGGCGGGAAACCACGAAAGAATCACTCTTCCAATAATCAGGTACGTGTAGAGACCTACAAGAGAGCAGAGAAGGTTAATCACGAATAACGCGTGTGCCACGAGGTGTCAACAAAAACACACCTGGTGCAATCTTTTCCATTTTGCCTTCAATGCCATACGTCATTCCACTTGCAAAATCAATCAGTCGTCGCGCAATTTCCGAATCCGCAGCACCGATATTCATTGCAACAGGCTGACCAGACTTCAATAAATCCGCAATATCTTTTGCTTGGTCATAACGAGTTGGGCGAATGGCCACTGGCTCAGCAGTTGTCTGTGTCAGTTTGCGCACGGTACCACCGGTGCTTGAGCCACTTGGTCGCAGTTGCACACTTGAGTCATCGCGTTGCGCTTGCGCACGGGCAGATGTTGGACGAGCTCGCGGTGCTTCTTCGTAGTCGTCTTCAACTTCGTCTTCGTAGTCATCGACATATTGCTGGGGCTGTGGGCGTCGAACTGCTCCACCACCGCGCGCCGCACGAGCAGCAGGGCGTTCTACCGCTATCGAAGCGTCGTAGTCGTCATAAGCGTCATCTGGTCCAAGACCGAGATAGTCCATTGCTCGTCTAAACATTGACATCAGAAGTAGGTTACAACACCCAACTAGATCGAATGTGGACGCTGGCCGAAAAGCGCTGTTCCGACCCGCACCAATGTGGAGCCTTCCTCCACTGCAATCTCGACATCGGCCGTCATCCCCATCGACAACTGCCCGACCCCCAGGTCTAGAGCCATCTGCTTAAGCAAACGAAAAGCGGCACGAGTCTTACCTCGGTCCATATCGGTTGGACCAACTGTCATTAGTCCAGTCACATCCAATCCTCCCTGTCGGGCTTGATGAACAAGAGCTTCAACCTCAATGGGATCACATCCGCCTTTATCCATTTCGCTGGTGGTATTGACCTGCACCAGTATTTCGCATCGGCCAGCCGAGGTGCGAGCCATCTGGCGCTTAACAAGTTCGGTGACAACCGATGCCCTGTCTACCGACTGCCACACGTCAACAATGTCAAATAACGACTTGATTTTGTTGGTTTGTAATTGCCCGATGAAATGGACGGGCAGTCGTTCAACACGATCTACCTGCTGCGACTTGGCAATCAATTCTTGGGCATAGTTTTCGCCAAGCGCCTCACATCCCGCAAACTTTGCGTCGCTCCAGGCGTCGATCCCAAAAGTTTTAGTAACAGCAACTATGCCTACACCGATGCCACCAGCACGCGAAATTCGATCGCGCAATTCGGCAACACGAGTTGCTACAAGTGCTTGATTCATAAAGATTGGATACCGGACTCGTAGTCGAGTTCGGCGGCCAACGCGCCAACCATCTGAAGTAGTTACTTCAAAAAGTCTGGAACGTCAAAACCATCGGATGAATCACGCAATGGATCTTCGCCCGAACCAAACAACTCTTTGATCCGACTTCCACGTGGCTCGCCACGCGTATCGGCGCGACCATCACCGCGACCTGCAGATCGCGACATGCCCGAATCGGAGCGATCGAAACCTGCTGCGATCACTGTTACTTGCACTTCGTCATCAAGTTCATCATTGATAACGGTGCCGAAAATGATGTTTGCATCCTGGTGAGCCACTGCGTGCACGATCTCTGCTGCAGCATTGAGTTCAAACAATCCCATGTCTGATGGCCCAGTGATGTTGAGCAAAATCCCACGTGCACCCTCGATGGACGACTCGAGCAGTGGCGAGTTGATAGCTGCTGTTGCTGCTGCAATTGCACGATTATCGCCCTTTGCTTTACCTGTTCCCATTAAGGCAGTGCCCGCATTTGTCAAAATCATTTTAACGTCAGCAAAGTCGGTGTTGATCAGACCAGGTGTAGTGATCAAGTTGGTGATACCGGCAACGCCCTGCAACAACACTTCATCAGCGCGCTTAAAGGCATCGAGCAAACTCGTCTTCTCGGTGGCAACCGATAAGAGTCGTTCGTTCGGAATGATGATCAACGTGTCGACCTTGTCACGTAACTTGGCAATACCGGCTTCGGCTTGCATGGCGCGACGACGGCCTTCAAAACCAAACGGACGTGTCACGATGCCAACTGTCAGCGCACCAGCAGCACGAGCGATCTCGGCGATGATTGGAGCAGCACCAGTTCCGGTACCACCACCTTCGCCAGCAGTAATAAATACCATGTCTGCGCCACTGACAATTTCTTCAATGTCGCTGCGACTTGCTTCCGCTGCATCTTGACCAATTGCTGGATCACTGCCGGCTCCAAGACCGCGCGTGATTTCGCGACCAATGTCAATTTTGAAATCTGCATCGCTCATCAACAACGCCTGAGCGTCAGTGTTTACAGCCACAAATTCGACGCCTCTCAAATTGGAGTCGATCATGCGGTTGATGGCATTCACGCCAGCCCCACCAACTCCGATTACTTTGATAACCGCCAAAAAGTTTTGTGGTGCACCAGCCATTTTGTAATCCTCCTACGAAGCGTTGTTGTCAATGAAATTGACTCTGTCACAGACGCCGGTTCCTATGTTGGGTACAGGCTAGTTGATCGTTCAGGCTGGCTGTGATCACGACTGAACTACAGGGGTCCCCGTTGATACATCGATACTGATGATCGAATTGACATCTTGACGGCGCAGTAAAACCACGACATTGACGAGTTTGTTGCGCATGTCTACTGGAGCCCCAAAGTTGATAACCGTGCCAGTTTTAAGGGTCATTGTGATCTGGTCAGACCCTGCCACTCCAAGATGTTTGACCATTGGTGCAAGCTCGCTTGGCAGTGACATCGCCAGCTGACCTGCCGCCATATAGGTAGCGGTCGAGCTTGCTCCTGGTGTCAAATTGGGGCCTGTTCCATCAATCCACATGTATTGCGTTGGTCGCCCCTCCACCACACTCAGCACTAAACCGTCTTCGTCTATTACACGCGCACGATTGTCGACACCAAGAAACCATGCAACAGGAATTCTCTCGTTGATCTGAATCAGAACACGACTTGGCAAACTTGTTGAAATACGCGCCGACTTGATCCATGGGTCGCCCTCAAGTCTCTCAACTGCAGTTTTGGTATCCACAGTGAGCACCGACTTGCCCTTGAGCGAATCAGAAACACTTCTCACCAATGCGGCGTCTGCATATTTTGCGCCTTCAACTTTCACTGTTCGTACCGCGACGATTGGCGATGCCAAAACAATAAGTGCAAGGCCAACAAATAGCACAACACCGAAACCTGTCATCACTAAGCGCTTGCGCTTGTTGCCCCCAGTAATTTTACTTGTGAGCTTGCCCAACAACTGTCGTGATCTAGGTCCACCACTCCACTGAGTGCCAACAATGATTTCTGCGTCCAGATCTTGAGCAACATCATCATCCGTAATCAGTACCCGAACCGATGTTGGCGCTTTATGAACCGATTGTGAATCCGTGTCCGATGGGAAATCGCTCTCCGATGGCTGACGAAAGTCTTCGTCCACAATAACGACACGACCTGGTGCAGTAGCTGGCGAACTTACTGGTACCTCAGCCGACTCAATAGCCATCGTCACTTCACGGGTTTTGATATCGGTCACTGAAGCAATCACTGGTTGCTCTTGGGTAGTTGACGTCTCATCACCAAACACAGCGCGCAACTCGTCAAGCACTTCTGTCGGCACATCTAAAGAGTCTTGAAAATCAGATGATGACAAGATTGAAATCGGTATCGACGTGTCGGCAGAAACTGATGCGCTTGCGTTGCGATCAAAAATATGTTCAAGTCGCACTGTTGCCACACTTGTGTCCGATTCGCTTGTCAGTACATCCATGAGTGCTGGATCTATCGCTGCTTCAAAACCTGCGAGGCGAATCTCGCTACGCAAGTCGTAACCCGTCGACTCTTGCACTCGACGACGAATCTCGGCCATCACCTGCACTACATCAGACGCCAAGCCACCTTCTTCAGACTGAATAAAGTTTGCATGCTTTTCCGAGACGTGCGCAGTTCCAATACGAAAACCGCGCATGCCAATCTGATCGATCAACGCACCGGCAGAAACTTCGCCTGGCACAGGATTAACAAACACCGAGCCGGCATTTTGCCCACCTGGTTGATTTTCTCTGCGCCACTTGACGATTTCTGATAACTGATTTTCTGCCACTTGTGTATCAGTTGCCCAGCCCAAGTTGAGCGTTGCCGACAACACCACGTGATGATCTGCAATCGCCGAACCCCTAAACCTCAAACCCAGATCAACTGCGTCAACGTGGGCTTCTACACCCCGCAACAGATGAAAAATACGCGCCGACACAAGTGATGACGCCATGTCAGACCCATGACCACCAGCGTTCATCCGAACTGCGCCACCGATCGTGCCTGGAACACCAACGCCCCATTCAAAACCTGTTAGCCCACGATGAACACTTTGTCGAGCGGCTACCGGAAGTGGCACCGAGCCTCCGAAAAGCGCAATTGGCTCAACAGCAAGGCCACCGTCTTGGCTACCACCACCATCTTGGCTACCTCCATCGTCCGTTCGATCGGGCAGGTCGATGTATTCCAAAAAACTTCCAAACGTGATCGCCAAACCCTGAAACCCGGTGTCGGCAATCAACATGTTGCTTCCTCTGCCGATAACCAGCAACGGCAGATCAACCTGTGCTAAAACGGCACTGATCGCTTCTAGGTCATCTATCGACTCAGCATGCACATGCAGTGCAGCGTTGCCACCCACTCGGTAGGTCGTAAATTGCGCAAGCGATACATCGGCGTCTGCGCGTTTTCCAAGCAACCCAGTTGCTAACTGCAACTCCGCAACTGTTGCCGGACGCTTAGACAATCGGGGTGTGTTCATTGTTTCAAGGCTTTCGAGCTTTATTGCTGGCGTGCCTTGTTGGCGCGATTATTTTGGCGCAACGAAATCACTTCGTCAGGAAGTTGGGCAACGTCACCACAGCCCATTGAAATACACAAATCACCAGTTGTGAGGGTAGACGCGAGAAAACTCACGAGATCCTCCCGTTGCGCAATCCACTCAACCCTCTTACCCGGGTGGTTCTCCTCGATCGCATCAACAACAAGTTTGCCAGTTACGCCAGGTATCGGAGTGGTACCCGACGAATAGATGTCAGTGACCACAACGACATCGGCATCACCAAATGCATCTGCGTAGGCATTCGACATCACACTCATCCGATTGAAGCGATTGGGCTGAAAGACAGCAACCACTCGACTCCATGTATCTGTGGCATCCCGGGCTCCGCGCAACACCGCCATAATTTCGTTCGGCAAATGCGCGTAGTCGTCCACAAATGTCACTCCATCATCGACACCTCGCGTATCAAAACGCCTTGCAACGCCGCGAAAGCTGCTCAATGCTTGAGCGGCAACCCCAAATTCGACGCCAAGCTCCATCGCCATTGTTAATGCCGCCGTGGCATTGAGCACATTGTGCTCGCCCCGCAATGGGAGCTCTACAGATCCCACCAAAACTTGAAGTGATGTCGATCCAGATTGTCGCGCCTCAACATCAAAACGGCTGCGTCCATCTGCAAGAACCACATTGATAGCGCGTACATCGGCATTGATGCTCCTGCCATAGGTGCGACATGCTTGCCTCGCGGCGATATTCGTGGCGATTTTTGCAGTCACAGCATCATCGGCGCACATCACCTTCGGTCCTTCAATCTTTTTCACATACTGCTCAAAACTTTCAACGATGTTCTCGAACGTTGCAAAATGATCCAGGTGATCGACGTCAACATTGGTCAAAATTGATCCAAAAAGTGGTAACGCCAAGTGCGTTGAATCACTTTCATCTGCTTCGACAACTAGGTGCTTTCCATTCCTCCATCCAGCGCCCAAATTCAGGCCATGTACGTCACCCCCAATCACAAAACTCGGCTGCAACCCTGCAGTGGTCAAGATGTGCATCAACATTGCAGATGTTGTTGTTTTGCCATGAGTGCCAGCCACCGCAACCGATTGTTTGAGTGCGCAAATTGCGCTCAACATCTGGGCACGGCTAAGAACCGGAATTGATTGTGCTGCGGCAGCAACGAGTTCGATGTTGGTCGCAGGAATGGCGGTTGAAGCCGTCACTGCATCACAATTCTGCACAACTGTCGCATCATGTCCAACGATGATGCTCACGCCGAGCGCGCGAAGACGGTCCAGCACTTCAGATTCGTGAATGTCACTGCCAGATACTTGATGACCCATCTCGCACAACACTTGGGCAATGGCGTTCATACCAGGGCCACCTATACCAATGACATGAATTCGTCGAGGTGTGCTCAAATCAAAATATGCGATTCCGCTCATCGCACTACCATCTCGGCCGCTTTTTCAACAACTGCAGCGATTGAGCAGTTGCGATGCACTTCACCAAGTTTCCGTGCTTCATTCGCAATTCGCAGTCGCATTGCTTCATCCCCCAAGAGGTCGCCAATGAGCTGTACAAAAACGTCATCAGTCAGTTTTGACTCTTCTAGCAGCACTGCCCCGCCTGGATCACTCAACGACTTTGCATTTGTGAGTTGATGATTCTCGGCAGCATCTCTCCATGGAATCAGCACCGAGGCAATGCCAACAGTCGCAATCTCTGCCACCGTTGAAGCGCCCGCTCTCGCAACCA
>Ga0209596_1001747_pt1 | contig 18353 bp, 23 predicted proteins | sample M_130807_MF_Meta_FD_187314 | JGI IMG/M metagenome (GOLD analysis project Ga0209596, IMG submission 187314) | Freshwater microbial communities from Lake Montjoie, Canada to study carbon cycling - M_130807_MF_MetaG (SPAdes) (version 2) | ecosystem: Environmental > Aquatic > Freshwater > Lake...
TGTATTAAATACTTTTGGTGGTGAATGTTGGAGCAAAGCACAGCCTTACCGTGGTCAAAACCAAAGTTCGCTTGTGCCTTGATGAAAGTTCCTTTTGTATGGAGCCATGTCATCGCAATCGCACTATCCCAGACTGTTTCAACCACCGCGCTCTAGGAATTAGCCCACGCCCCCCGCTTTGGCTTGCTCGTGTAACGGGGTATCTCATGCCCAACCATCGACGTACCGCATTGGGCAGTCCAAAAACAAAAACCCCGCAAGATGCTCTGTGGTCTTGGCTCTTGGCAAGAGCAACAGCAAGACGATTGACGCTAATCAAAAATCTCGCTTGCCGTCTGGCAAGACCACAGAAAAACCTGCGGGGTTCACAATTAGCGTTGTCGTCCAGATGCCACTCTAGACGGGTTGGATTGTACACTACTTTTTAAACCAATCTGGACGCAATGCCATCAATTGCCAAATTCTTGCCTCGGGCACAGTTACCCATTGAGATACCGCCGCCCTGTTAATCCTAAGAATCCTTGCAAGCTCACTTTGTGACCCTGCCAACTGGACTAATTGCTCTTTTGTCATCTGGGCATTGTAAGGTAGATTAACAAAATAGCAACATTAGGGAAAGTCCCGATAAAAAAGACTTGACGCAATGTTAATTGTGCTTAACAATACACCCATGCCCTGAACTTCTCGGGGTCTTTTAAGGAAACCAAATGAACAAAGACAAATTTATCGAACTGCTCAAAGATGGCGCATCTATGGATGAGTTGGACAGCAAGTTTTACCATCCCAGTTTTCGCAAGGGCTGGAGAAAAGTTACCTCTGGCAATATTTCTTGGTGGGCAGCTAAAACAGCTTTGCGTAATGAGCTTGTTTGCACTGACAAGTTGGTCTACACCATTAAAACCAATTCTTCCTTTAAAAACAACGCGCCTTACAACCCTGAGTTTTTGGGCGCACAACCAGCACAGGTTGGTCAGGACTATTAACCCAAACGGGGCGCAAGCCCCATCCCACCATGTACACAGAAGATTATGAAGAATGGCGGTGGGGGCAAATCCTCACCCGCCAATCAGACTACAACCCCGACACCCAACCAGAGGATGAACAAGATGAAACACCCCAGAACGATAAATGAAGCATTCCCCCACACCGTGGAATATGGCGCTGCCATTGAAATTCACGTTGCTCAACATTCCACTGGCGACAAAGTTATCAGGTTTTTGGCCTTGGTTGCTTTGATTGTGCTTGCCCTTGATATTTTTATTTGGAGGCCATGAAATGAACGCAGACGAACTTATTGACAACATCAAATTCATTGCTGACAAACAGTATGAAGGCGAACCAGCGCAAAACCGCTTGGCTTATCACGTTGGTCTTTTGGAGTCCCATTTGCGGGGCTACATCCAGACCGCCGAGATCGCCCAGGAATACATCAAAGAACTTGAAACCAAACTTATTGCAAAGGAATCAGAATAATGGAAACCCCAATTGGCCCAAAAATAGCCGCCGCATTTGTCAAAGCACAAGCCCAGTTTGGCAAAGCGCTAAAAACGTCTGTAAACCCTCATTTTAAATCCAAGTATGCAGACCTCAGTTCTTGCATTGACGCTGTTGTGGGGGCGCTAAACGCCAATAGCATAGGTCTTATGCAACGCACCTTTGAATGCAAAGACGGGGTGATGGTTGAGACCATATTTGTGCATGAATCTGGAGAAGTAATGGAGTGCGGCCTACTCCATGTCCCGGCAAGCAAGCACGATGCAATGGGGTATGGCTCGGCACTTTCTTATGCTCGGCGCTATTCGTTGCTCACCGCTAGCGGCCTTGCACCATCTGACGATGATGACGGTGTAACCGCCAGCCGCCTCACAGAAACGCCACAGATTAACGCTGGAATGATGGCAGACCACATTGCCGCCATCGATGCCAGCGCCAACAAAGAAGAACTGCAAACCGCCTACAAAGCCGCTTATGAGGCTTGCCAAGGTGATCAGACTTGGATTGCCAAAGTTATCAAAGCCAAAGCAAACCGCATTGCCAAAGCTAAAAAGGAGAAAACAAATGAATGAGCCACCAGCATTTCCAAGACCATTAAGCGTTGATGATGTTGACCCTGACATTACATACCCTGCTCATGTAGGCATGACCCTGCGGGATTACTTTGCGGCGAAGGCTATGACAGCAATTTTGTCTGAAGACCCCGCTTACCACACAAAACATGATTTTATTGATCTTGCAGATTTTTCATATCGTTTGGCAGACGAAATGCTGAAAGCGAGAAATGCTGAAAGCGAGGGCAAGCATGAGTGACGAACAACGCACAGAGGAATGGTTTACCGCCAGATTAGGCAAGGTAACCGCCAGCCGGGTTAATGATGTTATGGCTAAGACCAAAACAGGCTACTCGGCAAGCCGGGATAGCTACATGACGCAATTAGTCCTTGAGCGCATTACCCAGACCAAAGCAGAGGGGTTTACCTCTCAAGCTATGCAATGGGGAATTGAACAAGAACCATTTGCTCGGGCGGCGTATGAGGCCGCACAAGGCGTAATGGTGGAAGAAGTAGGGTTCATGCCCCACCCCACGATTGACATGGCAGGTGCGTCCCCTGATGGCCTTGTTGGGGACGATGGCATGGTAGAAATCAAATGTCCCGAGAGCAAGGGAATGCTGGAAACCTTGTTAACCCAAAAAGTACCCGCAAAATACTTTGCCCAAATGCAATTTCAAATGGCTTGCACAGGTCGCAAATGGACTGACTATGTGGTGTTCGATCCACGAATGCCAGCCAAGGCGCAATTGTTTGTCAAACGGGTTGACCGTGATGACAAATATATCGCAGAGATTGAAGCAGAGATTGTCAAATTTCTTGCAGAAGTCGCATCCCAAGTTCAACAACTCAACAAATACATTGAAAGCAAATAATGTCCAAAGTCAAAAAAGAAATCACCGCAATTGTGGGCCAGTACACCAACAAAGAGGGTCAGCAAAAAAACCGCTATCAGCGCATTGGGTCAATCATTGAAACCCGCAACGGCGAAATGCTGAAATTAGACGTAATCCCACTCAAAGAAAACGGGTGGGACGGCTGGGCATACCTTAATGACCCGCGCCCTTACGAACCTAAGATGCAGGGTTTGCCAGCAGATAACGATGACGATATGCCCTTTTGATCATGTTTGATTTTATATTTCCAAGAGTGCGTAAATCTGACCCGCTGACCTCGTTTGTGGCAGCGGACAACGCCAAGGAATTGGCTAAAAAACACGGGTCGCTGATCGTGGCCTGTCTTGTCCAGCACGGGCCATTGGGCAAGGATGGCATTGCAACTTACACAGGGCTGGATGGCAATCAAGTGGCTCGGCGTTTAAAAGAACTTGAAACGCTGGGCTTGATTGGCTTGACAGGCAAAACAGTAGCGTCAAAATCTAAGCGCCAGGAAAGGGAATGGCGCATTCTGGGGGATTTATGATTGATGAAGATGAGGCATTTGAAGATTTGGCAAAGCGCCAAGGTGATTGGGGTTTGCAAGGTTCACGCAAGCACCAAATTCTTAGGTACGTTGAAAACAAGGAGACAACCATGACACCAACACCAAAACTGCGCTTTGTCGAGCGTGTTATCCAAATACCAGTTAAACCTATGACAAATACAACTATGGGGAAAACAGTACGCATCCTCCAGCAATGGTGGAAAGTTGAAAATGTCACCGATGCTGTGCACAACAACATTCTTGATGGCGAATGGCGTGATATTCAATTGGAGTTGGAAGCATGAGCAAACACGAAATTGACATCATGTGGCAAAAGGCTATGTGTCAGTCTATTGAAGATGGTGAGATGTTCACTTGCTATCACTTTGCCAAACTGGTGGCAGAGAGAGCCTTGGCAGACTCCATGCAAGAGGTTCAGAGGTTGGGGCAAGAGATTGAGCAAGAGCCACCACAGCGCACATGGGTAGATATTGACGTAGACGATATTGACGCTATTCAGGTCAAAGTTTTAAAAGGAGGGTTAGGGTTTGAGTTGACTAATTTTGCCCGAGCCATTGAAGCCAAACTCAAGCAAAAAAACGGCTATGCCAAGGAGAAGAACACATGAAAGCACGACAAGTCTTTATTGCCTTAATGACGGGCAAAGGGTATGCAGAATCAGAACTTGTTTGGGATGGTGAAAAGTTTGCCAATCAAAACATGACAACTCGCTGGAACTACTTCTTGCTGGGTTGGGAAATGCGGGGGGTCATGTGATTGAATTGTTTTTAGTCTTGTGCTTGGGTGCTGGCGTTGTAATTGTGTGTGGTTGGATATTTGTGCAAATACTGCTATGGGCCGAGGAATAGCGCTCGTTCATCCTGACGGCGTTTAACCAGTCCTAGCAAGACTTTTCCACCGCCCTTGGTGTACTTTAGGAATTCATCCGCAGCGCCCGTTTTGTCGCCTCTAAGCACTTTTTGGCGTAGCGTAGAACGCTGGAGTGTCCCCAGACCGACATTAAAAGAAAAAGAAACAAGCCCGTCAAACATACCTTGTGTAAGATCGACAGGACAGAAAAGACGCACCCCACGCTCGAAACGTTGCAGATCGGCTCTAAGAATTCCATCTACTTCTTCCGCTGAAAACGTGCGATTATCTTCTGGGCGTAACGCATAACTGTCTCTTTGATCGATTGGCATTTTGCCTTGATCTGGGTATAAAACATGACCTACTCCTATTGTCCAAAGTTTTGCTGGGCAGCGGTAAGGCTTAAACCTCACGCCTTCATGGTGCTTGATCATCTCAATAGCTTGGGGGCTTATGTTCATGCTATATTTATTTGGGGTGTTAAGCCAGCATTTGAGGATGTCGATGTGTAGAGTTTTCTGGCTTTCTTCTACGCCCAGTCAAAGACCAAATCAAGCCCCTATTTAGATTTAAACGCTTGACCGCCAAACCAAAAGCTAACGATGCAAGACCAGATGATTTGTGTATCGTCATCCCACAATTGGTTTAGAGCAACGTCAAAGGCCACCCCGGTGTGCCATGCGTAATAAAACCCAAACACCTCAACAAACATAAACATCACAAACATCCCGTAAGTGATGACGCTACGGGTCGCAGCCCTCATGTTGATCACCCAGGTAGATGCACCTTGTCCCAAGGCTATATCGTGCGCGTATAGGGCTTGGCGCTCTTGCATCTGGGCTTGCACCATTTGCACATCAGCGGTTATCTGGATTTGCTCGGTCTGGATGTGTTCAATGCGCTCTTGGGCCTCTAACCCGGCTTTTTTGAGGGTTAGTTCCCTTTCTGTCTGCATGGCGGCTAAGGCCAATTCATGCTTTTTGTCGGATTTGTCTTGAATGAAATCAAGGATTTTGGGGAGACCGCCCATCAGAAATGATATTAGGCTTGAGAATAGGGTTAGCATTTTTTCGTTCCTCTTCAATTTGCTTTCGCAGTTTTTCGACTTTTTCCATTTGCGCTTTGGCCTCGCGCTTGGTCACCATAGTATCCACGTACATCATGCCAATTAGCGGCAACAGCATTGCAAACACAATTACAAAAATTATCAAGATAAAAACGTACCCAAGCGGCCCTTGTGATGGAGATTTATCATCCACATTAGGATAATCAGGTAAGCGGCTACGAAAAGAATTAGCGCCGTTTCCAGCGCCCTGTCCACTATCCGATTTTTTAACCTTTGTCGCCGCCATTCAGCCACCCGTTTTTTGTGCATTTCCCTTGCGTTGTCCTCGGCCTTTTGCTCAAGTAGCCGCTGATACTCTTCAACAATCTCACGCCAAAGATCGGGTTGCCCCATCTCCCAGCGCACCATTCTCTCAAGATCAGCGTAAAACTGTTTGGTCTGCCTGAGAAACATTACATTGTCGATTGCTTGGGTGGCTAAATCGTCCTTGATTCCTTTGCGTTTGTTTTCTTCCCGTTGCACCTCGGCTTTTTCATGGCTTGATTCAAGTTCTGCTTGACCCTTAAAAAAAGATGATAAAGCCCCGCCTACCTCGCTTGTGATTTTGGATAAATCGTTGCCCGTCTTCTTCAAATCCTGATAGACAGCCACACAACCTTTTATGCCCGCATAAGCCGACTTGCATAAGGCAAACGCCGTTATGGGGTCGATTTCATATCCCTAACAACTTTTTGACAAACTCGCCAGCAACCCCAGGCCCAAACAGCACAGCAACAATTAGCACATACAAAAGCACTTCTATTTTTGTCATGCGTTTATCGCCGCCCCGCAATGATCGGTCAATGCTGTTGTATCTTTCCAGACATACAGCCTCATGTACCGCCAAACGGGTCTCTGTGCTGTCAACCATTACGCGCCTCAAGTGCTGTAATTCGGTCAGTCAGGGTTGTGATAAGGGCTTGTTGTTCTTGGATGGCTTTAATAAGCATTGGAATAAACACAGACATTTTTACTGACTTGGTTGTTGTTCCAAGATCATTGCCTTCTGTGTCTCTGTCAGGATGCTCATCAACAAGACCCGCAAATACTTGTTCCAATTCTTGAGCAATAACGCCAATCTGTTTTAATTCTGGATCAGTTTTTAAGTTGTAATTAACAATTCTGACCTTCATTAAATTATCAAGTTTTGGCGTAGCGTCAACAATGTTTTCTTTTAACTTTATGTCGGAAATTGGGCCATAACTGTTGTTTGCATTAACAATGTTTCCATTGCCATAAATAATTATGTTTGCAACAGAATTGCTACTGGATGTACCATAAAAATGATTCCAGTTTGTACTAGCTGCTGTTGCTGAGTCAGCCCTAAAACTTGATTCAGTATATGAAGCAGGAGTAATAGATTGAATGCGCCCATTTATATTTGAACCGCCAACAATAAGTCTACCGCTTGCATCAAGCGTCATTGCTTGGATGAAGGTGATGTTGTTACCTGCTGTGCCAGAGGAGGCGGATGTAAACCATTGATGACCACCAGAGCTTAATGTTGCCTTGCTTGCAAAACCGTCAGCGTAGTATTTTTCAACAGTGTTTGTATCAAGATATGAGTTTTGGTACAAATAACCAGTTGATGCCGTTGATGTAAAAGTAGCCCCAAGAAGCTGAACGGCTTTTGTACCGCTAAACCAAGCACTAGGCGTAACACCCAAACCAAAGTTACCAGAGCTATCAAATCTTGCCACTTCCGCACCGCCCTTGCTAAACCCAATGGTGTCAGCCGCAGGGAAGAAGATGCCCGTGTTGGTGTCGCCTGATGTGGTGATGGCGGGAAGTGCCGCTGTCCCAGCTTGAACAGTTGTAACGCCTGCAATATTAGCTGTAGTGCCCACAAACAGCGCTTTGGCTATGCCTACCCCGCCAGCCGTAATAATTGACCCAGATGTGGTGTTTGTTGCATCTGTCACCAATGTAGAGTTAATCCCCAATGCAAAGGGAATTCGCGCCGTTGTAGTGGTCTGTCCATCCTTGGTAATGGCAGTCGATAAACCCGTGGCAAGGTCAGCAGTCAGCGCATTAAAAACTGTGCTGCTGATAGATGTGCCCGTAACTACTGGTTGCCCAGAGGTGTTGATTTGGAATGTTCCAGAACCGTTGTAGGACATAATTTACCTTTGCTGTTGTTGAGCCAAAGCATTTGCTAAAGCCGCTTGGTTTGCAAGTTTTTCGTTGTAGGCCCGTACTTGGGCGGGAAGTTGTTGGATTGTCCTTGTTGCCATTGGCCCTTGCTGGAGTAGCAATTTAGCCAACTCATTGCGGGTTGCCTCTGGGGTGCTGGCCTTGGTGATCATCTTAGACAATGTGCCCAATGCCGGGAAAGGATTACCCGCCGCCGCCGCCGCACCCGCTTGACCAGCTTGGACAACATTGCTTAAATTGTCATCCTCAATTGCCGCAAGCCTTGACGCTGTTTGTGATCCACGGCCTACCGATTCAATGGTTTTTAGTCTGCTTTCACGCAAAACATCAGCGGCAAATTGCTTGTAATCATTGCCAAAAGTTTCTTTAAGCACACCGCTTGTTTTAGGTTCTTTCCAAAATTTAAGCAATGAGGTTTGCCCACCCTCTGTTCCAACCTTGTCTTTCAAGGCTTGCAATACACCAATGCGGTATGCGTCAAGTTCGCTTTGGGTCATGCCTTTTGTGGCATCAGCAACAGCAATAGCGTCTTTCTTCATTGCATCACGCCCAACCCGAATAGCATCTTCTAATTGGCTTGGCCCAGCAAACGCATCTCTAGCCTGTTTGTAAATAGAGCCGTTTTGGTCTTTAGGGCTTAAATCATCTAGCTTTTTGGTTAAGGCATTACGCAAATCACTGTATGCGCTACTAATTGGGGTGCTTTTACCAAAGTCGCCTTTTGAGTTTATTTCCAATGTGTAAAGCGCTTGCTTGACCTTATCCAAGGCATCTAAGGGTACATCGTCACCCGCTTTAATTTTGGATATGTCAATAGGTGTTGCACGTTTTAACTCAGCCAACAATTCAGCACTTCCATGAGCGCTTTTAGAGGCTTGAATGATAGAGGCTAACTCATCATCAACTTTAAAAGAAACGCCCCGCAATTGGTCGTATAACGGCCCTGCGGCGGTCTTTTTCTGTTCAATTAGGTCAGCAATTGCGCCTGTGTAAGATTTGCCACCTGTACCCAATGCGTCATCAGCCGCCGTCACAAGTCTGCTTGCGCGTTTAGCTTGTTGATTATGGATAAATTGCTCTACCAAATCTTTTGCTTGACCGGGCAACGTGGCAAGTGTGTCTAATGCCGACAAGGTTCTACCCCGCCCAGCAACCGCAATTGTTCCTTCCGGCCCGGTGCTTGCCAATTTAGCCTCAACTTGGGCCAAAGGATTAGCACCACCAGTTTGGAAAATATTACCCACGCCGCTTTTAGACAGCAATTCAGCTAATTTTAATTTAGCCGCTTCTGCCGCTGATGTTGCTGGGTCTCTATATCGTTGTGCAATGTTGCTACTAATCGCACCAGCGCCTCTACCAACAATCATTCCCGCTGGGCCAAGAATTGTGCCCAAAACTGCTTGATTTTCTTTTGTTTGGGGAAAATTCTTTTGTTCTTCAATACTGATTGCTGGGGTTAATTGACTTGATGCCGCACCCAATGCAGCTGTTGAAGCCAACATTCTGGGAATGGTTGACATTGCCGCCCGTGGCAAAGCAGTTACACTTGCCGCCATTGTGGGCAATACATTACCCACTATTCGAGCCGTATCAACCCCCAAAAACCCTGTATCACCTTTTTGCTGTCGTTCTTCTTGGTAGGCCCGTTCTTGATCTCTTATAGCCTGATCAATAGCCTCGGGCCTTGGATTAGCTAAAATTCTGTTTGCCAAGGCTTTGACCAATGGGTTATCGCTTTCCCGCAAAGACGGAAAGTCAACAGCACGATTGACTGCCTCGGGCACATTCCTAGAAATAATTTGTGCGCCAGCATTAATTGGGTCTGTCATACCCATTATTAAACCGCTTACAGAAGCATTTGGTTTTGGTTTTAATTGTTGAAGAATTTGCTCGTTAATGTTTTGTTTTGGCGCATTAGCAAACAATTCTTGCGCCCGTGCAATCACCTCATCATCAGATGCCCCCGGTGGGCCGCTTATTTCGCGTATATTACCTTGCGGGTCTTGTACTTTGTAAATTTGGTCAGCCATTTATTTCACCACTTTCCAAGTGCCGCCACTTGGTTTTGCCGCAGCAGGTGGTTGTGCGGTTATAGGCGGTGGCATTGCTGGGCCTTTGTAATATGTAGCAAGTGACGATGTTGTTGGATTATTTGCCATTTCTAAATATTTACGTTCATGTTCTGCATGAGCAAATCGAGCCGCCCTTTCACTTGCCAAAGCCAATTGCTTAATCTCAGGAACTGTCAAATCTTCAATTCGCCCCGAATTAGCTTTTTCAGCAAGCAAACCTTCACTTTCAGTAATTGCGCCTTGACCTTTCATTTGTGAACGGCCTTGCAAAGTCATTTCAGCTAATCCGCGAATTACTTGCCGAGTGTTTGCTAGTTGCTCCTTGGCATCTGCGCCACCAACTCCCAAGGCTTGACCCATTTGAGCTAAAGTAACACGCCCACCAGCAAGCGGCCCGGCAATAATTTGACCTTTATCAATAGCAAAAATAACCCGTTGTGATGCATCAACTTGCTTAACTGCGCCCGTTGCAACGTCTAATGAATCTTTCATCATTGGGCCAATTTGTGCCGCAACGCCTTCACCCATTTTGTTGTCTATTTTTACGCTTGTGCCTTGCGGATGTGAAGTTTGCTTTGCAACCAATTCACGATATATTTTTTTGCCTTCTGCACTCTTAGGATCAATCCCTGACGCAACAATGGCATCGGTAACACTTCTATTGATTTCTGGTGGTTTTTCGTATGGCGTAGCAGTTAATGGACGATCAATTACCTCACCTCGTTTGCCATAAACACGTTCCATTAATGTGCCATCAGGCTTTTGAAATATTTCTGGTTTTGTTCCAAATTCTGGTTGATTTTGTTGAATAAATTTAGCTAATTCCATAGCCTGAGGATTGCCACTCATTGCCAAAATATTTGGATTTAAATTATTGAAAGGGGTGTAGCCAGATGTTTGCATTGTTGCGTTAGGTGCAACCGCATTATTTGCTTGCGGCGCAGCACCTTGTGGCGCTTGATTGGCAACAGGCGGCACTTGTCCTGCAATAGCGGGAGATTGACTAACAACAGGCGGTGTCAAACCAGCAGCTTTAAGAATATTTTGAAAATCTTGACTTTGTAAATTTTTAGTTAATGTGCTACTAAGCAATGCCCCGCCAGCCGCTTGAATGGTTGGGTTAGCTTGTGCGCCCAATGCAACCGCTAATGCTTTTTTCATGTCAGGGCCAACCGCCGCCTGTGCTGGCACTTCTGGCGCTAATCCTTGACCGCCCATGATCTGCAAATTTGGATTGTCAGCGGCATCAGCACCCGTTGCGTTTTGCACAATAGATGCTGGAATTGCCGCTTGTGCGGGTGTTCCTTGTATTGCCTCAAGAAATGATCCAACCTCAGATTGGCCTTGCCGTCTGTAGTTTTCAGCCAAATCTTTAGCTTCTTGCCTTGCTTCTTTTTCGGTCATTGCGGCGTTGTATGCCTGTAGCATTTTGGCTAGACCCGCGTAATGGCTTACTTTTACCCCTGGTTGTTGGGGCAGTTCAATCGGTTGCATGGCTTGCTGATTAAGCGCCTCTGCCATACGCAATTTCCGCGCAATCGCTTCCGATTCGGCGGTGTAGGGGGATAAGTTAATTTCTGCCATTTTTTATCCGTATTTTTTAACATAAGCCGATGTTGCTGCACCACCCAAACCATACAAACCCGCCGTGTTAGCGTTTGCCGAGCCAACTTGTTGGTTGTAAATGTTTTGATCAAATGCGCCTTGCAATGCCGTTGCATTAGCAATTGGCGCTGCCGCAATGTTTGATCCTTGGTAAGCCCCAAATGTAGGATTTTGAATTTGCGATTGACTAATCAATGCACTAATTTCGTTGATCGGCAATTGTCTTTGCTGTAACGCTTGGGCCAAAGCCTGTTGCTGGGCGGTGTTGGCAAACTGACCTTGTTGCAAGTTTTGATTGGCTTGCTGGGCAACCATTGCATTATTGGCTTGTGCCGCTGATTGGCCCTGACCATAGTTTTGTGCGATAGCCGCATTTTGCATTTGTTGGGCAGAAGTTCCTTGTCCAAAATTTTGTGCAATAGCTGCATTTTGCATTTGTTGGTTTTGTAGCCTAGCATCAAATCCTGCAAGATTTGCGGTATTAGCAAATTGACCTGTATTCAATGCTTGACCATAACCTTGTTGATTTGCGCTCATGTCAAGGTTAATACCTTGCAAAGCGGCTTGTGTGCGCTGATCGTTTTCTTGTTGTCCAAGAATTCTGGCGGCATTGTCATAAGCCTCTGTACCGGGGCGCAAACCTTGGTTGATCAATTGGGTTTCTGTGCTAACTCGGTTTCTTGCTAAAGTCGGCTCAAGCCGAGACATAATGGCCTCTTGCGCCGTCATTCCAGCGTTTACAGGCATTTTCGCCACACCGCTTAAATCAAGATTTGACTGCAATGTAGGCGCATTTACACCGCCCGTTGCCGTGCCATATTTACTTGCGTCTATGCCTCCAGCCGTACCATATTGACCCGCTGTAGGCCCACTTTGCAATGCCCCTGGCGCTGCCAAAGAAGTCTGAACGGCTGGCCCACCAAAAGAAAAAGGTTTGTTTAGCGTTTGAAAGGCATTTGTGTACCCTGTCCCCGCCAAATTTGCCATGTTGTATTGCAGCTTTTGCTGCTCTTCCAACGTTTTTTGAGCATTGGGCGTAAGACTTTGGGTAATCGTTGCTTGCGATACACCATTGGCATCGGGCGTACTCCACACCACATTTTGATTACCATAAGGGCTAACAACATTGGGATTGTTTAGCTTTGCTTGGGCAATCGCTGTTTCTTTGTTAGCCGCACCTTGTGCAATTGCCGCACCCGCATAGTCCGGCGCTGCTGGCGGTTCTGGATTGCTACCAAACAAATTACCCCAATATGGATTTGCCATTTTTTTCTCCTTAAAGAGTGCCGCCGCCTTGGAAAACCAAATCAGATGCTACCCATTGAACTTGAATCCCGTTTGTCGCTGTCTTGATCACCGGGGCAAATGTGTAGCCAATCTCAGTTACACCTTGCCATTCAGCGCTTGGCATTAGCCCAGCACCCCAGTTTGCCTGATCCCACAGCGCCACATCCCATAACCCATACTGTTGTGCGGTTGTGCCCAATTCCACACTCAAATCGGCCAAGTTGTAATCCACGTTTACGTTGCCGTAAAGTGCTGGTGACCCATTGGTAAATAGGTGAAACCTGATCATCTGGCATTGCTTTTGGGAAGGAACGCCGTAGGTCTGAAAACTCTGAATTGCAAAACTCTGGATGCTGTCTGTATCGTCAACAGTCCCATCCCACGCCAGACCCACAAACCCGTCACCGCCAAAGTAAGGATTATCCTCGTAGAGTTCCCAACAATTAGCGTTCCAACCCGTAAAATTACACCAAGATTTTGTGATGTTGTTCATCACATATTGCTGTTGCTGGTCGCCTTCTTGGATTGGCACATTAAGGATCAACTGATTTTCTTTTGGGTAATACAACAAATGCCACCCAAAATTAGCCCCATAAGTCGATATAGCCGCGCTCATAGCGTACTGAATTTTATTGGTGATGCTGACCCTCGGATCAAGCCTAGATGACTGCAAAGCGCCCGACATGGGCACTACGCCATCTTGCGTGATGATCAACAAGTCCCCGCCAAACTTAGTCCAGCACCGCCGATTTATAGGCGCACCAATGTTATAGACCCCGATTAAGCTGATGCCTGTTGGGGTGGTGGGGTCAGTCAGTCGCCACACCAAAACCTCACCATTGCTGGTTATGAAGGCCAGATAGTCATCCATGCCATAACCAGCGTCTAGCGTCCAGTTCATCCCTGCCATGATATAGCCACCCATCATCACCAGACTGCTCATGTCCAGCGCTGTAGCCGCCCCAGCAATTGAGTTAATCGGAAGATACCAAGCCTTCATTGACCCGGTTTCCACCAACCAAACGCGGTTTTTAAACAGGTTAATGTTGACGCAAGTTGAGGTGTCCACCCCGGTTATGTCCCATCCAGCGCCGTCCCCGTCTTTATGCCAAGCAGACCCATCATAAAATCTCAGCTTGTCAGCGCCGTTTACCATCATTAGGTATGACCCCGCCGTGGTTCGCATATTTACGTACTGCCACCGCGCATTGGTCAAACTGGTAAGGTCTGGTGACCCTACCGCACCACCCGCTGTAATGTCGTAGACCTTAGTAGTGGCAGCGGCAAACAGCTTGTTTGATGTGCCGCCAGAATACGACAATATCGATTCAACTTGCCCCGTGATGCCCGTGGCCCACTTTGTGTAACCATTTCTCAAGATCACCGAGTTTGTGCCGGGCCACCAGTTAGTGAGGGTTACCGCATCTTCAACCGCCATTGCACCCAAAGAATCTCGGGCGTTCCATCCACCAATAGGCGCGGGAATGCTTACAGTCGTACTCGATTGAGTACGCATTTTCCCGTATCTGCTAAATTGATTTAGCATTAGACTGTGGGCCAGTTGCCGTCTTGCACACTCCACGGGCCTACCAATTGATTCATGCCAATCGGGGCAAGGCTCATGCTAGACACAGGCACATCCTGCGCTTTTGAGTAACTTAGCGCACGGGTAAATTCACCAAGTTCCACCCCAAAATCTAGTTTTTTGGCCTTCAAGAAATAGAATTTCAGACCCGCCATCATTAGGTCATCGGGGAAAATGCAAGTGTCTGAATCCGCTGTAAATTCTGCTTTTGTGCCCAAACTAGACCCAGACGCACAAACCCAGTAGTTTGAAACATACTCAAAAGAAAAGTTATAAACTGTGGTCAGCGCTTGAAAAATGCGAAATTTCTGGTTATAAATTCGGTATCTTTCGCGTGGCCCAATGCTGATAATGCCGCCTTGCAAGAATTGCCAATCTTGACTGGATTTAGTCCCCAAATTACGCCAATGGTCTGTTCGATCCCAGTTTGTGTCTGAAATCATGCGGTCATACCCAGCGGGTAAGGGATAGTCCTGTTTGGCAAATGTGAGGGTAACTGAGGCCGTGCTAGTGGTCACGGGCATATTCAGCGTCACTTGAGTACTGCTGTCAATGGTCAAAATCTCAGCAAATGGCGCTTGACCCGTTCCCGTAACAACATTACCAACTTGTAATGCAGCGGTTGTGGGAATTGCTGTGATGACGCTAGAGTTAGCGGTTATGTTGCCCGTGGTAGTGATGGCGGCTTGGGTTTGCCAGATGTAGGCTTGCACCAAGCGCTGCCACTCAAAATCCCTTACCAAGTCTTTGCCAAGACGCTGGGCCAAGGCCAAGAATTGCTGGGTTTGGTTAGTCGCTGACCCAATTACTGTGGTCGGTTGAACTAACCCGAGTTCGCCCGAGACTTGATCAACCAACTCCAGCAACGTGTAGGACATTTACTCCACCATTTCTTTTTTGGGTCTGCCAGCTTTCTTAGCTGACAATTCGTCAATCATCGCACGGAGTTTCGCCATTTCAACCTCTTGGGCCTGTAATTTTTCATCGGTTTCGGCGCGAATCTTGTCCATCAACTGAGAATCTTGGGCAGCGTCTATAAATGCCCGTGCTTTAGACCTTAATTCGTTAAAACCCATGATTTTGTTGCCAGCCGAGTCTGCAAGCTGGGCAAACTGGTCAATGGTAAAAATGTGCAAAGCCTTAAATTCAGCCTTTTGAGTGTCAGAAATAGCGGCCCAAGCATCAATCGGCGTACCCGACACTTTTTGCTCTTTCTTTTGCTCGTATCGCGCCCATTCCACGGGGAAATCTTCCATGTCTTGCATACGCATGGGGCGGTCAACCACCAAAGTCGAGTCACCTGGGACAAGTTTCTTGATAAAAACGCGCTCTTCAAAGATTGGGCGCTTTTCTAATGCAGTTTTGTGGTTGTTTTGCACCTGTACCGCATGAAAAAAAATGTGCATCTTTCCTCGGTTGTTGTCGCCAAAGTTTTCATCTGTCCAGCCAGCGCCTTCGTTTCTCATATTAGCCCCTTAGTTGAATTGCGGTCTCTTGCATCAGACCATCACCGAAAAATGCAACCTCTGCATCCTGAGTTTTGATGAATTGCTCCATCTCCATCGCCGCTTGTAACATTTGCTTTGTGGTCTGAAAAACCCTGTTTCCAGCCCTAGCAAATATTTTATCTTGTTCCTTGCCCAAATGTTCCCCAGCGTGTCTTTGGGTGGTAAAGCTGCAATCCATCCCGTGAATCGCAAACCGCCTGTAACCCAGCGCCGCCATCACGTTCATTGACCTCATCCCCACAGTAGACCCCCCGCCAATCAAGCATTTCATGCCCTCGGGGTGGTGTTGGGCAACCCATGTTACAGTCTCCAAATCATCCCCGTTAATCAAGTGCCACAAACGCACCTTATGGCCCTTTAAGACCTCCCAAAAGTCTGGGTGGCACACAGATGCCATAAGGTATATTGTGCCCTTCTGGGGCTTTTTAAGCATTCTGGCTTTGTGCGCTCTGGGGTCACAATCCACATGAAAATCGGGCACTATGCCCCTGTCTACCAGATAGTCATGCGCCCCTGAGACAGTCACAATTGGGCGCTTGATCACTTTCCAAGTGTCTGCAAGGCTTGGCCCGTAGCAGACAATGGATGCCCACTTGTCGTTAAATTTGCCCCGCTTTTTGAGCATTTGGCCTTTTGCTAGGGCCATTTGCGCGTGGCGCTGATCGTTGCTCAAGACCCCTTGTAGCATTCAATCCTCATGTCTCTAAATGGAAAATGGTAGCGCGGCTCGCAAAACTCTATGCGCTGTAGCCCTGCCGATTCCAGCATCAAACGCAAGGGGGTCTGAAACCATCCCCACCTGTGGCACATAAACTCATTTTTGTATTTGGGATCACCATACAAAGCAAACAGCGACATAAACGGCTGGATGGGTTCTTTGCTGACCACGCAGTTATGGATGTAAGCAAACACTTTATCCATACATGGCAATTCTAGGATCATTTTGCCACCGGGTTTAAGAACTCGCATCCATTCAATCAGCAAGTCTCGCACTTCCCATTCATAAAAATGCTCTAGGACATGGATTGCCGCCACAGCATCGGCGCTATCGCTTGCAATCTCCAGTTTTCGCAAATCGCATTTCAGATCAGAAACGTCTGAATGCAAATCTACGTTTATCCAGCCGTCCCATTTCTTAGTTCCACATCCAAGGTTATAGGCCGTTTCGTAGCTGTCTTCCACATTTCGATCAGTATTTGCGGCGTATATTTTTCCTTCACGTATTGTTGGGCCACCAAAATATCGCTTCTGACGTTCTGTTGTCGTGTCCATTCAATGCCTTCTTTAATGTTGCCGATATAAATCCCGCGAAAACCCTTAAGTGATGGGTGAGGTTCTGCCACCACAAAACAACCCTGTCTGGTCGCCTCAATCGCACGATTAGCGCTTTTGTAGGTTTCGGTTGCCGGAATCACTACTATATCGGCTCGGGCAAATTCTTCTAGCATGGTTTCATAAGACCAGGGAATTGTGCCCCCAAAGTTGGAAACTACCCGCAAAGGGTAACCTTCCAAGTCCGGCAATATTTTTTGCAAACTTTGCTTGTTTACAGCGTGTCCATACCATAAAAGGTTAGTCCCCTTGCAATGGGGCACGGCCTCGGGGTATTCAAATGGGTCTGGGATAACCACCGCATCACGGCCCAATGCTTTAATCCTACGGGCCATCTCATCGGTTGGACAGGTCACCACATCGGCAAGGCGCAATGCCTCGGCATAGTGTGTCCAATCAAAATGATCATCACAGAAATCCACCACAATCCATGCGCCTCGAGCTTTTGCCCGTGCCATGTCCATCAATTCATTGGCCTGGGGCTTGGCAAAGATTAAGGTATCTGCCAGCAAATCGTTAATGTTGGCCCATCCCGCACTTGGTATTTTTGCCCGGTAACGCCAGCTTGCCGAGGTCTTATCTCCCCAATGGATGAACGAAACTCGGTCATTTGGCTTGTAATCTTGATCAATGATTTCTTGCAATGCCGCGCCATTTTCTGTGCGTTTTTTAATGATTGCTTGAATCAGGCCATGCCCATACGCCTCATAGGTGGCATCGGGCAGATAGTCGTAATAGGTCTGGAAATGCTCGGCTTGCAAGGCCATAGACGCATTGCAATAAAACGGCTCACCATCAGGCTCAATCCTGACCTCTAGTAGCTTGTCGCCCTCTTTAAGCCCATCCCCGTTGACCCTGAGAGTTTCGCCATCATTACAGGAATCAAACCCAAACAAGGCAAAATGCCGCCAACCCAAGACATAAAACAACGATATAGCTCTAAGCCCCGAGGTAGTCCCACCGCCAATCAGCAAAGACTTAGCGGGGCGGTCTTGGCCCTTCATCACATAAGGATGCCAAATTGTGACTTTGCGGCCTTCCAAGTTGTCAAACATTGCCGGGTGGCATTGTGAGGCAATCATGTAATGCACCCCGTCTTGGGGCTTATAAAAAGAAATGCGGTGTTCTTGGGGGTCAATTGCCAATGCGTAATCTGGCATCACCCCGTTGTCAATTAACCAATCGTGCGCCCCTTTGATCGCCACTATGGGCAACCCTTGGGCTTTCATCTTTTTAATGAGTTCTATCTGTCCCTTGACACTTGGCGCACTAGCTACCAAAACAATCGTCCCATCCTTGGGGGGTTCGCTTTGCTTGACTTGTGGCAGTCCCCGCGCTATCGCGGATTCCATGTTTGTAAATAGT
>Ga0209596_1001751_pt1 | contig 18322 bp, 36 predicted proteins | sample M_130807_MF_Meta_FD_187314 | JGI IMG/M metagenome (GOLD analysis project Ga0209596, IMG submission 187314) | Freshwater microbial communities from Lake Montjoie, Canada to study carbon cycling - M_130807_MF_MetaG (SPAdes) (version 2) | ecosystem: Environmental > Aquatic > Freshwater > Lake...
ACCTTCGCAGATCCGCCCGCGAGCTGCGGACGCGGGGCGTGTCGCTCGGGGCTCGGCAACCCGCCGTCCGCGATGCAATCAAGACCTTCCTCGATCAGGAGGCCGGCACCGAAGGCGGGCCGGTCGATGCCGCCAGCCGGGCGAAGTGGGTGAGAGCGTACCGGGCCGTGTCGGCCGCAGCGGCGGAGGCGACCCGATGACCGCCCGGCAACGCACCGTCTGGACCTGGAGCGCCGTGGGCTTCGTCGTCTTCGCGGCCGTCATCGGAGCGCTCGTCGAGCGGGCCACGCACCGGCTCGCCGCTGGGGTGGAGAGCCGGTTTGGGTACACGCCGAATCCTGAAGGCGTCCGCGATTTTTTGGCCGAGCTGGATCAGCCCGAGTTCAAGGGCGCGGCCCCGGATGTGTTGCGAAACGTCAAGAACCGCGACACGTTCCTCTACCGCCACGCCGACCGGGCACACCGAGCGGTTTACGGTCGGCCGTTTGAAGTGTGGAATCAGGGTCCACATGGCGCGTGCGTTTCGTTCGGGTGGGCTATGGGATCGTTTGTCGGGCAGGCCGTGGACTGGACCGAGGGCGAGTTGCCCGATCCCCCGAAGCTCGTCGCCACCGAGCCGATCTACGGCGGCAGCCGGACGGCCGGCAGGCTTCCGCCGATCACGTTCGCCGGCTACTCCGACGGCTCCTACGGGGCCGCCGCGGCCCGCTGGGTGGTCGGCACAAAGGCCGGCGTCGGCGGCATCCTCTACCGGCAGAAGTATGGCAGCGTCGATCTCTCGACCTACGACATCTCGCTGTCGAAAGACTGGGGAGCGAACGGCGTCCCGGCCGCTCTAGCAAAGCAGGCGACCGAGCACACCGCCCAGGGCGTCGCCCTCTGCGACTCATGGGACTCGCTGGCGGCCGCGATCGAGAACGGGATGCCGGTGCCGATCTGCTCCAACGTCGGCTTTGCCGCGACCAACGTCAGGGACGCCGACGGATTCCTTCCTCGAGGTGGCAACTGGTCCCACTGCATGGTCGTGATCGGCATCCGGTACAAGGCCAACGGCAGCCCGCGAGACGGTGCCCTCGTTTGTAATTCTTGGGGATCGTCGTGGGTGCGAGGAGGCCGTTTCCCTGCGGACATGCCAGAGGGCTGTTTTTGGGCTGACCGCAAGGACATCGAAGCCATCCTGGCCCAGGGCGATTCGTTCGTCATCGCCGGCGTGAACGGGTGGAAGGCCCGCGACCTCGACAACGGCGCGTGGCTCCAGCCGGCAGCCGCCCGCCCGCAACCCGCCCGCATCATCGCCAGCGTCTATTCCCTCGCCCCGTGAGGCCGCCATGACCCTCGACCGCAAGCTGATCGCCATCGTCGTCGTCACCCTCGCCGTCGGCTGGTGGCTCGGCTCCTCGCCCAGCTCACCGATCAACCCGACGCCCCAACGGCCGGTCCTCGCCGCCGTCGGCCGGCTAGCCCGGATCGCCGCGCGCCTCGGGCTGTGGATGGCGATGGCCGCCGAGCCCGCGCCGCAGCTCGAGCGGCAGCAGATCGTCAGGAGCCCGCCGGTCGACGCCGATGGTCATCGTGTCGTCGATCACGGGGAGGGCTGGTGATGGATACCGTCCTCCTCGAGATCGTCCTCTGGATCGGTGGCCTTGCCGCAGTCGGAAGTGGTCTCGGCGTGTGCGTTGTCCTCGCTGCGTGGTGGCTGTTCGCGCGGCTCTCGGCGTCAATCTCTGCCTGGATTGACCATGACGAAGGAGGTAGCCAATGACCATCTACCGCACCCTCCTCGCCTGGCTCGCCTCCCTCTCCGCCGATCCTACGGAGATCGACCGCGAGCCCCCACGCGCCGCCGCGGCCGTGGCTGCCGCGTATGCCACGTTTGCCCCGGAGATGGCACCGACGCCGCCCCCGGCACCGGCTCCCTCGAAGTGTGGCTGTGGCGGGAAGTGCGTCAACGGCATCTATCGACCCGATGGCCGGATCGAAATGAAGTGCGAGAAGGATTGCCCGTGCGGCTGTCGGAAGCCGCGGTGAGTTGTACGCTACAACCGGCAACTTCACCGGGATGACCGTCTCCGGGATCGTGCGTGTGTCATCGACACCGCACACCGATCCTTGGAGACCACCAGATGAATCCCGTCAGCACCCGCCGGCGTCTCCAGGACGAGGCCGCGAAGATCCACGCCGACATCGAGGCCCTCCGCTCCGCCGCCCCCGAGAGTGACCAGGAGCAGGCCGACAACCTCGGCCGCCTCGGTGAGCTCGAAGCCCGGGCCGATTCGATCGCTGTCGACCTCGAGCGTGAGAACGCAACCGACGCGCGACTCTCCCGGCTCCGCACCGCGGCCAGTAACGCCGCCGAGCATCGCTCCGCGGATCCCGGCGAGAAGCCGCAGACGCAACAGCTGGCATCGTTCGGCCGGACGGTCTACTCCGACGAGGCCCGTCTGCTCCGGGTCTCCCAGTACCTCCGCGGTCTCCGCGATGGAACGGTGAACGCCCGGGCCCTGTCCGAGACCGGCTCCGCCGGGGCTGGGATCGAGTTCAATCCGCCGGTCGATCTTTACAACGAGATCGTCAACGTAATCAACCGGCAGTCGATCGGTGCGCAACTCGCGCTCACGATCAACACCAACAGCCGGACGGTCGACGTTCCGAAGCTCGGCCTTGTAACGGCCGACTTCGTCGCCGAGAACACCGCGCCGACGGCGCAGGATCCGACGACCTCCAAGGTCACGCTGACCGTCTACGACGCAAAGGCGGAAGTCGATGTGTCGAACAACCTGCTGAACGACTCGCCGCTGGATGTCGCCAGCTACGTCACGCAGTTCATCGGGAATGCCTTCGCCAAGTTCTACGACACGACCTGGCTCGCGGGCCATTCCGGCAATTCGATCGCCGGTCTTTATGCCGGGATCTCGGCTGGCCGGAAGGCGACCGTTGCCGTCGGTGGAACGATCTCCGCGGCCAACGTCGGCACGGTCATCGGCTCCATCGATCCAATGGTGATGGGTGATTTCGCGTGGGTCGTTTCGGCCGCCGGCTGGGGCCAGCTGCTCGCCCTTGAGGGAACGCGCTACGTTCAGCCGATGGTCGGCGGTGGAGCTCCTGGCCTGAGCGTCTGGGGGGTTCCGGTCTACAAGACCGACACCCTGCCGGCCAACGTCTTGGCCGTCTACGGGGCCTACCGCATGACGACCGCGCTGGCCATGCGGAAGGATCTGTCGGTCACCCCGCTCCGCGAGCTGAAGGCCCGCGAGAACCAGACGGTCTTCCTGGCTCACGGCCGATTCGGTCTGAGCAACCACGGCCCCGAATACGCCGGTGCAATCGTCCAGGCCACCTCCTGATCTGATCCCATCATCCGCCCGTGATTCTCAGCGGCCGGGCGAGGCTCCAACCTCGCCCGGCCGTCTCTCTTCTGGAGCCCCCCGATGTCCATGCCCTCCCTCTCGATCAAGTTCAGCCGCGATTACGGCGACCACCAGGCCGGTGCCGTGGTGTCGTTCCCCGAGGGGATGGCCAGGCATCTTGTCGACTGTGGCCTTGCAACCTTCGAGGCCACGCCCGTCGTCGAGCCCACCGAAGTCATCGAGCGGGCTGACGCCCGCGCCGCGAAGAATGTCCAGCGCGCCACCAAGTAGTTCGGGGGGCCGATGATCAAGCTCCGCTCCCTCAAGGCAATCTCCGAACCGGAGGTCGAGCCGGTTTCTTTGGCTGCGGCCAAGGGGCAGGTGGGCCTACTGCCGGAGCAGTCGGACGATGATGCCCTGCTCCTGCGCCTGATCTCCACCGGCCGCCGGTTCGTGGAACAGCGGCTCGGCACGACGCTGGCCACCCGCCAGTTCCGGGCCACGTTCGAGCATGACCTGTATCGACACGGCCACGGCCACGATCATTGCCACCACGACCACATCTATTACCAGGGCTCCGGCCGCCTCGGGCTGCGGATCCCTGTCCCGCCGCTCCTAGTGGACGGGACGCACCCGCTGGTGATCACGGTCGGCGGGGTGGTGATCTCATCGGCCACCTACACGGTCGACTCCGATTCCTCCCCGGCGGTGATCCGGTTCTCCACCTGGCCGACGTTCGACGACGACAACCCCCTGGTCGTCACATTCTGGGCCGGGCCCGCTTTGGCTGGCCGGATCGAGCCCGCGGCTGAATCGGTGATCCTTCTCTACGTCGCCCACGGGTTCAAGAACCGGGAGGGCGTGGTTGTCGGCACGATCGCCAGCCCGCTCCCCATGGGCATTGAGACGCTCCTGGCGTCGATCTCGATCACGGGAGCCTACTGACATGGGCGACCGTACCGCCGCCGGCTTGAAGGTCCATACCTTCCGCTTCGAGCGGCCGGTCGAGACGCGCAACTCCGTCGGTGAGATCTCCTCGATCTCTTGGGTGACGATCTGCCGCCGGCGAGGCTCGATCGAGCAGGTCGGTTACTCCGAGTCCCGAGACCAGGGCCAGACCTCCGGGAATGCGTCCTACCTGATCGTTGTCCCCTCGGTCCCCGGGCTCGACGGTTCCTCTCGGATCGTCTGGGAAAGCCGGCTCGGCCGGATCCTGATGGTCTCGTCGGTCGTCGGTGACGACGCCGATCCCGAGCAGACGATCCAGGCCGGGGAGAAAAAGACATGAGCGCCACAGGCCTGTTCTTCTCCGCCTTCTTCTCGGACAAGTCCAACCGCGATCTCGACGATCTGATCCGCGCCTATGCCAAGCTCCCCGGCTCGCTGGCCCGGAAGCACCTGAAGGCCGCCATCCGTCGATCCATCAAGCCATTCGTGCCAGCCCTCAAGTCTGCGACCCCTCGAGGGGCCACCGGGAACCTCCGGCGGAGCGTCATCACGGTCGTGAAGTTTGGCACGAAGATTTCCCGCGGAAGCGGTGAGGCTTTCCGCGGGACCGCCATCGGCATCGTTGGGTATTCACGAAAGGGAAAGAAGAAAAACCAGAAGGGCGACCACTCGGTCCTCGTCGAGCAAGGCAGCAAGCCGCGCCACCGGAAGACAGCGGTCGCCAAGCGTGGTGGCGTCAAGGCCCGGTCAAAGTTTAGCGCTGGCCAAGGCTCCACCGGCACCATGCCACCGCGACACATGCTCCGCGACACGCTCGCCTCGAAGAGGTCCGGCATCCTCTCGAACATGGAAATTGAAATGGGCGTGAGCCTTGAACGGGCCGTCCGAGAAAACGCTACCCGCCCCCGCTGAAGGAGATCCGCATGAACACCGTCCTCATTCGATTCACGGCCCCCCACGGCCCGTACAAGCCGGGGGATGTTCTCTTCGTCAACCATGCCGAGCTGGCCGCGCTGCTGGCCGCTGGCGTGATCGAAGCCGACCCGGCCGGGGGTGACGAATGAGCAGTCCCGAAGCCTGGCTCAAGGCCACGATCGAGACGGCCGGGGCTACCGCTTTCCCGGTGGCTGTCTCGGAGTCTGCCCCCCTGCCCTTCGCCGTCTACGCCCGGGAGTCAACCGACAGGCCACTCCAGACGAGCGGTCTGACCGGATTCGCCGACGGGGAGTTCTCCGTCGAGGTCTGCGGGGCCAGTTGGACGTCGGCCCGGACGGTGGCTGATGCAATCGTGGCCGCCGGCCAGAACTTCACCGGCACCGCCAATGGGGCCATCATCGATCACGTTCACGTCGCGGCTGACCGCGACGGAACCGCGGTCTACCTGACCGATGGGCAGGATCTGCCCAGCTACTTCGTCGTCGAACTGCAAATCTTCATCCGCTGGAGAGAATAGCCATGGCCGTCGCGCCCGCCACAATCGACACGATGCAGGGCCTGACGTTCTCTTTCAATGCGATTGAGTTTCGGGCGACGAACATCAAGCGGAAAGAGTCTCGACCGCTTGTCGAGGTTTCGGACTGCTCCCAAGCGGTCGACTCGCTGCGGATTTATCAGTCCGAGCCACTCAAGCAAGGTGATGAAATCTCCCTTGAGTATTTCGGAAAGAATGCCCCAGTGAAGGGCACAAAGTATGCGATCAGCTGCTCCGGCCTGGGCATCACCGGCAATGCCTTTTGTACCGATGTCGAAGAGGGCGGAGCCGTCGGCGAGTACGTCAAGGGTACGGCCACGTTCAAGATCACTGGCTGATCTGGGGGCGTCATGGCAGACATCCCATCAGCGCAAGGCGCTACCGTATCGTTCAACGGCGTTGCGCTCGGTGGCCTGATCGGCTTCGACGAGGGTTACACCGCAGCGTCCCCGACTGACACGACCGGGGCCTCGGCCACGATCGTCGGCAGCGGTGGCAACACGCGGGTGATCCGCCAGGTCGAAATCACCATGATCGAGCCGGGCTCGATCTCTTTCCGGTGCTGGGGGAATCCCCCATTCGGCCGCGCCGACATCGGCTTGTCGGCAACGCTCGCCTTCACTATCGGCGGGGTGGCCACCAGCTGGCCGGCGCAACTGGCGAGCGTCCAGCGTGTCGGCTCCGCCGGTGAACTGATCCAAGGTTCGTACCAGTTCCAGTTCATGGGGTAACCATGCTCTCCCGCGACGATCTGTTGACCCTCGAAGCCAATAAGCCGGCCCCCCCGAAGCGGCTCCATGTGGCAGCGTGGGGCGGGGATGTGTTCGTCCTCGACCCGACGGCCCAGACCTACGACGAGTGGTCGATCTTCTGTGAGACGTTCAAGGGCACCGCGGCCCCGTGGCGGGCGAAGCTGGCATCACTCCTCCTGTGCGACGAGGCGGGCAAGCGGCTCTTCACCGAGGCCGATGTCCCGACGCTGGCCGGCTGGCGGCCCGACGGGCTCCTCGAGGTCTGGCAGGTCGGCATCGAGCTGCTGAAGGTGGACGACAAGGAGATCGAGGCCGAGGCGGAAAAATCCGTGGCCAGCCCCTGACGCTGTTCCTCGGGAGGCTGGCCCTGGCATGTGGCGAATGGGATGTGGAGACGCTGTCGAGGCTGATCTCGCTCCGACAGCTGAAGTGGTGGGCGGCTTACTGGATGGTCGAGCCCTTCGGTGACGACTGGTCGAGGTCCGGGAAGTTGGCCGCGGTGATGGCTGCGGCCCAGGGGGCCAAGGTCGAGCCCGACTTCGAAGAGAAGTTTCTGCCCAGCTACCGGGCCCCGGTCCAGACGGAAGAGGAATTGAAAGCGCAGCTCCGACGGATCCCATTCTTCGCAGCGCAGATGGAGGCGAAAGGAATCTGATGGCAGGCATAGGCAAAGTTTCCGCGATCTTCACGGCCTCGAGCTCGGGGCTGACTGCTGGCGTGAGCCGGGCGAGTTCGTCGCTCAAGAGCCTCGGCAATGACGTTGCCGGGCTTCGCTCGGGGATGCGCCTCCTGAATGCGATCTCCGGGGCGCAGCTGTTCGGGCAGATCGCTTCGAGCGCGATCGGGGCTGCCCGGTCCCTGGTGGGCATGGGCCAGGCCCAAGCCAACGTCATTGACGACACCAGCAAACTCTCGGCCCGGCTCGGGATGACCTACGGTGAGTTGGCCGGGCTGTCCCACGCTGGCGACCTGGCTGGCGTGTCGATGGAGACGATCGGCAAAGCCGCCACCAAGGCCGACATTGCGTTCGTGAAAGCCGCCCAAGGCTCTGGCGTGGCACAGGCGGGCTTCGCCGCCATCGGGCTCTCGCTGGCCGATCTCCAAGGCAAGTCGTCTGCGGAGCGATTCTCAGCGATCACGGATGCCATTGCGGGGCTTCCGACCGAGGCGGAGCGGGCCGCCGCGGCGGTGAAGCTCTTCGGCAAGTCGGGGGCGGAGCTGCTGCCGCTGTTCGCGGGCGGGGCCGGATCGATCCAGGAGGCGACCGACGAGGCCCAGCGGTTCGGGATGGCCCTGACAAATGCCCAGGGGCAGGACGTCGAGGCGATGAACGACTCTTTCTCCAAGGTCTCCGCGGCCATTGGTGGCATCGTCAAGCAGGTAACCGCCTACCTCGCTCCGTCGATTACCGGGATTGCCACGACGTTCACCAACTTTGTCGGCAGCATGGGCGGGGCCAACATCGGCCAGGCCATCGGCGAGGGGATCCTGGCTGCGGCCCGCTACATGGCGGGTGTCGGGGACTTCATCATCGGTGGTCTCACAACTGTCGGTGAGTATCTGACCTTCGTGGCCGGCAACTGGTCGACGGTGTTTGACTCCGTCGGGCGGCTCGGCTCGCTCCTGGCTGGCGTCGCCAGGGTGTGGGCAGGATCAATTCTGACTGTGCTGGGCACCGCCGCGAAGGTTATCGGGCTGGTGTCGAAGACGGCACAGGATGCGTCGAAGGGAATCACAGCCGCGGCAAAGGCCAACTTCGCCGCGGCCGGCCAGAACTTTGACGGGGCCTTCGGGGACAAGGCCAAGGCCGGCGCGGGCCCGCTATCAGTGGCTCTTGGAATTGCTCTCGAAAAGTCGCGCCTCGCTGCCGGCCAACTCGACCAGGCGAATAAGACCACGATTGCTGGCATGGCTCCAGCCGGCGGGGTGATCGCCGCTCGCAACCAGGAGGTCAAGGCCATCGACTCCCGGTCGAAGGAGGGCATCGCCGAGATGTTCCGCCTCATGCGTGGGGATGCCAACGATCCAGCCGAGCGGACGGCAAAGGCCACCGAGCGGATTGCTGACAACACCGACGACATGGGCCTCGATATCGAAGAGTTGTCCTTTGCAGGGTGAACCATGGCCGTCATCGCAACCAAGTACCTACCAAACAAAGCCACCGGCAGCGGGGCTTTCCGGGAATCCCATGTCCTGAATGAATCGTGGATGGTGCGTGTCGATGCACCGCCACCGACGACCAGCGTGGCCGCGATCCTGACGGCTCCTGGTGTGGCCTACGGAGACGCTCACCCGTCGTTCACTTCGTGCAAAGCCATGAAGTGGGCCTACTCCGCGGCCGATGGCTCTGGGTTGATATGGTCCGTCGGCGTCGAATACTTCGTGCCGATCATCGAGATAAACCCTGCCAACGGTCTGCCGCTTGATGTGTGGGCCGGCCGCGGCACCAACGTAATGCTGCCGTTTTTCAAGGACAAGAACGGAGACGTTCTCAAAAACTCCGCTGGAGATCCGATTGAAGGCATGGAGCGCGAGCTATGCTTCCGCGCCTATACGCTGGTTCGCTCCTACGCTTCGCTGTCGCTGGCCGATCAAGAGATGAACGAGGTCAACAATAAGACCAACTCCGACACATGGCCCACACTGGGATCGTATGGACTTGCCGATACATGGAAGTGTTCAATCTCTAACTTTTCCAAGAAGGTAATCATCACAAGTTCCGGCGCAACCCAGACTGCGGCACGCTACTGGGAAGTGAGCTACGAAATGGAATACAAGGAAGACACATGGCGATGCAAGCCGTGGGATATGGGCTTCAATGAGCGGGTCGACGGGACCGGAACGCCGACAAGCAGCGGGACGAACAGACGATCAATCCTCGGCTTCGACAAAAAGCCCGTTCGGCAACCTTGTGCGCTAGCCAGTGGCGTGGCTCTCCCTCCTGGCACTCCGCCTGTTGCGCTGGACTTTGATCCATACACGAAGGTTAGCTACATTACAAAGTTCGGAAACCCAGCATGAAGCGGAAAGTTACAGTTACGTCCCGCGAATCGCTGTCGCGGATCGGTAACGCTGTGCGCTCCGTCGAGAACGGTGGCCGCAACACTTCACACCACTCGCCACGGTACATGGCATGGGACGGTGGTGGGACTGCAAGCCTCGGTAAGACTTCGGCCGACTGGCTGAAGGATACTTCCGCGGCGATCCCGTTGTATGCCGGAACGCCAGGGGCCGAGGCAGCGACTGGAGAGTCCGTCTCCGTCTGGAATCACTTCGGGAAAGTGCTGTCAGGTAAGTGGGTGATGATCGGCGAAAACTCGGATGGGAACCGATACCTGATCGCCCCGGAATCAGACCAGCAGGATGTCGTCTACAACGCCGCAATTGTTGCCACGACTGTCTCTGGAGTTACGACATCCAAGTTGGTGTTCTATCGGAAAAAGGTCTGGGTCCACTCCGTCGAGGAAAGCACCACGGTTGAACTTGGCTTGGCTGAGTGCGTCCCCGGATACAACGGGTGACCGATGGGACTCATAACGTACAACGGCCAACTGTTGCTAGCCCCGGGCGGGCTTGCAAATACAATTGACTGCTGCTGCGGGGGCAGGAATTGTTACTGCTTTACTCATTCAGTCAATCTAGTAGTGGTTGCCCGTTGGAGACGATGCTACCGATATGCGGTTTTCGTTCCGGCCCTTTCGGCTTTTGTGTTCCCTGACGGTCAGCCGTGCGACGGCACCGCAAACGGCATGATCTGCCCCCCTGGTGCGTTCGGCCGATCCGTGAGTTTCACCGGGAATGCCGTCAACGTCTGTAGCTGTGGTGACAGCAGTGAAAGCTACAACGCTTCGTTGGTCTTAAATCAAACGCAGTTCGACAACTGCACGCCCCTCGGGAGTCCCCCCTGATGCTCGTCGTCATGGACGCACTGAGGGCCGTCGAACACATGAAGCCGGACGGCTACATGGATGCCATCCTGGGCAGTGGTGTTGTCCGCACGGAGCCCGGTGTCGGCGAGGTCATCGACATCCCCGACGCCGTCTACTGGTCGATGGTCCGCACCTACTCACCGAACGAGTTGCATCAGCGATATGCCATTTACGGATGTGGCCCCGGCTGCCAGTTGAAACGCTCGCTGGCGTGGTGGGGCCTCCGCGACGACGGCTCCTGTGGATGCTCCGAATACGCGGCACAGATGGACGCCTGGGGGCCGACCGTCTGCTTCCGCCGGATCGAGGAGATTGTCGAGCACCTCCGGGAAGCCGCCGCAAAGAAGGGGCTGCCTTTCCTGGCGACGGCGGCCCGCATGATGACCGCTCGGGCGATTGAGGCCGCTCAACAGGAGCTCGACCATGCCACGGAAGAGGCCAAGCCCCCCACCTGGACAGACTTGGTCCGGGCTCGACGAGCCTGACATCACCGGGGCCGACGAGGCCGAGGCGGAGCAACTGATCGAGTTCGGCCGACGGTCGAAAAAGCCGCAGCCCCCCGAGGAGGAAAAGCCGTGCCCCCCAAAGCCATCTCGCTGACCGAAGAGATCCGCCTCGGTGCCGTCGCTGCCGCGAAGGGGCCAGCGTCGTGGTTCTCAAAGTTGACGCCCGACGTTCAGCAGGAGCTGATCCAGGTTCGGGCGGATTTCCTGGACGGGAAAATGGGAGGGACGAAGACCGCCCTCGCCCGAGGTGTTCACGGCGCGCTGTCCGCTCGGGGCCTGATCACCGTCACCCGCTCGGAGATCTTGAGATGGGTGAACGCCGCAAGCTGACCGCAGACATCCGCGAGGGCATCGACCAGGCCGATCGGCTGCGCGCCGATGCCGAGCTGGCCAAGCTCCGCTCTGAGCTCGCCGCCACGAAGACCCGCTACGGGGCGGCCCTTCGGCAGATCGACCTCGAGCGGGAGCGGGCCGACTCGCTGGCGGGGCTGGCCGGGCTCCAGGCCAAGGCCATGCCGCGGCCGTCCAAGCCGGCCCGGCCCAACGCCGCCACCGCCCTGGTCGTGCTGTCGGACTGGCACTGTGAGGAGACCGTCACCCGGGAGCAAACCGCGGGGCTCAATGCCTTCGACCTTGAGGTGGCCGACCTGCGGATCTCCGAGCTGGCCCGGCGGATCGGCGTCCTCGTCGAGCACGAGCGCCAGCTGGTGAAGATCGACAGGATCGTGATCGCGGCCCTCGGCGATTTCATCTCCGGGCACATCCACGAAGAGCTCGTCGAGACCTGCTCCATGGCCCCCATGGCTGCCACCAGGTGGGCCGCGGCCCGGCTTCGGGGGATCATCGACATGGCGGCCGACATGGCCAGGGAGGTCATCGTGGTGACCCAGCCGGGGAACCACGGTCGGAGCAACCACGGGAAGCCCCGCAAGGCCACCGAGCACGACCACTCCTTCGAGCAAAACGCCTACCTCATGATGGCCGGACAGGAGACCCGGCCCAACGTCCGATGGGAGATAGCGGCCGGTTATCTTGGCTATCTCGATCTTGACGGGTTCACCGTGCGCTATCACCACGGACACGAAATCCGCTACCAGGGCGGGATCGGCGGGATCGCCGTTCCGGTGAACAAGGCGATCTCCGCGTGGAACCGATCGAGGCCCGCCCATCTGGACGTTTTCGGCCACTGGCACCAGTGGGGCTGGCTCCGGGGGAAGTACGTTTCCAACGGCTCCCTGATCGGGATGTCGGCTTTCGCGCTGCGGATCAAGGCGGAGTTCGAGGCCCCGTGCCAATCGCTGGTGATCGTCGACCACGGCCGGCGGGAGGTCTCCCGTGCGGTGCCGATCTGGTGCGATGCCGATCTCCGGGCGGGGGTTGCCCCCGCCCCCGGGCGCGGGAAGGTGACGGCATGAGCGACAACACCTCCGCCCCCTGCGCCGCCGTCGAGCTCCTCGAGCAGGCCCGCGCCGCGGTCATCGACCGTCACGGCAAGTACGGGCCGCCCGTCGAGCACTTCTCCAGGACGGTCGGCATGGTCAACGCCGCGTTCGCCGGCATCCTGACGAGGCCGCTGACGCCGTCCGACTGGGCGCTAATCATGCTGCTCGACAAGGTGGCCAGGCACATGGGCACGGCCCGCACCACCGACACGCCGATCGATCTGGCCGGCTACGCCGCGTGCCTGGCAGAGTGCGAGGCGGCGGAGGGCTCGCCGTTCCCGGCTGTGGTCATGGGGCCTCCTCAATGAAATGGGCATCGCCCAGATCCAGCGCCGGGAGGAAGTCTACCCCCTCGGTTTTCCCCACCACCCGCTCGTCGAGGTAGTGGTTGCGCGTGATGTTCGCATCACTGTGGTCGAGGTGCGACACGGCATCGCCACCCCCAGCCTGAACGTAGCTCGCGCTGGCCTTGCGGATCGCGTGGAACCGCCGCTGCGGCACCTCGGCTTTCGCGCACAGGATCGCCATCGAGGCGTAGATCGACGCGGGCTTCCCGGGCCACGGCCAGACCAGATCGCCAGGGCACCGCCGGTGAATCTCAAGCTCGGCCGACAGGTCGGGCGTGATCCGCCGGGCGATGTCCCTGGTGTGCCCCTTCCTGGTGCCAGCCAGGAAGATGATTTCCGTCTCCTGGACGTTGTGCCACCGGAGAGCCATCAACTCCCCGATCCTCGCCCCCGAGCACCACGCAGCGTAGATCAGCGTCGACCACCACCATCCCGCCGGCAGGCCGGCAATCGTCCGCTGCCGCCCCCGGGCCGCGACGATCAGCCGGGCCACCTCGGCGGAGGTGAAGCCGCGCGGCAGCCTCTTCTCCCCCCGGACCTGTCGGACGATGGGAAACTCGGGGATGAGCCGCTTGCGGAAGGCGTAGAGCGCGAGGGCGAGCAGCTGTGTGCGGTCTTTCCTCACCGTCCCCGCCGATGGAATCCCCCGGCGCGCGGAGTGGATCGTCCGCCCCCGCCACGCCAAGAACGCCGCGATGGTGTCTTCCTCGAGGTCGGAGATCTTCGCGGGCCTTCCCAGAAACTCCGAGAATCGATCAATCGAGTGGCTGTAGATCTCGACGGTTCGCGGGCAGATGCCTTTCACGGGAGCGTATTTTTCGACGAGCATTTGACGGAGCGACATGGTGAGGATTCCATAGGGTGGGAGCATCCATGCCGACGATAATTGAGACAGTCCAACTTCCAACCCAGCTACTTCCACCGGAGCCCTCTCCGTTGGAAGTGATTCCGCCTTCAACCCTACCCAGGGTCGGGGCGCGGGTGAATTGCGAGACGGAGCGTGTTGCCCACGCTGCGATCTCTGGCAATGCTGGAGGAATGAAGACCATGGGACTGCCCGGGCCGGAAGGCACCGACTGGCTCTGCACCGCCGACGCCGCCAAGTTGCTCGACATGAGCACCTCGGGCGTGAGAAAGCTAGTTCTCCGCGGCCACATCTACGCGGCTAAGTTCGGCAGGGAACTGGCGTTCTCCGCCCGCGATGTGAAGCGGATCGCTGCGAGGCCCCGCGCTGTTGGTGGAATCCGGCAGGGCTTCAAAAAGAATTGAACAGGCGATATCCCGGCCCGTTCTAGCGTTTGTCCCAAACCTGGGACGATGCTCTTGACAGACTTCCGCGGTCTGTCATATCCTCCGCCCCTGTTGTCCCTCACTCGGGACATTGAACGGCACCAACAGGGGGGAAGACCATGCAAGACGAGCAGCCGGGCGACCGGGAAGCAGCCGGGGCGATCGAGGGAATGACCGAAACCTACGGGGCTCCCTCCCAGCCGGTGACCGAGGGCATCCCCCTCGATCTCCTGGTGGTCGACCCGACCGAGCTGGAGTGACAGGACGGGCCGCGGCCGGAGGCCGAGGCAGGGAGCCCGCGGAGCGGGTGAGGCATGGATGGGGCCGCCGGTGGTGGAACCGCCGGCGGATCACGGAGGGGACTGATGGCCACGATCACGATCTCACGGAAGCTGCGGAAAGCCCTTCGAGAGATCCGGTCGGGGTGGACGGAGCAACAGGCGATGGCAGCGGCGCGCGGGGTGAAGCGGTCGAGCAGTTCGATCGTGCCACCGCGCAAAGGGCGAGAGCGAAAAGGGGGAGCAGTATGACCACGGACATGATCACGGGCGATGACGGTGGGCGGGCGATCGCGGTGAGGGGGGGCGGAGAGATCCTCGGCTTTTTCGAGCTGATCGACGCGGGCTCTCGGATGGTCAAGACGGGGTTTCTTCCCGACCACATCAGGACCGGCGAGCAGTTTGCGGCCATCGTCCTGGCCGGCAGGGAGATGGGCATCCCGCCGATGCGGGCCATTCGCTCCCTCCAGATCATCAAGGGGAACGTCACCGAAAAAGCTGACAGCCAGTTGGCCCGCTTCAAGGAAGCCGGGGGGCGTGCGGTCTTCGAGGCCCTCGACGAGGCCCGGGCCGTCCTTCACCTGACGCACCCCAACGGCGACACGCACACCGAGACTTGGACGGTCAACGATTCACGCAAGGCAGGCCTGACCGGCGGGATGCACGGCAAGTTCCCTAAGGCCATGATCCGCAGCCGCTGCATTACGGCGGCACTCAAGTCGATCGGGTGGGCCGGGGCCGTCGGCAACTACGACCCCGACGAGCTCCGCCACGACACCGATGATCGAGGTGGCCAGTCTCCACGCTGGCAACCCGATGGCGAGCCGGTGGCGGATTCCCCCCCGCCACCGGCCGCCCCTTCTCTCGATCCGCGGGTCGTCGAGATCGGAGAGTTCCCGGACTCAGTCAAAGAAGCCTGTCGGCGGGTCATGCGGGCCGCGATCGACTCGGGGATCTCCAAGAGCGACGCCATCGACCAGGCGGTCGAGCACGGCCGGGAGCTGGTCGCCGCGATGGCCGACGAGATGGAGCCCGTCTGATGGACGGCCCACCTCGGACATGGCGGGAGGTCTGGGACCGCGAGGCCGAGGATCCCGTCCCCGACTCGCTGGTGGAGATGGCCAAGCGGCAACGCCGGCGGATCCTTGGGGCCACGGACGCCGCGGACTTCGCCGCGCGTCACTCGGCCACGCCGCTGCCGTCTGCGGTCGGCGCTGGCCGGGAGGAGCTCGAGGCGATCGCGGAGCGGGCCCGGGAGGTTCTGGAGGAATGGCGGGCGTCGCGGGTCTTCGGGCCGATGACGCTGGCCAGGGCTCTTATCAGCCTGCGGGAAGCAATGAAACACGCGGCGCGTGGCATGGAGCCGGTCGAACCGGACGCCGACGCCGAGGGATGAGGGAGGGATCGACATGGATTTTCAGACATACCAGCCGGGCCAGCCGATCGAGGGCACCGAGCCACTCGAAGACGGGCGCTATGAGTGCGTGATCGTGGCCGCGGAGGATCGGTTCGACAACGACGGTTCGGCTCACCTTCGGGTGACGTTCATGCCCATCAAGGGTGGCGATATCTACGCCTGGCCCGTGCTCAAAATCACCGACACGGCCCGGGGGATCCGCTTCGGGGCGGCTCTGGCCGATGCCCTCCAGATCGACCGATCGAACGGGCTGCGGCTGGAGCCCATCCACATCCGCGGCCAGCGAGTGCTGGTGTCGACGCGCCGATGGGATGACGACAAGGGCCGCACCAACGTCGGCGTGGATGCGATCCGCGGCACCTGGACGGAGCGAGGCGGGGCGATCCCGTCCGCTCCGGTGTCGAAGCCTGCGGAGACGAAGGCCACGCCGGCAGCGGCCAAGCCCCGGACGCCTGCGGCAGCTGTCGCCACGGCTCGGGGCGACGAGGCCGGCGGTTCCGATGACGTTCCGTTCTGACGAGGTGACCGATGTCGAGACTCAATCGGGGCCTGCGATCTCACCTCCACATGGATCGTGACAAGCGGCACCAGGAGGAAGCTGTCCTCGACGCTCGGCTGGCCAAATTGCGTGACTCGCTCAACGCCTGGTGGATCGTGTCAGAGGGTGGGCAAGCAATCGCAAATCGGCTGTTTGTGCTCCAGCGGTTCGACGAGGCCGCGGAGCAGATGGCACGGATCAAGAGGCTGAGACGGAAATGATTCATAGGCCCGTCCTGGCCGCGCTGAGGTCAACAGCGTATTGGGCGCAGCCGCCGGCGGTCTGCACAACACCGGCAATCACGGCGCGGGGCTTTCTCCAGTTTCCCCCGCGGCCGTGAGAACCACTTTCGTGATAGGCACGGAGGCCGATCGACGCGGCCGGGGTGGGATGGATGGATCGACACTCCCGGCGGCTGGCGGGGTCTCACTCACCTGAATCGTGTTCAGGCCCGGGTGGCCACGGAAAAAAACCGCCAGTCGTCGGGATCTTTTACGCAAGGGGGGGGCAATGGGGGGAGCTACTACGGTCGATCAACTGGCCAAGCATTGCAAGGGCTGCGACCAGACCAAGCCTCTGGAGATGTTCTATGCCACGACCGGCAACAAGGACGGTCGGCAGAGCCGTTGCAAGTCGTGCGCGAACGAGTACCAGCGTTCGGTTCGCAGGGACCAGAAAACCTTCGGACTGCTTCGTAATCGCCAGACGGGCGGCAACGGCGAGATGGAGGCCGAGACGCTGGCCATCCGGCGGGATGAATACATCGTCCTCCTGGCCGCGGCGGTCGATCGGTGGCGATCTGCCGACGACAAGTCAGACCGGGGCGGGGCGAGGGAGACGGTCTTGCTGCGGGCGGCACAACTCCTCGAGGCGGAAAGGCTGGTGGTGACATGAGCGAATGCACGGAAGCCGGTTGCGTCGAGGCCGGAAGGTGGGCTGTCGGCGAGCGTCGATATTGCTCGACGCATGGCATTCAGCAGTCGATCCGGGGCTCGGTCGCCATGCGGCTGGTCTGCCCGGTCGTCGAGCCTGACGGCCCGGCGGTCAGTGTGTGGGACGAGCTCCAGGCCGAGCTCGAGGCGGTGGACTTCGACGAGCCCACCGACCGCGAGCAGCTGCTCCGCGACATCGCGTGGGCCGCAATCGAGAACGGGAGGATCGGCTCCCTATGAGGACGCGCCTCGACGACTACCGACCGGCCCCCGACGACAGCGGGCTCCCGCTGTTCGCCTCGGCCAGGCGGAGCGATCCGCCGACGAGCGTGGCGGCGGCTCAGTCGATGACGGCAGCGGCTGTTGACGAACACGAACGGCTGATCTTGCTGGCGCTGGCGGCGGGCCCGGCCGGGAAGACGGAGCTGGCGGCTCGGATCGGGAGTCTTACGGAGCAGCAGGTCATCCGCAGGATGAAGCGGCTGGAGCGGCTCGGGAAGGTTCTCAGGACCGGGAGAGAGGTTCTCTCGGCGGCACGGCGTGGTGAGACTGAATGGGGGGTGAAGTGATGGCAAGGCAGAAGGTCACGCAGTTATCAGAACGACCGCTTCCAGTGTGCCCGCTTATCAACGCAATGGAGCTTGCCGCCTACCTCGGAATCTCCCCGCGGTCGATCCGGCGACTTACTGCTGAAGGGAAAATCCCGGCCCCGCTGCGTTTCTGCGGATCTCCTCGATGGAACATCAAGGACGTCAATCTATGGGTTTTGGCTGGATGCCCAAACAGCAAGACCGATGAGGCCGTCGCCCCATGACCCTCTCCCACGACTACGCCGCCCTCGTCGCCATCGCCCAGGCCGACGAGCTCGACGGCATCCACAAGCAGATCCTCGACCGCAATTGGGACATCGGGGCGGTGGCGTCGTTCGAGCTGCTGAAATCGCTGGCGATCCGGCGGAAGACGTTGGCGGAGGAGCGGAGGCGGGCGGTGGAAGATCCCGACTTCGGATCCCCGGACGGCAAGGAGGCAACGGATGGCCGGTGACTGGCTGAAGATGCGACACGACCTGGCCGACGACCCGTCGGTGATCCGTGTCGCCTCGGATCTGGCGATCGACGAAGACCT
>Ga0209596_1001752_pt1 | contig 18321 bp, 15 predicted proteins | sample M_130807_MF_Meta_FD_187314 | JGI IMG/M metagenome (GOLD analysis project Ga0209596, IMG submission 187314) | Freshwater microbial communities from Lake Montjoie, Canada to study carbon cycling - M_130807_MF_MetaG (SPAdes) (version 2) | ecosystem: Environmental > Aquatic > Freshwater > Lake...
CATTTATCATAAAAGCAATTAGCCACAAATTCACAGATTAATGGATTCATTCCCATTTCAAATCTGTGGCTTTTTAATCTTTAATCATGACAGGGTATTCATTTATCATAAAAGCAATTAGCCACAAATGCACGGATTAATGGATTCATTCCCATTTTAAATTTGTGGCTTTTAAATCTGTAATCATGACAGGGTATTCCTTTATCATAAAAGCAATTAGCCACAAATTCACAGATTAACGGATTTATTCCATTTTCAAATCTGTGAATCTGTGGCTTTTTAATCTTTAATCATGACAGGGTATTCCTTTATCATAAAAGCAATTAGCCACAGATTAACGGATTTATTCCATTTTCAAATCTGTGAATCTGTGGCTTTTTAATCTTTAATCATGACAGGGTATTCCTTTATCATAAAAGCAATTAGCCACAAATTCACGGATTCATTCCCATTTCAAATCTGTGGCTTTTTAATTTTTAGTCATGACAGGGTATTCCTTTATCATAAAAGCAATTAGCCACAAATTCACAGATTAATGGATTCATTCCCATTTCAAATCTGTGAGTCTGTGGCGGGCCGCGAAAAATAGTGCGCTACGTCAAGACGAAGTGGAATACTCACTGAATGTCTAGCGTATTATAGATTGCTGTAGAATACAACATCCTCGACGAGGCCCAACAACTATATTTTAATTCGTCCATAGCATCCTTGCCCACGCAATAGAAAAATCCATGTTGTTGGGTAGGATACGTTATTTGATGTATGCAACAAGTTACAATTGACATTACAAGCTTGTAAGAACATAGCATCCGTGTGTGTGCAAGATATATTGCAGTCAAATTAAACAATATGAATACAGAAACAACATTTGTAGGTCAGCAGCTGCTGAACTTTGTCAAAGAAAAAGGACGATGGTATATTGACCTGCCGTCGTTCATAGCATCGGGCGAAGGCATTAAAGATGATCTTATTATGGTAGCTGGCGCCGATACGCTATGTGATGCATTATCGAATGGTAAAAACCGCCTTGCGATCATGATATCAACAACACCGTTTAATGGGAGTGATTTTTCAATTAAACGAATGTATAATGAACGCGAAGTGGGCTGCGATTATCGAGCCTATTATAAAGGTCGTTATGTCTTCCCCATTTGGTTAGGTCCGGCACTGCATTATGTGATGGGTACTTATCCAACAACAGTCTATTTTAATACACAATTATCTAACTAAAAATTAAAAAAAATGAAAACGCAACGCACAATTTACCACATCATTTTAGACAGAAGCGGCTCTATGTCTGACTGCATCGAAAATACCGTCTCGGGCTTTAACGAACAAGTCAATCGGGTGAAACTCTTAGAAGCGAAATTTCCGGAACAAGAAATTGTTATGGGTCTAACCACCTTCAATAATCAAATAGAACATCATCTAAAACTTGCACCGCCGCAAAGTATTTTAACCTTAACACCACAATTATTTCGACCAAATGGTGGCACGGCATTATTAGATGCTATTGGATTCACCACCACGATGCTTGAATCTGAAGTGGGTTTAAAAAATAATGTCGACACCACCTGTGTGATTGTTATTCTAACGGATGGTCACGAAAACGATTCAAAATATTATACCTTGCAATCGATTAGAGAACGAATCACAACATTAGAAGCAAGCGAAAAGTGGATCTTTAATTTTATTGGCGCTACCTTGGATGCTGTTGATGTGGCCGTCAGTATGAATATTAAGAGCCATAATAGTGTTAGCTTCGAAAAAAAGACGATGAAGAACGACGTATGGAATAAATTAGGTGATTCGATGGATGAATACCTAAACGAAAAAATGAGTGGAACAAAATATCCATCACAATTCCTCAAAAAAAAATAAGATGAAAATACACATCATTACATCACCGGAATTATCGCCGGCATTATTTACAAAAACGATTGAATTACTGTCTGCTATTCAGGGGGCCATATCGTTTTCGTTTGATAAAGAGGCTGTATTAAATTTTGATCTGGATGAGATTGCGCAATATACATTTCCTGATGTCGAAGATTTCGAGACATCAATTAGTGAGAAGATGATTATGAAACGACATATTTGTGAGAGTATTACGTTTCCTTACACGCAACAAGAGGCTACTTGGGATACATTATTTAAAAAGTGTGCATCCTATCGACATCAACGACGAATACCCAATGATGAATTTGTGGTGTTGTTGACGACGATGGCAAACGACAAAAATTGGTTTGCGGCCCTCGATGAAAAAATGCCGTATAATGGATTTATTCATACGGATGATTGGAGTCATTATATCGACTGCCCTGCCGAGTTTCCGATTGCCTATGAGGTGATTGCCTTGATGTTACAAAAATTTATGTTCAGTGGTATGTATGACGTCAGAACCTCCGTGCATACTACGCCTGTCGGTTGTGTCAATGATATGTGTATTCAAAAGCGCGAAATCATACTCAAGCTTCGAACGGCTGATATTTGCCGCAGCTGTATGGATCGTATCAAAGATAAACTGCCGGCACCTGTGATACACCATGCACTGCAGATCATGGAATCGTTGAGGGTGAAGATGCTCTATGCACAAAACTTCAAGCAAGACTCCCCACTTAGTAATCTTATTTTGACACAGCACCATAAATTATTCTTACCCGAGTTTGGACAGATAGAGATTAAGTTAAGGCCGCTTGAGAAAGCGCTTTATTATCTGTTTCTCGATCATCCGGAAGGGATTTTTCTCAGCAGCTTATCAGATTATCGACAAGATTTGTATACGATTTACAGCCGGCTTTCCAATACAGGCATGCTACAAGAAATGAAAGGACGCATCGATGATATGACCAATGCCTTGAATAATTCGGCGAGCGAAAAAATCTCTCGTATCAAGCGCGTGTTTGAGGAGGCTGTTGGACACGAGCTGGCAAAAAACTATTATATCTGTGGCCAAGTAGGTGAAGTAAAGAAAATTAGTTTACCACGAGAGAAGGTGATTGATCAGCGACAAGCAAGCGCATGATCAATAAATGCCTTACAAGCTTGTAGAAAAGAATTGCGTTCATCATTGCGGCCTACTTTGCATCATCATTAAAACCTGCTTGTGTATAGGTCAACAAGGTTAACACATGACACAACAATTTTATAAAGACAACGAAGGGTGGTTCATTGATCTTCCGGAGTTCATAGAAGAAGGACACGGTACAAAAGGTAATTTAGCCATGGTATCCGGCGCGGATACTATGTTAGACAAACTAGCCAACAACAAGAAACGCATTACCTTGCGCATAGAAACTGAAGACTTTGAGGGCGCTGATGGTAAATTGCGAAAGGTGGGTGTTTGCTTCTATGGCGAAAACTATATCTTCACCAGTGCAGAACACACACATCGTGTATGGCTATGCCCGGTAACCAAGTATGTCTTTGGTGGCAAATACCCGAATAAAATTTATATTCAAAAAGTAGCGTAATATAGAACTCCTTTACAATGAACGCACTTAACCTTAGGTGCGTTCATTTGTTTAAGGTAATAATTTTTGATGTGATCGTTTAACACTATTTACGTTTAAAATATGTCAGATGTGGTATATGTTGATAGGGTGTGATGCTAAAAATAAGATTTTTTAAGAAACGAAATTCTTATCAAACATTGATTACTAAGAAAAAGAGAGTACATTTGGATATGCGATAGAGTGCAGAAAAGTAGGCTAACTGTATTATTTATACCCGCTATAACGTATCGACTATAAACATGTTACAAGCAAGCCTTACAGACGACACAACAACGACCAAATAGAATACTATAACCATAAAATGAAACACAAATTTTGACAAGTAACCAACATAAAGACTAAATTGCAACTGGACAGCAACTGAGCCGACACTCATTGCCGACCCTTCTGTGGTTTACTTTTTTTGCCAACGCTCAAAATATTTTGAAATTCAGCCTACGCACAAGTGGCACATTAGCTTTTGCCCCAACCGCACAAGCCAACCCAGAGGCAAAAGCAAAAGAGCCACTTTTTCCAACGCTTTTACAGAGGAGATTTTTAGATTTAATGCCTACTTTTACAAACTGATTTTAAAACATAAAATGCAATACGAAGAATATAAAACCGCATCGGAAAGACATTTGGAAACATGTTTGAATTTGGAACAGTTAATTGTAAATAATTCAATAACTGATTCAAAAAGAAAAAATGAAATATTGGCAAATATTTATTATCTGTCAGGATATGTTATTGAATGTATTGTTAATTATGGCATTTTAACCCATATCAAATTTGCTGAAATAGAAAAGAAACAATTAGAAGAACTGAAAAGAAAATATCCTTCTATGAACCACGATTTTTCCTTTAAGCAATTGTTGCAAGACCACAATAAATATAAAGTTACATATTCACAACAGAGAGAACCAAGTGCGAGGTACCATATATATAAAACAGGTCATAAATTAAATAGCGGGAAAACAACAAGTTTATATTATTTTAAAAATGAATGTGGTCAAAACACTTATATCGACAGCATACATTCGGTGCTTACCAAACAAAAAGAAGTAAAAAAAATGTTTGACAATTGGGATGTTGAGTTACGATATTCAGCTAGCAGCTTGCTCAACGCAAATTCAACGATAATTAACACTGCTGATGTGTTGGCATTTCTAAGTTTTGCAAAACTTGTAAATTTTAATTTGGCAAATCACATAATACCCAAACTTTAAAAATATGTTGAAAATTATAAATAAGACGAATGAAATAGCAACCTTCTTGAACAATCAAGAGAGTCCCATTTTGAAAGATTACAGAATTACTGTGAAAATCAATATGGAAATTGATGTTCAACTTTTGGTTACTGAATCAAGTGTAATAGAAAAAAAACTTGAATTGGAGTTTAACGGATTTGGTAAAAATATATTCGTTACAGAATCTTTAATATCCGAACTTGAAAACGACAAATATTTAAGTTGGTTGTTTGACCCATCAAATAAACATTCAAAAATTGATTTAGGACTTAGACGAAGATTAAACAATCTAATTGACATAGTTGACAAGTCTAATAAAAAACCTAATCACCCAGTAATAACGACATTTTACAGTTATAAGGGAGGTATGGGTCGTTCAACAACACTTGCATCCTTTGCTTCATATTGTGCAAAAATTCGCAAGAAAAAAGTTGTCATAATTGATTGCGACTTTGAAGCTCCCGGCTTTACAAACTATTTTGATTTAAACAATGAAATACTTTCTCAAAAGAATGGTGTTGTTGAATATCTTTTAGACAAACAATTTGTGAATGAGGTTGAGGAGAAATTAGATATTCAATCCAACTATTCTTACAAGGTAGGTTATGAATATGTTGGAGAGGGTGAAATATACATAGTGCCAGCAGGAAATTTAAGTAGTGAGTATGTCTCTGAAAATGTTGACACAATACATCGAACACATTACCTTGAAGCATTGGCAAGACTTGACATATCAAGTGTTGACAATATCGTTGAGCAATTTGAAGACTTCATAAATGACATTTCTACTCAATTGAAACCCGATATTATTTTGCTTGATTCAAGAACGGGATTCAATGACACCTTTGCTGTATTAGCAAGTCTTTCTGAAATTATAGTTGGTTTTTTTGGGAATAATATTCAAACTAAAATTGGTATTGAGCAGTTCCTTGACACCTTCGGTTCAATTGAAATAGACAAAGACATATTCCTTGTAAATTCAATAACAAACGGAGCAGAATATTTAGAAAATTTCAAAAAATTTGTTGATGAATATAAAACAGAAAATTCAGAAAAATTCACTTTTGAAAATGGAGAAATTAGTTCAGAAAAAGAATTTAAAATCTACGAAGTAAGGAGAGATGAAAACCTAAGTAAATTAGGAACTGACTTCGCATTTAAAAAGATTGGTGTTCAACAAAACTATGATGTGAATTTCGTTAATCTTATAGACAACAATTTATTTTTTCAACCATTCTTTGATGGTTTATTTAATTCCATTGAGACACATTTTGAAGTTAGCACAAAACCATCAATTCAAGTAGAGGAAACAATTAGTGATAAACAAACAATAGAAAATAATTCTAAGGTTGAAGATATTGAAAAAGAAAAACAATCAGACATTAAATTATTCCTTGAAAAAAATGTAAATAAAGTACCAACGATAGAATTAAGAAAAAAATTACTTGAAAAGCTATTTGAAGTTTTAAAAACTTTGCCAAGATATGGAGAAGATAAACCGCCAAGGATAAACGCTTTTTATTTTCGTGATTGCATGAAGGATTTGTTTAACAGAGATAAATATCTTCTTATAGGTAGCAAGGGAACTGGTAAAACATCATTGTATCAGGCATTAAAAGAGAAGGATATAAAAACAAAACTTCAAGAAAGGTCAAAGCTAACCGAAGATTCTCTTTTCATTAATCTCATTTCTATTCATACTGATGATAATCCTGATCAGTACTTAGAAACAAAAGACTTTGACATTCTTAAAATTATAAAAGAAGGAGATACTGATAGATTTTTTGAAAGGTTTTGGGTAGTTTATATTTGGAACGCTTTGATGTTAGATAAAAACATACAAAACAGTCCTTATTTCTCTGATGAAATACCTGTTGAACCTATAAGAAAAGACCCTAACACTATTCTACGTTTTGAGCGTTACATAGAAGACAAAGAAATTTTTAACAAGATTTTTAATGTACTTAAAAACCTTGATGTGAAACTTAAGGCTGATGATAAAAACATAGTAGTTCTTTTTGAACAATTGGATTTCATCGTTAAACCAGAATATTGGCCACAAGTTATTTCACCATTAATTAATTTTTGGCGTTCCAATCCATTTTCTAAAATACTACCCAAATTATTTTTAAGGTCTGACTTGTTTAATAAATTAACTGGTGTTACAAACATTCAAAACCTTTCAAGTAGAGCAATTGACATTGAGTGGACAAAAAAAGAATTATTTGCGTACTTCTTTAAACTTGTGATTCAGAATTGTAGAAATGAATTTTATCTTTTGGTTTATGCTCATTATGACTACACGAACCTTGACTTTATTATTGAACTTGACAGTGCAGTAAATGCAAATGATAATCAAGTTCCAACTGACGATAAATATTTAAAACCACTTGTTGAAGTTTTCTTTGGAAAATATGCTAATTGGGATGATGTGCTTGTCAACAGCAGTTTTGGAGAAAGCTATGATTGGTTTGAAAAGAATCTAAAAGACGCAAATGATAAAATCAGTTTAAGACCTTTCTTAAATTTGATTGAGAAGGCTATTTCAAATTTTCTCTTGCGTTACAACAACAGAAAAAATCCAAAGTCAATTTTATCAGCATCTTTTTATGCTGATAATTCTGTAAGAGAATTTGCAGTACAGCAACATTTTGATGACTTAGCAAAAGAAAAAGGAAATAAAGCACTTTTAAAATTTTACCAATACATAACGGTTGATGGTCCAAAGGATTTAAAAATTCCAGTTTTTAGAAGGCAAGATTTTAGCAGATTACTGAATAATATTTTCACCACTTATAAAGGTGATTTATATATGTCAGAGGTTGAAAAGACAGATGATTTAAAATATATTTTATTGAGCAATGGCATTATCAAAGAAACAGACAATACAAACAGGGCATATACTAATTATGTAATTCCCTTTTTATATAGAAACTACTTTAGAGTAAGTCAAAATAATAGCAGCGTTGTAAGATTCCATAAGCCAAAACCAAAAGATTAAATCAATGCGATGGAAGTAAAAAACATTTTCAGTTTTCTTCATTTCAGTAATCCTACACAAGAACAGTCTTTGGTTTTAAAAGCTATGGAGGAGTTTGTAGGTTCGGAAAATCATTATGATTTCATGGTTCTCTGTGGTGCAGCTGGCACAGGCAAGACTTCTATAACGGCTGCATTAATTGGCTTTCTCAATAGTTTAGATAGACCTTATAAAATTTCTGCACCAACAGGAAGAGCAGCCAGAATACTTGGAAGAAAAGCAAAGACAACTACTTCAACCATTCATTCAATGATTTACTCTCCTAAGTCAGACAATGAAACAGGAAGAGTTACATTTAAACTCAAAAGTGGTTTTAATTCTAAACCTACAATTTACATTATTGACGAAGCTTCAATGATTCCAAAAGATGTTGATATGGAGGCAGGTTTATTTGAAGTAGAAAAAGGATTAATCTTTGACTTAATTGCTTACATCAAAAAAGCTAATGTCAACAACAAAATAATTTTCCTTGGAGACCATTATCAATTACCACCAATAGGCGAAACCAAATCCTATGCTCTAAGTAAAGACTTTCTTGAAACCACATTTAATTTAAAAGGGTCAGCACACTTTCTTACAGAAGTAAAACGACAGGAAGACGGAAGTTACATATTAGAAAACGCAACAGATATTCGTAAAGCAATTGATGAAGGCAAAACAAGTTTTCCTATAAGAGGGACGCAAAGTCAAAATATTTATTCAGCAGCAGACAGCTATGTTAAAGGAACAAAAAATGAAGGGTTAGAAAACTCTGTTGCAATTGGTGTTTCACATAAGGCAAATCAATTCTTTAACGAATTAGTTAGACAAAGAATTTTTGGACGAGCCAAAAAAACTTTAGAAGTTGGCGACTTACTTATGGTAACACAAAACTGGTATCGCAATGGTGTTCAACTTTACAACGGAGACCATGTAGAACTTTTATCGGTTGACTGGAATTTGCAAGAACAAGTTGCAGGTTTGCATTTTGTTGCAGCAAAAGTGAAACTTCTTTTCGCGGAGAAGGAAACGACAGTTGAAGACTATATTTTGATTGAATCAATTGTTTCAATTGGAGGAAAAATTGACAGTCAAAAAGAAAACGAATTAAGAAGACAACGCTATACCAAAAACAAAATATTTAGAGAAAGTAATATGCCAGGAGACGACAGATATGTAGGAGCATTGAGATTAATGTATGGCCATGCAATAACATGTAACAAAGCACAAGGCGGTGAATGGAAGAAAGTTTTTATAAATACAATGGGCATTCCGTCTTTGAAATGGCAATACACAGCAGTAACAAGAGGGATAAACGAAATTGAAAAATTCTAAAATGAAAATAAATAGTAGCCCCCGCATTTTGCAAGCACAATTAAAAACGATACAACCCAACACACGTCCAAAGTTTTTAATAGAGCTTGCAAAGCCGACCCAAAAGAAAAATTGTTTTTAAAAAATTTCCTACGCTTCAAAAAAAATAAAAAACGCAACGCACAACCTACCCCAAAATGATACAGAAATTCAATATTGACAATGGTTTGCAAGGACCTTGGACAAAAACCACTGGCTATAACAGCACATTGGCGACACCCTACAAACTTTGACACAAAATAACATGCCAATAAAAATAAGAATTAAAGGAAACAAAGAGACAAATGAATATCAAGACGCTTTACAATTAAAGCAGTTGTTTGAATCTTCTTTGGATATTAATTCAACAAATGGTGAAATTTTAATAATCGCAAATGCAACATTATTTGGACAGGAAACAAAAGATGTTGATTTAATTGTAATTGGAGATTTTGAAAAGTACAGCTGTAGAATAAAAACTAAAGCAATTAGCACAAATAAAGAAGAATTAGATTTGAAAGAGAGGACTGTTTTTGTAAATAGTTTTTGCTTTACAATTGAAACAAAAAGACACAGAGCTGAAGATGTGAGATTAGAAGGTTTGAATTTATTAGTTAAATACAACAACAAACTTTCAGATGCCACGACACAAAGTGAAAATCAAAAGTATGCACTAAAAAACTTCCTAGCTGACAGACTTAACTTCTCACCATATATCTGCAACTTTATTTGGTTTAAAAATATTTGTTGGGAGTCAATAAAAGGACTTTTAGGAAATAATGAGGCACTTTTCACAAAACACAACTATTTGCCAAACTCTTTTAAATTTCCATTCTTATTACAACTTGCCTGTATTCAACAGCCACCTTATAATCCAAAGGAAAAAGATGGAATTGGATATAAAGGCTACAGTTCCTTTAGTGCGTTAAGGAAGAATGAAAGTTTCGATTATTCACAAATGGAAAGTGTGTTTGAAATTTTTGAAAAAGTAAAAGTAGGTACAGGTCAATTAACAAGAAAAAAAATAGAACACATAACAAGTAAATTGTTAGATGAAGATAAAAAATGGGTAAAAAATGTAGGCGAAAAATTAATTATTATTTCTGGAAGAGCAGGAACTGGAAAAACAATAAAGTTACTACGCATTGCTTGCGATTTAGCAATTAACAATGGAGCAAGGTCTTTAATACTCACTTATAATCACGCCTTGGTTTCAGACATTAAAAGGACTTTAGCTTTAGCTGAAATACCTGACGGAGTTGATAATTACACCGTAAATATAACGACACTTCATAAATTTATATATGAACTAATTATTGGTTTTGGTTTGGTAACAAATCTTAAAAACCCAGAAGAACAAGCTAAATATATCCCTGAATTTATTTCAAAATATGATGAGTATTTAAAGGAATTAATTGACTGTATAGAAAATGGACTTATACAGGAAAAAGAAATCCAAGAATTAATGAGAAGTAAACACGAAAGAGTTGCATGGGATTTTATTCTTATAGACGAATCGCAAGATTGGAGTGAATTAGAAAAGAAAATCATTTTTACAATATTTGGAAAACATAAAACAATCATTGCTGATGGAGTTGACCAATTAATTAGAAGTCAGAAAAAATGTAATTGGAGACAAGGATTAAAGCCTGAATTAGATTTTTATCAAAAAAGTGAAAAAAAAGGATTAAGACAAGAAGTAAATCTAATTCATTTTGTAAACGAATATGCAAAACAAGCGGGAGTAGTATGGGAAATTGAGCCTAAACAAGAACTAATTGGTGGGAAAATAATTATTTCAACCAAAGGTTATACTCAAGAACTGCATAACGAACAGTTGAAACATTGCAAAGACTGTCAAAATTCTGAATATGAAATGATGTTTTTAGTTCCACCCAATTTAGTGAGCAGAACACAACGTGAAAATGAATACGGCAAAAAAATAGAAGTTAGAAAATTTAAACTTACTGACGAATTTATTAAAATGGGAATTTCATTATGGGACTTGACAAACACAGATTTAAGAACTCAATATGCAGTAGAACTTACACAACACAGACTTTTACAATATGAATCTTGCAGAGGGCTTGAAGGTTGGACTGTTGTCTGTTTAGAACTTGATGAATTTATTAGACATAAACTTGAAACGTTTGTTGAAGAAGAAAGTAATGAACTAGCGTTGGAATCTTTTGACGAAAAAAGAAAAAAATTTATTTATCTATGGTCGTTAATTCCACTTACAAGGGCAATAGACACATTGGTTATTACATTAAAAAACAAGGACACTGACGTTTATAAATATTTGAGAAAAGCGTACGAAAGATACCCAGACTTTGTGCAATGGATAGACTAAAAACAAATACACTACAGATAACAGTAATTTGGCAAAATGGGGGCAGAAGTTCTAAATTGGAACATTCGTATTCTATCCTTAGCCTTGGCAAATCACCAAAGTTTTATTGTAAACTTAACAAACATCAAACACATAGCAACAGTCAATCGATATTATAAACTCTAATAAAATGCATTTATCAAAAAAAGAATACAAATTAAAAATTAAAACAGAATTTGTTAATCACACATCTTACCAAGAAAAACTTAAATTAAATGAAGTACATATAATTGCTTTTGCTGAAGAAGGCAAATCAGTCTTTATGGCAAATGGTCATTTAATCGGAAATATCCCATCCGAAATATTGCGTAACTATTGCAAACAGGCAGATTGGATTTATGGTTTTGTAACAATTTATCCATTACTTAATTTGTCAGCAATAGCAAGAAAGTATTTTAGAAAAGATATGTCCGAGTCTGATCAATTAAACTTTGAAAAAATAATTAGAAGGATATTTGATTTAGAAATAAATCTAATAAAATCAAAGCATATTATATTCGACTTTACTTGTGCAGTAAAAAATAAAGAAATTATAAAGCAATGCATAAAGAAAGTAGCGAGAGAAATTGAACAAAAAAAATTTAATTTAGAGGTTTGTGAGATGTGGTTTGATGAATTTGAATTTCCTGAATAAGAATTAAAAAATAATTTACTGCCATCAACACTCGTTTGGCAGAAGTGCGACATTTTTACTCAATCTTTGAAGGCAATGCCTTCGAAGGTGTTATGTTCTTGAAAGCTTTTGGCTTTTAGTTTCTCTACGTTATCGCCGCAGCGTCTCGGCTTCGCATTTTTATTTTGTCGCTTTGAGGAACTTAAACGCAGTTATTCAATGCTTGTTAGTTATTGTTTGTCGTAGATAATGATGAATTACGGTATCAAAATTCGTAGTAGTATTAAAGGATAAGTATTGAGATTGCTACTGAGTACAATAAGGGCATTGTAAAAAAGAGTATAACGTGTCATAAAAAGGATAAAAACGTTATATTTGCGCTTTATAAGACCCATTATATGAAAACAGCACCGGCAATATTACCTAAAAACCTCAAGGTTTTACATGTACTGGGAGAGCATATTCAGCTTGCTCGACTGCGTAGAAAGTTTAGTGCAGAGCAAGTGGCAGAGCGTGCAGGCATAAGCAGAAAAACAGTTTACAATATCGAACAGGGTATTCCTACCGTTGCCATTGGCAGCTACTTGCAAGTGCTATTTGTGCTCGGCTTGGAGAAAGACCTTTCCATGGTAGCAGCAACAGACCCATTGGGTAGAAAATTGCAAGATGCCGGCATTACAACAGCAAAGCGTGCCCCTAAAAAATCGAATAAGCTATGAAGAAGAACGAAACTGTCATTTGGGTATATGCTGATTGGGAAGCAATGGAAGTGCCTCAGTTCATGGGTATGCTTACTGCACAGCGTGTAAGGGGAAAGGAGATTTTTTCATTTGAATACCATGAGGCTTGGCTGAGCTCGAATCGGGCTATCTTGTATATCGACCCTAACCTAGGTCTTTACAAGGGGAAACAGTATTTGCCTGAAGGGAAAAATAATTTTGGGATGTTCCTTGATTCTGCGCCTGATCGCTGGGGACGATTATTAATGCGGAGAAGAGAAGCATGGCAAGCTAAGTTGGAGAGCCGTGAAGAAAAAACACTTTTTGAAAGTGATTATTTATTAGGTGTTTTTGACGGTCATCGAATGGGAGGGCTACGATTTAAATTAGAACAGGAGGGTGAATGGATGAACAACCAAAAGAAAATGTCAACGCCTCCCTGGACATCGCTTCGTGAATTGGAATATGCCAGTTTGCAATTAGAAAAAGAGGATGCCATTAAAGACCCGGAATATACTAAGTGGTTGAGCATGCTCATTGACCCAGGTTCTTCATTGGGCGGCGCAAGACCTAAAGCCAGTGTATTGGATGAAAAGGGCAACCTTTGGATCGCAAAATTTCCAAGTGCTAAAGATGATAAAAACACCGGTGCTTGGGAAATGGTATTGCATCAATTGGCTAAAGCTTGCGGTATTCATGTACCTGATGCAAGGCTCCTTCAATTTTCCGGAAAACACCATACATTCTTATCTAAACGATTTGATAGAATAAAACAGAAACGCATACACTTTGCATCTGCCATGACATTATTGGGATATCAAGATGGAGCGGATTTTCATGATGGGTTAAGCTATTTGGATATCGTTGCTTTTATCATTCAGCAAGGAGCATCGGTGAAAGCAGATTTACAACAGTTGTGGCGAAGAGTCGTTTTCAATATATTGGTTTCAAATACAGATGACCATTTGCGTAATCACGGATTCCTGCTTACAAATCATGGTTGGGAATTATCACCAGCTTATGATATGAATCCCAATGAAATGGGAAATGGCTTGACATTGCATATATCGGAGAATAGCAATGAACAGGATATATCACTGGCGTTAGAAACGGCAAAGCATTACAAGCTAAAAAATGACGAAGCGGAAAAAATTATAAATGATATGCAGCGAGAAATTGCCAAATGGCGCATAGTTGCAAAAAAAGTAGGCATAAGCACTACTGAAATAGAACAGACAAAGCGTGCTTTTCGTCATGCTGAAATAAAAAAATAAGGCGGCTATCTCCGTGGTTTGTGTCTTCACAAATCATCCATAAATCTCCCGGTTTATCGCCGCTGCGTCTCTGAAAACGAATCATTCTCCTAACAACAATTTTTATGGCAGACTTTATGGGTCGCGTTCGTTCATTTAGATTAACCACAGCATTCGGCAAGTTGCTAGAGGCTACTAGTATTCCAATAAAAAAGAAGCTGTCTCAACAGATCTAAGAATTTACCGCAAAGGAATACAAAGGTTCTCGCAAAGGAATATGAGGTATTGAATTCATATAGATTAGTGCTTTGTGCCCTTTGTGTCTGCTTCGCGCACTTTGCGGTAAAAAATTCTCTTCTGAGGCAGCTTCCTATCTCCGCATCTCGGCAAACGAATCACTCTCGTAACAACAATTTATATTCCTTACTCAGCGCCTCGGCCGTTCATTTCGATAAACCGGCAAGTTGCGAGAGGCTACAAGTATTCCAATAAAAAACCCGGCCATCAAGACCGGGTTTCTCTATGATAACATCAGGTGCTTAATTACTTACACCGAGGAAGCTATATTTTTTTCCGTATTCCATCATCTGTGCAAAGAAGGATGTTGGGTATTCGACATTCACAGCACTTACTTTGCCGTCTGTGAGTGTAGCCTTTAATCTAGGTTGTATAAAACCGCGGTATGGTTTAATGCCTAATTTGCTGTAACGATCCAATATTTCGTTATGCAGTACCTGATCTACTTTCACACCATAGTTTTCAACCAATGCTTGTCCGGCTTTGAAGTCGCCTTCACTTTTGATGCGTTGTATTTCGCGAAGCAAGTCGCCAAACAAGGCACGTAATTTTTCATAATTATTGATTTGTACGTAGGTCTTACCATCACGGTTTACAAACTCAATGACATTGTCTTTCTGTCCCATTTCATAAACCCATTTCGCATTCAACTGACGGTTGCGCATATGAGCCTCTTCGATATTATCACCCAGTTTGATACGCGTCAATTGTGTCATCAAACCATTCATAATATAACTGTCGTATTCGGCTTTCGCCACATCCATACTTGGCATCACCTTGATGTCGAGTAATTTTTGATCCATAATATAATATAGACCAACCAAATCAGCGCGCGCTTCTTCTAAACAGCTTGCATAGTTTTTCAAGGTCTTGTCTGTAGTTTCTACGCCTTCATTAATTTGTCCTGATGCGTGTCCGATACACTCGTGCATATCAGTGTGCAAATCAGAGGCAAGAGCGCCATATTGTTTGATACGGTTTTTCACCACATCATTCAGACCGAATTCATCGATTGTGCCTTTAAGCGAACTCGCCACATTATAACTGTAAATGATATTACTCAATGAAACCGATTTGCTTCCGTGTTCTTTGCGAATCCAATCAGCATTCGGTAGGTTGATCCCGATCGCGGTTGTTGGTGCTAAGTCGCCACTTTCAGCAATCACAGTAATGGCTTTCGCAATGATGCCTTTCACTTCTTTCTTTTTATGTGCATCCATCAAGGGCGAATTATCCTCGAACCATTGCGCTTCTTTAGCGATAGCCGCAATGCGTTTTGTTGCTTCTTCATCTTTAATGCTAACGTAACTTTCGTAGCTTCCTTTTTTACCGATGGCATCGAGGTATACTTCAATGAAACCATTGATACCATCGATTTTACTATCAGTATCTTCAACCCACGCAATGCTATAATCGTCAAAATCTTTTAAGTCGCCACTGCGCAGAAATTTCGCCAGCAACTCCAAGGTTTGTTGTTGTTTGGCGTTTTCGGCAACCGTAACGGCCTTATCGAGCCAATAGCAAATTTTATCAATTGCAGATCCATACATACCACCGCTTTTCCAAATTTTTTCCGTGACAATACCATTTTCTTTGACCACTTTACTATTAAGGCCCCAACTAGGTGCGTTGCCTGTTGTGGACATAGTATTATAAAAAGCTTCCACTTCGTTTTGTGTAACACCCTCATAGAAGTTATTGCTTGATGCGACCACATTATCGATGCCAGCAGTCAGATCAACACATTTAGGCTCTATGTTTATATCATAAAAAAGAGGCTCCACACGTTTCCAAAATGCTTCTGTCGTTTCGCCTTTCGCAGTAGGAAGTGCAGTGGCATTGCAATGCATAATGAGCGATTTAAAATACGCAGCGCTGCATGCCGGAATAAATTTTTCATTGCCATAGTGATGATGATTGCCATTGCTAAACCAAAAGCGTCCGCAATAATCTTGAAATTTTTTCCAGTCGGCCGTTTTCTTATCCCCTTGATAGGTGCCGTAAATCGCCTCGATAGTTTTGCGTAGCAAGATGCCGTATTTACTTTTCTGATCGTAGATCATATCTCGTCCGCTTAATGTGGCTTCATATAAATAATACGAAAGTTCTTTTTGCTTCGGCGTCAGTTTTTCGAAGCCGGGTACTTGATATCGCAGCACTTGTAAATCGGCAAACGATTCGGCCATGACATTAAATGATTCCTTTTTGGGTGCTGCCGGTTTTTGCGCAACTGCTTGAAACGACGTTACGACTACCGCAGAAATTGCCATCATAGATTTTAAATTCATAATAAAGAGTTTAGATTTTTGAAGAGTCAAAGGTAATTTTTTTATCGGTAACAGACTTGTCAAAAGATGTTCAAAATCATGAGTAAGGTAATGGTACTCCAAGAAAAAACGTACGTGTTTAGAAGCATTTGCCCACCTCACTGAGATAAGCCCAATAAATCATTTCAATAGATCCAACAGCTGAAACATTTTCCGTTTCGCTTCTCCGGGCGAACAGGTATAGTTATGAAGTATAAATGCAAAGCACGCATTTCGACCGTCTTTCAATTTGATATAACCGGCATACGAACGCGTACCACCGATATAGCCGCTTTTCATATGTAGGTCATTGATCAAAGGCAGACTTTCATAAAAGACAGGATACCACGTTTCTTTTACATTGTGGCGTAACATCTGCGCTAGCAACGAAGTGGTGATTTTATTTTCAGGCGCTAAGCCACAAGCATCTTTTAAGGCAATACCGTTTGTATGTATGTTTCGTGCAGCAGCAAATTGCAGCATATCGGCAATGCCTGTTATCCACGAACCTTTTTTATGACGATGGGCGGCGATGGTTTTGCAAAACGCTTCAGCATAGAGGTTCAGACTTTTTTGATTGCACCAATACACCAACTTCGAAAGAGGAGGCGATAGGATGGTGGTTACATTTTTTTCAGGCGACGCATACACTGAATCGTTTTGTTGAAAATATAGTTCGTCTTGCAATAAGCTTGTGAGTTCATTCGTAAAATCAATGGCAGGATCAAGTCTTGCCAATTGCATACGCTGTATATTTTCGTTGTTAGAAAGCACACCGCGAATGGCATAACGACACGATTTATTTTTTTCAAAAAAAGCAAACGCATCTTCGGTCGTTGCACCATCTTTTGGAATAAGTTCAATACAAAAATCGGTTTGATTATTATAGCCGGCAGTGTTGTGGCTAATGTCAAACGATTTGCCCGAAGGCGTCATACTGATTTCGAATTTATTTTCTTTCCAGTTGAGTGGATAGATACCGGCGCCGTAATAGTTGGCGACATCTTCTTCGAGCCAAGCCTTGTTAATCCCTTCATCTGTAAACAGGTTTGAAACAATTCGGATAGATCCTTTCAGTGTATCAATGCCCATGTTGTGCAGTGCGCTTACGAGTTGTTTTTTTATAAGCTCGGGTTGTGTTTCTTCAAAACGGTCGGATCCCAAACTCGGATCGCCGCTTCCATAGATAATTAGTTGACCACTACCGACGTGGTTATGGATGCGTCCTTTGAACGTGATATTGGTATGATAACGAAACTCGTCACCTAGATAATGCAATGCACTTGCGGTGGTGAATGTTTTTAAGATCGATGCCGATGCAAGCGCCAAGTTTTTATTTTTGTCAAAAAGAATCTTGCCTGTTTTAGTATCGATGAGGGTAAAGCTGATAGCGGCTTGTTGGTACGATGCCTCTTTTTCGAGTGTTTCAAAAGCAGTATGAAGCTTGTCAATCGGAGTTTGCGCATTCGAAACAAAGGGCAACAAAGAGAACAATAGATACAGGATTTTTTTCATAGCATTCGTTTAAAAACGGTCTGTTTGAACGGCAAATAAAAAATGAACGGCGATAGACAAATTATCCATTGGTTCGGACGATTCCTTTCAACTCATTTAATTTCATTAAT
>Ga0209596_1001753_pt1 | contig 18320 bp, 34 predicted proteins | sample M_130807_MF_Meta_FD_187314 | JGI IMG/M metagenome (GOLD analysis project Ga0209596, IMG submission 187314) | Freshwater microbial communities from Lake Montjoie, Canada to study carbon cycling - M_130807_MF_MetaG (SPAdes) (version 2) | ecosystem: Environmental > Aquatic > Freshwater > Lake...
ATCTCCTTCTCTTGATACGGGGTGAGTTCTAAAACATTTAGATCTTTTCCCCAAACTGCAAGATATTCTTCGTAGGTAGCTTGATCTACCCAATCTTCTTCTATTGTACCAACACCAGAGTTAAAAACTGTTTTAAGATGACCTTTCCATTCGTTAGGGTCAAAAAAAAAATCTAAACATGATCCACACTTGTCACATATTACTTCGCACCAAGAAAAAGCTGGTTGACGAACAAATACGTGCAAAATGGTGTTAGCCTCTGTAAGAACATTCTTATTATCACAATTATCACAATCTATCACTGCACGTTTCATGTTCACCTCCTTAGGTTGTGGAGCAGTTTCAGTCATGCTCAGGACTCCTGGGAGGTTTATTTAGGCTCAATGCCATCGTCGCTTTCATTCCACAATCGCATTTGCCAATACCTGGCAGCTTCCTCAGCCAGGGCTTTTTCCCTGACTTTTTTTTCATACCTTGCGAGCCTGCGCTCTAGTCGGTCAATGATGTCGTCGGTGATACTCATCACTTCTCCTTTGGTTCAATGTCTTGCTTACCCACTGCTATTTTGCAATGAGACTTTGTACAACCTCTGGTAAAGCAGTCACTGATTTGCTGTGACATAAAGTCGTGGTTTGGCTTGCCACCGGGTGTTTCACGGTCTTGTGCGTGTATCTCACTGTGTTCTTCATGAGTGATAAGCCTGATATTACATGGTAAGTTGCGGAATACTCTTGAGAGTTTGCCGTTAATGTAATTCTTCTTTGGCCAATACAGATGGTGTTTTTCAAAGCGTATCATTTTGAGCCTGCTTGAGGTCGTCAATCTGATTATTGACATCAACTAATTGGTCTCGAAAGTGTTGCTCCTGCTTTTCAAGTTCCTTGCGGGACTCTCTGATATCTGCCAGCCTACAAATTACAAATGTACGCCAGGCTTCAAGTTGAATTTTGGTAGTCACATTGCCTCCAGGTTCTCAATCATTATCCGGATACTTTTGCGTATACGCTCAAGATTATGAATGTCTAGTGTGAGTTTTTGTATCTCACGAAAGGCACCTTCAATATCGATGCTTAAGGCTTTAAGCTCTGTCTGAAGTATTTCTAATTGTTCTTCAGGGTCGAACAGCATAATTTCTCCTTTTGGTAGGTTTCAAGGTGCTTGGTCGAGCTGGCAAGAGTTGCACTTGCGTCTCTCACATTATGAGTGAGTGTGTTCTTTACACTACAGCCCGAGAAGAGGCTAGTTTGAATACTTAGCCGGGTATTTTATGCTGTATATAGTTTGCCATTATACATGGCTTTGCCATTATGTATATGCACTCCGTAAACGTGGAAGTCACCATTGCCCTCTTCGTAGTGGACAATACCTATTCCCTGTTGCCAGTTCTCATATCTTGTAACTGGCTTGCCCCACTCGTCGGTTCCGCCGTTCGTCGATGGTACTGTACCATCAATTCTAGCTAAAGTTCCGGGAGTAAAGGCTAATCTTGTTTTGAAACCGTCTTTGACATTAACGGTCTTATACTGAAGCTCCATGCGGTGAACGTGTCCAAAGATAGTAGAAACCCTATCATCAGCTACCACTGCCATCGCTGTAGAGCCGTTTGAACGCACTTTAACGCCGTGGATGCACTTGAGGTTATCATTAATCCAATACTCGCCTGCAGGGTATCCATCGATGTACTCAACGTTAAGTTCATCTAGTCTTAGCAGGAACGGAACAGAAAGCACTGGCCAATTGTCTGGCTTTTCGGCTCGGTGCAACCCAAACGCCGCTGAGGCATTTGTGATAATCGACTTATTGATTCGAATATCATGGTTACCGGCAATCAGTGTAACTTTGGCATTTGGAGCTGAGACACGTTGCTCAACTAGGAAACGATAGCCACGGTTGATAGCCTTCTGAGTTGTCAGAGCAAAGGTTGGTTCTTGAATAAACCTAGAAAAACTAGGAAAATCTAGGAAGTCACCCAGGTTAATTATCTGGTCTGGTGCAACATCAGCAATTATCTGCAATGCAATCGACATAGCTTTCTCGTCGTGAAACGGATCTAGCGTGTCTTCTACCAAATCTCTACGAAACCCAATTTGTGGGTCTGGCAGAATAATCGCAGTCTTCACTTTAGACTTGCTTGCTTTTTGCTTTGGCAACTTGATTAACACTTGAGCAGCCTGTTGAATTACTGGCCACTTGGGGCCATCACTGAAAGCTGGATCTAGTACTAACTGCACACCTTGATTATCGTGTGCTTCTGCTTCACCATCGGCGTTTTTAATAGTAGTAGTCCAAGTGCTTACTCTGATACTTTTCACCATTCCAATAAGCTCTGGCTCAACATTGTTTTTCTTGAGAGCCTCGATAAGCTTGTCTGCTACCACTCGCCACTGGCCGTCTTCTCTCACAGCGCCATCACTAGTTTTGTTAAGTCCTATTCGACGACGACGTGACCTTACAGCTCCAGGAGTTATCCCCAAAGCCTTTGCAATTTCCACATCTGTAGACTCTATATGAGCCTTAATATACTCGTTCGCATCCATGGTTCACCCTCCATTTCTTGTAAAGATACTACCCATTTGGGTACACTTTTAGTCTAGTCCCTTTACAGCATTTAATAAGTCTATAAGTTCAAAGTCTTTATACTTTTTTGGCGTTGCATAACGCAGGTGCAGTTCATCCCACTTATCTTTGCCAAACTTCATTATGTACCAATTATTATATGGGTATGCGTCGTGCTCGTGACGGAAGTTACACCCCCAACATTGGCAGTGACAATTACCATCTTTGCTTGTATCCCACCTTGTAGAGTAGGCTACCCGGCTGAATACGTGGCCATTGCTTAGCTTGTCAGTTGATCCGCAGACTACGCAGGCCTTATCTCTATTTCGTATGTATGAAGAAACCGCCACATCAAGTTTCTTTACGAGAGACTTTCGTGACGGTTTTTTCATTAGTACCAGTGCCTTGAGTTCCAGAATGCTACTGCACCAGACCAGCCACCGTATCGAGAGTTGACATATCCTGTCATAGCTCTTAGGGCTGCTACTGGGTCGTTCCAAGCTCCAGCCCACTTACCACATGGCAATTGTTGGCCTAGTCCGCAAGCTCCTGAGCTTTTATTGACGGCGTTAGGATTCCAACCTGATTCTCGTGTGACTATGCTGTCTACGTTAACCCACTCGCTTTCAGGTATGCCAGCTTGTGCCATCCAGTCCGCTTTAGTGCCGGTTACTGAAGAAGCTTGAGCCTTTGGTGTTACTGCTTGTAATGCAGCTTCAGCAGCTTGTGCAATTTTAGATTCTTTTTTTAATTTTACTTGTAGTTTTAATTCGTCTATTTGTTGTTGAAGTTTTTGTTGTGTATCAGTTTGTTTTTGCGTGTCGATTTGTTTAAGGTTTTGCTCGGCGTGGATCATTTGCTCTAATTTAGATTGATTTGCACTTTGAGTTCTAAACATTCTTACGACCGCTGTTGTGGTGAGTGTGATCACCATTGCTAATAGTATTACTACTAAAGCCTTTTGTTTGTTACTTATATACACTCCTTTATTAACGTTAGGTATTATACCTAATTTACTTTTGGATAAGGATTTCTTTTGCTTTTGTGAAGCCATCGAGTTGTCCTTGTGTTTTTTGGTATTCGCCATATTTCAATACTGCTGCTGTGCCGGCAAGTAATACTATCCAAACGATTGAAGTTAGTATGATTATTTTGATACGTTCTTTTTTCATTGTGTTCACCCTTCTTTTAATTTTGTTACGCTTACCATTATAGCAAAGCATAAGCGTGATGTCAATACTTTAATACTATGAAGGCCAATACTATCATTACAACTATTATTATTAACAGGTCAATCACTCACATCACATCCTTAATTTAATTGCCACCATTTCTTCTTAACTACCATACGCCTAAACTTAATTATCTGTCTTTTGAGTACTGGCGTACAATCTATTTTATTGATACTCTCGTTGCGTCTACCGAAGTCTGCTCGTTTGTAGTGCCGAATCATTATCGGATAGACCCTACTCAATTTGTTTCCTCAATACATTTCTGTACATTATTTGCACTAGTTCTACATATGGTATCTACCGATATATTCACCAATTGTAGCAACAGCCCCGTCAAGGTCACGGCTATTATAAGAAAGATCAATACTAGTATTATCTTCATTGTCACCCTCCACTTTCTTTACGCTTCGGCACATTACACACCGAGCGTACTCAGTATAATTGTGCCAGAACTTGTTATATAATCTATGTTTGCAATTTAGCATTTTTTACTCTAGGTCGTGATCCACCCTTTGATCCAGCAATTTTAGCTCGTTCTAGTCCGGTAAGACCATCATCGCCAATAACGTTGGAAGCAAAGCCACCTGTTCTTGATTTACTGCCACCCATTCTACCAATGTTCTTGTAGAAATCTTCTCCATATTTTTCTTTGTTTGTTTTAGCAGCCTTCAGGCCACCTTCTCGTACTCCGCTCATTCTATATCCTCCTTTAATTTGTTTATTATTTTATCCATAACTTCACGATAGTAAATATCAAAAGTCTTCTGTTTGTTAGTATTCTTGTCCCAATGCACCCATACAACGTTTCTGAGGCGCTGTGAGGGGCTTTTCTCATCAATACCTGAGTCTATCTCAACGTCAGGTATGTCGCTTTGTGTGACCTCTCTGTCGCTGTATACGAACCAGCCTTGTGTTCCCCGGAGTCTCATTATCTTGGCTTCGTCTTCGGCAATTAACTCTTTTGTAGTGTCTACTCGCAACTTAAGTGTGCGATCAGCCATAGTTTCGACTTTGACTATTGTACTGGGAACTGCAAATATCTTATCCATTGCTTAACTTGTCTTTGATAAATTGTACAGCGTAAATTATAAAAACAACTATTAACATTATTATTCGTATAATTATAGCAAAACAAAGACTGAATACTGCTAATATGCCACAGACTATAAATATAATTGTTAATGTTTCTATAATATTTGGTTGATATGATTCAATCATTATATTGCCTTTCATTGCTTAATGTTTCTTCTATCTGACTTCTAAGTGAGTCATACTCGTTTCTTTTGTTTTTGTACATCTCATACAAGATGTTCATCTCACCCTTACTTTGTACTGCTTGGCTGAGCAAACTCTGGAAGCTCTGGGTGTCGCCAGTAGAGTCGCTTTCTACTATCTTTGTCATAGTGCATACCATATCCTTTCATCACCGGTGGTTTAAGTTCAGACATTGTAACTATATTTGCTTCTAAGTTGTACAGGTATCTGCCTATCCCCCACTGTACTGCACAACGTTTCATTGCATTACTGAGACCGCCTTTGGTAGCTTCGATGTTTGTTTTGTCGGCACCGTCCCATTTAGTGATTGGTACTTCTCTAGCGTGTACTGTGATACCGCAAAGTATTCCACCGTCCGGCGCTTCTTTGTATTCATTAGACCAGCCTTCTATACCGAAGACTTCATCTAAGCGATCCATAATAGCTCTGTTAGTGACATAAGCTAGTACTAAAGCCCAATGCTTGCCGTTAGAGTTGCCACTGTTTTGCACTCGCCACTCAATATCTTCTGGAGAGAATGGTTCTTTTAGTTTGGTTTCTAACTCTCTAAAGTTTTCCATTACTCGTCCTTAGCTTGTGAGTCGTAGTCTGGCTCTGAGTATATTTCCCATTGCTTTTCTACTTCTGCCTCAACATCTTGCTCAATGCGATTGCACTGACTGACTATAGAGTTAATATCATAGTCACTTGTCTGAGATATAACTTCATCATCTATGGTAGCGATAAGTGTGTATCTAATGTCTAAGCCGTCCCGGTAGTCTAGTATTCTATCTTCCATTACTGAGCTCCTAAATAGTTAGCTAACAGTACTTCTTCTGCCAATGGTCCTGGCATACCTTGATCGTTTTCTAGTACGTCTATACCGTGTGCAAACTCTTCAGTCTTTACAATTTGATTTGATGCTTCGCTATAGCTAAGTAAGCCATTACGATAGTTTTCTATGATATTTTTCATTTGTTCACTCCCTTTAATTACGATAGTAAGCTCAGGCTATTGCCTTTTTAGGTATAATGGCTGGCGTCCCACATATTGCCAAGCCCTTTGCGTTACTTATCACTCTCTATGCTACGCTTGTGGTTAGCGTAAGTCAATACCTTTTTATGACTTTTTTGCATTCTGTTATAATACCCTTGCCCATAGGTTACGATCTCCGATTGTTCACCCACCTGTGGGCTTTTTGTTGCTTAAAAATTACTTATTATAAAAACACTTGACACTATAGTGCTTGCGGTCTAGTATTGAATATAACTACCAAGATTTGCGTCTAGGTAGTCACACAAACACTCTGCAGAGTTATCAACTAAATAAAAAAATCGCCACCGGTTAGAGTGACGACCCAAGATTTGCGTTACTTAAATTATAGGCGGTTGGATAAGGAGTGTCAAGTGTTTTCAACCCAAGAAATAATCAAAAACAAAAAAACAATGTTAGAAGCTAACAATGTTAAGAAGTTAGAAACTAACAATGTTAAGAACAATGTTAACAATGTTAATAACAATGTTGTTAATAAATTAACTAACAATGTCAATCACAGAAAAGTAGAAGATATAGCCAAACAGTTAGTAGAAAGATTGAACGCAACTAATTCTTATAAGTTATTCTGCAGTATTGCATATAAAAACGATGAGCAACTGATATGGCGGTTAGTAGGTGAAGTCTTAGAGAAGAAAGATATACACAACAAAGGGGGGTATTTTGTATCACTCATCAAAGTATACGGTAGCTTATAGTAGGAATCAGGTATAATAGATACATAATCAGGAAATGTAATAAATGAACAACTTAGACGGATTTGAAGATCTACCCATAGGCTTTTTACAGGCAATGTATGAGTTTTATATGTCGATAGAAGGCAACCCCCCTAATAGTTTATTACAAACATCTATTGGTGACATACCAGAAGATTTACGTAGTCCAATAATCAAAGGCCACTACTTTACTTTACCCACACCTTTACCCACACCAATACAACCCAGCGATATATTCTCACTAGGTGAGAAGCTAGGTTTAGATAATTACAAAATACTTAGCATAGTAGCCAGAAGAGGTCTCAATGGCAAAAGGTAAGGTAGGTAAACCCACTGTAATGACACCGGAAGTACTATCTAATCTTAAAGAAGCATATCTAATGGGATGTTCAACTTCGGAAGCTGCTGCTTTTACGGATATTAGCCAAACAACATTATATGAGTATTTAACCAAAAATCCTGAATATGCGGAAAAAGTAGAGGCCTGGAAACTATCCCCATTTCTTAAAGCTAAAAGAACTATTATAGATAGCCTAGATGATACTAAGAATGCACAATGGTATTTAGAACGTAGAGCCAAAGAGTTCAAACCCAAACAGGATATGACAACCAACGATAAAGACTTACCCACACCTATATTAAATGGAATAGAGGCAATAAATGTACAAACAGACAACAGCAGTCAAGAAACTACTGAGCTTAACGAAGAGAATTAAAGGTGTTGCCGGTGGTACCTCAGCCAGTAAGACAGTATCTATTATCCAGATACTCATACATAAGGCTCAGACTGATAAGGTTGCTACACTTACTAGCATTACTTCTGAGTCCGTACCTCATCTAAAACGTGGAGCAATGAGGGATTTCCTCAATATTATGCAGGCTCATAACTACTACAAAGATGATCGCTGGAATAGATCAGACTTTACTTATACATTCGAGACAGGTTCTAAGATAGAGTTCTTCTCACTAGATATGCCCCACAAGGTACGTGGGCCTAGGCGTGACAGACTTTTAATCAATGAGGCTAACAACATACCCAAAGAAACCTTTGAGCAGTTAGAAGTCCGTACTAAGGAAGAAGTTTGGCTAGACTGGAATCCAACCCGGGAGTTTTGGTTTTACACAGAATACAAAGACAAACCTAACGTAGACTTTATTATCCTTACTTACAAAGACAACGAAGCCTTAGATCCTAACATTGTAGCCTCAATAGAATCACGCAAAGACAATAAGACTTGGTGGACAGTATACGGTGAAGGCCAACTAGGTGAGGTAGAGGGTAAGATATACAGCAACTGGAAGCTAGACGTTGACTTGCCACACGAAGCCCGGCTAGAGCGCAGAGGGTTAGACTTTGGCTATTCACAAGATCCTGCTTGCCTAGTAGATATCTATTCATACAATGGTGGATACATTATAGATGAACTGTTGTTCAGGACTGGTATGAAGAATAGACAGTTAGCTGATACGTTACTAAACCAACCAGACCCTAATGTAATGTGTGTAGCTGACTCAGCCGAGCCTAAGAGTATCGACGAGATGACAGAGTATGGCTGTAACGTAGTAGGTGCTAACAAAGGACAGGGATCAGTCAGTCAGGGTATACAGTGGGTGCAGAGCCAGCAGATAAGTGTCACCAAACGCTCACACAACGTGCGTAAGGCTTACCAGAACTATATGTGGAAGACAGACCGAGATGGCAAGATACTAGGCGTACCAGACCATTACATGAGTGATGCTTGCGATGCTATACGTTATGGGTTAGAAACCTTTAGACCCCGGCAAGAACGACCACCAGCTAAGGTGGTAGGAACGTTTGACGTTTTTACAGGTCGCCGCCTCGATTGAGTTATACTACTACACATTAGACTAATAATGTGATAAACTATATGTATGATATGTGAAGTTAAAAACTGTAATAATAAAAGTCTTGCTCGTAAGATGTGCAACACGCACTATTTACGTTGGCAACGATATAAAGATGTTAATGCGACCAAGTTAATCAAGGGTGACCACAGCAGAAGGTTTTGGACTAAAGTTCAAAAGACTAACAACTGTTGGAACTGGACTGGCTCAACATGGGGTAAGGGATATGGCAAGTTTACAATAGACGACAAATCTATAGCAGCACACCGCTTCGCCTACCAAGATATAGTTGGTGACATACCAGAAGGACTACAACTAGATCATTTATGTATGAATAAGTTGTGTGTCAATCCAGCCCATCTAGAACCAGTCACTAATAGAGAAAACCAATATCGCGCATTCAGAAAAAGAGGTGCTTGGCCAATACAGATGAGAAAAACTCAAACGGTTACATGCCAAGTCTGTAATAAAGATTTTCAATCAATTATGTTTGAACGAACTAAGTATTGTGGCAACTCTTGTAGATGTAAAGCTCAACGACGCCGTGTTCTTACAAAGCCTTGACTAAAGTGCTAGGCTTATGGTATATTAGATGGGCACACTAACAAAACAAAACTTACAAGAACTCCCTTTGCGACTGGGAGTTTTTGTTATTGACAATATAAGCGTGAAGCGGTATGCTATCAAGTAGAGAGGGTGAATTATGTCTATTGAAACATATCAAACACGAGACTTACCATTGGCTGCCTTCCTCGTGTACAATCAAATGGAAATGCTGGGTTCAGCAACAACGTCTAAGCCCGGTAGTAATATGATTGTCTTTATTGATAGACCTGATCGCCCCGACCTTATAAAAGCTTTTGATAATGATGCAGAAGTGCCTGCTAAGATATATGCCAAATGTATCCATCAGGTAGGTAAAGCCGTCAGAAAGCCGGTAGAGCTATGACTTTAGGACTAGGCATGATCGTAAAAGATGAGGTAGAAGCCTTTGAGCAGATACTTATTAGCGTCTACGACCAGATAGATAAATGCTTTCTAACAGTCACCAGTGAATCACGCCAAGATGAGTTCGAAGACCTAATCGAGAAGTATCCTAAACTAAAGGTTAGTTATTTTCACTGGGTAGCTGACTTTGCGAAGGCTCGCAATTATAACCTAAAACAAATAGATACCGACTACTGGTTTTGGCTAGACTCCGACGACAAGATACTACACGCTGACTTCTTACCTGATATGGTAGAGAAAATGGACAGAGATAACCTTGATGTAATCTTCTGGTCTTATAACTACATGCAGAACGAAGCAGGTGAATGTATGGCCTTACACGATAGAGAACGCTTAATAAGACGCTCACACCCTTTCAAATGGGTTGGTGCTGTACACGAGACTCTAATAGGTGATCAGCCCGCAGGCTCATACGATGACAGAATCATAGTCAAACACAACAAACATGTTGATGATGTATCTCAGAGCAGCGAACGTAATCACAAGATACTACTAAGAGAATATAAAAAGATTAAAGACCCACGCACTGCTCATTACTTAGGTCTATCTTACTTTGGATTAAAAAAGTACGACAAGTCTATTGAGAAGTTCCTAGAACACATCGAGACAAGTGGTTGGGATGAAGAACGCTACCGCAGCTGGTGTAAGATTGCCGAGATACATATAATCACAGATAACCTTGCTAAGGCCCACGCTGCTGCAAGTGCTGCTATTGACCTACTACCTAGTTATCCAGACGCTTACTACATAAAGGCTCAGATAGCCTACGCCAAAGAAGAGTGGAGTCAAGTAATTGACTGGATGAACACTGCCATATCTAAACCGCAACCAAAGACATTCTCTATCATTGACCCGTCTACTCCAATAAGATGTTTAATATATGCAGCAGTAGCCTACACTCACAAGCTAGAGCCGGTGAACGCTTACGAAACACTTGCAGCCGCTCTCAAGCAATCGCCACGCAACTCAGACGGTAACTACTGGCTACCGCTAATGAAATACAACTACGATGAACACCAAGCCATTAAAAACATCAGTGAATTAGCTAAGTTTCTAAGCGACAACAAAGGTAGTACAAGCAAACTATTTAGTTCACTACCTGCAGATATGACAATGGATGCTAGAATCAGCAAGATAAAACAACAATATACTAAACCAGTTGTATGGTCAGATAAGAGCCTTGTATTCTTCTGTGGACCAACCAACGAGGTATGGGGGCCAGATACTCTTAAAGATGGTATGGGTGGATCAGAAGAAGCCATTGTCTATCTAACCCGGGAGCTTGCACTACTAGGCTGGGAAGTCACCGTTTACAACGAGAGAGATGATGAGTACATAGACATAGTTGAGCACACTACAGACTTTGTAGATGGTGAACTAAGAGAAGGCGGAGCTGTTGTCAGATACGTACCCTGGAATACAATCAACACTAAAGATACATTTAATAAGCTAGTGATATGGCGAGCACCAGAGCTTGCGAGTGAGTTCATTGCTAAGCAGATAGTGGTAGATCTACACGATACAATCCAACCCGAGAGATTAGAAAAGGTCAAAGACTTGGTTGATACGTTCTTTGTAAAGAGTGCTTACCACCGCAGTCTGTACCCGGACTACTTATCGACAAAAGCTAACTTTAAGATAGTAGGTAACGGAATCAAGAAAGGACAGTTTTGAAAAACAATTACTACATACTAATAGATACAGCTGATGTTGATGTCTGCAAAAGACTAGGGCCGTTCCTCACGCTCAGTGAAACCTTTGGCATACAACTTAAGTACCCCGGCTCTTTGATGGTTAAAGAAGTAATAACAAAGATTGTAGAGGAAAGATGAAGATTATAGAGACAGGCTACGGACTATTTGTTAAGCGTTGGGGCAAGATATACGAGTACGTTGGTACCGCATGGATGGAAGTACCACGACTGACTGCTAAAAAGACCGCTAAGCTAAACCGCAAGATAGAGAAACTCAATGAAGAATAGCGTTGGATATTTCTCAAGTTATGACCGTGGCTTAGAATGCCTTTTGAAGATGTGGCCAGAGGTACTCAAACAACTACCAGAAGCTACGCTAGACATCTACTACGGTTGGGACACGTTCGATAAGGTACACGCCAAGAACCCAGAGCAAATGCGCTGGAGGTTTAAGATAACCCAACTAATCAACAGCCTAGATGGTGTTACCGAGAACGGTAGAGTAAGCCACCAAGAACTAGCTAAGGTTATGAAAGAGATTAAAGTCTGGGCATATCCTACTGAGTTTACTGAGATACACTGCATCACTGCACTTAAAGCTCAAGAAGCTGGTTGTATACCTGTTACCACCGGCTGTTACGCCCTAGAAGAAACCGTACAAGACAACACCTACACCGTTAAGTGCGAAGACATCTACACTAATGTGAATAAACAGAGAGAATATGTGGATAAACTAGTCGAAGCTTTGAAGAGTGACCACGTAACTAAACCTGTGGATAACGTTGATTGGGCTGATGTAGCCAAAGTCTGGGATAAGGCATTTAGATGAGAGTAGCTGTTGTTGCCATAGCACTTAATGAAGAGCGTTTCATTGGTCCATGGTTGCAGCATATACCTGATTGGGTGCTCACTAAATGTGTTTTAGTTAGTGAGAAGCCTTGGTTTGGTGATGAAAATGTCTTTAGAGATGATACTTACGAGATAGCCGAGACTAACGGTGCTATGGTAGTTAAAAGACCATGGGCTAATGAAGAAGAACAGCGTAACTTCGGACAAGACTTATTTGGTGACTACGACTGGGTAATAGTGCTAGACCCTGATGAGTTCTTAGATGATGCTAACTGGGATAAGCTAAAGAAACTGATAGACTCTAACCCACCTAACACTGCCTTTGTAGTAGATCATCAGTTAACTTACTGGAAAGATGGTTGGGTTGCTGACCCGCCAAAAGATTACCAACAACTTATTCTAGTGAAGCCCGGTGTGAGGTTTGTAGATAAACGAGTAGTTGATAGCAGTTACGCAACAGCCCCGGTATTCATCCACCACTTTAGCTGGGCTAGAACCGACATGGAAGTATACGAAAAGATAACCCACTACGCCCACGCTAACGACTTTGATACTGTTAAATGGTTCAACGATGTATGGAAGACCTGGAAACCAGGCGTGCAAGACGTACACCCGACTACACCTGATACACTGCACGACTTTATTAAAGCTGATCTACCACCAGAGCTAGAAAGGTTGAACCTGTGGCCTACAACATAAACCACGCTAATATAAAAGACTGGGCAAGAGATTATAACGGTGAACCGTTTGACGCTATACTTTGCGACCCACCGTACGAGCTAGGCTTTATGGGCAAGTCGTGGGATAGCTCAGGCATAGCTTTTGATAGCGATATGTGGGCAGATTTATTTAAGTTAGTTAAACCAGGCGGACACCTACTAGCATTTTCAGGCTCAAGAACCTATCACCGAATGGCAGTAGCAATAGAAGATGCAGGGTTTGAGATTAGAGATATGATTGAGTGGGTGTATGGTAGTGGATTCCCAAAGAGTCTGAACATAGGTAAAGCTGTAGATAAGAGTATGGGCGAACAACGCAGACGAATCAAAGTACCTGAAGCAGCCAAAGATAGCGTGGACTATGGTAAGTACAGTGGTGAAATAGATGACAATACCCCTATTACTGAAGAAGCAACTTACTGGAACGGCTACGGTACAGCTCTTAAACCAGCACACGAACCTTGTGTACTAGCTCGTAAACCATTAGAAAAAGGTATGACAGTCGCTAATAACGTCTTAAAACATGGTACTGGTGGATTAAATATAGATGGGAGTCGGGTTGATGGTGCACCACGAATGACACACAAAGACGGCAATATGAGTGCAACAAGCATTTATCAGCAAGGTAGTAGCTATGACGCAGACGCTAAGAATGACAGACGAGATAACCCTACAGGCAGATTCCCTGCAAACCTAATCCACGATGGCTCTGATGAAGTAGTAGGGTTGTTTCCTGATACGAAGGGAGGAACTGCGGTCAGGCACAACTCTGGCGGTAAAACATTTGGTGGTGAGAACGAAAAACCAGTAATGGAAGACTTGGGCTATGGCGACTCAGGTTCCGCAGCTCGCTTCTTCTACACAGCTAAAGCCTCTAAGAGTGAACGTAATGCAGGGCTAGAGGGGATGCCAGATATAGAACAGCACGGTCACTACGCACAAGATGAGTGGTCAAGACAGAATATGGGTAATACACCTGACGCCAAACGAGAACCTACAAAGAATAACCACCCAACAGTCAAACCGTTAGCACTAACTAAATACCTAGCCAATCTAATCAAACCACCAACAGGCGGTAGGCTCTTAGTTCCGTTCAGTGGCTCAGGTTCAGAGATGATTGGTGCGTTACAAGCTGGCTGGGAGTATGTTGAGGGCGTAGAACTTACTGAGGAGTATATACCTATTGCAGAAGCTAGAATTGAATACTGGCTAGATAAAATGAGTAAAGAACAGTTGGAAATGCTATGAAACTAAATCTAGGATCAGGCAATACTAAGCTAGACGGCTTTATATCTGTAGACAAGTACGATAAGGCTGCTGACGTACAGGCAGACATTACCGAGCTACCATACGAGGATAACAGCGTAGATGAGATAGTAGCCTACCAGGTAATAGAACACGTACCATACAATCTTAATCAGAAGATGTTTGAAGAGTTTTATCGAGTGCTGAAAGAGGGTGGCACTTGTATACTTGAAACACCTGACATAGATGTAATCTGTAAGTTTATACTAAGAGATGGAATAACAGATCAATGGCGACACAACCTAGTAGGTGAGTACCACAGACCATGGGACAAGGATAGATACGACGACTGGGAACATAACGCTGGTAGTATCCACCGCAACCCGTGGAACTTCGCACTGATAGAACAGTACGCTCTAAACGCTGGGTTTAAGGTAGTAGCTCGCCGAGACCCTGACTTCTACCCGGTCGAAGAAAATATGAGTGTGGGGTTAGTTAAATGAAAGTATCTGTAATCATACCAGCCTATTATATAGACCAAGACTTTGTTGAGATGACACAAGACTGCGTAAACTCTGTTAGATCAACCTGCAAACCTGATGAGATTATTGTAGTCGATGATGGTTCGCCGGTTAAGGGTGAGATAGATTTTGCTACTAACATACGCCTACCAGAGAACAAGGGCTATGCCGGTGCAGTTATAAAGGGTTATGAACACGCAGAGGGTGATGTGTTGATAATCTTAAACAATGACACGCTTGCAGTAGAGGGCTGGTACGAGGGCTTACTTGATCCGATTAAACAGGGCTACGACATAGTATCTATTCGCACTAGCGACAGTGATGGCTACGATAAAGAAGAAAAGATTACTGAAGGTGATAAGTTCGGTAGCTGTTGGGCAATTAGAAGTACAGTCTGGCACGATTTAGGTGGCCTATCAAAAGAGTTTGGTCGTGGATACGCTGAAGACCTAGACTTATGGAAAAGAGCCAAGCAGAAAGGCTACAGAATAGCCAAAAATCATAATGCTGTTATATTTCACGAGGGTAAAAAAACATTTAAGGCAGTAGATCCAGACGATAGCTACTACATAGAAGCCCTTATGAAGTACAAAGATAAACATGGAACAATAGACTGATGAGAAAACTAGCACAATCTATCGCATTTATATGCAACCCTGTGTTTACTTATGAAGAAGATGGTTGGTCACCGCACGATACCTTTCTTGCCGGCACAGAAGAGAGCGTTCGAGAGTGGGCTACTAACATAAAAGAACTAGGTTATGACGTAACCGTATATTATAATGGTGAGCCTACCGAGTATATGGGTGTAAGCTACGAAGACTATATTGATTACGTGCCACACGACAGAGAAATAAACGTAAAGTACCTAGACTTCGAACACGCTGACGATAAGAATGTTTGGTACCTAACTAACGAGACAGACATAGCAGATAAAGATGTCAGTCGCTTTGCCGGGGTTATATTCCCATCTAAGTATGCGCTAGACAACCTAGGGTTTCATGGCAATGTTAAAGTAGTGCCACATGGTTATAATGAAAAGAATATCTACCCTGATACTAAAACAAAATACCAATGTCTGTACGCTTCAAGCCCTGATAGAGGCTTTGATGAACTAGAACGACTATGGCCACAGGTAGTAGAGTTAGAGCCAAGAGCCACACTGCTTGTGACTTACGGTATAGAACCAAGAGATATGCCTAATACATTATTCTTAGGTGAGGTAGAAGATGAGCTAATGAGTCAGTTGTTTAGAACCAGTGACTTCTGGCTGCACCCTTGCATAGGCGGAGAGTTATTCTGTATGAGCGCAGTAAAGGCTCAGGTAGCTCAAGCTATACCTGTGATCTACCCGACTATGGCACTAGCAGAGACTGTAAGATACGGTATAAGATGTGATAAAGATAATTTTGTTGAGAGACTTGTGGCAATTATGCACGACAAAGCTCACCAAAAGATACTAAGATATAAGTTAGCTGTTGAACCCTTTAGTGATTGGGCCGATAGCACCGATAAACTAATAAGAGCAATAGGAGCAATAAAATGAATGACGAAGTAGTAGTAACGCCAAAAGATGATGGAGTATCTGTCACAGTTAGTTCAGCTACAGCCCCGGTGCAAATAGAGAGTATCAAAGTGGCTAACATGCTAGGTATACCAGAAGCAGACAAAGATCAGACCGTGCAAGCTAAGTTTATAAGTGATTACTTTCATAAAGAGGGCATGACCGATGCAGACCTCATGTATGCAATAAAAAGTGTTGAGAACCGACTAGGAGCGCTCAAGTTGGGTGAATCTAGGCTAAGCAAGGTATATGAATACGCTAGAATAAGGCAAGACATAGAAACTAACCAGAAGTTATTAAACGAGCTATGAAGATAAAAGTGCAATTTGAACACAGTGAATACGTATATGAACTACCAGCCGATCGTGTTGTAGAATATCTACCAATCACCATTGAAGAACTGCAAACAGCTTGTAAAGAAGTAATTAAGAGGATTTAATGGCAACATCAAACTTTAACTCATCAGGACAGCTTAATCAGCTAGAACATGACCCAGAAAACCACGCTAAAAGGGTAGACAATTATGTATGGAATGGTTCTGCATGGGTTAGAGACAGCGGCGGCAGCGCTGCTAGCTCAACTGCAGCTAGTGACTTGTTTGGTAGTGCAATGTCAGCAACCAATTTTAACCAGATTGAAATAGATTTTTCTTCAACTGCTGCACATTTACTTACAGAATTAACAACTACAGCTACAAGTGGCGGTAGTGCCTCAGTAGCAAATGGACAAGCCACACTCACCACAGGTGCAAATACTAATGGCGGTTTCAAAGCTGTAAGCAATCTATCTACAGAATATCGCCCAATGTCTGAAACTTATGCAGCTTTTTCAACAATATTTACAGCAGGCTTAGCAAACTCTTACCAAAGAATCGGACTTTATAATACAAACAATGGTTTCTTTATAGGTTTTGAGGGTACATCTTTTGGAGTAACTCAACGTACATCAGGAGCAGATACGACTATTGCTCAAGCTAGTTTTAGTGAAGATACTCTTACTGGTGTGAGTACTTCTACATTTACTCGCAATGGTACACCAGAAGCTTTGAACATTGCAAAAGATAATCTTTACAGAATACGCTTTGGTTGGCTAGGTGCAGCACCAATTTATTTTGAAGTATTTAGTCCTGATGGTGAGTGGGTAGTATTCCACAAGATTAAACACCCAAATAGTTCTACACTACCCTCAATTGCAGAACCTAATCTGCCTATTACAATGGACATTAAAAAGACTACTGGTGGTGCTACTGTATTAAACATATCCACAGCTTGTTGGGCCGCTGGGACTACAGCTCCACCCACTGCTCAAGAAACCAAGTATGGCATATCTGATATAGAAGCAACAGCCACTTATAAGTACTTTGGATTTCAAAGTGGCAACCAATACTGGTATATAATGAGAAAGACAATAGCAACTAAGAAGTTTGAGTATGTAGCAGGTGCTTCGGCTTATTCCACCGCCTGGACTAACCGAGCCACACAAACTTATACAGATTATGCAACAGCATTTTAGAAAGGAGTAATATGATAGCAAAAATAACATCAAAGTCAGAGCTAACACTAAACCTTACACAGCATTTTGTGTTTGATATTTTAGATGGCGATACACCAATTCTAACTAGCCAAGTAGTAGAAGCTGTACCATCTAACGCTGAAGCTGAAATCAAAAGCCATTTAGACGCATTCGTAGCAGAGTATGAAGTATCTGAAAGCATTGAAGTCGGAACGGAGATAAGCTAATGGCACTCAGAACTTTTGTATCTGCTGGGTCATATGATACTCATGTTGGAACAACTACTATATCTACATCAACAACAAATATAACTGCTGCTGGTGTGACCAGTGCTGGCTTTACTGCACCTAATCTTGTCAACGCCGCCACAGGTGCGTGGGTATATATTGGCACTATTCCAACAACTATAAATGTAATTGTAGAATTGCAAGAGTCAACAGTCACAAAAGCAACAGCCACAATGAACAACGCAGATATTAAACTTGGCTGGAATTATGCCAGATTTGGTACTCCGTATGTATTTGCTACTCTT
>Ga0209596_1001754_pt1 | contig 18319 bp, 22 predicted proteins | sample M_130807_MF_Meta_FD_187314 | JGI IMG/M metagenome (GOLD analysis project Ga0209596, IMG submission 187314) | Freshwater microbial communities from Lake Montjoie, Canada to study carbon cycling - M_130807_MF_MetaG (SPAdes) (version 2) | ecosystem: Environmental > Aquatic > Freshwater > Lake...
CCACAAGGACAAGGTCAAGGACAAGCTCAACCACAGGGTCAAGGACAAGCTCAACCACAGGGTCAAGGACAAGCTCAAACTGGTCAAGGACAGGGTCAAGCACAAGGACAGGGTCAAGCACAACCACAAGGACAGGGTCAAGCACAAGAAGAAGAGGAAGATGAAGAAGAACTTCCAGCTTAATAAAAATACTAGTATCTAGAAATTAAAAACTCATCAGAAATGATGAGTTTTTTTATTTAATATATAACTTATGAAGCATCTAAAACTATTTGAAGGTTTTAAAGAACTTGAATTTATAAATACCGTTACTTATAAGGGATATGTTAAAAATAAATTTCAACCAGGTGATGTTGATAAACTTCTTGACTGGAGATTTAAATTGAAAAAGTTGAGAGATTTATCGGTTGACCAATTTGATATAAACAACTATGATAAAGAAATCAAAGCAGTTGATTTTATTCTATCAAGACATTTTTAAAATATGAAACACTTAAAATTATTTGAAAACTTCCGCTTAGACGAAAGTTCTATAGAAAAAAAGATAATGGAAATTTGGAAAGTAGATCCTTATGAGTTCAAAGACTACATCACATCTTCAATGGATCACGGTGATTTATATGGTAGTTGTGATTTAAGTTTTGTTCTATGGTATCCTTATCCAGATTCTAATGTTGAGCCATGTGTCATCTTTATGTTAGAAGATAATGAATGGAAGAAAGGACCTTGGTATGATAATATAGATTCTATATTGGAAACTGATAGATACAAACTTTGTATAGAAGCTTGGGTTCCTGATGCGGGTGGTGATCATGTAAAGATAGAGAAGTTCTACAACTATGCGAACAGAGTTTTACAGGAGGCTGATATTCCTTATTTAGCACCATATCCTGATGCTCGATATAGTGGTAAGATACTTTTAGAGTATGACTATACCTGGGGTTATAAAACAAAATTCATTGGTGATGAATAAAATCTAAATGAGAAAATAATATATAGTAAATGAGATACCTAAAAACCTTCGAAAGTCATAGTAGTAAAGACATTCTTATCGTAGTTGATGTACAAAAATCTTTTCGTTCCTTTTTCACAGAGATGTATTTACATGAGTTGAAGAAATACTGCAATGAGTTCAGTAAGGTATATCAAATCTGGGATAATCATGTCGACGGGAAGAATGTTGATAAAGATTATCTGTATGATGAAGATCCTGAGATTCCGGTACACAAAGATTTATATCATTTTCCAAACCAGACAGACTTGATAGAAAAGAGATACAACTACGATGTAGATGCAGATTTCTATAAGAAGGTTCTTACACCAGAGACTTATGAAGAAGTGAGTGCTAAAGAAGATGCAAATGAATTAAAGAAAGGAGACTTATTTCCAACAAACGAAGGAACATTTATAGTCTATGTCGGTAACAACCACAAATGGTATCATATGCCTAAAAAACTTCATGAACTTTTCACAGAAGTTGCTGAGGCACAAAGTGTCAATGAAGATTTGAATGAAGTAAGAGATGTTATTCTTGTGGGTGGTGCTGATGGTGAATGTCTTACTGATGTTGAGACTGCTGCCGAGTCAATGGGTGTTAGATTGAGATTGAACCACAAATATATCTACAGTGCTTCTCATTGTCCAATAAAATAAAGTTTAAATATGCCTGCTAAATCAAAACAACAATTCAAATATGTTTATGCAATGCGTAATAAGTATGGTTCTAAGAAGAAAGCACCAAAAAACATGAAATGGGTATTCAACAAAGAATGGACAGATGTTAGCTTTAAAGATTTACCTAAGAAAATAAAGGAAAAGAGTATTTATAACTATGTTGATTTCTTGAATGAGACATATTTTAGATGTTAAGCAACAACTAAATATACATCCAAATCTTTTATTTGGAAAAAAACTTCCATATATTCTTGATGTCTTTCAGGATCTTCAAAAAAGGAAACTTTTAAAATATAATCAATATTTTGTACTTCTGGAATGTATGAGGCAATCTGTTGTTTAAGATCACTTTCTATTGTATCTGAAGATAGTCTGGTTTCGTGTAGGTAGTATGGTAAATCTCCTCCAAAGTCTGGATCAAAAAATACCTCACCTTTATTTGTAAATAGAATCATCTCCCATTTTTGTATAATTACTCTTATTACATCATCTTCAATCAGTGCCAATTCTCTGAATCTTGGGTGGCCTGGATATCCTAAGTAAAAGTCTGTAAAGTTAAAGTTTGACATAAGTTATATATTAACTTTGTCATATCCTTTATTTCAAAATATCTCTGAACTTTCCAATTATCGTCATTCCCAAAACTATCGGGTCTGTGTTTGTCTCAAGCTTGCTTGTATAGTCTGCAATAACATAATTACAATCAAATAATTTATCTACACTTTTTTTATTCTCAATCGACCAATCTATGAATGGTTTTCCTAAAAGCTTAATCATTGCATCAATCTTTTCCTGTCCGAAGTTTGACATAAGGAAGTGGTATATACTTTCATAGTCTCCGCTTTCGTATATAAATCTGTATAAATCACTCTTTACTTTATTGGACACATTACTGACTCCGTTGTTGATATCACCAGTTTCTAAAAAATCTTGAACCTCTACGAGAATACTTCTAAAATCTGGAAACTTCTTACTTATTATTGATACTAAATTATCTTTAGATATTTCTCTTTCCTCTTTTGGAAGAATGGTATTTTGTATCCTTTTATATAACTCTATTTTTAGATATTTCTCTTCCTCAGCATCTACACAATCAAAGTTTACGGTTTTTATTCTAGACTTTAGTCCATCAGAAATCTTATTGATATGATTTGTTGTAATTATAAATCTTACACTATTGTTATATTTTTCTATAAATGCTTTGAACGCATCTTGAAATTGTGCAGAAACTCTTTCAAACTCATCCAGAAATACATACTTTATATCAGAATTTGATTCAAACATTGGTGTGAATTTACAGAAATTCTGTATCTCTTCTCTAAGTATATCAATAGAAGTGTCCATAGAACAGTTTAGTTCTAAAAATGGGGTTTCCTTACTATATTTTCCAATAAGTATTCTAGCCAAACTGGTTTTTCCGGTTCCATAGTGTCCGTAGAATATATAGTGTTGGTTTATACCATTTTCAAATTGTTTCTTAATTCTTGGAAGAAGGATAATATCCTCTATTTTTCTGGGTCTCCACTTTTCCCAAAGTAATAAGTTTTTAACTGACATATTGAAGTTTTTATACATGGTATATCACTAAATAGAAAGAAAGTTTATTTAATATATATCGATATGATTGGAGACAAGTTTAATTTCGAAGATGTATTTTTTAGAGACCTAACAGTATGTGTGTTGGATACTTTAGAAGGACAAATAAAATGGACAAACCGATTCACTTCTGGTGATGTTTTTGTTCAAGTTCCTATATACTACTCACTTACAGGTGATGAAAGATTTTTATTAGATTCATTTTCAGACGATATCGTATCAGAAAACAGATTTATCGAATTGAATACCGATTTGATTCCAAGAGGACATCTTACAATGACGAGTTTCAACATAAAGTCTGATGAGTTTGCCAATCCAAATGTTTGGCTTAGAATGGTTGTTGAGAATGATTTTGAAATAAGAAAAGTGCTTGGTAAGGTAAGGGCTATTCCGATAACTGTCAATTATGATTTAGAAATCACACTATCTAGTGAGATTGATACCTTTAAATGTAGTCAGGCTATATTAGACACTTTATGGATCTACAAATTTATGTATTTTGAACATAACTTCATGAATATAGATGCAGTACTTACCATGCCAGATACAAATAGTATAGAGATGAGTAGAGAGAAAAACTTGACGAGTGATAACAATATCAAGTTGAAATGTTCTTTTACGGTAGAAACTTATTATCCTGCTTTCAGAAGAGATAGAGTTGTTGAAGAAGGATATCCAAGAGAGTATGGATCTGGAATGAAGGATGGTAATGGATTTGCTCTTACTGGTGGTGTGTCTGATTATTTTGAACAACCATCTGGAGGAAGTTTAGGTGGAACTGTAGATGCCGGAGGAACACCTGGTGGACCTAGTCGTACTGGTCCGGGTAGACCAGGAAGACCAACTGATGAAACAATTGGTGTTCCAATTGGTGGAGGAAGACCAACTGGTGAAACAATTGGTATTACAAATCCAGGTAGACCTGAAGACGGTGGTCCAGGTAGACCATGGATAAATGGTCCATTTAATCCAAACAATCCGTTGGGTGGATATGGTGAGACCGCTAGTTTCAATGAACCAGGTTATACTTCACAGGATGGATATACTATATCTCCTAAAAGAACTAGATGGTTTAACAATATACTTCGATCCCGAGAAAGAGGAACTAGTAATTCAACTAGTGTTGGACAACAAGACGTAACACCGAGAACACCAAATCAATAAAAATAGAAAAAAACGGCTTTTTGTAGTTAATATATACTCTATAACATAAAAAAAATATCAATAAATATGAAGAATCTTAAACTTGAATTGTTTAACTTTAAAAAAAATCTATCTCTTGATCAAGAGGAGATTTCTGTAATAGTTGAGGGACATATGAACGCTTGCAACGAAGCTTCTGAGAAAGCTATCGTTCAATCATTGAATGAAAGACTAAAACCTTATACATACGATAAAAGCGTTAAAACTCTTTTAGAGGGTTTAAATGATGATATGGCTAACCACGAATTGTTATATGAGTTGAAGAACCTATATAATGTTCTTAACACTAAGAATAATGGTGAGCTTTATAGACAACCTATCAATGTACTTTTACAGACTATCAATCTTGATACTGATCAAGACAGAATGTCTAAAGTTTTGAACGAACTTGCAGTATATGACTGGGTTCCAGAAATTAAATTATTTGTACATAATTTAACAAAATCACCTGAGCAAAGAACAAACTTACTTAGTGGTGGTAAAGGTGAATCTATCTTCACAATCGTTGAGTCTGTAGAAGATGGTCACATTGCTTTAGTTAGAGACTCTTGGTTTCTTTTAAGTGAAAACTTGATTGAAAAAACATTAGTTGAAAACCATGTAAAAGATGAGGAGTCTTTAAAATCATTGAGAATGTTAGAAACTGCTATGAAATATGCTTCTGTAACAGAAGATAGAGTAAATTTCAGAATTTCTGAGTATCTAACAATTGGTTTGTCGGTTGCTAAAAAAGGTAAAGTTTTCATCAATGATGATGAAATGAATGAAGAAACTACTTTAGATAGTTTGTTTAATTCTCCAATCGTTCCAATCGTGAACAAAAACTTTTATCCAATCTTATTAGAAGTTTCTAAAAATCTTGATAAATTTGTTGAATTGGATGTTGTTAAAAGAGTAAATAACTTGATTAATCCATTTTTAGAGTGTTTTGCATTTAATTATAAAAAAGCTACTTTCTTATATAGATGTGACGAAAGATATGGTAACTCATTCTTCAAATACGAATCTGCACTAGAATTAGTAAATGAAGTAAGAAATGAACTTAACTATGACCTTACTTATTTCTATGAAAACAAATTAGGAAAAGAATTGGTTGTTAAAAGAAAATTAGAAGATAAAGAAAGAGAAATAACTCTTAAATTAGAAGATGTTAACTTCAATATCGAAAAATTAAAAGGTTCAATCAAAATGATTGGTGAATCTAAAGTTTTAACAACTGCACTTTCTAACTTAGAAAAAAGAAAATTTTCTTTAGATTCTGAATTATATGGTGTTAAAGAAGTACAATATAAAGAAAGATTAAGATCTTAATATTTATTTGATAATTTTTAAAAATCCCCTTTTTAAGGGGATTTTTTGTTTTTATAAACTTTTACATGTTTGATGTCTATAACATGAAAGCATGAAAATCCTTTATGGATACCAAAAAATAAATGCTTATTAATGTACTTAAATAATAGAGAACTTTACATAGAATTAGTAGTCAGCAAAGCACAGGGAAGACTTACAAGGCCCGCACAAAAAATGCTAGAGCTTCTGGCAAAGAAAACAATCAAAAAAATGAGATACTGGTCGAATGACGACAAGATGGACTGTTATCAAAGTGGACTTCTATATGTATTTCAAAACTGGTATAACTTCAACGAAGAAAAATCAGTAAATGCCTTTGCTTATTTCACCGAAATCTTTAAAAGAGGAATAGCCAAGGGATATAACGATCTTTATAAAAAGAAAGGTGACAACGAACATCAAATAAGACTTATTTCCATAGAAGGATCTAATGACGGGATGGGTCTACACTCTTTATAGATAACAACCACAAAAATATTTACATACGACATAGTTACCAATCCTGGTTTTGGAATGGCAACTATGTCTATTACTATGATTATGAAGGTATTTCTACAATTCTAATAGTAATCTCTACCTCAACATTTTTATCTTTAAACTCTGCCAATTTTGCATCAACAAAATCTGATGGGTTGTGTAGACTCACATGATTTTTTTTAATTCGAGTTTCAATACCAAAATTTTCTTTTGCCTCAAATACTCGTCCTTGGTATTTTTCTGTGTTGCTTGATGAAATCATAATATCTATTTTTATGCTAATATATGGATTATTTATTATATCCACAAATTTATATATACAATATGAAATGGATAAACAACTTTAAAATTTTTGAAGACAACAATACTAAAGAATCTCCAAAAAGATCCGGTAGACTTCTTACTGATGCACAAAGACACTATGAGGAAAATCAAAGTGAAGAAACTGGAGTTTTATCACCTGCAATGCTTTTTACTGATGTCGTAGGCTCTTCTAAAATGTGGTCTGATGATCCACAAACTATGAGTATTCAACTTGATAAACATTTTAAAGTAATGGATGGTTTGGCTAGAAAATATGGTGGTTTTGTTGTTAAAACAATCGGTGATTCTTTTATGATTTATTTTGGTAAAAGTGAAAAATCACTTGAGGTTGCGATTGATTTTGCAGTAGAGGTTTTAAAATATGAAGAACTTCCACTTAGAATAGGAATCTGTTCTGGTAAGATGACTTCTAAAAAGTGTAGAATACAAGACGTAGAACTTGTGGACTTTTTCGGGGATGTAGTAAATACTGCATCAAGAATGGAATCTAAAGTGGCAGAAAAGGGTGGTATCGCATTCACATCTGTTGATAATATTAGTAATCAATTAAAGTCTATTTCAAAGAAATATAGAAACTTAATAAAAATTGAAGGTGTGGGAATTCCTGATTTACACGGGGTTAAAGTTCCTATTGTTTATAAAATAAACTTATAAAAAAATCCACTCAATTTGAGTGGATTTTTTGTTTTAATTTTCTTACAAAACTTCTTCATTTTGTAGAATAGTTCTTATCATTCTATCAACTATTAAATATGGATCTCCGTTAGATGCCGGTCTTCTATCTTCGATATAACCAATTGCATTTGGATCGTTTATCGTAGAAGGAATTCTAATAGATTTAGTTCTATCTCCAATACCCCAACCAAAGTCTTTGATAGACGACGTTTCATTTGCACCAGTTAGTCTTTCATCATTATTCTCTCCATATACTGCTATATGTTCTGCATGAGTCTTTTCAAGCTTCTTACACATTTCGATTGCAATATCTTTTTTATTTTCTTTGTCTTCTCTGATAGTCTTTGTTGAGAAATTTACATGCATTCCTGATCCATTCCAATCGTTTCCTTTAAATGGTTTAGGTTCTAATTCAATTCTGTAATCAAACTCTTCACTCAATCTATGAAGAATATATCTTGAAATCCATAACTGATCAGCACCATCTTCCGCAGTAACTGTTCCAATTTGATATTCCCATTGACCTAACGCCACTTCTGCATTAGTTCCACCAATTGATAATCCAGCCTTGATACAAAGGTCTGTGTGTTCTTCAACGAAATCTCTTCCTGCGATATTATTTGAACCAACTGAGCAATAGTAATCACCTTGTTCTCTTGGTTCTTCATTTATTGGCCAACCTAATGGTCTGTTTGTTTTATTATCAAAGATAAAGTACTCTTGCTCCCAACCCCAATTGGTCTCATCATCATATTTATCCAATGCTTCCATCATTTTTGTTCTGGTGTTTGTCGCGTGTGGTGTTCCATCCGTATTATAAACATCACACAAAACAATAATTGAATTTTTAGTAAATGGATTTAAGAAATAATTTTTAGGATATAACAATAATTCAGAATTAGATGTTTCTGCTTGATAAGTAGAAGAACCATCGTAATTCCAAACCGGTGCTGATTTAGTACCTTTTTTATATTGTCTTAATAAATCTTCAGTATCAAAATCTGATTTAATAATTTTTACTTTACTTCTTATTTGTTGTGTTTTTGCACCATCCAACCAAATATATTCTAACTTTTGCATAATGTGTATGTTTTTTCTTATATTTATTAAAAAAAAGACTCTTCGTTTTGTACATGGCCCCTATTTTTTAGGTGGCCACGTTGAAAATAATATATTTTTATTTAAAATAAACTTTTACTATATTTGAATATAAAATCAATAACTATTTTTAAATATTATGAACAAGGTTATTTTACAAATTTGGGAAGAATCCGAGAGAGGTTTTGGAACACGACCAGATGGTTGCTCTATGCATATTGATTTAAAAGAAAGGGAAAACTACATACGGTCTATATATAATAGTAGAAAGACTGATGCATCCATACCAAATGAGTATGATAGAATTGTTGGTGAAGGAGTTGAGGTGTTTATAGAAGATACTCTTTTTACACTTATTCAGAATGATAAATCTATTAGACTTACTCAATACCAGATGAATAATCTTATGGGAATGGAAGAAATTACAATAAAAGAAATATGATTACAGGATTTTACTTGATGCTTTTATCATTTATATTATCAGAGATTTACCACTTTTTCAACAAAAAGAGACTTGATTTAATATTCAAAAATAAGAATATGGAAACGATACGAAAATTTGATATAATTTTTTATATGTCAAAGATTCTATCTATATTTTGGCCAGTTATAGGATTGTTTTCGAGTTTTAGTCATTTATTTATGTTAATAATTGCCATAAATCTATTGAAATTCATGATTTATCATTTAGAAGACAATATTTACAAAGTCTATATTAGACTTCTTCCTTGGATGAATGTTGTAGTTTATATAACAATACTATCATATAAATTCTTTATACACTAAAGTTTTTAAGATTTTCTTCAGTTATTATAATGAAAGAAAATCCTTTTTTGTTACACCAGTTTATCATAGTCTCCCATTTTTGTTTGTTCTTATAAGCCATCTTTAGATCATATTCAAAACTTTTAAGTTTCTTCATCCCCTTTTCGGGTACTTCTAATTTTCCTTCAGTTAATGCAATTACCATTTTGTATTCTTTCATAGGTTTGACCTCGACTACTACTTCTTTCAAAACACCATCAGCTCCTCTCATTCTATAAAAGAAGTCTGGGTAGTATCTATGTGCTTTTATTCTTGAATCACCATTTTCAAAGTGTGTCATCTGATAAGGTATTTCCAAACATTCTGCACCCCATTGGAATATCTCTTCTTTCAAATCAAGCCATAACATTATTTTTTGTTCCCAAGAGCTTCTGTAGTATACTCCGCCCTGTGTGTTTAGCTTTAACACCTTGTCTTTGTTGGTTGGTATGAAGTTACCACCATGATATCTACTATTGTTAGGTCGAGAGTTTATCATTTTATAGTATTTATTTTCTTTATATATAAAAGAAAATAAATCTATATTATGGGCGAATTATTAGAAAGAGTTAAATTAAACCTTTTGGTCTTTGGAAATGGAATAGAAGAGAATTTTAAAACAAACTCTTTATTTTTTGCTGATAAATATTCCAAAAGTGATAAAATGGTAACTGCGTTATCTACTACCGACTTAAAACCAGGTGGATTCTACTTTCTTCACTATTTTGATGATTCTAATTGGATGAAATATTCGCCAGTATTTGTGGTTGAACAAAGAAATTTTGGTAATCAAATTATTGTAATGGCGGTTAATTTAAATTTCATACCATTAGAACTAAGATCTTTTATATTTGATCCTTATATACAAGAAGATTATTTTGAAAATGATACTTTTCTGAAAGTGGATTATTCTGGGATGTATAACGAGCTTATTAGAGTTGGATTTGAGTATTCTCTGATGGAGTATAATGCAATACAAATAAAAATGGTACATAAAATACATATGGAGATGCTTCCTAGATTTTTATACTCACAACATCCACGTGCTACATATGATCCAAAAAAGTTGATGGAAATATGGCATAAGAAACTTGAGACAAAATCAGCTAGAAATCAAGAGATGATGCAGTCTATGATAGATGAATTCTATGATATAAATAATGATATATCAGAGAAATATAAAGTAATGAAGGATCATATTAAAAGAATTCAAAAAAGCTTAAAAAAATATGGTGGTAAGTGAAAAATATCTATCTTTGTAGAGTAAATAAAACATTAAAACAAAAATTATCTATGAACTATTCAACTTATATTTCCGCAGCCGAAAAGTTATCATCCTTTGGACAAAAACAAAAAGCATTGTTATTCATCAAACATGCCAATGATTTGGAACAAACAAAGATAAATGATTTGAAATTCAATATTTTAGTTGGAGAAGTTCGTCCTTTCAAAGATGCAAAATTTCACTCGGCTAAGATTTTGAGAGAAAGAGAAGCAAATACCATTATGTGTATCTTTCAATCCGATGCCAATACACATAGGATTAATGCAAAAATCAAACCCGGTGGTGAGGTACAATGGTCTGATGGAAATTTATTCCTCGATAGACAATCTGTTAAATCTTATGAAAAACTATTAGATTATTTAACAAATTATCAAAATGATGTTCAGAAATTACTTAATGAGATTGACCTTAAAAGAGATGATTTGAAAGTTATAAATCGAAGCTTCTATATCTAAAAATAATCAATTAGAATTGTGTTTAAAAGAGTAGTGTTCACTACTCTTTTTTTTATTTGACCATATCTCTTCTTAAAAAAGAGACACATGATATTTTATATATACCTTAAAATTTTAAATAATTTTAATGGCATCGTATAACTATAACAATCAAGAACAGGGACAAGGAATGGGCTTTGTAAATTCCGCAGTAGAGAATAAAGGACTATTCAGTAGAATACTTAGAACTCTATCAAACTATGGAATGAATTATGATGATATGATCATTCGAAACCAGGTCGGTATTGGTATAAACGAAGATCCATATGCAGCTAAAGGAAACTCGATGTATGATTTCTTTTCTCAAAGAGCGGTTGCTTCTGTATTAAATAGAAAATCAATTCCTTACTTAGATAAGGCTTATGCTGATAAAAGAAGAATACTTAGAGAATATTCTATCAAAGACGAAATCAGAGATATGGTCAGTGCGGTTGCCGATGAATGCATCGTATACAACGATGATAGAGATTTCTGTTCTCCAAGAGCACTTTCTAACGATTATTCACAAGAAGTAAAAGACAAATATCAAGAGTATTTTGAAAAAATCTATAACAAGTATGGATTTTCTGATAGTATAACCGCGTGGAACATGATAAAAGACTTTCTTGTAGATGGTTATGTTGCTGTAGAGATTGTATTCGATGACAAAAAGAAAAACATCATCGCTTTTAATAGACTTAGACCAGAAACTCTTGTTCCTGCATACGAACCAAATGTAGGACATCTTTGGATTCAGTTCCCTGAAGATCCTCAATTAAGAAGAATATTTTTAGATTCTCAGATTGTTTTTGTTTCCTATTCGACACAAAATGACTATTCCGAAACTTCTTATGTAGAAGGACTTATTAAACCATATAATCAATTAAAGATACTTGAACAAACTAAAATTATGTTCAACGTAATCAATGCGACACTCTATCAAGAATTTAAAATTCCAATCAAAGGACTTTCTAGACAAAGAGCAGAAGAACAAATTGGACAATTGATACATGATTATTCAGAAGAAGTTGAATGGGATGAAACATTGGGTACTTTAAGTATCAATGGATCTAAACACTTACCATATAATAAACAAATATGGTTTCCAGAAAGTGATGCTGGTTCTCCATCTATGGACTTAAAATCACCTGCTGGTCATGATTTGAATGAGGATGCAATGCTTAAATGGTTTCACCAGGCACTTAAAAGAGCTTCTAAAATTCCATTGACTCGTTTTGAAGGCGAAGGTGGTGGTGGTAATTTAATAGCAGATTCCGCAGAGATGACAAGAGATGAGATTAAGTTCCATAACTTTATATCTAGGATAAGAGCAAACTTCAAAGAACTTATAGTTAAACCACTTAAATTACAGATGCTTATTGAGTTTCCTGAATTGAAAGAGGATGAAATTGTAATGAATCAAATGGATATAATCTTCTACACAAATCAGATATTTGAAGATTGGAAGAAAATAAACAATCTATCTAAAAAAGCTGAGGCACTTGGAACTCTTACTGCAGTTATGAATGGTGAGAAACCTTATTTTCATATCGAATGGTTGATGGACAATATATTCAAACTTACCCCTGAGGAGAAAGCTGAAAATCAAAAATACTGGGCCAAAGATGCTGCTGGTGCTGGTGCAGCACCTGGTGCTGCTGGTGCCGAAGGTGCTGCACCTGCACAAGGTGGTGAAGCTCCTGCTGAAGGCGGACAAGCAGCCGCTGAAGCTCCTGCACAGGGTGGACAAGCAGCCGCTGAAGCTCCTGCACAAGGTGGTGCACAAGGTGGTGCAGAATTTGAATTCTAAAAATATTCATAAATGAAAAGCCACTCATTTTTGAGTGGCTTTTTATTTATGCTGCGTTTTCGTATGTGTCTACGTAAAAATAGACTACTTTATTGTCTATTATATGTGGTTTTAAATCGATATTTATTGAATTTTCCATAAGTTCTTTTACTACTTTACCCATAGGAGTTGACAAAACTTTACATCTTAGAGTTAACCTTTGTACTTTGTTTTCTTTTAGAATGAAAGACATTGATTTTATAATAAGAACACTCATTTGTAACGAAACTGTATTACCAAAATTACCAAGTTGTGCCATCAAAGATATTGATTCTATGTCGAATTGTATTTTTTTACCAGATTCTAAAACATTTGTTAGTATAATATCTCTTTTGAACGAAGTCCACTCTTTATATCTGGACATCAAATCTTCAAATTGATCTAAAGTATTGTTATTCAACAATACTTCATAATCAAAATATTCTAGATCATCATCTTCTGTAGACCAATCTTTGAATAACTGTCCCATTAGAATCTCATAAAGTTTATCTGCTTTTTCTCTAAATCCACTGATTTGACAACTACTTTGATAGGATCACCTAATCGAATTTGTTCTCCAAACTCATTGTATACTAAATATTTGTCTGTATCTGCAATCCATTTCCCATTCAGAGTTTCCAATCTTATCAACCCTTCACATTTGTTTTCCATTATTTCTGCATAGATTCCTCTATCCAATACACCCGTTACGATTGCATCAAATACTTGTCCTATTCTATCCTGAAGATATTCAGCTTGTTTGTATTTAATAGAATCTCTTTGTGCCTTTGCTGCAATCAATTCTCTACTTGAACACCATTTTGCTTGTTCTTCTATTTTAGTAGGATTTCCTTGTTTTCCTGTTGTAAGTCTATCAAATAAGATTCTATGTGTTATCAAATCTGGATATCTTCTGATTGGAGATGTGAAGTGAGAATAGTGTGTAAACCCTAATCCATAGTGACCTATGTTTTTGATTGTGTAGACCGCCTTAGACATACATCTTGTCACAAGTGTTTCAATCATGTTTTCTTCAGGAGTTCCTTTTATTTCTTTCAAAAGATAGTTAAGGTTGTTTTTAAGTACATCACCATCCTCGTCTAATTCAAGTTTATATCCAAAATTGGTACATACACTTTGAAGAGATGTTAGTTTATCACCATTCGGTTTGTCGTGAACTCTATATACATTGTGCCATTGATCTTTGGCCAATAATTTAGCTACTGATTTATTTGCTAATAACATATATTCTTCAATAAGCTTATTTGCATCTTTCTGTTCTTTGAAATAAACACCGATTGGTTTTTTGTTATCATCTGCCAATTTGAACTTAACTTCGATTCCACCCATTTCGATAGATCCGTTTTTTATCCTAGCTCTTCTTATTTTCTTAGCAAGAGTATCTAACTGACGAATCTCTTTGTGATAGTCACCGTCCAATCCTTCAATTATCTCCTGTGCTTCTTCGTATGCGAATCTTCTATCAGAATGTATAACTGTCTTACCCTGCCAAGTATCTTTTATTTTACCATCTTTGTCTAAAGTGAATAATACAGAGAATGCCAATCTATCAACATTTGGTTTAAGTGAGCATATTCCATTTGAAAGTCTTTCTGGTAGCATTGGTACACATCTGTCTACCAAATAAACAGAGGTTGCTCTTTTGAATGCTTCTTTGTCTAATTCTGTTCCAAACTTAACATAGTGTGCAACATCTGCTATGTGAACACCTACTTTTATGTTGTTAGGATCTCTCATATCTATAGATATGGCATCATCGAAATCTTTTGCGTCTACCGGATCTATTGTTATAGTGGTTACATCACGCATATCTTTTCTAGATTTGATTTCTTTTTCGGTGATTGTTTCTGGTACAAGTTCTGCTTCGTTTAAAACTTCTTGTGGAAAATCTACTGGTAATCCGTATTCGTACATGATTGCATTCATTTCAGTATTGTTTTCTCCTACAAATCCTAAAATCTTTGTTATTCTAGCTCTTGGTGATTTTCTATCAAATTCCCAGTCTATTAGCTCTATTAGAACTTTTTGTCCGTTTTCTACCACGGTTTCTCCTTTTATATAAAAGTCTTTAGATATTCTATTACCATCCGGTATTACAAAAATTGTGTCGTTTTTTACATGTGTAGTTCCTACAAATTCTGTTCTGAATCTTGATGTTACTTCTAATACTTTACCTTCTAACTTTTTTTGTCCTTGGAATATTTCTACTCTTGCAGTATCTAGGTGTAGTGCGTTTGCGGTCTTTTTTTTATGTATGAAGATTTCTTTGCTATCGATTCTTATACAGGCATTACCTGATGTGGAGAATTCTACTTGTGTTTCGAATATGTCTCCTTCTTTAATTTTATTCATTTGGTTTGTTCTTTTTTGAGATATTGTCAACTCCGTATTTTTCAATCAAAGTTTTTTTCATTTTAGACAATACTTTTTTATTTTGTATGGGATAATCTACTCCAAAGTTCTTTCTCAACGTTTCTTTTCGTTTGACTTCGGAACACTTTCTGCAGGAATAATCTCCCCAGTTTAGATTACCATATTTTAAGTAGTTTTTATAGATTACCTCTTTTTCTATACCACAGCCATCACACTTACATTTTATTTTATAATGTGATCCATTTGGTAAAAGCTCTACCGGTATTACTATTATTTCTCCTATTGAAATATCATATCCTAAATCATCATAGTACTGATAATTAGATTCGTTTATCTTAATTTCAATTTCTCTTGTAAGTATCATGTTATTCTATTATATGGATATAAAAAATCCACCTATTCGTTTTATATAAAAACATGATTTAGTTTAGTGTTTAAATATTTTTTATTTAGTCTCTATAAATAACCATATTCTCTATAAAAAATCCACGCTTGTTTTTTTTGAATAAATGAGGTATATATATACTCTAATAAAATATACAAAAAAAAACACACTTATTTCATGAAACCAGTTCTAATTGTAGAAAATTCGACAAATTCTCTTATAAGAGAAAACACGAGTACTGGTAAGAAGGATTATATTTTAGGTGGTACATTCACTGAATTCGGAATTAAAAACCGTAATGAGAGAATCTATACTGCTGCGAAATTCCTTCCTGCTTTAGAGGAGATGAATGAAAGAATGAACAATCTTGGAATTGTCTATGGTGAATTTGATCATCCAGACGTTTTCGATACTTCGCTTTCAAGAGCTTCTCACGTAATTACAAAAGCTAATTACGTAAAAGAATCAAACTTGGTGGAAGGTGAAATCAGATTATTAAGCACTTATTGGGGAAAAGAGGCAAAATCGTTAGTTGACGATGGTTGTCCTATTTTCGTTTCATCAAGAGCTGCAGGTATTACTGAATCTGATGGAACTGTATCATTAAAAAAACTTTTTACTTACGACATCGTTGCTGACCCAGGTTTTGCATCGGCAAAAATGAGTGTAAAGATTCTTAATGAATCACTTGGTTACAAAGACCCACAATCTAACTTTAGGATATACGATTTATCCAATGAGTCAAAAACGGAAGAGTTATTTAATATGAACAACAACGAATTTGTTACTAAACAACAACTAACCGATTACTCTCAGTATTTGGTTAAAGAGTTGGCGTCAACTAAAAAAGAAGTTAAGACAGCCATTACTAAAGGGAATATGAACCCTAAAAAACTTGAGCAATTGCTTGAGTATTACGATGAATTGAACAACACTAATTCACAAGTAGCTAAATATTTAGATTACTTAGCTGAGAAAGTTCAAATTATGGTAAACGAAAACAAGTCTTTAAAAGAAACTACAGAAAAATTAATCAAACATAACGATTATTTGGCTGAAAATCTTGAAAAGGCTGTAAACTATTCTGAATATTTAGCAGAAAACTTAGATAAGAACATTGCTTATTCTGAATATGTTGCTGAAAACGTAGATAAAAACATCGCTTACTCTGAGTATGTTGCTGAAAATCTTGACAAAAACATTTCTTACACAGAATATGTTGCTGAAAATTTAGATAAAAACATCGCTTACTCTGAATACATCGCTGAAAATTTAGATAAAAACATCGCTTACTCTGAATACATCGCTGAAAACTTAGACAAATCTATTGCTTACGGTGAGTATATCGCAGAACACGTTGATAACTCTATCGCTTACTCTGAATACTTAGCAGAACACGTTGAAGGTAACATCGCTTACTCTGAATACATTGCTGAACATTTAGATGATAACATCGCTTACTCTGAATACATTGCTGAAAATTTAGATAAATCTATCAACTATCAAGGATTGATTGTTGAGAAATTAAATGGTGGTAAATTAAACGAATCAGAAGGTGCTTTCCCATCATTGAATGCTGCAGGATTTGAAGATCTTGAAGACGAAAATGAAGACGAAGACGAAGCTTATGGTTATGAAGAAGACGAAGATGAAAACGGAATCGCTGAAATGACTCCTAATCATGCATACGCACACGAAGATAACGAAGATGAAAATGAAGATGAGGATTGTGGCCCAGGTGTTACAGGAAACTCTGATTCAGAATTATCAGAATCTATTGATAAATTAATCGAAGAAGCTAAAAAACGTAAAGTTTCTGAGACATCAGATTTGAATTTCTTGAAATTCATGTCTAAATCACAAGTTGATAGCTACTATGCTTTAACTAACGAAGAACAAGAGACAGTAAAACTGCACATAAACGAAAGCAGCTACTTCACACAAAAAGAAGTATTGTCATTAATCTCTGAAGCGTTATCAACTAAAAACGAATCTCTTGAAGAAAGAGTAATCAGAATGATGCCTGAGAACACAAAGGCTATCTGGAATCAGTTAAATGAATCTGCTAAAAAATCTATCATTTCACAAGCTAGATTATATCCTGCAGAAGTATTATTGACTGAAGGTCAAGTAGAGCATTTCTGGGCAACTAGAAACCTCAAAAAAAATGAATCAGTATCTAAAAAACTTGTTTCTCACGAAGCTCTTATCCAAGAAGATAAGTTGTCTGACAATGATGTAACAGCTATTATGGAAAGATTCAAAAACGTATAATCTATAAAAAATCCACACCTGTAAAAATAAGGTTTTTGGATGATATATATAGAATATTAGAAAAAATAAAAAATAAAAACAAATTATGTCACACATTAGAATAGACAAAGCGAAAGCTACAAAAAAATGGGCTCCAGTTCTTGAGAATATGGGAGTTACTGGTGATAGAGTTGAATGGATGGCGGAATACGCTGAATTTCACTCAATCAACGAAAACGCATATGTAAACGCATCTAACGTTGCGGGTATGGGAGGTGTATTTGCTGCACAACCAGGAGCATTTGCTGGACAAACAAACGGTGGTTCTTTAGCTGCTGCAAATGGTGGTCTTGGAACAATTGGTTCAGGAGACGTAGGTCAAAACTTATTGCCAGTTGCAATGAAAATTGCTGCTCAAACAATCGGTTTAGATTTAGTTGCTGTTAAACCAACTCCAGGTCCGAAAATCGATTTACTTTACATCGATTTCCAATATGATG
>Ga0209596_1001761_pt1 | contig 18293 bp, 16 predicted proteins | sample M_130807_MF_Meta_FD_187314 | JGI IMG/M metagenome (GOLD analysis project Ga0209596, IMG submission 187314) | Freshwater microbial communities from Lake Montjoie, Canada to study carbon cycling - M_130807_MF_MetaG (SPAdes) (version 2) | ecosystem: Environmental > Aquatic > Freshwater > Lake...
GGACTGAAGCCCGCGGACTACTTTCTCCGCGCACCGCTTGCCACGCGCGGGGACTTTCCCCACGCTCCCGCGACTTATGCCTGAACAAGTCCGCGTCCGCTTCGCTCCTTCGCCCACCGGCTACCTTCACGTCGGCGGGGCGCGCACGGCGCTCTTCAACTGGCTCTTCGCTCGCCACGCCGGCGGCAAATTCATCCTGCGCATCGAGGACACCGACGCGGCGCGCAACACCGACGCGGCGATGCAGGCGATCTACGACGGCATGCGCTGGCTCGGGCTGGATTGGGACGAAGGCCCGATCGTCGGCGGCGAGCACGGGCCGTATCTTCAGAGCGAGCGCGGTGCGATCTACGAGCGCCATGCGGAGAAGCTGCGCGCCTCCGGCCATGTGTACACGGATGAGAACGGGGCGCTGCGCTTCCGCCTGCCGCGCAAACTTGTGGTGATGGACGACCTCGTCTGCGGACGCATCGAAGTGGACCGCAGCAAATCACAAAACCGCGACGGTTCGCCCGAGGCCGACATGACGATCCGCCGCGCCGATGGCGGATGGATTTTCCATTTCGTGAATGTGGTGGACGACTTCGAGATGAAGATCACGCACGTCATCCGTGGCGAGGATCACCTCTCGAACACGCCGAAGCACCTGGAGCTTTTCGAGGCGCTCGGCGCGACGCCGCCGCGCTATGCGCACATCCCGCTCATCCTGAACAAGGACGGCACGAAGATGAGCAAGCGCGATCAGGGCGCGGCGGTCGGCGCCTACATCGAGGGCGGCTACGTGCCCGAAGCCGTGCGCAATTTCCTCTGCCTCCTCGGCTGGTCGCCGAAGGATGATCGCGAGATCATGCCCATAGGCGAAGTCATCGAGCGATTCGATCCCGCGCAGATCAACCGCAAGGCCGCACAGTTCGACTTGGAAAAATGCGACTGGATCAATCAGCAAACCATTTTGCAGATGCCGCTCGAAGCGCTCGCCGTGCAGGTCGAGCCCTGGCTGAAAAAGGCGGGCGTCAATTTTGGCACGCGCGCCGACATGCTGCCGGTGCTCGCACTCGTGCGCGAGCGGCTGAAGAAGCTCAGCGATGGTCCCGCGTGGATGGACTATTTTTTCACCGAGGATTTCCCATTCGACGCCGAAGCCGTCGCGAAAGTCACCGCCAAACCCGGCGCGATCAATCATCTCCGCGCACTCGCCGCCGCGTACACGGGCCTCGGCGAATGGACGGCAGCCGCGCTGGAGACTTCGCTGAAATCCGCAGCGACCGTCGCAGGCGTAAAGGTCGGCGAATTCGTGCATCCCGCACGCCTCGCCGCGACCGGACGCAGCGTCGGCGCGAGCCTCTACCACACGCTCGAAGTCCTCGGCCGCGACCGCGTGCTCGCACGCTTCGAACGCGCGCTGGCGAAACTTGCAGCCTGACGAAAACCGAAGACTCGGATGCCGCGGATTTTTCAACCACGGATGACACGGATGCTTTCCATCGGTCGCGATGTGCGTGCAGCGAAGCGTCTCTTCCATCCATGCCATCGGTGTAATCCGTGGTTAAACCTCCGCGGGGATCTGCAAACCGTATCGGCATCCACCGTCTGCCAGTCATGAAGGACGTTTACACCATCGAGGATCTGCGCGACTGGCGCGTGGCGACGGCGGACTGCGAACTGCCGCTGCGGCTTGCGGTCATCGGCGATCCCGTCGCACATTCCGCGTCGCCGCAGATGCACAATGCCGCGCTCGCCGCGCTCGGCATCCCCGCGCGCTACACGCGCCTGCACATCAAGCCCGCCGAACTCACCGAGGCGCTCGGCCTGCTGCACGGCGCGGGCTTCATCGGCATCAACTGCACCATCCCGCACAAGCCCGGCGTGCTCGACGCCGTGGATTTCGCCGACGACGCCGCAAAGCTCGCTGGCGGAGTGAACACCGTGGTCGTCGGCGCGGATGGAAAGCTCACCGGCTTCAGCACCGACGGCCCCGGCTTTTCCCGCGCCATCCGCGAATGCTTCGGTGCCGAACTGCGCGATCTCCGCGTGCTCGTGCTCGGCGCAGGCGGCGGCGCAGGACGCGCCATCGCGATGCAGTGCGCCGCCGAACAATGCCGCGCGCTCACACTGCTGAACCGCAGCCTCGACAAGCTCGAACCGCTGCTCGGGGACATCGCGGAAATCTACCCGTTTGACCGCGTATCGTCCGGCGACATCTCGGATCTCTTTTTGAAAATCGGCCTCGCGAACAGCGACCTCATCGTGAACTGCACCGCGCTCGGCATGAAGCCCGGCGAGCGTTCCCCGGTGCCCGCGAAATATCTCACCGCTGCGAATCTCATCTACGACACCGTGTACATCGGCCACCGCACCCCGCTGCTCGCCGCCGCCGATACCGCCGGCGCGCGCGGTGCAAACGGCCTCTCCATGCTGCTGCACCAGGGCGCGCTGAGTTTCAAAATCTGGTTCCAGCGCGAAGCCCCAATCGAGGTGATGCGCGAGGCGCTGCTCATGCGCGCCGATCCCGGCGCAAAATAGGCGGGCTGGAAAATCCGCCGTGCGAGTTGCCCGAGCGCGCATCACAGCCACAGCGGAACCTGCGGCGCCATTTTGATCTGAATCATTCCGGATCAAATTTCGCACCGTCGCAGATTCCTCCTGTCCGATCGGAACCGCCGGGACTCCGCCGCATCCGCAGCGCGGGGCATTGACTCCCATCTCCCAACTCCCAACTCTCAACTTCCCCATGTCCGAAATCGTCTGCTTCGGCGAAGTCATGCTTCGCCTGATCACCCCGCATTTTTCCACGCTTGCGGATGCGCCGTCGCTCGATCTCGCATTCGGCGGCGCGGAGGCCAATGCCGCCGTGCAACTCGCGCAGTTCGGACGGAGCGCGGCGTTTGTCTCGCGTCTGCCGGAGAACGGACTCGGCGACCGCTGCATCGCGGACTTGCGCGGGCGCGGTGTGGACACGGGCGCGGTGCTGCGCGGCGGTTCGCGCATCGGCGTGTATTTTCTGGAGCCCGGCGTCGGGCAGCGTCCGGGGCGCGTGAGCTACGACCGGCAGAACTCCGCGGCCAGCGAAATGCGGCCGGGGATGGTGGATTGGGATGCGGTGCTTGCGGGCGCGAAATGGTTCCACTGGAGCGGCATCACTGCGGCGCTCAGCGCGGGATGCGCCGCACTCTGCGCGGAAGCGTGCGAGGCTGCGAAACGGCTCGGCCTCACCGTGAGCTTCGACGTGAACTACCGCTTGAAACTCTGGAGCCGCGAGGCCGCCGCCGCCACGCTGCGCCCGCTCATGCGGCATGTGGATGTGTGCGTCGCTGGGGAAAGTGATGCCGTGGACATCCTCGGAGTCCCGCCGCACCCCGGCGACGAGGAGCAGCGGCTGCCCGCGACTGCGCGGACGCTCGCGGAGATGCACGGCTTCCGCACCGTGGCGATGACCTGCCGCGCGGGCGACAGCGCCTCGCACACGACCTTCCGCGCGATGATCCACAGCGGCGGCGCGTCCTCATTTTCACGCCGGCACGAGATCACCGTCGTGGATCGCGTCGGGGCTGGGGACAGCTTCACCGGCGGGCTCATCCACGCGCTGCTGCGCGGCGACGAAAATGCCCGTGCGATCGAATTCGCCGCGGCGACCGCCGCGTGGAAGCACACGATCTACGGCGACTGGAATCGTGGCAGCGTCGCGGAGATTGAGGTGCTCGCCGGCGGCACGGGCGGGGGACGCATCGGGCGGTGAATGGCGAAAAGTGCTCAGTGCTCAGTTCTCAGTGCTCAGTGCTCAGTGCTCAGTGCTCAGTGCTCAGTGCTCAGTGCTCAGATTTGAAATGTCTGCCCACTGAGAACTGAGAACTGAGAACTGAGCACTTCATCCGCCCCGCCTCCGGTGTTGACGAAGCCGAAATGCGCCTCTTTTATGCGCGGCTAATTTCTTCCCTGGGCACTCACACAAGAACCAACACTGAAAACAAAATGATCAACATCGGTATCAACGGATTTGGCCGCATCGGCCGCCTCGTCTTTCGCGCCATCTGCGACCAGGGCCTGCTCGGAAAAGAAATCAACGTCGTCGCCGTGAACGACCTCGTTCCCGCGGACAACCTCGCCTACCTCGTGAAGTACGACTCCACGCAGGGCAAGGCGAAGGAGGAAATCTTCAGCAAAAAATCCTCGCCCGACTTGGCGGAGGACGACGTGCTCGTCGTGGACGGCCACGAAATCAAATGCCTCGCCGTGAAGGAAGGCCCCGCGGCACTTCCGTGGAAGGCGCTCGGCGTGGACATCGTCATCGAGAGCACGGGCCTCTTTGTGGATGCGGAGAAGGCGAAGGGTCACATCACCGCGGGCGCGAAGAAAGTCATCATCAGCGCGCCGGGCAAGAATGAGGACATCACCGTCGTCATGGGTGTGAACCACACGAACTACGACGCGGCGAAGCACCACATCATTTCCAACGCGAGTTGCACCACGAACTGTCTCGCGCCCGTCGTGCATGTGCTGTTGAAGGAAGGCTTCGGTATCGAGGAAGGCCTCATGACGACCGTCCACAGCTACACCGCCACGCAGAAGACCGTGGACGCGCCGAGCAAGAAGGACTGGAAGGGCGGACGCAGCGCAGCCATCAACATCATCCCCAGCAGCACCGGCGCGGCGAAGGCCGTCGGCCTCGTCTGCCCCGAAGTGAAGGGCAAGCTCACCGGAATGGCCTTCCGCGTCCCGACGCCGACCGTGTCTGTCGTGGATCTCACGGTGAAGACCGTGAAAGAGACCAGCTACGAGGAAATCTGCGCCGCGATGAAAAAGGCGAGCGAGACGTATCTCAAGGGCATCCTCGGCTACACCACCGACGAAGTGGTGAGCAGCGACTTCATCCACGACGCGCGCAGCTCGATCTTCGATGGCGGCAGCGGCGTCGGACTGAACAAGAAATTCTTCAAGCTCGTGAGCTGGTACGACAACGAGTGGGGCTACAGCAACCGCTGCGTGGACCTCGTGAAATTCATCGCGAGCAAGGGTCTCTAAGCCACGCGCGCAAAGACGCGCACCAACATTCACCAAAACGCCGGGCGGGCCGAAAGGCTCCCCGGCGTTTTTGCTTTCCACGCTTTGCATCCGCCGACCTTGACCCCGCGTATCGTCCGGTGCTTCGTTCCGCCATTCAATGTTAAGGCTCGCGCTCAAGATGCTCTACGGTGATGTGGCGAAGTTCGTCATGCTTCTTGGCGGCCTCACATTTTGCGCGCTGCTGATGACGCAGCAGAGCGGCGTCTTCTGCGGGCTCATGCTGTGGACGACCTCGACGCTGCGGAACATCAAGGTGCCCATCTGGGTCTGCGACGCGAAGGTGGAGCAGGTGAACGAAGTCGTGCCGATGCGCGACATCGAGGTGAACCGCGTGCGCAGCGTCGAGGGCGTGGACTGGGCGGTGCCGCTGTACTGGGGGCTGATCTCGGCACGGCTGCGCGACGGATCGTTCCAGCCGATCCAGCTCACCGGCCTCGACAGCGCGACGATGGTCGGGCGCCCGGTGAAGATGACGGCGGGGAACATCGAGGATCTGCGGCTGCCGAATGCGGTGGTCGTGGATCAGATCGCGATCAAGAAATTCAAGCGCAAGGGCATTGACCTGCTCGTCGGCGACAGCTTCGAGATCAACGACAAGGAGGCGCGCGTCGTCGGCATCTGCTATGCCGAGCAGAGCTTTCTCGGGCAGCCTTACGTTTACACGACGTATGAGCGCGCGCTCGAGTACGCGCCGCCGCAGCGCAAGCTCCTCTCATTCGTCCTCGTGAAGCCAAAGGACGGCGTGCCCGCGGCGGAGGTCGTCGAGCGCATCCGGAAAATCCCCGGCATCAGCGCGTTCACCGACGAGGAGTTCAACGACCGCACGATTGACTGGTACATCAAATACACCGGCATCCCGATTTCGTTCGGCACCGTGGTGCTGCTCGGCGCGCTCGTGGGCATCGCGATCGCGGGGCAGACATTCTATCTTTTCGTGCATGAAAATGTGCGCCATCTCGCGGCGCTGAAGGCGATGGGTGCGGGCAACACGCTCCTCGCCGAGATGGTTTTCTTGCAGGCGTTCACCGTCGGCACGATGGGCTTCGGCCTCGGCACGGGGCTGACTTCCATCTTCGGAAATATCTTCCTGAAAGTCGGCGAGCCGCCGTTCTTCCTCCCGTGGCAGGTGCTCGCTTTCGCGGGATCGATCATCGTCTTCATCTGCCTCTTCTCCGCGACGATCGGGCTGCTCAAAGTGATCAGGGCCGAGCCTGCAATCGTTTTCCGATGAGCGAAAACAGAAGCCAAATCGCGGTGCTCACACGCGGCGTGACCAAAACTTTCGGCCGCGGCGACAACGCCGTGCGCGCGCTCAAGGGCGTGGACTTCGACGCGCAGTGTGGCGAACTGATCATGCTCGTCGGACCGTCCGGCTGCGGAAAGACAACGTTCCTCAGCGTGATCTGCGGCACGATGAAGGCGGACTCGGGCAGCGTGGATGTCTTCGGCACGGACCTTGTGCACCTCGGCGGCGGCAAGCTCACCGAATTTCGCGGGCGGAATGTCGGTTTCATTTTCCAGCAGTTCAATCTCATCCCGACTTGGAACATCTTGGAAAACGCGAGCATCCCACTGCTGCTGCAAGGCCAGTCGCGGCGCAAGGCGCAGGACGCGGCGGCGAAGCTGCTCACTGAAGTCGGTCTCGGTGAACGGCTCGATGCGCATCCGCGCCAGCTCTCGGGCGGGCAGCAGCAGCGCGTGGCGATCGCGCGTGCGCTCGTGCACGAGCCGCGCCTGCTCATCTGCGACGAGCCCACGGCATCGCTCGACGCGGCGACGGGGCATAAGGTGCTCGAACTCCTGAAGGCAAGCGCATGCCGCGAGGATCGCTGCGTGATCGTCGTCACGCACGACAGCCGCATTTTTTCGTTCGCAGATCGCATCGCGGAAATGGAGGACGGCGTGGTGACAGGCGTCCACAATTCCGGCGAATACAAAGCGCAATACGTCTGAACCGCGGCCACATTTTCCCATGAAACGACTAATCTTCTGGCTCCTAGTTTTCACCGCCGTCATCGGTGCCTTCGCGTGCTTCCGGCTCGTGGTGAAATCGCGGAAGACGATTCCCGCAGCTGTCCCGCTGAACGAACCGCCGCGCGCGCCGTTTGCAAAATCCATTGGCGGCCGCGGCCTCGTCGAGAGCGTGAATGAGAACGTGCGCATCGCGCCCGCGGTCGCCGGGCTCGTCGCGAAGGTGCGTGTGAAAGTCGGCGACGAGGTGAAGGCGGGCGACGTGCTCGTGGAGCAGGACACGCGCGATGCAGCCGCGCTCGTGGCCGCGCAGGAGGCGGATTTTTCCGCGCTGCAGAAGCAGCTCGCCGAGGCCGAGGTGACGCTCTCTGACAAGCGCGACCAGTGGGATCGCATGGAGAAGCTCATCGCCACCAAAGTCGCAAGCGAGGACGAGAAGCAGCGCAAGCTCTTCGCAGCGCAGACGGCGCAGGCGCAATTTGCCAGCATGAAGGCGCGCATCGGCAGTGCGCAGGCGATGCTCAACCGCGCGAAGGTGCAGCTCGACTTGCTCACGATCCGCGCGCCGCGCGACGGGCGCATTTTGCAGGTAAATACGCGCGCGGGTGAATTCGCATCGCCGATGACGATGCTCGGATCGGGCACCGACCCGAGCATCGTGCTCGGGCAGACGGAGGAGCTTCAGCTCCGCGCGGACATTGACGAGGACAACGCCTCGCGCGTGCGCCCCGGCATGGCGGCGAAAGCCTACATCAAGGGCCGGCGCGATGTGGAGATGCCGCTGCGCTTCGTACGCGTGGAGCCGTTCATCGTCCCGAAAAAATCGCTGACGGGCGAGAGCAGCGAGCATGTGGACACGCGCGTGCTGCAAATCATCTACCGGTTCGACCGTCCGAAAGGCGTCGGCGTCTATGTGGGGCAGCAGATGGATGTCTTTCTCGACGACGGGAAGTGACCACTGCGGCGGACGGAACATCCAACATCCAACATCCAATACTGCGTCCGCGCGCGGGCAGTGGCGATGCGGCTGGCGGTTTTCCGACGCGCGGAACTCAGAGCACGCCGAGACCGATCAGGAACGCTGCGGAGAGAATTGCGGCACCTGCGAGGCGGAGCGTGCGTTGCTGCGCGGTGTGCTGGAGCGTGAGGCCGAGGGCGATGCCGGCGGCGTGGAGCGTGGCGGTCGTGAGGACGAAGCCGGCTGCGGTCAGAAGTCCTGAGGCGTTTGCCGGTATCTCGCTGCCGTGCGCCTGGCCGTGGAAAAGTGCGGCGATGGAGACCAGCGCGGCGCTTGCGCTGAGCGGGAGGCGCGTCGCGAATGCCACGAGTGCGCCGAGGCCGATCACGCTGGCGAGAATTGCAGGCTCCACGAACGGCAGACGTACGCCGCCCATTCCGAGCGCGGCACCCACGACCATCGAGCACACGAAGGACAGCGGGAGCAGCCAGAGCGCGCGTTTTCCAAGCTGCACCGCCCACAGGCCGACGGCGATCATCGCGAGGATGTGGTCGAGTCCGCTGAACGGGTGCGCGAGGCCCCAGCCGATGCCTCCGGTCGCCGCGCCGTGGCCGGGATGGGCGTGCGCGAGCGTGGGGACGAGGGCGAGTGCGAAAGCGAGTCTGTGTTTCATGCCGCGACCTTAGAACGAATCGGCGCGCAAATGTGAACCACGAACACGCGGGGATTTGAATTTCCCGCGCAGTCCCGGCTGGCGCGCGGCGGTGCGTGCTGGCATCACTTTTTGCGATGAAGACTTTTCAATTTTTTGCGCTCTGCGTCGCTGCGGCCTCGCTGTTTTTCGGGACAGAAAATTTCGCCGCAGTGCCGGGGATCGCAGTGCAGGAGGGCGGGTGGGGGAGTGCGAGTGTGCGCGAAATCCATGCGCTCGCGCTCGCGACGGCGACGGAAATCGGGAGGCATTGCCCGAAGACGCGTATCGGGACGATCGTGGTGCATCACCGCGACGATCATCCGCAGACGGCGTGGGCGCGGACGGCGGACGGGAAAATCATCGTCGGCATCGAGGCGCGCGACCGGCAGTGCGCGCAGTTCGTCTTCCAGTTTGCGCATGAGTTCTGCCATGTGCTCGCGACCCAGGCGAACGACTGGCAGCGCACATGGCGCGGGGACGGGAAGCCGAATTTGTGGATGGAGGAAAGTTTCGCGGAAGCCGCGTCGCTCTTCGCGCTGCGGACGATGTCGAGATCGTGGGAGCGCTCCGCGCCGTTCCGGAACTGGCGCACGTATGCACCGGAATTTGCGGCTTACGCGGGGGAGCGGATGCGTGCGACGCCGGCGGTCGCGGATTTTGCGCGGTGGTTCCGGCAGAATGAGCCGGCGATGCGGCGCAACGGGACGCTGCGTGCGAGCAACAGCGTGGTCGCAGCGCGGCTGCTACCGCTGCTGGAGGCGGAGCCGCGCGCGTGGGAGGCGATCACATTCATGAATCTCGGCGCGCGCGATCGGAAGATGCCGCTGAGTGCATTCCTCGCCGAGTGGCGGCAGAACTGTCCTCCAAAACTGCAGCCGTTCATTGCAAAAGTGGCGCAGGTTTTTGGCATCGCGCTTTAGCGGCCTTGCGTGAAGTGGTCAGCGGATTCCGTCCTCGTCCGCGAGCTTCAGCATCCGCGAGACGAATGAGGTGCGCGCGTAGAAGGCGTGCGTGTGGACGCCGTGGCCTGGGCCTTTCGTCCTCGGCTGGACGAGATTGCCCATCCAGCCGGTGAGCGCCTTCGCGCCCTCTGCGCGGATCGTCTTTTGAACGAGCTCATAGTCGGCCTGCACTTGGCGGAATGTATCGCCATCCGCGAGGTCGAACGTGCCGAGCTTCACGAGCCGCGATTCCTCGTCGCGATCGTTTTTCCATTCGCGCGCGCAGACGAGCATTGCGCGCAATTTATCGAGCAGGTGGCTGTGATCGAATGGCGTCTCGGCGACATTTTTCGGATCGATCATCGTGATGGCCATCGTCTCCTTCACCTGCCAGTGGCCCTGCGCATTTCGCACGACGGGCACGACCTTGAGTTCCCATGTGCCGAAGTCCGGCGCCTGCGCGGCGTCCTGCGGGTGCCCGAGCATCTGCTCCACGGTCATGCCAGCCCAGCCTTTGTTCTTGCGGCCGTTTTTCCAGACGGTGACACCGTATTTTTCCGCGATCGGCCGGAGGTCTTTTCCGACGTACGGTTTGAGGATCGCGATCGCCCGGTCGCGGGAGATTTCTGTCGGCGGGCCGTTGCGTGCGGGCTCCGGGGGCATCTGTGGCGTGTGCGGATTACTTCGCAGCGGCGCCAGCGCTCGCGCCGAACGTGCGTTCGAGGAGGTCGGTGATCTGCGCGAGCTTGTAGGGCTTCACGAGCGTCTCGGTCACACCGAGCGCCTTCAGTTCTTTCTGGAAATCGAGCACGGCCTCGCCGGTCACGGCCACCACGGGGATTTCGGCGGTCGCGGGATCGGCCCGCAAGGCACGGAGCACCTGCTCGCCATTCATGTCCGGGAGATTCAGATCGAGGAGGATGAGCGCGGGCCGTTCGCGCTGCGCGATTTCGATCCCTGTGCTGCCCTGGAGGGCGGGGAAAAGATGAATGTCCTTGCGGCTGCTGAGGAAGCGTTCGAGGAGGTAGTAGTTCGCCTTATCGTCCTCGATGTAGAGGATTTTCCGTCTGTCTGGCGTCGTGCCGGGCTGGGGTACGACTGCCGCATCCGGCGTTTTCAAAGATGGCGTCGGGGCGGATTCCACTGCGGGCTCCGAGGCGGGCAACTCGACCCAGAACGTGCTGCCGCCCCCGATGGTGCTTGTGACGCCGATGCGCCCGCCGAGGCTGCTGATGACGCGCTGGCAGAGTGCGAGACCGAGGCCGGTGCCACCCTCGGTGCCGCCTTCGCGCGTGCCGAGCCGCTCGAATGGCACGAAGAGGCGCGCGAGCTTGTCCTCGGCGATCCCGTGCCCGGTGTCCGTGACGCTGATGCGCCAGGTGCCCTGGTCGCCGGGTGCCACGGAGAGGGTGATGCTGCCGCCGTCGCGGTTGAACTTTGTTGCGTTCGACAGGAGATTCAAAAGCACCTGCCGGAGCCGCTCGTGATCGCACGAGACGAATGGCGCGAGGCCGGGAGGCTCGATGATACGCAGCGTGATCTTGCGCCTCGATGCGGCGAGCGTGGCGAAGGAGGCCGCCTCGCGCAGCAGATCGAGGACGTCCACAGGCTCGATGTTGAACTGCATCCGGCCGGAATCCAGCCGCGCGATGTCGAGGACCTCATTGATCAGTTCGAGGAGGTTCCTCCCTGCGCGTGAAATGTGGATGATGCTCTCGTTCTGCTTGGCCGTGTGCTCCTCCATCTCCAGAAGCTGCGTGAAGCCGAGGATCGCATTCAGCGGAGTGCGAAGCTCGTGGCTCATGCGCGAGAGGAATTCGCTCTTCGCCCGGTTCGCGCTCTCGGCCTCGGCTCGCGCGCGGCGGATGCTTTCATCGGCCTCGTGGCGGTCAATGGCCGCGGTGAGCACGTTGGCGATGGACTGGATGAAGCTCACGTCGTCGCGCGAGAATTCCCGCGGCGTGCGCGAGAACGAGGCAAAGACGCCGAGCGGACGGTCGCCAGTCTTGATGCACACCGCGATGCCGCTGCGTATGCCCGACACGCGCGAGGCTCGCGAGTATTCGAAGCGCGTCTCCTTTTCCAAATCATACGAGACGATTGTCTCGCCGGTGAGCACCGCGTAGCCGCTCAACGAGCCCTTGCCGCCTGGGATCGGGAACCGTGCGTCGGCATCCTTCTGCCAGCCGGACTCGGCCAGCGGCTTGAAGAGGTCGGCGTTCTCATCGTACTGGAGGACGGAGGTGCAGTCGCACGGCAGGATCTCGACCACGATTTTTGCGGCGTCGAGCATCAGCTCGGAGAGGGACTGCCCGGCGAGCGCGCGCTGGCCGAGCCGGGACACAGCGGCCTGGCGCAGTGCGCTGTTCTGAAGGTCGAGGTTTGCCTCCGCGAGTTCGCGGGTGCGTTCCGTCACGCGCTGTTCGAGCTGCTCGTTGGCGAGCTGGATCGCGCGCTCGGCCACCCGCTCCTGCGTGACGTCCCGCAGGAATCCGACCATGCGCGCGATCTGCCCGTGGCGGTCGAGAAAGAAGCAGCCCTGCGCGTGCGCGACGATCTCGGTGCCGTCCTTGCGGATCATGCGGAACGAATGATCGAACGTGTCGCGCGTCGAGGTGACCATATCGAGGCGCTGCGTGAATGCCGACTCGTCGTCGGGATGGATGACCGCGCGCAGGCGCTCCATGCCGCCGCCCATTTCATCCGGCGAAAAGCCGAGCAACTGCTCGATCTCGCCGCCGTATGCGATCCAGCCGGACAGCGTGTCCCAGTCGAAGACCACCTGCCCGCTCGCGCGGACTGCGGCGTTATAGCGGTTTGCCCACTCGATGCGTTCGAGCTCCTTCAGCTTCCGGTCAGAGATGTCGCGGCATATCGTCGAGATGAAATCCACCTGCCCGTCCGCACCGAAATGCGCGAGCACGAGCTGGAGCACGGGATATTCGCGGCCTTCGGAGGAGACGAGCGCGGTCTCGCCGGACCACGAGCCGCTCAACTGCGCGACCGGGATGCCTTCGTGCAAAAGGATTTCCAGCGCCCATTCCGGGTGCAGGTTCGAGAGCGAGAATCCCGAGATATCCGACTCCGGATCGAGGCCGAGCAGCTTGCGGCTGGCGGTGTTCACGTAGAGCAGGCGTCCCGCCTTGTCCGCCATCGCGACGACATCGGTCGTCGCCTCGATGATGAGGGCAAAACGCGAAGCGGACTCATCCGCGGCAAAGTCGCGGACGGCTCCCGTCGTGATGTTGGGATTGGGCATGGGCTAGTCGGGCAGGGGACGCCCGTTCGTCTCTGAAGCAAGCCAGATGAGTGCCATTCCGAGAATGTAAATAACGACGATAGTCGCGCCAGCCTTCGGGTAGCTGCCGTCGAAGAACCGCATCAGGTTCGCCATATGCAGGACACCGATGGCGGCGATGATCCAGCCGAAATCAAACGCGAGACCCCGGCCCGTCGCTCGGGCGCGCGTGGGGAAAATCTCCGGGAAACACAGCGGCAGCCAGCCGTAGAGTGATGCCGTGAAACAGCCGGCGAGGCCGGTCACCACGAGGAAAAGTCCGTCAAATTGATGCACCCCGTTTAAAAGCCACTGGCACGCGCCCAGCGAAGTCAGGCACAGGAAAAAGCAGGTGATGCGCCGCCCAAATACGCCGCCGACAATCGGCGCAAGAAGCGAGCCGACAATCGCGCCGAGCGCCGATGCGAGCTGGATCTTTGCCTTCAGGAAATCGTCCTTCTGCCCCGCCTTGCGGAGCATTTCATCCGCCCACAGCAGAATCCATTGCACGATGCCCCAAGTGACGAGCAGCGCGATGCTCGCAAAGGCGATCGCCAGCAGCGTCCGCTTGCGTAGCGTCGGCGAGGGGATCTCGCGCCGCAGCGACGCTCAGGGGTGCCTTTCGCGAGACCGTCGGCGAGCCCCATCTCATTCAGCGCCGGCCCGGCCACGAGCGGAAAGATGCCCATCTCCATCCCTTCAAACATCCAGCCGAGAAACGCAGCGAGCAAAGTGAGGCCGGGGCGGGAGCGCGAAGGGGGCATGGAAAAATGCGGGGGGCGCACATCAATGATCGCCGCGCGCAAATACAGAAGCGCAAATCCGCGCGGCATGGATTTCGTCATTCGTCATCTGCCATCCGCCATCTACCCTGCGCCCGATGGATTCCCTCGATGAAAACCTCCGCGATTGGCTTGCCGCCGATCTCGCCGACATCGGAGGCACCTTCATGCCTTTCGGAAAATACGGCCCTGATCATTATCCGCCGCACGGCGTGCCGCTGTTCGATCTCCCGCTCGAATACCTTTGCTGGTTTGAAAAAAAAGGCTGGCCTCAGGGGCGCATCGGCGAGCTGCTCCGCGTCCTGCACCAGCTCAAGACCGACGGCTGCGATGAGATATTCGACCGCTTCCGCCGCGCACGGGGAGGTCGCACTTCGCTGCGTGAGAGGTGAACGCGTGAGCATCATTTTGAAAAACGCAGAGGCGCGGAGGAAACAGGGAGTTCCGCAGATGAGGGCTCCGGCTTTTTCCTCTGCGCTCCTCCCGTTTCCGTCCCTGCCTCTGCGTTGAAAATTGGAACGATCAGTCCGCCGCCGGACTCCGTCGCGCGATTTTCCAGATCGGCACGTCCTGCTTCATCCGATCGATCAGCGCGCCGCAGAATGCCAGCGCCGCGCCGCGGTGCTTCGCCTCCACCCGCACGTAGAGCGACGCCTCGCCGACTGCCACGAAGCCGAGCCGGTGAACGATGCACGCCGCCTGCGGCGAATGGCGCGCGTCCAGCTCCGCGAGGATGCGCCCGAATTCCCGCCGCGCCATCGGCTCGTATGTCTCGTAAAAAAGCCCCGCTAGCTGCGCGTCGCCCTCGGTCGCGCGCACGACGCCGTGAAATTCCACGACCGCGCCCGTCTCCCGCAGCGCGCGTGTCTGCGGCGGCGGAACGATCGGCCCGTCGGTGAAAATGATTTCCGTTTCCATGCGCTAGCCTCCGCTCACGGGCGGGATGATCGCGATCTCCTGCGCCAGCGCGCCGACCGCGTCGTCCCACTGCATGTATTCGCAATCCACCGCGACGCGCGCGGAACTGAAATCGAACCCCGGCGCATTGCGCCCGATGATCGCGCGCAGCGTCTCATCGGGCGCGCACTCCACAAGCATCTCGCGCCAGCCGAGCCGGTCGGCTGCCTGTGCGAATGCGAGCAGTTTCACATGGATCATGCGCGTTCCGTATCGCGCGCCCCGCCGCTTCGCAATCCGCGCTGGTGTGAAATTTCGCGCAGCCGTGCCGCAGCCTTGGGCGAACCGCCCCGGCTGAGAACTCTTGCCAGCGCGCCGCGCGTTCCCATTCTCCGCTACGATGGATGTCGCACGCATCGAAACTTTATTCCGCGAAAACTTCACGCTCTCCGGCGATCTTGGCGCTTCGCTGAGCGTGTGGCGCGACGGGCGCGAAGTGATCTCGCTCGCGGGCGGCTGGCGCGATCGCGATCGCACGCTGCCGTGGACTGCCGACGCGCCGGTGCTCGTATGGAGTGCGACGAAGGGCCCGGCTGCCGCGTGCGTGCTGCACGCGATGCAGGCGCGCGCGCTCACGCCCGACACGCGTGTCGCCGACGTGTGGCCGGAATTTGCGGCTCATGGAAAGGGCGCGATCACCATCGGCCAGACGCTCTCGCACCAGTCCGGAGTGCCCGCGCTCGACTGCGTCGCGAACGTCCTCGATCACGCCGAAGTCGCGCGCGCCATTGCGGAGCAGGCGCCGCTCTGGGAGCCGGGCACTGCGGTCGGCTACGGCCCGCGGCTCTTCGGCTTCCTGCTCGATGAACTCGTGCGCCGCATCGCGGGCCGCACGCTCGGCGAATACTGGCGCACTGAATTCGCAGAGCCGCTCGCGCTCGATTTCTGGATCGGCGTGCCTGAGGACTTTGCGGAAAAAGTCGCGCCCATTTTCCCGCCGAAGACTGCGCCGCCGAAGGATCGTTTCTACACCGCATTCGTCACGCCCGGCTCGCTCACGCTGCGCGCATTCGGATCGCCGACGGGATTGAAATCCGTCGCCGAAATGAACGCGCCCGCGGGCCGCCGCGCGTCGCTGCCCGGCTTTGGCGGAATCGGCACCGCAGCCGCGCTCGCGAAATTTTACGCGATGCCCGCAGCCGGCGGCTCGCTCGATGGCCGCACATTTTTCACTGCGCAGACGCTGGTGTGGATGCAGCACACACTCGTGCAGGGCGACGATCTCGTGCTGCTCACGGACACCGCATTCTCCGCCGGCTTCATGCGCGATCCGGTTTCACCCGCCGGCAAAAAGCTGCGCGCGATGTTCGGCCCGTCGCTCTCCGCATTCGGCCATCCCGGCGCCGGCGGAAGCCACGCGTTCGCCGACCCGGAGCATCGCATCGCGTTTGCCTACGTGATCAACCAGATGGAGCCCGGCGTCCTTCCCGGCCCGAAGGCGCTGAGGCTGGTCGAGGCGATCTATGGGTGAAGATTCCGCGTCGCACTGCGTCCCGTTCACGGATCCGCGCATCCGTTAAGAAAAGTTCTCAGTTCTCAGTGCTCAGTTCTCAGATTTGGAATTCGCGGTTACTGAGAACTGAGCACTGAGAACTGAGCACTGAGCACTGAGCACTGAGCACTGAGCACTGAGCGCCCAGCACTCCCGTCGCATCCCCCCGTTTGCCAAAACTCGATACTCTCACGAGACGATGGCGGAATGGCCGCGCATTTGCCATCATCCACACGTCATGTCCCAAGCCGCTGCCACGCCTCCGCCGTTGGTGCCGCACCATCAAGTGGTGCGCCCGATCGGGCGCGGGAGCTACGGCGAGATATGGCTCGCGCGTTCGCTCACCGGTGCGTGGCGCGCGGTGAAGATCGTGGAGCGTTCGCGTTTCGATGACGAACGATCCTTTGAACGCGAGTTCGACGGCATGGCGCGTTTCGAGCCGGTGTCGCGCGAACACGAGGGCTTCGTGGACATCCTGCACGTCGGGCGCAGCGATGACGGCGGATTTTTCTACTACGTGATGGAACTCGCGGATGACGCGATCCCGCGCGGGAAATTCGATCCCGCCGAGTATCAGCCGAAGACGCTGAAGAGCGAACTCCAGCGTGTCGCGCGTCTGCCGGCGGACGAAGTGATTACGCTCGGCCTCTCGCTCACGACTGCGCTCGCTGCGTTGCATCAGCACGGGCTGGTGCATCGTGACATCAAGCCCGCAAACATCATCTTCGTCGGCGGCGTGCCGAAGATCGCGGACATCGGGCTCGTGTCGGCGATGGGGCAGGATTCGTTCGTGGGCACCGAGGGCTACGTGCCGCCGGAGGGTCACGGCACGGCGCAGGCGGATCTTTATAGCCTCGGAAAAGTGCTCTACGAAATCGCGATGGGGAAGGACCGGATGCAGTTCCCCGAGGTGAACACGGCCATCTCGGCGATGCCGGACAAGGTGCAGCTCATGCGGCTGAACGACGTGCTGCTCCGCGCCTGCGCGCGGGACACGGATGCGCGTTACGCGACGGCGGATGAGATGCGTGTGGATCTGGAAAATGTGCGCGACGGGCGTCCGCTCGGCGGCGTGCATCACCGCCGGCGCTGGCTGCGGCTCGCGGCGCTGCTGCTGGTGTGCGCGGTGGCGTTCGGCGCGTGGAGGAGCTGGCCGTTTGGGCAGCCTGCTGGCGAGGGCTCTGTGCTCGTCGAGACGGATCCTCCGGGCGCGATGGTGATCATCGAGCAGCGGATGCAGCGGAGCCCGGCGCATTTCACGGGAGTGAAATCCGGCATGAGCAATGCGCACGTGATGCTTGCCGGCTACGATCCGCTCGACGTGCCGCTGAAGATCGCGCCGGACACGGAGACGAAGCCGCGCGCGATCTCACTCCGCCGCAGCCTTGGAAATGTGCGTGTCGCGTCGGAACCCGCGGGCTGCGAGTTCGAGATCCGCAGCGGCGCGGAGACCGTGCAGAGCGGGAAGACGCCCGCAGACTTCAACGGGCTGCCGACGGGCGCGTATGAGATCGTGATGCGGCACGACGGTTTGGAAAAGCGCGCGGCGATCGAAGTGGTGAGCGGCGAGACTGCGACGGCGTCGCTCGCATTTGGGTCGGGAAAATTTCTCATCAGCAGCTCGCCGCAGGGCGCGGAGATTTTCGCGGATGGAAAACCCGCGGGCACCGCGCCGTGCGAAATCGCGATCGGGGAGGGCGAGCACAAGCTCACGGCGCGGTACCGCGCGTGGCCCGCGCAGGAGCGCACGGTGCGCGCCGAGGCCGGGACGGAGGCGGGCGTCGCGTTCGCGTTCCCGTTTGGCCGCGCAAAAATCACAAGCGCGCCCGCGCAGGCCAGCGTGATTTTTGACGGAAAGGAAATCGGCCTCACGCCGCTGCTCGTGGGTGAACTCGAGCCTGGCGAGCGGAAGTATTCGCTGCGGCTCGCGGGCTACCGGAATGCGGAGGCGGTCGTGAATGTGAAGGCCGGCGAGCAGGCGTTCGTGGGCGTGCGTTTCGAGCGGCGGCCCGTTCCTCATCGCGGCGAGAAATGGGAGAATACGCTCGGGATGCGTTTCGTGCCGGTGGGCGATGTGCTCGTGGCGGTCTGGCCCGTGCGCGTGCGCGACTTTCAGGCGTTCGCCGAGGCGACGGGCCTCACGCGCGTGCCGCTGGAATT
>Ga0209596_1001763_pt1 | contig 18287 bp, 22 predicted proteins | sample M_130807_MF_Meta_FD_187314 | JGI IMG/M metagenome (GOLD analysis project Ga0209596, IMG submission 187314) | Freshwater microbial communities from Lake Montjoie, Canada to study carbon cycling - M_130807_MF_MetaG (SPAdes) (version 2) | ecosystem: Environmental > Aquatic > Freshwater > Lake...
CCGTTAAGGACTCCGTTAAGGACTCCGTTAAGGACTCCGTTAAGGACTCCGTTAAGGACTCCGTTAAGGACTCCGTTAAGGACTCCGTTAAGGACTCCGTTAAGGACTCCGTTAAACATTTTCCAAAAACTATAGAATATGATGAAGAAAAAGAACTACGGGAATTAGAAGTATTAATGAATTAATTTTTTATACATAAATAAATGAAAAAACTAAATGTGATTCTATTATTAATTTTATGTTTATTTATTTTGATTGTAGCCTTAACTAACTGTAATAAGCTAGAAAATTTTACCGCTAATCAATGTTATCCAACACAATCTGCCTGTTTAGCAGACTGCGTGCAATCATTTACATTTACTCCTAACCCTAGTAGTAACAAATGGATATTTTACAATGCTTATGTAAGAACTGACTCGGTACCACCTACTCTGACATTTACAAAATACCCCAATAATGTAGTAGAAGTAACTTCTTCTGCAACTAATACGGTTAATAATTGCACAGGGGATGGTTTTTTATATTTTAGTTTGACAGATGGAATATGGAAACAGGGAACCGTATCTTTATCAGACCCTCCCTCTTTTATTTATAGTCTAAATTTTGATAAGCCGGAAAATTCATGGAACCCTAGCACTAGACCTAATCTTAAAGTGACAAGTGAATTTCCTATTATAATAACCGAAACTATCAGAAAATTATGCGTAGCTGGAATAGGTAAATTTACTACAACTGATTCTACCCCTGGTTCTCCAAGTGCTTTACGTGGTAGTTGCTGTCCTTCGTTATTTTTCTATATAGCAGCAGTCGGTCAACTTGGTAATCCATGGCTTACAGCTGCTGGTTCTGGCACAACTTTTACAATACCTCCATTCGTTGGAAGATACCAAAGTAATGGTGATTAAAATAAAAAATTATTATAATAAATGAGTAGTAGTTCATCGCAAATAATTACAGGAGATAAGAAATCTAATACAGGACTTATAATTGGAATTGTTGCATTTGTTATTATAATTATAGTAGGAATTGTAGTAGTAGTCTTAGTAGTTGGAAAGAAATCTAGTGGAACTAGTGGAACTGGAAGCGGTGGGAGTGGAAATAGCGGAGGGAGTGGAGGTAGTGGAGGTAGCGGAGGCAGTGGAGGTAGCGGAGACAGTGGAGGTAGCGGAGGCAGTGGAGGTAGCGGAGACAGTGGAGGTAGCGGAGGCAGTGGAGGTAGCGGAGGTAGCGGAGGTAGTGGAGGTAGTGGAGGTAGCGGAGGTACAACAACACAACAGCAGCAGAAATATAAGTGTGTACAAGGTAGTTGCAGGCAAGTAGCAGCTAATCAATGTACATAAAGAACATTTATAGACAAGAGAGATAAAATAAAATGTTTTGGATAGGAACAGCTATATTTGGAGCTATTGTAGTTTTTTATGGAAGAGATACTCTTAAGATTAAGTACAGAAAGTTTCGAGATCTTAATAAACTTGTCGCATCTAAATATAAACCTATTAGTATGATTTTATGGGTTAGCTTATGCATGGTAGCTAAAATGTATTGGATGAATTTTTTACAATGGTGTAATAATAGCATAGAACATATTGACAATAAGACAGTCGTAATTTCCTATATGTTACAGGGAAAACTATACAAGATAGTTGTTAAGCCACGAAAAGGCCCTAACAGTGTCTTATTAGTCTTAGACGAAGAAAATAACGATATATCTGATTTAGTTCTACCTTTTCTAGGACCTAATCAAGATTGGCATAAAAAAGAATTCACCCCACATTTCTGGGGAAAGAAAACGATCTCTTTCGAGCTGTCAACAGGAGAACAAAAGACCTTTTCAGAACACGATACAATTCAATTATAATTTTAATACTGTGTTATATAGTATTAAAATGTGTCGTTGGGCCTTGATCGCTCGACCTATGGATAACTCACAATCTTTCTATTTAATTTTAGGAGAATTATACAATAATGATATTAAGAATAATATTTCTTCTATGTCAGAATTTTTTAGAGATCTAAAACATTACTATCCTTTCCGTTTTTCTACTAAAAGAAATTATCCTTACAATATACAAGATATTATCTACTTACAGAAAAAATATTGTTTAACCGTTAATTTAAGACTCGTTGGAACCCCAGAAAAAGACATCGTAATTTTCAACACACCTATGTTATACGACATAGATTGCAGTGCTTCTTTATTTCTAACTAATGTTATATACGACGACTACAAGCCAAAAAATGACCATGTATGTATTATTTTCCCTTATTGTGACCCAGTAAATCGCGGGAAATTATTAGAAGAAGTTATGGAATACGGTCCATCTTATTTTGTCGTTATAGGAGATTCTTACCGAAATAATAAAGACTCAACTGCATGTCTTATGAGAAGATTTTTACTATCTAGAAAAGTTCTTTCCGAAAATATTATAAAATTACGACAGAATAATAATACTGAATCTATTTTAGATGCAGTAGCCTTAGTTAACCTATTTCTAAACAAGCCATACGATCTCGTTATAGCTTGTAGAAATGAACACATAAGAAATATAGCTAAAACAGTTAGAATATGGAAGAAAAGGAATATCTTACAGAAACGTAAAGTATACTATATATGCCTTTAATTATCCTCAAACTCCATACCGACTAATTGCTGTTCCTTAAAAGCAGTGTAAAGTTCAGTTAAAGGATTTACAGGACAAACATTGCATTCAATACCGAAAGGCATAATTTCAAAAGCATTCGTATGCTGAGGATCATTATAGATAAAACATACTGTAGTTATGATATATTTATTATCACGCTTTTCTTGTCTGAATTCACCCTTAAAAGTAAATTCTACATTTGGAATAGAAATTCCAGGAAATTGTTTGATAGGATAATTAGAAAGTAATTTAATTCCCATTTTATCTAGAATAATATTATTTTTAAACGTCATTTTCATAGAACATAAAAATCATCGAGATTGTGCCTAAAATAATACCACACCATTGCAGCATCGTTATTCGTTCTTTAAAGAGAATAAATCCTATAAATATTCCATAAAGAATAGAAATAATATTCCAAGCTACATTGACGATAGAAATATTATTTCCATTCACTAGGATAAAGTATATTATAAATGGTATAATACCATAGGAAAAGAAGGCTAAAATAGGTAGACTATAATTTTTGTGAATAGTGTATTCTTTGATAGAATATAGAGCTATAATTTCTAACATTACAATAAGACAAAACAAAAGTCCTGTATGCATTTATTATAACTAACTATTATAAAGTTCTACCAATCTCATAATAGCCTTTTCTTTCATCTTTGCTTCCACGTCAAGAGTAAACTCCTTTTCAGTCTTCAAGAAACATTCTGGTATTTTCGAAATGTAATCAGAATGATGACCTACCCTTCCACTACCTTGTTCTGAAATATGACAGTAAGGCTTCAAGCCACGTCGTTCCCAAGTTTTAAACACCTTGTTTAAAACTTCCGTTAAGGGTAGTTGTTTTTCAGTCGGATGAAGAAGCTCGTAACACTGGTAGTGATGTATATCGAAAATCACAGGAATATTCAAGATTTCTGAAATCTCTAAACAATCCTCTACTGTATAACACTTTTCACAGTTCTCAATAGCAATACGTTCCTGTACATTCTTAGGCAATCTATGGAAGTTTTGACACCACCTTTGTATAGTCTTTTTCTTATCTCCATAAACACCACCTCCATGAATACAGATAATACCCTTGTTTTCTTCAAAGTCTAGGTCCTCTTCTATAACGTCAAGAATATCAGCATGACAACGAAGGTCAAGAACAGTTTTGTTAAACACCTCTTCGCTTACAGCTCCAATCTGATTGTACTGTCCAGGGTGCATACTAAGACGCTGTCTGTATTCGTAAGCTTTAGCTCCTATCTCATATAGGTAAGGACGGGCAAAATCTAGGCTGTAATCATAGTCAGGAAAAGAAGGGTTACTTAGATGAGGAAACATATCACTACTAAGCCGATAAGACTTGATACCGTGTTCTTCGTTCCAGTCAAGAAGTTTAGAGCAGTCTTGGAGATTTTGTACAGTGAGAGAATGTAGATAGTCTAGACCTTTATCGATGGCTGTTTGTAGACGGCAAGTTCTGTTGACAAATACACGGGGTTTTTTGGCGCTAAGAGTCATATTAATACAGCATAGGCCAAGATGGATGTTTCCGATAGACATTTTCAAATATATAATATTTTGAAAATTATTTCAATTTATTTTACAACATTTATTCCACTTTGACGTAGCTGTGAAATAATTTGTTTGGTAGATGGCAATCCTAAGAAATACTTTCGCTCACTTAAATAATGGTCCGAAAAACAAAATGTATCTACAAATGCCTCTTTTTCTTGTTCTGAATGAAGAGAAATTAAATAGTTTGGTAACATACTTGTTTTTCTATTTTGATTTCTAACATACTCTTTAGCAGATTCTTCATCTTGAAAAGTTTTATCAGGTCTTAGAAACCAATTTTCATTTCTAATACCAATACTATGGCTATTAGAATCTGCATCATAACTATCTATTCTGTATACTTGATAAGACATTTATTAGTTAATCTTATAATAACTATAATTTCAATTTTTATATTTCATTATAACGCTACCTAACCATATACACTTTCCCCTGAGAAAAGCATATATAAAAAGCCATCATCATCTTTGTTAAACTTGTAGATATTAGACATTAATTCTGAGGTAGGCGGAAGCGTATTGTTTACAAAAACAAACAAAGCCTGTTCTGGAGAGAGTTTAATTCGTTTGCGAATAATATAGATAAATTGACCAACTGTTAGGTCATTAGGAACTAAGAACTTGTGTTTATCAATGTCTGGAATAGGATTTTTTGGAGCCTTTTCTACAATAACAGGAAAACGGTCAGGATATTTTGAACGTATCCTCATGGCTTCATCTTTCCGTTTTTCAAATGGATGTTTATCTTTGAAAGTTAGTGACATTTTATATTTGGGCAAGATTTTACCAATTTGTTTGGTGATAGTTTCCTCCACTGGTATTGTTAGGTATATATTCTCCAGAAGTCTGAGGTATTCCATTTCTAGTATTCCGAATACTATTTCTGTTATAATTAGGTCCATTTTGCCCATCACTTTGTGTGTTATAATTAGGAATATTTTGGCTAACTCGTTGTCTATTATTAGTACTTTGTAAAATATCTCGAAGCTTTACTTTTACGGCATCTATATCAGCGCCAACTACTTCATCTACTTGCTTTCCTTCTACGAAAAATTGGAACACTGGAATGCCGTGAATTCTAGACTTTTCAGAAGGATCTAGCTTATCGTAATTATACTTTACAATTGCACACTCTCCAGGTCGAGTGTATTCAGTCGCTATTGTAGCGTAATCAGGGGCAGTTTGCTTACAAGGACCACACCAATCGGCGTAGATATCTACGACAACAACACGGTTATTTTGGATAAGTTGTCTCTTATGGTCTATATTAGCTAACTCAAGAACATTCATAACGTCACGATTGGGCTGTTCCTTATTACCTAGATCTCCATATGATGCATACATTTTACTAGTCTTCATTAGTTTTTAAACTGTTTCTCTGAAAAATGAAAAATAAAATTAACTTTAAAAGCAGATTAAATGAGCAAGAAAAAAGCCCAAACTAAACGTAAATTAACCGAAGCTGAAATAGATGATATCTTAAGCTTTATAGAACCCAACCCACATATTCCCTCTGAAACAGCAGAAGTCGTAGTAAGAAATGCTAAAAAGACCTTACGCGACCAATTAGTAAAGATCGAAATCTACCCAACGATGATCTCTAAACTCAAAGAAAAAGTACGCTCGATGTACAGTTCAACTCTTATTCAACCCGGTGAGAGCGTTGGAATTATCACCGCTCAAAGCATTGGTGAAAAACAAACACAGTCCAATCTCAACACGTTCCATAAAGCGGGCTCATCCGATAAGCAACCTGTTGTTTCCAAATTTTCAGAATTACTGAACACGACAAACAAACCTAAAGCACCTTCTTATATCATTTACTTTAAAAAAGGAAATGACACTGTACAAAATCTACGACAAACTATTTCTCATAGTCTAGTTCAGTTGACTTTCAAAAAAATCACTAAGAATTTCACCATCTCTACAAACAAAGAGCCGGAGCCTTGGTATGACGCATTTTACACTCTTTACGGAGAAAAAGACCCCAAATTCACAGACTGTATTTCTCTAGACATAAACATGGACATCTTATACGAGTACAAGCTAAAGATGGAGGAAATAGCACATGTAATATCCCAAGAATACGAAGATATGTTCTGTATGTTTTCCCCAGACTGTTTCGGAAAAATGGACATTTACATAGACACAACAAACATCGAACTACCGGAAAAAAAGCTAATTTTCGTCACAGAAGAAAATTGCAAAGAAATTTACCTAGAAGAAGTAGTCCAACCTGTACTAGAACATATAATTATATGCGGTATTCCAGGCATCACAAATATGTTTTTTGTAAAAGATAGAAACGAATGGTACGTAGAGACAGAAAATTCTTACGAAAAAGTAATAGAAACCCACAAGTTTAAAAATAAAAATTCAACTGGAAGAAAAGAAAAATTTAACGATTCTACAAAAAGATTCAAAAAAGTCTTATCTCACGACAATGTAGACATGTCTAGAACTGTCTCCAATAACGTCTGGGATATCTACCACACTCTCGGTGTTGAAGCTACAAGACAATACATGATAGATGAATTTTCTACCATTATGGAAGGCATCAATACCTGCCATGTTATGCTTCTAGTGGATAAAATGACATTCACCGGTTCTATCTCTTCTATCTCCAGATATACAATGAGACGCGAAGAATCTGGGCCATTCGGAAAAGCCAGTTTCGAAGAAACATTAGACAACTTCCTTAAAGCTGGCGTTTTCGGCCAAGAAGAACCTACACGCGGTGTCAGTGCCAGTATTATCTGCGGCAAGAAAGCACCCATTGGCACAGGGTTATGCGATATATCTATCGACATAAAAAAATTAGCAATGAACGCAAATTGATTTTTTTGTTTCTCTTTGAAACAAAGACAAATGGAGACACAACAAAACACTATTCGTGTTGTTTGTAACGACAAGGAATATTTTCTCGATGAGAATGTCTTAAGTATCAGTAACCTCTACACTACCATTAAGGCTTGTGACCCCTCTGTACGCGAAATTAACTGGTCTTCTATTTCTTCAAATACCTTTGACCAAATCATTCCTTACCTTGTTTATCGGAACGGAAAGCACGGTCCTCAAATCGAACGCCCATCGAAGGGAAAAACGATGAGTGAAAACTGCAATGATAAGTGGGTCGTAGAATACATTAACAAGTTCAGCAAACAAGAGTTGATTTTGCTTTTGCACACTGCAAACTACTTAAACATCCAATGTCTTTTATCTCTGTGTGGATGTAAAATTGCTACAATTATCCAGAATTTAGATAAGGAGAGCGTTAAGAACTTTATCTCTGAATTGTAAAAATAAATAAAAATGTAAATAAAGATGAATAACATGTCAAAAACTCTTCTTTTAATTTCTATTTTTATTATACTATTTTGCATATTTACCGATAAACCTGAAAATCAAGATAAAATACGCGCTGAATTAGCCTCTAAAGGCCTTCCAACTCCGGCATTTGCAAATATGAAAGAGTTGCAAAATATTCTAAAAAATTACTAACATCTCCACCCGTCATTCATATCTTCTTTTAACCAACTACTCTTCTGTGGAAATCCAGCTACACGTCCATTTCCATAATCTCCTCTATACATCAACATACCATTTATAAGCTCAAATTTAGCACAGTTAAATTTATACCCCTCACCTGTAAAATCTGGAACTAACCCACCTATACGCAAAAAAATTCCCGCTTTTTCATAACAGGCATGTGTATTTAAAGCGACAAATACCACAGGTCTACCGTCTTCTATCGTCAATTTCTCCTTATCGACCCAATTTCCACCAGAATGCTTAGAAAAATAAACTTTTACCAGTTCATCGTCTTTTAGATGCACCTGTACATGCTCTATGTCCGCATCGTGATACCCACACGGACAAGCGCATCCTAAAAGACATTTTGGTGCTGGATTCTGACTGTAAAAGAAATAGTAAGTAATAAATGTATCTTCCCCTTTATTGAAAACAGAAACATACACAGGTGTTTCTAATTTATCCCTTAACGTCATAATTTGGTGATCTGGAATAAGAGTAGAAAGGACTTGGTCTTCCTCAGAAGTAATGTCTACCCATTCGGAAAAATTATCGGTAGAAATAATAGAACCATCTTTTAGCTTGAGTTTGCTACATTCTACGTAAGTTTTTATAGACATAGGAAATACCTTTTCATCCGGATGAAAAACCAAAATTGGTAAAAACTTTTTTATACTCATTTATTACATATTATTTAAATCTTAGACCTTATTTATTACGCATCCTTTTTTCTAACTCTGTTAGCATTACATTCTTCATCTCTTTGTAGTTAACCATAATATTATCATGACTCAAGATATAATAAGCTTCTTCTAATAATTTTTCGACATGACAATGTCTACCTTTTATCTGAACTTCACATCTCTCATCTAAGTAATACTTTACATAGACAGTATAAATCTGGAAGCTATTTTTTCTTAAATCTATTTTCGTATATTCAAAGCTATAACATTTAGTGTCTTTGTAAAATAAAAATTCATAATCTAAACCAGTTTCTATCACCTTGCTAGAAATACTACAACATGATCCCATTTATATTTAAAAAATATATATTAAATAATATATATGAAAAAAGCAATAATATTACATAGCTTTCCTTTTCACTATGAAATGTTAGGGTCTGTCTTACACTATTTCTCAGAATATACTATAGATATTCTTTCCCTAGAAGACCATTATTGGAACCGAATCTATTCAAAACTTTATAAAAATTATAAATGTATACCTGCTGTAATTCACACTGATTACGACCTTTGCATATTGCCTACAGACGATGATAAGACAATGTGCGATGTTTACACAAAATTTTTTCTAGGCAAGCCAGTGTATATCATCAACCATATCAAAAACACCCATAGAAGTACAATACCAGATGAATACAAAAGGTGTATAGATATTCACGGTATTCAAAATCCTTTACAACCATTTCATTTCTGTGGATATAAGTACGTCAGTTCAACACATGACAAACTACGGCTAGTATCCCAAAGAGTTAGTGTGGCCATTGTAGGTGATATTATCAATAGAGAGAGATTTTTCTTTAAAGAGTTGTTTAACCGATTTACAAACTTTAAAGATATAGATTTTTACGTTATCAATCGATGGCCTTCAAGATGGAAAATGGATTTTCCAAATGTCTACTATCGTATAAACTGTAACACAGAAGAAATGTTTAACATACTAGAAAAATGCCATTACATGTATTTCTTCGCTTCGTCTCAGACGAAAACAGCATGTTCAGGATGCTTTGGATTAGCCTATTCTACCCTATGCCGAATGCTTTGTTCAACCGATAGAAAAGAACAGTATGAAATAGAGTCTCCGTTATTCGAAAATATGGAAAGTAACATAACGTTAGCTCCAGTTTCTAAAGAAGATATAGAAATGGTAGAAAAGGAAAGAGATCTTTTAATCTCGAAAACAAATCGATTTATTTCCGAAATTTTAAAATGAAAATTATTTCTTAAATTATATTTTTTCTAAATGTCTCGTTTAGAAAAATTAAAAACACGACTACACAGTCTTTACAACTTTTTATCGAGCGTAAATCCAAACTATAAAAAAGACTCATTTATCTCTCACTTTTGTTTTCTAGCATTTGAAGTTATACCGTTTAAACAACCAGATTGTCTCTTTATTATGATTAGCCATACCTATGGTTACGGTGACCTTCACAATATCTGCAAGACTACATTATTCCTCGAGAAAATATTTACCAAAAGCAAGATATTCCTTGTTCCAGAACAACGTATAGATGAGAAAACTGTCAAAGTCTGCCGTGAATATTATCTTGAACACTTGATTGTTACACATCACGTCCTAAGATCCTTTTTACAGAAAAATATGAAGTGTGTTATTATCGAAAGTGCTCTCCCACATGGATATAACGTTGGTTTACCTTACATTGGGCACATTCTTGTAGATGAATATAACGGGTGGAGATTGTTTGATAAGCATAGTGTAGAACACAAGAGTGTAGAAGAATACAAACAACCTAACATTCTTAAAATGTCGGGTGGAATTGGATTTACAAGCAATTTTCCCTGTGTTGGCATGCACTTTTACAAGTTAGAAAAATACCTAGAAAACAAGACTGTTCTACCCCAACAACCCTACTACTTTGCCTATAATTCAGATCCTAGTGATTCATTTAGCTTTCGTCATCTCCAAAGGTATATTAACACTATCCTAATTTGCGAAGAAAATAACTCTGTGATATTTAAGTTTATTATACTTGGAGTTTCTAAGAAAAGATTAAGCACTATAATCACACTAGATGAAGACTGTAATATACACTACAAAAATAAAATTATCCCAGTAATTCTCCACGATACGTTAAGCCATAGAGAAGTTATGAATAATATAAAAAATTCCAACGAACCTGTATTTATAACAGGAGACCAAAGTATGGCAGAAGCCATCCACTATAATAAACTATTCTTTTACCAGAGACATCAATGGAAGGTAGAATTCTATAAAAATCTGTGCGAATTTTTCAACTACATATGCAAGACGAAAAAACGCAAACGCGATATTCTAGATAAACACCCTTTTGTCGCTTTTATGGAAAATAATATAGGCGATGGGTCATTTTTTCTCCGTAGAGGTGGCGATAGGCTATGCGAAAAAAGTGCCAAAGAGCTAGCTCATCTACTCACTACATACAGAGAAGATATAATGACGGCTAAGAAAATATGCTATACAGAACTAAAGAAATTATACAATATTGAATTCTATATTAAGAATGTAGTTCAGCAATTTTTCTATGTTGGAAGTGAAAAATTCCAAAAGATCTTGTGTGAATTTTTAACGGAAATAATGTCTGATTGCGATAAAAAGAAACTACATCTTTTAAGAAAAGAAATTAAAAGCATGGAGTTACCCTAAATTGATTTTTTTTACAATATAAAGTTATATTGTAAAATGAACTACGGAATCATTATTCATTATGGCTTGTATTCATATTATGGTTATGATGATATAGATAGCGCAAAAAGAAGGAGGACGCAAAATGGGTCTGAATGGTATTATGGTAGGTTGATAGATAATAATAATTTCAGGCCAATATCTGGTAATAAATCTACCAAAAAATATCATTCTGAAAAACACAATGATGTTGATTACTTCTCTAATTTAGATAAAATAACAAAAGATGAAAATAAAGTGAAAGAATGGGTTTCTTTCGCAAAAAGAAATGGAGCTTCGTATGTTATCTTAACATCGAAGCATCACGATGGTGTTTGTTTATTTGACACGACTACTACGAGTAGAAAGTCTGAGATGGATATTTGTAAAGTTTTCAGCGATGAATGTAAAAGACAGAATATTATGTTTGGATTTTATTACTCTTGGTTTGAGTTTGATAAGGGATTTACAGTAAGCTATTTTAAAAACGTTTGCATTCCTCAAATACAAGAGCTACTTAAGTACACTCCAAATCATATGTGGTTTGATGGAGATTGGAAAATTACACAGAAAACAATCCAAAAAGAAATAAAGAATATTGTCCAATCGATGAAAACAAAAAATATTCTTATCAACGACAGAATTGGAAAAGATAATTACAACTTAGCAAGTTATCGTGTATTTTCAGACAGATATATTCCAGAAGAAAAGTTAGATGGAGTTGTATGGCAACATATTAACACGATCGGGTATTCATGGGGCTATAATAGAATGCAAAATAAACACCATTACAAAAAGAAAGAAGAGGTAAAAGAGCTGTATAAAAAAATTACCGATTTAGGTGGATTATTTCTCCTAAACTTAGGCCCTGATGAAAACGGTGACATAATTCAAGAAGAAAAAGACTCGATACTACCTTAAATAAACTCTTTGTACTGTTTTTGAAAATATTTGTTTATAATCATTGTCGTCATCGTCTTCATCATCGTCTTCATCATCGTCTTCATCATCGTCATCATCTTGCTTTCTTTCCTTTTCTGCAAAATCTTTTTTCTTTATACATGAGCCTGGGAAATCTATACAATAAAATAAGTTAGTTTTAAACATATGATAGGTGATTAATAAATCAGTCGATATATTTGTTCTTATATTTATAGCTCTTTCTATCTGAGTGTAAATATCAGCAGACATGGTTACTGAACGTCCCTTAAATGCAATAATTAAACATTCTTGCATTTTCTCCTCTATGAGGTCGCATATTTTTTGTAAATCTACATTCTTAAGTTCACATTCACGTTCTATCCATTTTTTTCCTTTTATTATATATTCTACCCCTTTATCTATATCTTTACTTAGAATATAGGAAAGATAATACCATCTTCCATATCCAACACTACCAAAGCGACGTAAAATATCAGGTGTAAATATCCCTAATTCAGATGCTATTTTTACCATCCATTTATTTATAAATAACGGAATATAATCATACTCAAGAATAATATTAGAAACAAACGTATTAGAATGTTCTATATCACCCCTTAACTTATCTGTTAATACTATCTCATCTACTCCGTATGGAAAATCTCTTAATTTCCTCTTTTTCTGTCTTGCAATCTCTAATCCATACCGAAATATGTCAACTACTTCACCATCTCTTTTTGCCATGCCAAATGTAGCCATTAAACTGGGAATTCCGTACAAGCCATTCGCCTCGCATACAATTGGATATGAAACACATCCATAAATATAACTATGATTAACAGATGTATACATATGATATTTTTTACCACTTTCCAACCATAAATTTATACGTTCCCTATCCTTAGGAGATGTTAAAAACTCTAGATTATGACTAACCACTACCTTTGTTGTCGGGTCATCAAACGCATGAAATCTAACCAGAGACCCAAACGTATTCTTATGTGGAAACTCACACTGATAAAACCATAACTCTATGTTACTGTATCTTAATACATTATTAAATAACCCTATCCAATCGGTAGGATCGCCATGTACTCCCTTAAAAACAGAACTATCGAAATAAACCCGTATATTCCAGTCCTGAAAAAGTTCAGGAAATTTTCTAGCCCACCATAACAAAGAATTAGAAAGATTAAATACATATCCTACTGATTTTCTCCATAATGTTGTGGTAAAAATCTTATCTCTTTTACTTTTTCTATAAACATGAAATGTACATTTTTCATAGGTTATTATTTCCTTTTTAACACCAACCAACTGTTTTAAAACTTCCATTTATAATAAATTGAAAAATATATCTTTTCTATATATTTTTCAGATGAACAATACCCTTATCTTAACATATCCTAATGATATGTTATTACGAAAAGCGCTACTCCGTATAAATACCGCTTACGAAGGTGGTGAACTAAAAGGACCCCTTCAAGGAGTAAACTTCCCTGTCCAATTTCTAAATGAGTGGGTAAAATCTAAGACTTTAACAGAGGAAGAGAAAAGCATAGTTTACAAAGCTAGAAACTACAGATACGTTATAGCAGCCGTAGAAAACGATCACAGTACCCTTTTGCACGAAAAGGCACATGCGTTGTTTTTTCTAGATAAAAGCTACCGAGAAAAGGCTACCGCAATCTGGGAAAGTCTTTCGGAAAAGGTAAGAAAGACTATTACAAATACGCTAAAATCATTGGGGTATAAAAGTCATAATTTTCTAGATGAATTTCAGGCGTATGCAGTAGAGGACCCATTTTTCTTTGGGAAAAGTGCTTACACAGAAGTTTCACAAAAAATAAAACCTTTAAAACTTAGTCTAAATAAATAAATGGGTGCAGCTCAAACAAAAAACTCTTCAGAAATTATTGCTAGTATCTCTAATTTTGTAGATAATTCTACAACTGTAAACTCAAATGCTGTTAATGATGTAAGGAATCGGGTAGAACTGAATGAGTGTAAACTCAAAGCAGGAGAAGTAAATATAGAAACAATTAGTAAATCGGTTCAAAAAAATAATCAAATCGTCAACGCTAAACAAGACGCAAATCTAAATAATAATATCCAGCAAAAAATGTTACAAGAAAGTCTTTCGAAAGTAGGCTCGTTAGGTCTTGGATTTGCTAACGCTAGTAATTCTACTACTGTAATAGCTAATGCTTCAAATGAAATTATAAACGCTATGAATGTATCATCTAATCAATATAGCACTGTTCATAATAGTTTTAATTGTAATAATAGTACAATTTTGGCGAAAAATATTAACATCGCTTATGAATCGTACGGTTCTTTTCTTTCCGAACAAACACTTAAAAATGACCAAGTAGCCGCTATAACAAATGAAATCTCCCAATCAGTCGATCAAAAAGCTACCGCTGAAGTAGAAGGCATATCTGGAATGATAATATTACTCTTGATAGTTCTAGCTGTTCTTGTTTATGTCGCAATGAAACCTCTCTCTTCAGGAGGTGGTAAAATTATCGTAGGTGTCTTAATGTGTTTTTTAATAACTATTGTCCTAATTGGAATGTATATCAGAGGTACACCTCCATTCTTTGCAGATCTAGATGAATGTATTCATAATTCCTCTTTAGGTACAGGAGGTTCTAACTGCACAGATTACAGTCAACGTAAAATAAAACTATCTAGCGCCCCTATAAAATATCTATACGGAATTACCCCATTTGACCGTTCTCAACCGGGTGCTAATCTTGTACAAATGTCTATCGCTGCTAAATCTGGACAAGTTTCAAGTTCCGGTGTAAATGGAGGTTACAGAGGTGATACATGGTCTAATCTTGAAACTGCGTTGGCAAACTATACACAATATGCCCAAAATCTAAATATTCCTATGATTCCAAATCCTTTAGTAATTCCACAAAAAACCGCTGATAATGTGACAAATTATTATCTAATCCCTGGAGAATACGGAGGAAACTCCACAGAAACAAAGAATAATGGCCTGTGTACACCAGGTACAATTCAAGTTGGAATAGATAGTTCGGAAAAAAAATTAAGTAGCTGTCCGCGAATTGCCGCACCAGAAGCTTTTAGAACTACAACAAATTTTGGAACTGGAAAAGATATTGTTGCAAATCTTAATAACGCTGACTGGCAAGACTATATAAATATGACTGGTAGATTTCCTCAATCATCTAATTTTCAAGGAGATGATGAAGCATTAGCAAGAGCTCTTTTCGCTCGTTTTGTATTATGTGATATCATTGGAAATATAGATCTACACTATTATATCTCCGAAAATGAATACATCAGATTTTTAGATAACAACAATAATAAAGTTATAAAACTAGCTCGAAATGCAATAACCGAAAATCCTCAAGATGTCTATATGTATCACCCCTATATCTTACCCGGAAGTCACAGCGATGGCATTATAAGCTCCGGTTATATCGATGGTTATGTTGGGTATGTAGATAATACAAACTACCGCTACCAAGTTTTTATGAGAAATATAGGAGTCTATATTTGCATAGGAATTATAGTATTTATCTTATTATTAATGTTCTATCTTTGGAAAACAAATAAAAAAGAGAAAGGGGAAGGGAAAGAGGGAGAGGGAGGAGAAGAAAGAAAGACAGGGACAGCGACAGGGGCTCCGCAAGGAACTCCGCAAGGGGGAGAAGGAAGAACAGTGACAACGACAGCTTCAGCGACAGGGACAATGGCAGCTCCAGATCCAGCGACAGCGGCAGCGACAGGGACAGGGACAACGGCAGCTCCATCTCCAGATCCAGCGGCAGCGGCAGCGACACCTACAGGTCAACAGTAAACATGATAAATTATTAGAAATAAATAAACTTAATTTTAAATAAATGGGATCAGCTCAATCCAGGAATGTCTCTAAAGCTGTTACAAATATCTCTAACTATGTTAGTAATTCTACAACTGTAAATACAGAACAAGTTAATAATGTCGAATCATCTATAAATATAAATAACTGTACAATAGAGCTTTCAGGTGATTTAAATGCTAGAAGTAGTGCTACTTTAATGCAATCAAACAACCAAATCGCAACTTCTTTACAAGATGCTAATCTAAACAACAATATACAACAACAAATGCTTCAAGAATCTACATCTAAAGTAGGATTTCTTGGCATTGGATTCGCTGATGCAAGTAACTCTGCAAACTCTCTTGTTCAATCTACAAGCAAAATTACAAACGATGTTAGACAAAGTGCTAATCAGTATTCTAATACATCTAATACATTTGACTGTAATAGAAGTTCTATAGATGCTAAAAATCTTAACATCTCATTCAACTCAGATTCTCAATTTCTTTCCTCTCAAACACTTGGTAATACTCAAACTTCTCGTATAGTTAATACTATCTCTCAAAAAATAGACCAAAAAGCTACCGCTGTAGTAGAAGGCATCGGTGCATTTTTAGTTGCCCTACTTCTCATTCTTGCCGTTATAATATACGCAGTAGGAAAACCCTTAGATTCCGGTGCTGGAAAAATTGCCGTAAGCATCGGAGTAGTATTTCTACTAGCACTTATAATAACAGGCATGTATTTAAGAAATACACCACCTTTATTCTCTAAAAAGAGCGAATGCATTAAACACTCCGCTATAGGCTTAGGTTCTGGATCAACTGTAGCAGAATGCACTGATATGAAAGCAGAACAAAAAATAAACTTAGAATCACCACCCACTAAATACATATACCCCATTCTACCAGGAGAATATTCTACATCCGGTGGAAATCTAGTACAAATGGCAATCGCACAAATTTCTGGACAAAGTAAATCTGGTGCTGGAGCCAACGGAGGCTATAGATCTGATACTTACAGAAATTTAGAAACAAGATTAACAAAATACGCTCCATATGCAAACATACTAGGCATAGATAACATCCCTAACCCTCTAAAACTACCAGACACAGGAGACTCAGATAAACCTTACTATGCCATCCCCGAACAATACATACCCAATCTAGGAGAAACAGGAAATGGATCTAAATGCACACCTGGTACTGTCAGTGTAGGAACCCTCACAGATCCTTCTGACTTCAATATATGCACAAAACCAAATCAGCCTCAAAATTTTCCCTATGGAAGACCCTTTAGCCCAACTGCTTTCTCCAAAACAAATAACCCTTATCTAGGAGTTGCTAATCTTAACCTTGAGGCTTGGAAAAATTACCTAGCTATAGATTCTGACGATGTCAAAGCCCTTTTCGCCCGTTTTGTACTATGTGATATAATCGGCACTATAGAACTACATTATTACGTAAAAAATAATGAACTTATAAAGTTTGTAGATGATAAAAATAATCGGGTTATAATAGGCTTTCCTTCCGAACATCCAGAAGATACTTATTTTTTCCGTCCAAATACCTCCATAAATAACTGGGCTAGCGAACTATCGGGTCCTGGTTATATAGAAGGCTATGTTGGTGAACTAGATAACAGGCAATATCGTTTCAATACTTTTGTGAAAAATATAGGCATCTGGATTATGTTAGCCATGATATTATTAACTTTTTTCTACATGGCTATTCCTAAAACCGACAGTCAAGCACCTAAAGAAGCTAGTCTTCTCCAGAAAATCTTATCTGGAGAAGCGAAGTTGGTTGGATCAGTTCATGTTGAAGATATACCTAAACCTAAATGATAGAATAATATAAATTAAAAATTTATATTATAAATGAGTTACACAGACTTCATTTACGACCCATTTATAGCAAGTCTAACAGTTAAAAAAATTGGTAAAGCTAAAGATATATTGAAACTAAAAGATATTACAACTATTGATGAAAAAAGTGAAATTGGTGGGAGCGGATGGAATGCTTTCGTGAAAAATATTAGAAGTTCACAATTTCTTGAAATGCAAAAGCAACAAAATTTTTGTACATCAGACAATGATTTGGTATATTTATTAGGTAACATAATTTTTCCACGATATTACAACTGTAAATTAGATGGTGATAAGTCTTGTTTAATAGGAAATATAGAAGGAAAATGTAAAGGCGTAAAAAAAGTTATTTTTAATGAACAACTTAATAGCTCAGATAATGGTGATTGGGGCTTCTATAATAATAAAAATGGAAGACCAGATTCTGAAAGTGTATGGGCTTGGATTAACTGTACCTATGCCTACGATTTTTCCACTTATAATACTACTAAACAAGCTCAACTTTT
>Ga0209596_1001764_pt1 | contig 18280 bp, 19 predicted proteins | sample M_130807_MF_Meta_FD_187314 | JGI IMG/M metagenome (GOLD analysis project Ga0209596, IMG submission 187314) | Freshwater microbial communities from Lake Montjoie, Canada to study carbon cycling - M_130807_MF_MetaG (SPAdes) (version 2) | ecosystem: Environmental > Aquatic > Freshwater > Lake...
TTATATCCACGTGGTATGTTGTTGTGGAATACACGTCGCAGTGGTTACAATGTTAAGAAATATATACCTGACTACTTCAACGAAACTGATTTCCCAGATGATGTATTGCCAACGACGTCGGATGCTTGGGTTAATGCGGTGGGTAATAAAGCCAACGGCAGTCCATTCGCAGGTCGTAAAGCAGTTCGTGCTTGTGTAGCAGGTGCATTGGCGGCAGCAATAGACAATACACATGATATCAGAACAGAAGAAAGAAACTTCAACTTAACTTGCTGTCCTGGTTATCCTGAAGTTGTAGCCAATATGGTTGCTTTGGGTAACGATCGTAAGAATACCACATTCGTTATTGCAGATACACCAGCAAGATTGGCTGCTAACAGTACAGCGATATTAAATTGGGCTGATGGTAATGCTGAAGACAGTATCACAACAGCTGATCCATACATGGGTGTCTACTATCCATGGGGAGTTACAAACAATCCGTTTACAACTGGTAACACACAGATTGTTGTGCCACCCAGTCACATGGCATTGCGGTTAATTATCCGTAATGATGATGTTGCTTATCCATGGTTTGCACCAGCTGGTTTACGTCGTGGTTTAATTGACAACGCAACTAGAGTTGGTTATATTGATGCAGACAGTGGTGAACTACAAACAGTTAGTTTGATTGAGTCCATGCGCGATACTTTGTATGAGAACAAGATTAACCCAGCAACACTATTTCCGGGAACTGGATTAGTAATGTGGGGTCAGAAGACTATGAACCCATACAGCAGTGCATTGGATCGCGTTAACGTGGCACGTTTAATTGTTTACATCCGTGAAAGATTGGGACAAATTGTTAAACCATTCTTGTTTGAACCAAATGACAAGATCACACGTGATGAAGCCAAACAAGTTGTTGAAAGTTTAATGAACGACCTGGTGGCAAAACGTGGTTTGTATGACTATTTGGTAATTTGCGATGAATCAAACAATACAACAGATCGTATTGATCGTAATGAGCTTTACATAGATGTGGCCATTGAGCCTATGAAGGCAGTTGAGTTCATCTACATCCCACTGCGTATTAAAAATACCGGTGAGATTAAAGGTGGCTCTTAATCAGTCGTTAAGTCAGTATAGAACAAGGGGCTCACGCCCCTTTGTTCTATGTGTAGTGGCAACATGCATTAAGTACGCAGATAATGAACAGCTAAATAGAAACTAAAAAACGATAATATCCCATAAATATTATTATATAGACACCAAGGAGTAATATTATGTCAATTGCCAGTTTAAACAAATTTACAGTACCATTAGCCAGCAACCAGAGCGCCAGCAGTCAAGGCATGTTGATGCCGAAATTGCAATATCGCTTTCGTGTCAGCTTGGAGAATTTTGGCGTAAGTACTCCCAGAACAGAACTTACCAAACAAGTCACAGAAGCCAAACGTCCCACAGTGACATTCGGTGATATTGTTATTGATACATATAACAGCAAAATTAAACTGTTGGGTAAACCAGATTGGGGTGATTTTTCAGTTACATTCCGTGATGACGTTGGTGGTAATGTCAGTAAGTTGGTTGGTGAACAACTACAGAAACAGTACGATTTCATGGAGCAAGCTTCGGCTGCTTCAGGTATTGATTACAAATTTGTATCACGTTTAGAAATGCTGGATGGTGGTAACGGTGCAAGTACACCAAACATCCTGGAAACCTGGGAAATGTATGGTTGTATTTTAACATCAGTAGACTACGGCGGTGTAAATTATGCCAGCGGTACTGATATGGTCACAATCGCTTGTACTATTAAGTTTGATAATGCAGTACAAACTCCAAATGGCAGCGGTGTTGGTGCATTAGTTACTCGTGCATTGGGTACTGTGGCAACAGGTTAATAGTAATAACCACAAAAAGCCCAGTTCAGAACTGGGCTTTTTCTTTGACATAAATAATTGATAACGGGAATAAATTATGTCTTTAGTAGACCAATTACTTGGTGTGTCAGGATCAGGACTTCTTAGAAGTTTGGGATCTAGTGAAACTGTTAGAGATTTCAGACACGCATCAAAATTATTTGTAGCAAATAACTATGAATTAGCACCCAAGTACGGTTGGCTATATCATGTATTCTTTAAAATAAATCCCAATGTAATGTTGAGAGGTATGCCATTAAAGAATATTGAAGCTGGTATGCTGGTCAAGAGTGTGGATTTACCCAAGTTTAAAACCAACAGTAAAACACTTAATGCATATAATAAAAAGCAAATCATATTGGGCAAGATAGAATACGATCCGGTACAAATTGTATTACATGATGATAGTGCCAACGTAGTTAGAGATATGTGGAAGGACTACTTAAGATATTATTGGAGAGATGGCGATAACGATATCACTAAATTTCCATTAAAAAATACATACGATACACGTAGAACAGACCAGTGGGGATTTACTCCACAGCAATCTGGCTCAGCAGAGAACTTTTTTACCAGCATAGACATTTACAGTATGACCAATAAGAAGTTTTCTAAATATGAATTAGTTAATCCCAAAATTGATAGCTTTGCTCATGGTAAACATGATGCCAGTCAAGGTACCGCCACACTGGACCATTCCATGTCTATAAGTTACGAGTCAGTGATATACAGCAATGGTTCCACCAATGGTGGGAAAATTGATGGATTTGGCAGAGAACATTATGATACACAGCCCAGCCCATTGAGCCCATTGGGTGGCGGCACCAAGAGTATTACTGGGCCAGGTGGATTGATTAATGCGGCGGGTGATCTTGCAGACAATATATCCAGTGGTAACTTTGGTGCGGCGGCACTGGGTGCATTACGCTTGGGTAAAAATTTACAAGGGTTTGATTTTAAAGCAGTTGCCAAGGGAGAGATACAAAGTGCTGTGGGTGGATCATTGCGTAATACTGCCAGTGGTCCGTTTAATTTCCCAACACCAACTACATTTAATGTGGGTAATACCATAACCAAAGCATTGCCAAGTTTCAGTTTTAAAACTGCACCGGTCTCTGGCAATTTTACTCCACCACCCACTGAAGATTAACCCATGCCAACTTATTCAAATATACCAGCCAAAAGTAAAACGGAAACAGAAAATTATTTTGATGATTATTTTGTAAAGCAAACCACAGTCAGTGGTAACTTTTATGATTCTGCTATTGCATTTTTTGAAAGACAAACTAATAACAAAGAGTCAGCGGCCGGCATGGTTGCTGCCTTATTGGAAACTATTAGAAGTCAAAATTTAGATCCAAATGTCATTATGGATAAATTTAAAAAAATGTCAGCCGCTGAGATCAATCAATACATGGTGGCAGTACTCAACTACAACAGAAAAAATACTAGTTTTCTAGGATATAAGGCACCAAAACGTCCCAATATATTAGTGGACCGAACGCTGTTGCCATAATATGGGAAAATATATACAGGGTAAGTATGTGCTAAAAAACCCAGGCAAATATTCCGGCGACAAAGTACCCACATATCGCAGTTCATGGGAATGGGCGTTCTTTCAATTTTGTGACAACAACCCAGCAGTAATTAATTGGGCATCAGAATCTATTTTCATTCCTTACTTAAATCCAATAACCGGTCGCAAGACTATCTATATACCAGATGCATTAGTGGTATATGTAGATAAGAAAGGTCAAAAACATGCTGAGTTGGTGGAGATCAAACCCAGCAAAGAAACCACTATGGAAGCAGCCGGCAAGAGTGCCCGAGATCGTGCCATGGTGGTGGTTAATCATGCCAAATGGCAAGCCGCTAGTAAATTTTGTAAACAACATGGATTGACCTTTCGCATCATAACTGAAAAGCAATTGTTCCATCAAGGCACGATGCCATCAAAGAAAGCTAGACCCCCTGCCAAACGAAAATAAATAGAGTATGACTAAAAAATTAGCAGAATTATTTAATGTGGATGAAGTTTCTGTAAATGCAACTACAGATGATGTAAATTCAACTACTGACACACCCGAGACTGCGGATCCTACTACTAATTCATTGGCTATTGCTACTATGCAAGCTGTGGACTTAACCCTGGATAAGATTGACGAAGCATTGCCAGCCATAACAGATCTGGATGCCACTGATGCTGAATTGGATGAGTTAGCTGATTTGGCCAAAGCTAAATTTAATGATTTAATAGATCTGGGTATGAATGTAGAACCCAGAGTCAGTGGCACAATATTTCAAACTGCTGGGGTATTACTGGGTCATGCCATATCAGCTAAACAAGCCAAGATTGATAAAAAATTGCGTATAATTGCTTTACAGATACAAAAGGCTAAATTAGATCAAAGCCTAAACAAGAAAGCTTCAACTGAAGAACCCGACGAAATTGAAGGAAAAGCCACTGTGGTTGACAGAAATAGCCTGCTAAAGACAATATTGGCAGATATGAAAAAACCCAAAGTTTAATAAATACATAATGACAGGATCACACAACTATGACTAAATCACTACAACATTATCTAACCGAAAGCGCAAAAACTTTTAAGTTCAAAGTAAAGATCGCTACGGATAGTTTATCTGAAGAACAAATTGCAACTATAGAAACCCAGCTGGCCGCATACAAGATGATGAATATGAGTAAACCCAAACGTTTACCAATTCAGGATAATCCATCTAGTTTTGAAAATTTAGGGGCGGTTACTGTATTCTGTATGGATGTGGAATTGGCATATCCAGCCACTGATGTACAAGTCAAAGAGGCAGTTAGACTGGGATCTGGATGTGCTGGAAATCACATCTACGTGGGTAGTGAAGGGCAAGAACAGGACACGGTAAGAGTTGACTATGATAAGAAAGACGGCAAAGCCGTTCTAACTCAAGACTATGAGAAATCTGATGGTAGTGTTAAAGAACTGTACGGTGATGAAAACATCAAGATTGTTCTTAAAGATTTGGCCGGTAAGAAACGCAAATATGAATTTGAAATATTAAATAAAGATCAGGTTAAAACTACCAATGATCTACCGCAAGGCACCAAAAGCCCTATTGGTAGTACACAGAACAAATTACCTGACCCAATGAAAAGGAAATAACACCATGCAGATGAAAAACGTATTAGATCGCTTGACAGAATTAGCCAAAGACAATCCCAGCCCAGATGTAAAACAGGCTATGGAAAATACTCGTCGCATGAGTGTTGCAGAGGGTGCTGATGTTGTTGAAGTACACGAAGGTGTGGCGGAAGGCTGGAAACAAACTCTACGTAAATTTGATCCTACTATTAAAGCAAGGATACGCGGCAAATCGCAAGATCAAACCAATCAAGGCCTTGACACGATAGATCAGTTAGCAGGCATGGGCTTAACAAGTGATGATATGGTCAGCCGAGCGATGAAGCCAAATACTTATTTTAGAAACGCAGAACGATACGCTAAATTAGCAAACAAAGGTGTGGCGGAAGAACAGCTGGATGAAGGTGCGATAGATAAATTAAAAGAACTATATCAGTCGCTAGTAAGCAAAGTTCGCACAATTCCAAACTTCAAACAATACTACGATGCTGCCAAACTAAAACAACAAGAAGCAGTAGATGCAATTAAAACAAGCAAAAATGCAGAAGAATTAAAGCAAAAGATTGCGGCGATTGCAGGACCTGCACCTGCACCTGTGATGGCAGAATTTGACGGAGGAAGCGTCCGGCGGCCGGCATTGAAGTCAGGAATCACAATGGTTATTGGACTATTCGATATTTGGGCGGCACAGGTGATAGGGGCCTATTCCGCGATTGCCTCTGGAGCGGGCATGGGCGTGGTGGGTGGGCTATATCTTGGAGTTCTTGGCCAAGTTGGATGCATTGGTATAGCATTATTTTATGCAATAAAAGCAACTGAAAACTGGAAACGTAACCAGGATGTGGCGGAAGGCGGCTCTTCAAGTCCCTATATGTCAGACAAACAAGCTAACGCAGTGATGAAATTATGCCGTAAAGGATACACACCTGATGAGATAGCTGACAGATATCCAAATCTCAACAAGGACGAAATTGATAATATTTGGGGTAGTATGGATGACGACGAGATGGCGGAAGGCTCTAGAAAAGCATATTTGAAACACAACAATTTGGTTGATTTAAAAAAACCACTTACCGGCTTAGAGGACGAGTTTAATAAGTTTTTGCGAACCCACGATCCTGAAGTAAAACAACAATACCAACAAGGTATCAAAGACAGAATAAAGACAAGCACGATGGCGGGACCTAAAGGCGTATTGCCCGAGCAAAGCATGACAGAGGGTGTTAACTTTGCTGAAATGCATCGTGCCAAACACACCACATTGGATGAGATGTTGAATGAATTACATGACGATATCAACACGTTTAAACAATGTGGTCAGATGAGTGAACAACTACGTGACTTCATGGAAGTACATCACTATGGTAAAAAACAATTAATGGATGCCGCGTATGGTCCAGTTGATGAATTGGCCGACATGACTAAACTAGCCGGCGTGCCCGGTCCGATTGGCCAACCTGATGAAGAATTGGCAGAAAGTTCAGGAGAAATGATCAATGGCAAAGAAGTTGATATGTATTCGTTAGAGGTTGGTGGTGTTGATTACGGCGATTCTCCAGATTTTGTAGATGCATACTTTGAAGCTGGCAGTTTCGTAGATGGTACTCCACTAAGTGATAATGAGCTAGAGCAACTCACTTATGAGCGTGGAGATTTAGTATCTGAGTTGGCCAGTGAACATATGTGGGCTGCTGGTGATGATGCCCGCGATAGACAGCGTGATCTGGATATGGATATGGAAATGGAAGGTGTAAGTGATGGCGACAATGGTTTAGCATCGGCACATGCCCAGGCACGTCGAATCAGCGGTGAGCATGGTGTAGGTCAACACGTTAACCGTGATCCAGAGTCTGGTTATCATCGTGCCAGTGATTGGTATGTGGATGGTGAAACAGTTGGCTCTTACAACATGGGCAAACGATACGATGACTCAGGTTATATAGACGAAGAAGAAATGATGCCAGGTGAAGAATCAGATGTTGCACAAAAAGCACAAGGCATTGAAGCAGTGTCAGGAAAGAAAATCAACCAAATGAATCCTGGAGAAATTAAAATGGCCGGACAAAAGGTTGATGCAATGGGTGTAACAGAAAGCAAGCAGATGGTAGATGAGTGTGGTATGATGGGCGGCTCAATGCAACCCAATACACCAGCTAACATCAACATTTCAGCCAGTGCTGCTAGTGGTGGTGAAGTTGCTGCCATGATCAATGACTTGTTAAAGTTAGCCGGTCGTCCAGAAAATGCTGATACACATATGCATGAGCCAGGTGTTGTGGCAATTGATGGTACTATGGATGCTGGCGGTGCAGAAGAATTGGCCGCAATGTTGGGTGGAGAAGAAGAAGTAGTTGATGAAACTGGCGATGCTGGTGGATTTGCAGATGCTACCACACAACCAGATGCACTAGTGTATGATGAGAATCCAGTGTTAACACAAACTGGTGTACAAAAACACACCCTGGGTGGTTACCATAATGGTGACAGTCCTTTGGCCGCAACTACAGAGCTTGAAGAAAGTCTCTGGAGAAAGTTTCAAAATCAATAAGTACACGGGGCGAAAGCCCCGTAGTATTCTACAGTGTCGATAATTTCAACTTCAATTGCCCAACCCCTGTTACTCGAAATAGCAGACTTAAAGAAAATCCGTAAAGGATATACTAAGGGTTCTGTGCCTTGGTTATATAATTGTACCTTGAAAAACCTGTCAGCATTTACAGGTTTTCCTGCTCTTATAAATTCAGCAGAACTACGCAAGGTGTCAGTTAAACAATACAAAAAAGATCCAACGGAGCAATCGTGGGTATCCAGTTCAGGTAGTCTTACTCTAGTAATTCCATTGACACTGAACGGTACCTATCACTTACAGCTATCACAATATAACAGTATGCGATTGGTGTATGGCAATGCATACGTGTTCTCAGGCAACAAAGATTACAAATTAAATATAAGCAAAGCAGGAATTAAAGATTTTTACTTTTTAGTATTGGATTGTGATGAATCATGAACGCTATATGTGTGGTGGCACATCCTGATGATTGTATAATATTTGGATATGGGTTAATAAATCAGTTTCAGAATCTAAATTGGACTATATGTTACCTAACGTATACTGATGACTCACCACGTGGCGAAGAAATATCTCGTTTTTGGCAAAAAAGAAACATCTCTACTAAATTTCTTGGATTTAAAGACGATTGGAATGATATAGAGAACGATGCTATAAGTTTTGATGTACTAATAGCGCAACAGGCAATTGAAGATTGTGTTGAGGGACAAGACATAATACTTTCGCATAACAGTGATGGTGAATATGGTCATTTACATCACAAATTTGTTAACCAATGTCTACACAACAAAAATAACCTAGTTACCTTTGCTTCATTATATGTTGCTGATGTTAAAATTACGTTGCCACCCAGGTTATATGATCTGGATGAGTTGCCGTTACACCGTGAAGTAATATCCAGTTTTCACAAGCACACACATACCAATGGATATGCGATTCCAAACTATTTAAAACACTTGTTTATCTTGAAATAAATATTACTATGAAAAAATTAATGGTCGCTGGATGTAGTTTTTCAGCAGTAAGTATTACCCAACCTGGCACTAGTTGGAGTGAAATCCTTGCTGAAAAATTGGGATGGGAATTGGTTAACCTGGCACGACAAGGATGTAGCAATGGCGGTATTAGGATTCAAATTGAAGAGATCCGTAGACAAAAACCAGACTTTGCCATCGTAACTCCAACGTTTTGGGATCGTATGGAAATTCCAGCCACAGCCGCACCGTATGATTGGACTCAAAAGTCAGGCGGATGGAATCCTCCACTACAACAACACTTACAAGATCGCAAAATAAAAAATGGATACGATCGCGATGATGGTATCAACAATGTGAATTATGGCAATAATAACTATAATATGATTTGCGAAACTATTTTTAGTCTGGCAGAAAATTATGATCACCCATATCGTTCAGTAAAAATATCCAAAGAAGCACAGACTGGTATACGGTATTGGATTGACAGCATATACGATAGTAATTGGAAAAAGCAAATGGATGAATGGATCATGAGCGATGGGGTGATGCAGATGTTCCATGACAATCTTAACTTCTTGGTAGTCCCTAGTTTGCTATGGCACAACAAGCTAACACTGTGGAGAGATATATTTCCTAGAGTAATTCCAGATCGCTTTATTATGCAAAATCACATGCAATCGCAGACTAGCGTATCTGGTAGGTTTCCACATGTGGGGGATGATCCAGGCTATCACACCAGTGCTGAAGGGCAACGATGTATTGCGGATAACTGGTATCAGCGCATCACCAAAGATTTTGCTCTAGCATAAATATCATTATATAACTTGGATAGGCTATTATGAACACACGTGAAATAGAAGAATCTTTTGCAAGCCCGCCACCATTTGCTGACATGATCAGAGCAGGGTTTCCCAACGTCGAACCCGGAGATCAAATTGAAACTCGCAAGGGTGATATGAGTGGTATGGTAGAGAAGGTTAAAGAAGTTGATGGTGTTGACTATGTATTTTTCCGCTGTTCAGTATCCAATAAATTATATCGTACCAGACTGGGCAATGTAATGAAGTTGCGTGAGGACGTAATTGGTAGCAAAGGCAGCCAATTCAACCCTACTGATATCCTTAAAATGGATGTTCCGTTGTTTATCAGACTGATAGAATTTGCCAGAGAAGATGCCAAAACTGACATGGAATTACATGATGTTACTGAGAAACTTACCAGTATGTGCAAGCGTGGTAATACATTAACCATGCACGACTATGACAAGATAGTTGGCCAAGAAGAAACCCCAGCTCTTAACGGTAAGTAGTTATAAAGCCAGTGGCATGACCAATCATCAAATCTACTTACAAACTTGTAGAGAGTTGGTGATTGAAGTAGAGGCAACCGTAGAGGTTGAATTACATGATTCAGTTAATGGTTATCTAATATCCCTGTTAGCTAGAAATTTTGATTGTGTTAATGCTATCACTTACAATTATGATTTTTTAGCAACCGCAAAACACCAAGAGCAAGGGTTCTTGGCCAAAACACAATTTATTGATGCCGCTGAACGTTGTTTGATGATTAGCGGCATTTCTCCATTCGTGGCTGAACGACGCGGAATCCCACCAAAGCACTTTACTTATTGTGGACAACTGTTGTATAATCAAGCGGCACATTGTACACGACCCACAGATGAGTTTATGAATGCATTGGCTATTAATTTTGGCAAAATGCGTGATGTAATTAGTGCTACGTTTGATAAGACTGCGAAAACATATCGGCAACGTAGACAATTGATTGATGCTGGTAGCACTACAACTACTCTGATGGAAATTAAATTGATATAATGTGTGAAATAACTATTGTGTTACGACACAAATGCTGTTATACTAGCCAACTACAAGGAGATTTTTATGTCAAACAGAGTTATTACCGCAGAGCAAAAAGCCAAACTGAATCAGATTTTTACTGAGGGTATCCAAATCCTTACAGAAGTTGAAGATTTGAACGCTGGCTTAAACGACACAATTAAAGCCATTGCAGAAGAAATGGAAATTAAACCAGGCATTTTGAAGAAGGCAATTAAGATTGCCAAGAAGAGTCAGTTTGGTCAAGAGTCAGCTGATCACGAAGAACTTGAAACAATCCTTACCACCGTTGGCAGGACGATTTAACGGATGTATGTTGACGCATTATTAGACCGCGAACACGACCGTATCCATGTAGTAGAACGTGTGGATGGCAAACGTGTATTCCAAGAGTACCGCACAAACTATGTGTTTTACTTTGACGACCAACGTGGTAAGTATCGCACTATATATGGAACTCCAGTCAGTAGATTTAGTACTCATAATGGAAAAGAGTTTCATAAAGAGATGCGAGTCAATAGTGGGACAACTCTTTGGGAAAGCGACATCAATCCTGTGTTTAGATGTTTGAGTGAGAATTATCTAAACAAAGGATCACCCAAATTACATACAGCATTTTTTGACATTGAGGTAGACTTTCATAAGGAACGTGGATACAGCACACCTGATGATCCGTTTAATCCCATAACTAGTATCAGTGTTTATTTGGATTGGTTGGACCAACTTATTACCTTGGTAATACCGCCAGAGAAAACCAGTCTGGAAACCGCAGAACAAATAGCTAGTGAATTTGAAAACTGTTTGGTGTTTAGTCATGAAGCAGATATGATTAAAACATTTCTGGACATCATAGAAGATGCTGATGTGTTAAGCGGGTGGAATAGTGAAGGATATGACATACCTTATACTATTAACCGAACTATTAAAGTTTTAAGTAAAGATGATATTAGAAGGTTTTGTTTGTGGGATGAAATGCCCAAGAAGCGAGCCTTTGAACGATATGGTAACGAGCAAAATACATATGACTTGGTTGGACGGGTTCATATGGACTATATGCAATTGTATCGCAAATACACATATGAAGAACGTCATAGTTATAGTCTAGATGCAATTAGTGAATATGAATTGGGCGAGCATAAGACCCAATATGAAGGTACCCTAGATCAACTATACAATAAAGACTTTAAAAAGTTTATTGACTATAACCGTCAAGATACCATGTTGCTGGCCAAACTGGATAAGAAATTACGTTTCCTAGATTTGGCTAACGAACTGGCTCATGACAACACAGTATTATTGCAGACTACCATGGGTGCGGTTGCTGTAACTGAGCAAGCAATTATCAACGAAGCTCATGAACAGAATCTAATCGTCCCAAATAAAAAACAGCGTCTGACAGACGATGATACGCAAGCGGCCGGTGCGTATGTTGCATATCCAAAGAAAGGATTGCATGAATGGATTGGCGCAATCGATATTAACAGTCTATATCCCAGTGCTATTCGTGCGTTGAACATGGCACCAGAAACTATTGCAGGTCAATTACGTCCAGTAATGACTGAACAATATATAAAGCAAAAGATGGATGGTGGTTCCTCGTTTGCTGGCGCATGGGAAAATATATTTGGTAGTTTGGAATATACTGCGGTTATGAATCAAGAACGCGGTACCGAGATTACCATTGATTGGGAATCAGGAGTATCATCAATACATAGTGCTGCTGAGATCTGGAAGATGGTCTTTGATAGTAATAATCAATGGACTCTTAGTGCAAATGGTACCTTGTTTACATATGATAAGAAAGGTATCATACCAGGATTGCTAGAACGTTGGTATGCTGAGCGTAAAGAGCTTCAAGATAAAAAGAAAAACGCTACTACCAAAGAAGATATTGCATTCTGGGACAAACGTCAATTGGTTAAGAAGATTAACCTAAACAGTTTGTATGGTGCTATTCTTAATCCTCACTGTCGTTTTTATGATGGGCGAATTGGACAAAGTACAACATTGACTGGTCGGCAGGTGGTTAAACACATGAATGCCAAGATAAATGAATTGGTAGTTGGGGAATACGATCATACTGGTATTGCTAATATATATGCTGACACTGATAGTGCATATTTCAGTATGTGGCCTATTATTAAGTCAGATGTAGAAAGTGGAAATATGACCTGGAACAAAGACACTTGTATACAGGTATACGATGCTATTGCAGAGCAAGTCAATGAGAGTTTCCCAGAGTTTATGAAACAAAACTTTCATTGTCCAACACGATTGGGTGAATTGATTCGCGGTGGGCGAGAATTGATCGCAGTCAAGGGTCTGTATATTACCAAGAAACGATATGCAGTATTGATATTTGATCTAGAAGGCAAGCGATTGGATGTTGAAGGTAGTCATGGTAAAGTAAAAGCAATGGGCTTGGATCTTAAGCGTAGTGATACACCCAAGATTGTTCAAGAGTTTCTTAGTGCTATATTGATGGAAGTATTACAAGGTGCTACTAGGGAAGATGTATTGGAAACGGTTAAAGAGTTTAAACTTAAATTTAATGATTTGCCGCCTTGGGAAAAAGGCACACCCAAACGTGTCAACAACTTAACAAACTATACTAAAAAAGAAAAGCAATTGGGCAAAGCCAATTTACCAGGACATGTTAGAGCGGCGATGAATTGGAATACACTACTACGTATGAATGGTGACAACCACAGTATTAAAATTACTGATGGTATGAAAACTATTGTATGTAAGGTTAAAAACAATCCCATGGGATTTACTTCAGTAGCATATCCAATTGATCAACTATCGTTGCCAGATTGGTACAAAGAGCTATCCTTTGATGTTGCTGATATGGAAGAAGCGATTGTGGATCAAAAAATTGAAAACCTATTGGGACCATTGAACTGGGATCTAAACGCCGCGTCAAACAGCAAGTCTACAATTAATTCATTCTTTAGTTTCGGTTAACATGAATTCAATACGACGTCCGTTAACTGAGCTAATACGTTATGAAAAAGACGTATTAGAAATACTATCGCAATACCCCGATAAGCGCGATTCCGCCAGAGTTGAGTATCTGGATTTAATTCAACGTTTGTGGAATTTGCGTAATAGTGATGCCAATATACAAGAGCTTTCTGCTATACATGTATTGATTAATCAACTGTTGGAGATTGATTCGGAAATTGTTGGTAACCTAACTAAACTATCCCGGGGTATTGAGGCAGGAATCAAAAAGTATATACAAGAGTTAACTTCGATATTTGCACAAAACCAAGCACTAAACTTCAAAGCAGTTACTACTTATCCACCAGATTTAGCAACCTCATTAACTAGCGATACTGACTTAATAAATTACATTAGTAGTATAATATCAAGCAATGTAGACTTTAAATATCCAGGCTTACTGATTGGTGGAGAATTGTCGGATGTTATTGGGTTAATGGTTGGGTGTGATCCTCTGTATACCTGTGTAAACAATACTCATGTTGCTGGGTTACGTAAATGTATTAACAATGACTTCTATTTTGACAACAGATTAAGACAATATAATTATGACGAGTTTACAGTTGATTCACTAAATGCATTACCAACAGCACAGTTTGGTTTTATAATGTCTTTATGTCATATTGATATGATGCCAAGTCATGGGATACTCACATATTTAAATAAAGTTAAAACTCTGCTTCGGCCTGGTGGAACATTTGTGTTTAGTTTTTATGATATTGGTATACGGGATTCATTGTTGGATTTTGAACTCCACTATACTAATGAAAGAAATAGAATTAAAGTAACACATGAGATTGACATGCAGTGGTGGCGTCATCTTGCGCCATATCCTGGTTGCCAAGAGTTACTAACCTATTCAAAGTTATTGGAAACAGTGGGATTACGTCTAGTAAATTACAGTCGATTTAATAGGCATTCAGTTGTGGTAGTAAAACAAAGTGGTGACTTGGTCACTGTTAAAGCATTGCAAGCATCTGGTGAAATAAAATATCAGCAAGGCTAGCATTTTCTAAATACATGTTGTATAATAACCTTATTAATGGAGATATCAATGAAAGATTGTTTAAGCGAGCTAGTAGCACATACTCAAGTATTGGGTAACATCAGTTTTGTTAAAATTACCGGTACCGAAGAGGCAACTGTTATGGAATCACTTAGTGATGACAAGGCAGTTATTATCCAAGGCAAATACAAAAATCCTATTGCAGATTTTATTGGTGTGTTTGGTTTCCCTGACTTGGGCAAATTAAATATTGTTCTTAACATTCCTGAATATGCTGAAAATGCAAAAATTTCAGTAACTACTAAAACACGCAATGGTGAAACTGTACCATCAGGATTACATTTTGAAAACAAAGCTGGTGACTTTAAAAACGATTATCGTTTTATGACAACAGAAATTGTTAATGAAAAACTTGGTGAATTAAAATTCAAAGGCGTAAAGAAATGGAATGTTACATTTACTCCATCAGTAACTGGCATTCAAAAGTTTAAGTTCCAATCTCAAGCAAATTCAGAAGAGCCACATTTCATTGCCAAGACAGAAGACAAGCATCTAAAGTTCTACTTTGGTGATCCTGGTAGTCATGCTGGTAATTGTATTTTTGAACCCAACGTGACAGGTACATTGGCTAAAGAATGGAATTGGCCAGTTAAGTCAGTTATTGATATCCTTAATCTAGTTGGTGATAAGACCATGATGATTAGCGATGAAGGTGTTCTGCAAATTACGGTGGATAGTGGTGTTGCTGAATACAATTACTTCTTGCCAGCGCAAATTAAATAATGAGTCAAACTGAACACAACTCCGCTGTACCTGAGCCAACCATTGACGATTTAACAGCAAAACAGAAGGATTATGCAATCTTTCTGCCAGCAATCAGTGGTTTTTATAGCGGATATGTAGGCAAACAGCGCCATTCTAAACACATTGAGGATGAACGTATACCTACAGGGTTTGAGAATGGTATTGAGGGGTTAAATTTTCTAAATCCCAAAGAAGCCTATTTTCCTTATAAGTGGGGCTTGTATAGTGCAGGGCATGCCAACTTGGATACTGCTAAGTTTGATCCCAAAGAAGATATGATTCGCAATCGTGACCCTGGTAGTTTTATATTGGGTGATAGCGGAGGGTTCCAGATTGGCAAGGGTGTGTGGGAAGGTGACTGGCGTGCCGGTAGTGGCTGTGCCAAAGCACATAAAAAAAGAACTCAAGTATTAGACTGGATGGAAAGTTACATGGACTATGGCATGACATTAGATGTGCCGGGTTGGGTATCTAGAACTCCGTCTGGTGTTGCCGCAACAAAGATTTCTAGTTATGAAGAAGCGGTTGAAGCCACCAAATATAACTTTGAATATTGGCTTAAAAATCGTCGTGGAAATTGCAAATTCCTAACAGTATTGCAGGGTGATAGTCACACCGAAGCGGATCAGTGGTATGCTGAGATGAAACAGTTCTGTGATCCAAAAGTTTTCCCCAATGACCACTTCAACGGTTGGGCCATGGGATCACAAAACAAATGTGATGCTCACTTGGTACTTAAACGTCTTGTTACATTAATTTATGACGGCTTGTTGGAAACTGGCAAACAGGATTGGGTACACTATCTAGGCACAAGTAAACTGGAGTGGGCAATGATGTTCACAGACATTCAGCGAGCGATACGTAAAAATCATAATCCCAACTTTACCATTAGTTTTGACTGTGCATCACCATTCCTAGCTACCGCTAATGGACAAGTGTATGATGAGAACCGGTTAGAGAATCGCGGTAATTGGGGATATCATATGACCAAAGCCGTGGATGACAAGAAGTATGCACATGATAACCGATTGTTTAGAGATGTCATGTTGACTGAAAAGATAAACGGCAAGATTGCCAAGACGTTTATTGATAGTCCTATTATGCAACGTACTAAAATTAGTGATGTTTGCTGGTATGCTCCGGGCGATCTAAATAAGATCAAGAAAGAAGGCAGAACATCTTGGGATAGTTTTAGTTATGCGATATTAATGGGTCATAATGTTCATGCTCATATTAAATCAGTTCAAGATGGCAATGAAAAATATGCCAGTGGGACTATTCCAAAGTCGTTGGTGAAGGAAAAACATGATCGTGTATATTTCCGTGAATTGGTTGACGCAATTTTCAGCGCACCTAGTTATGCCACGGCTTGGAAATTGGCAACAGATCCTTTCTTGGACAAATGGTGTACTACAGTAATAGGCAGCAGTGCCAATGGATTTATAGGCAAGAAGGCAATTAATGCTTCTACTAAGTTTGGCGAGCATTTTGAATTTACTACGGTTACTGCACCAGAAACAAACGAAGATGGCCTAGATTTGGCTAAATTAGAAAAACTAGAACAGATTGAAGAAACAAACAGTTGATAGTTTCGCCTATTCACTATATACTTACACATTACTTGCAGATAAAATAAAATGAACGATAACATTATATCAATTATGGATCAACGCAAAGCCGCATTACTTGAAAAGTCCTCTCAGATTAGGGAATCAGCAAAGAAGATGATTTGGGTAACCTTTGCTCTTGAGGGTATGCATAAGTACCCACAAGCACTGGAGGATCCTGCTCTTGCAGAAGTTAAATTTTTGGGTTACCCTCATCGCCATATGTTCCATTTCCGGGTGTGGATTCAGGTCTTTCATGAAGACCGAGACATTGAATTCATCTTGTTCAAACGCTGGTGCCAGTCCTTGTACACCAGTAATAATTCCGGTCTACCGGAAGGAATTTTAGAGCTGAATAATCAAAGCTGCGAAATGCTAGCTGATCAGCTCTATTCAAAGATCACTGACCGATATCCAAATAGAGATGTTTGGGTTGAAGTAAGTGAAGATGGTGAAAACGGATGTTATGTGGAATACAATATCCCAGACACTAATGTACCAAAATTTAAATCCTATTAATTTTTCACAAAGGAAGTAAAATGTCGCAACCAGCTTGGATTAAAAAATACCTTGTAATGAAGCCTGAGGTTACAAAACTATTCGAAGCGATTGAAGCATATCATACTCATTGTAGGTGGGAGTTGTTGCCGTTTAACCCTGCTGATGTAAACAATATGCGTAGTCAAAACTGGAAAAACTACCTAAAGACACAACAGAAAACCAGATAATGCCTACACTATTTATTGTTCCCATTGAACCTATTGATCAACGATATACTAAACAGTGGTTTGACAATATACCGGTTCTAATTAAACGGCGGGCAGTGGAAAAGAACATTAACTTATCTATTGTTAATGTTGCTGGCAGGGAAAGCACCGGTGGAACAACTGCTGGTGCTTTCCTAGACTTTTCCACTACCAATGCATATAAAGCCAGTCAAGTTGAATTTATTAGTCAGATGTTTCAACGTGGTGAAGTAAAACCCGGTGACAAATTCCTAGTAACAGATGCTTGGAATTTTGCTATTACAGCAATTAAATATCAAAGTGATTTGTTGGATATACCAGTAGAGATACATGGTATATGGCATGCTGGTGCATACGACCCCAGTGACATATTGGGTATGAAGATGCAAAAGCCTTGGCCGTTTCATGCAGAACGTAGTTGGTATTACAGTTGCGATAAGAACTACTATGCTACCAATTTCCACCGTACTATGTTCCTACATAATTTAGATATTCCGTATCAAGATACTGGTCGTGCGGTAGTAAGTGGGCAACCACATATCAGCGTGATTGATCATTGCGGGCAGTATTTTAATAATCCCAAAGAACGTATGTTGATCTGGCCACACAGATATAATGCCGATAAGCAACCAGAGATTATTGAAGATCTTAAAAATGAGTTAACTTGTGATGTA
>Ga0209596_1001766_pt1 | contig 18275 bp, 21 predicted proteins | sample M_130807_MF_Meta_FD_187314 | JGI IMG/M metagenome (GOLD analysis project Ga0209596, IMG submission 187314) | Freshwater microbial communities from Lake Montjoie, Canada to study carbon cycling - M_130807_MF_MetaG (SPAdes) (version 2) | ecosystem: Environmental > Aquatic > Freshwater > Lake...
CCGGCTGGAAGGCCGCGAATGCGCCGCTCGAAGCCGCGAAGTAGTTTTCGCTCACGCGACAAAATCACGGGCGTCCCTCGCACTGCGGGGGACGCCCGTTTTTTTGAACGTCCAACGTCCAACATCCAATGAAGCACGCGCGTCCGGCAGGAGGCCTCTGCATTGGACGTTAGACGTTGGACGTTTTTTCTGCCTCACCACCCCGCCGGCAAGTCCGTCAGCGTGCCCTTGAGGATCGCGTGGATCGCCTGTTTCTCCCCGGCGGGCAGGTAGGCGTAATCTTTCACGGGATTCTCCAAGCTCAGTGCTTCGCGGAGGCGGAGGTAAATGTGCTGCTTCATCCGCGCATGCAGGCCCTCGAACTCGGGGCTGTAGATCATGTAGCTGCACCGATATTTGAAAATTCTTGTGCGCAGATCGAATTCCCGCAGTGATGCCCCCTGCACCGCGCGGCGCTTCGCGAGAAAGTCCGCCTTGAACGCTGCGTCGCCCGCGATGCCGCCGGCGGGCAGTGGCACTTCGTCCGCGAAGAGGAGGTAGCGCACGAGGCTGCGCGCCTGTTCGTCGAGTTCCGCGTAGCGCGCCGCGCTGAGGCTGCCCTTGTCGAGGTGGAATGCCGTGCGGGCGCGGTAGGATGCTTGGAGGATGCGGTTTGCGGCGCCCGCCTGATGCTCGTGTACGAGCTGCGGGAGGATGTCGCTCGTCGCGACGGGATATTTTGCAAAATCGAAAAGCTGCCCCGGCTGCACGGGGCTCTTCGTGATTTCCTCGCCCGAGTAGCGCCCGATCACATTCGCCCACTCGGTCGCGATGCCACGATCACCGGTCACATACCATCCGCCGAATCGATCCGAAAACGGAATGTCGTGCCCGGTGCGCTCTTTGCGAAACGTCTTCAGGCTCCCGCCCGTGGGGCCGGGGACCACGGACTTGATCACGATGCCCGGCACGAAGCCCGTGTCCTCCTTCGTGTGGCAGTTCACGCAGCGCTCGGAGCGCTCGACCACGATCGGACGCGAGCCGGCCGGGATGTCGAACATGTAGAAAATCGCGCCAAGCTCCGGGTCCATCGAGAGGATTTCGATTTTCGCGCCGGGGATGTAGCCGACGTAGAGGCCGTCGTTAAAAAAAATCGCGCGCGGATTCCGCGGCGTGATGAAGCGGAGCTGCAGGCTCGTCGTGGAGAACACAAGCATCTGCGACGACGCGGGGACATCGAGCGCCTTGAGCAGGCTGATGACGAATGCCTTCTCGCTGCCGTGATCGAGCGGGATGCGGCCCGACTCGAGATCGGCCTTCAGTTTTGTGAAGCGATCCTTCAGCGGTGCCGTGTGGTAATTGTGCGGCGGTTCGTCGAAATTCTTGTAGCCCGGCTCCGCGCACGCGAGCGACGCGAGCACGATGCTGGGCAGAATGGAGAGGAGCCGGAGGGACATGGACGCGCGGAAACTAGTCACGCGCGCGGGAGCGGACAAGGCTGCGATTCCCAAGCGGACAACCGATGGAAAAGTTGCATCGGAAATTGCGGGCAGCGTGCATCGGGGTAGCGTGGGCGTCAGCTTGCGAACGGATGCCTTTCGACGCCCGATGTGTCGCGCGAGACGCACGGCACGGCAGGCGGGACGCCCGCGCTACCCGAGGCATGCAAATTCCAAAGCGACCTTTCCGGGCAGGCTGCTATTCTGCGCAGCCATGCCTGCCTACACCACACGCGAAGAACTTCTCGGACTCGCCACCGAATTTCGCGATGCGGCGGCGGAGGATCTCAAGCGCGCGCAGACCGCGGAATGTGTCCACGCCGTCACGCTGCGGGCGCACGCCCGGCTGAACGAACTGGAGATGCAGCTCTTCGCCGAGCACCGCGTGTGCGTGGACTGCAAGGCGGGCTGCGGGACGTGTTGCCACCTCGGGAAAATTGACGCGCGCGCACACGAGGTCTTCGCGCTCGCGGACTGGATCACGCGCAATTTTTCCAACGAGGATCGCGCCGCCGTGCTCGCACGCGCACAGGCGCACGCCGCCGCAGTCGCGCCGCTCACTCTGGAGGCGCACCTGCGCACCGTGCGCGCGTGCCCGCTCCTCCGCGACATGAGCTGCAGTGCGCACCCCGCGCGGCCCGGCGTTTGCCGCATCGGGCACTCGACGGATGTGCGCATTTGCGAGCGGGCGTTTCAGAATCCCGACGACCTCGCGGCAAAAGGCGGATCGCACGCGGTCTCGAAGCTCGCAATGACGGTCGCGAGCGATGGCACATCGTTCGCATTCCTCGAGGCCGGCCTCGACAAGACCGTGTATGACCTCGGCAGCGCACTCGCGGAGGCGCTCGGCGATCCATCCGCCCAGGATCGCTGGCTCGCGGGCGAACGCGCATTTTCCGATGCAGCGAAGGCGAAGCAGGAGCCGTAAGGCGGACAATCATGTTCGCCGAGTCCGCGCGCCGGTGTAGATGCCGCGCCCGATGTGCCCACACTGCGGACAGGATTGTCCGCGATACATCTTTCCGCTCGCTCGCGGCGCGGCGGCTTCGTAGCAATTTGCGCAATGAGAAGCATGACCGGATACGGACGCGGACAAAGCGTCCATGATGGCGCGAAGTTCACCGTTGAACTCAACTCGGTGAACCGCAAGCAGAGCGACGTGGTCGTGAGCCTGCCGCGCGAACTCGCGGAGCTGGAGCCGCGCGTGCGGGACGCGATCAACGCGGAGATCACGCGCGGACGGCTCACGGTCGTGATCGCATTTCACGCAGGGGCGAGCACGCCGCAGAACCTCGCGCTCGATCATCAGCTCGCGCGGACGTACTACGATGCCATGCGCGAGCTTCAGCGCGAGCTGGGCGCGGGCGGGGAAATCAGCATCGAGACGGTGTTGCGCGCGCCGGGTGTGCTGAAGGCGCCGGAGGAGCAGCTCTCGCCGGATACGGCGTGGCCGCATGTGGAGTCCGCGCTGCGCCACGCGCTCTCCGATCTGATGAAGATGCGCGAGCACGAGGGAAAGCACCTCGCGGCGGATCTCCGCAAGCGGCTGAAGATCGTGCGCGATGCGGTGAAGAAAGTGCGGAAGCTCCTGCCGGATGTCGTAAAGAAATACCGCCAGCAGCTCCATGATCGCATCACGCGCGCGGCGATCGATCTGCCGATTGATGATGATCGCCTCGTGAAGGAGATCGCGATTTTTGCGGACAAGAGCGATGTGAGCGAGGAGATCACACGGCTCGCGAGCCACTTCGATCAGTTCGAGCATCACCTCGCAAAGAATGAGCCGGTCGGACGCACGCTCGAATTCATGTGCCAGGAGATCGGGCGCGAATTCAACACGCTCGGCGCGAAGGCAAACGACGTGGAAATCTCGCAGCTCGTGGTGACGTGCAAGGCGGAGATGGAAAAAATCCGCGAGCAGATCCAGAACATCGAATGAACCGCAGCGGCATCCTCTTCCTCATCTCCGCGCCATCGGGCGGCGGCAAGAGCACGCTGCTGAAGCTGCTCTCGGAAAAGCCGGACTTCACGTATTCGGTCTCCTGCACGACGCGCGCGCCGCGGCCCGGCGAGGAGGACGGGCGCGACTACCATTTCCTGAGCGTCGCGGAATTCGAGCGGAGGATCGCGGCGGGGGAATTCATCGAGCATGCGCAGGTGCACGGAAATTTCTACGGCACGCTGCGCAGGCCGATCCTCGACAGCATGGACAGCGGGCTCGACGTGATGATGGATGTGGACATCCAGGGCGCGGCGCGAATCCGCGCGGACGCCGACGCGCGCCTGCAAGCCGCGCTGGTGGATATTTTCCTCATGCCGCCGAGCCTCGCCGAAGTGCGCCGCCGCCTGCTGAAACGTGGCACCGAGACGCCCGGGCAGCTCGAAGTGCGGCTGCGCAACGCGGAGACGGAGATGGCGCAGTGGAAAAATTACCGCTACACGATCCTGAGCGGCACACCCATGCAGGACTTTGAAAATTTCCGGGCCATCATGCAGGCTGAGCGCATGCGCAGTTCGCGCATGTTGGTAACTTTTTAACATCATGGGCGCACCGGTCATCATCCTCGGGGTCACGGGCAGCATCGCGGCATATAAGGCGGCGGATCTCGCGAGCCTGCTCGTGAAGGGCGGCGCGGAGGTGCATGTGGTGATGTCGCGGCACGCGTGCGATTTCATCACGCCGCTGACGCTGCAGACAATGTCGCGCAATCCGGTCGTGACATGCGTGGCGGACGCGCAGGCGAACTGGAAGCCGGGGCACATTGATCTCGCGGATCGCGCGACGCTGCTGCTCATCGCGCCCGCGACGGCGAATGTCATCGCCGAGCTCGCGCACGGACTCGCGGGGCATCCGCTCGCCGAGATCGCGCTCGCCACGCGCTCGCCGCTGCTCATCGCGCCCGCGATGAACGGAAAAATGTGGGAGCACCCCGCGACACAGGCGAATGTCGCGCTGCTGAAATCGCGCGGTGCGGAATTTATCGGGCCGGAAGCGGGAATCCTCGCGTGTGGCTACGAAGGGCTCGGGCGGCTCGCGGCGGTCACGGAGATCGCGAGCCGCGCGCTCGCGAAGTGCGGAAAGGCGTAGCGCGATCCGCGGAAAGAAATGTGGGCGCGCAAAAAATATTGAAAATATTTCGCGCGCATTCGAAGCGGAAAATGCGTGCTGATTTTCAATAGAAAAAGTGGACGGCGCGAAAGTGCGGACAGCCGAATTTTCATAGGAGAAACGCGCGTGGAAATGTTCCACAACCCTGGGCGGTCCACTGCATTTTTTCGTGCGCATTTTTTGCGTGTTTCATCACGCGACCGCTAAATATTGTGTCCGCTTGTGCGAAATAATGTTGACGCATCTACGGGTAGTGGATACTCCAAACCCATCGAGCGTGATGTTTTTCAACACCTCCCATAATTCCCCCAAACAAATTTCTCAGTCCCGCCACTGCGGGCAGGAAGGGGGTGTCTAATAATGGCCGCAAAGAAAAAAGCAGCAGCGAAGAAAGCTGCACCGAAGAAGAAAGTCGCAGCGAAGAAGAAGAAGTAGGCTCACCCCTGCTTAACTAACAATGGGAGGCGAATCTAACGGTTCGCCTCTCATTTTTTCTGCCGGGATGGGGGTGTGGCCGCGCTTTCACCAGCGCGGCTACGATATTTTTGCGCCCTTTCGCGCCTTTTCGCGGCCAAACATCCCATCTTTCGAGGTTCCGTCTTGCCGCGCGGGGACGCATCAACCATCCATACGCTCACTTTCCGAATGACCGATCTCTCCGCAGCCCTCGAAACCGCCATCCAAGCCGCCCGCGAGGCGGGGACACTTTTGACAAGCAAGTTTGGTCAGGTGCCGGATGTGAATGAATTCCACGCGCACGACATCAAGCTCGCGCTCGACGTGGAGTCGCAGGAACTCATCACCAAGAGGCTGCTCGGGCGTTTCCCCGATCACGCGATTTACGGCGAGGAGGGCATCGCGGGCGACCAGTCGAGCGAGTGGCAGTGGATCGTGGATCCCATTGACGGCACGGTGAATTATTTCTACGGCCTGCCGCACTACTGCATCAGTATCGCGCTCCGCCGTGCGGGCGAAATCCAGCTCGGTGTGATCTACGATCCCTCCCGCGATGAGTTGTGGCAGACCGTGAAAGGAACGCCGACCCTCTTGAATGGACGCGTCATCCGCGTCAGCGACCGCACGGAACTCGCCGACTGCGTCATGAGCATCGGCTTTGCAAAATCGAAAACCACGATCAACGCCGGCCTCCAACTCCTCCCGAAATACGTCGAGAAGGTCCGCAAGTGCCGCATGATGGGCAGCGCCGCGCTCGACCTCGCGTATGTCGCTACGGGCCGACTCGACGCCTACATCGAGCAGAGCGTGAGCATATGGGACGTCGCCGCGGGCAAGCTGCTCGTGGAAAATGCTGGCGGACGTTTTGAAATGACCACGCGCGCGGACAACCCGGACAAGATTTCCGTCCGCGCGTGGAATGGAAAAATCCAGCTCCTCGCGCACGAATGAATCTCGTCGGCACCGGCTACGACGTCCACTGCTTCGCCGCGGGGCGTAAACTGATCCTCGGCGGCGTCGAGATCGCGCACACACACGGGCTCGACGGCCACAGCGATGCCGACGTGCTCTGCCACGCCATCGCCGATGCGATCCTCGGTGCGATTGGCGAACGCGACATCGGCCATCATTTTCCGAACAATGACCCCACAATCCGCGGCATCAGCTCGCTCGAAATCGTCCGCAAAGCCGCGAGCCTAGTCACTGCCGCGGGCGGAAAGCTGATCAACATTGACTCGTGCCTCATCGCCGAAGCGCCAAAGATCGGCCCGCACATTTCCGCGATGAAGGCGAACCTCGCGCGCGTGCTCGGCCTCGACGAGCGGCGAGTCGGCATCAAGGCCACGACGAACGAGCGCATGGGATTCCTCGGACGCGGCGAGGGCATGGCCGCGACCGCCGTCGCGAGCGTCGAGATGCCAGGCTGAAAATTTCGCAGGGGAGCACGAGCGCGCTGTTCGAGTCCGCCTTCCTGGCGAAACTGGAACAGCTCCACCTGCTCGCGCGGCGGATGTTCCGCGGCGACCGGCGCGCGGAACGCAGGACGCGGCAGGCCGGCGCGAGCCTCGAATTCGCCGACTACCGCGAATACACGCCCGGCGACGAGCCGTGCAGCATTGACTGGCACGCATACGGCCGGCTCGAACGGCTCTTCGTGACGCTCTACGAACACGAGCAGGATATGCCCGTCACCTTCCTCGTGGATTGCAGCGCAAGCATGAGCTGGCTCCCGGAAGAAAAGACGGGCGCGCTCACGAAATTCGATCACGCACGCCGCCTCTGCGCCGCGCTCGCCTACATCGCACTCGCGAATCTGGATCGCGTGAACATCCACTTCTTCGCGGCAAGTTCCCTCGCGGAACGTGGCGTCGCGCGCGGGAAGTCCGGGTTCCATTCCGTGCTGAAATTCCCCGGCGCACCGCCGCAGCCCGACGGGCCGACGCGGCTCATGCAGGGCGCGCAAGCCCTCGTGCAGCGCGCACACCGGCGCGGACTCGTCTTCGTGCTGAGCGATTTTTTCGACCCGCTCGGATACGAGGAGCCGCTGAGCGCGCTGCTGCACAGCCAGTTTGAAGTCCAAGTCCTCCAGGTGCTCGCGCCGGCGGGCGTGCGGGTGCTGCTGCCTTCATCGGATGTCGCGGTGATCTTTGCAGTGGATGCGTCGGCGAGCATCTCACCGGAGGCGGCGAAGGCGGCGCGGGAATTTGTCGGCGGTGCGCTGCGGGCGCAGCGGGGCGGTGACCACGCGGGCGTGGTTGGACTTGGGAAAGATGCGGAAGTCTGGCAATCGCCAGCGGAGCATGCGGCCCTTGCGGATTGGCCCCCCGTAGCCGCCGACGGAAGGAGGCGGGCTGATCTTTCCAATCCGCAATCCTCAATCGGCAGTCCGCAGTCGACGGGTGCCCGCCTCCTCCCGTCGGCGGCTACGGACATTGGTCGTGCGCTGGATTTTTCGAGCGCGCTCTTTCCGGGCGATCAGTCGCGGCGGGTTGTGCTGCTTTCCGATGGCAATGACACTCCGGGACACGCGCTCGAAGCTGCGGCGCGGCTTGCACGCTCTGGCGTCGAAGTGTGGACGGTGGCGCTGCGGAATCCCGAAAAACCGGAGATGCTAGTCGAGCGTGAAAAGCCGGATGGCGCGCCGGGCGGCGGCAGTTCGCTCGATCTCGCGAGCGCGATGGCGGCGGCGAAAATCACGACATCGGTCGTGGGCCTCGGCAGCGAGCAGGACAAGGATGTGGCTTTTCTCCGTTAGCTTGCGGAGCGCGGACAGGGGCGATTTTACCTCACGGCCGATGCGACGAGGCTGCCGCAGATTTTGTCCACCGAGACGATGAAGGTCGCGCAGTTCTCGGTCGTCGAGGAGCCGACGCTCGCGGTGCCCGTCGCGAAGTCGCCGCTCACGGCGGGCATTGACTGGGCGCAATCGCCGCTGCTGCTCGGCTACAATGTGACGAAGCCGAAGCCGACGGCGGACGTGCTGCTCGCGACTGAACGCGGCGAGCCGCTGCTCACGACGTGGCGCTACGGGCTTGGGCAGACGGCGGCATTCACGAGCGATGCGAAGGCGCGCTGGGCGGCGGAGTAGATGACGTGGCCAGGCTACGCAAAATTTTGGGTGCAGACCGTGCGCGGGCTGTTGCGCAAAAGTGGGGCGGCGGCGTTTGAAACCACGCGCAGCGAAAGCGGCGACATGCTCGACATCCGCGTGGATGCGGTGACGCCCGAGGGCGCGTTCCGCAACCGGCTGCCGATCACGATCCACGCGCGCACGCCGGACGACAACACGCAGACCGTGACCGCCGTGCAGGACGCGCCGGGGAGCTATCGCGCGCGCATCGCGCTGCCGCAGGAAGGCGCGACGATTGTGAGCGTGTCGTCGCCGGAGTTGCCGGATGGCGGGATGGCGTTTGCGCACACGTGCAGCTACCCGCGGGAGTTTCTTGCGGGCGGCACGAATGAGAAGCTGCTGCGTGAGATTGCGGCGGTGGGGCGCGGGAAGTTCGATGCGAAGGAGGAGGAGATTTGTGCGCACGCAGCGCACCCGGCGCAGCGGAGGCGTGAGTTGACGAACTGGTTTCTCATCGCGGCGCTTGCGTCGCTGCCGGTGGATATTTTTCTGCGCCGGCGGATATGGCGGTGACCGGGCGCGGGAAGGAATGGGCGCTGCGCGCTTTGGTTGTGGCCGGCGGGGACTCCATCGCTCCGCTTTGACTTCGCGCGGGCTTTGCCTATCTCTCGCTGTCCTATGCCGACACTGCACTTTACCAAGATGAACGGAGCCGGGAACGACTTCGTGATGCTCGACAACCGCGATCTCCGCCACGGCCTCGACCGCGCCGCCATTGCGCGGCTTTGCGATCGGCACCGCGGTGTGGGAGCAGACGGGCTCATCGCGGTGGAGCCCGCGCAGAACAGCGCGGATTTCCGGATGCGATACTACAATGCGGACGGCGGCGAGGCGGAGATGTGCGGCAACGGTGCGCGGTGCTTCGCGCGGTTTGCGAGCCGTGTGGCGGGGAAGAATGGCGCGATCACTTTTGAGACGATGGCGGGCGTGATCGGCGCGCGGCTGATTGGCGACGAGGTGCAGCTTGCGATGTCCGCACCGCACTCACTGGCGCTCGGTGCGCAGCTCGATGCGGCGGGTGAAAAGCTGACGGTGCATTTCCTGAACACGGGCGTGCCGCACGCGATCGTGTTTGTGGAGGATTTGGAAAAGACGGACATCGTGCGCCTCGGTTCGGCGCTGCGGTATCACGCGCACTTCGCGCCGAAGGGGACGAATGCGAATTTCATCGGCAGACTCGCGGATGGATCGATCGCGATCCGCACCTACGAGCGCGGCGTCGAGGGCGAGACGCTCGCCTGCGGCACGGGTGTGACTGCGGCGGCGCTCATTTTTGCACGGCTCTACGGCGCGCCTTCGCCGGTGCGCGTGAAGGTGCGCGGCGGGGACACGCTCAGCGTGGGCTTTGAGAACGACGGTGACGCGTGGCGGAATGTGACGCTGACCGGGCCGGCGGATTTTGTCTTCGACGGGGAAGTGGCGGTGGGATGACGAAATCCGAATGACGGATGACGAAGGCTCCGGCAGGCCGGCACGGAGTGGAAGAATGACCACGGTGTTTTTGATGCGTGAGCCCCGTTGTCGCAGATGACTCCCGTTGTCAAAGCGCCGATCCCGGCTAATCTTCGCGCCCTTTTTCATGAGCAAGCACAAGAGCACACCAGTCACCGGACAACGATGGGTCAGCGACACCGAACCGGAGCTTGGTCTCGGGATTATTTTGAAGGCGGGTTTCGGTCGTGTGGAGGTGTTCTTTCCCGCGGCGAGCGAGCAGCGGCAGTACGCGACCGAGTCCGCGCCGCTGCGCCGCGTGAAGTTTGCGGCCGGCGACAAGATCAAGTCGCGGCAGGGTGCGGAACTGCTCGTGGATGAGGTGGAGGAAAAGGGCGGACTGCTCGTGTACCGTCATTCACGTGGCGAACTTTCCGAGGCGGAACTCTCCGACGCGATCAGTTTCAGCAAGCCCGAGGACCGGCTCTTCGGCGGGCACACGGATGATCTGCGCACGTTTGAATTGCGCACCGAGGCGCTCCGTCGGCGCTGCGATCTGCGGCGCTCGCCCGTGCGCGGCTTTGTTGGCGGGCGCGTGGATCTGCTGCCGCACCAGATGTTCATCGCGGGCGAAGTCGCGGGACGGCTCGTGCCGCGCGTGCTGCTCGCGGACGAGGTCGGCCTCGGCAAGACGATCGAGGCGGGGCTGATCCTGCACCGGCTGCATCTCACGGGTCGCGCGGAGCGCATCCTCGTGCTCGTCCCGGAGCCGCTGGTGAACCAGTGGTTCGTCGAGCTGCTGCGGAGGTTCAATTTGATGTTCAGCATTTTCGACGAGGAGCGCTGCGCGTCCATCCAGCAGCACGAGCCCGATGCAAACCCGTTCCTCGACAGCCAGCTCGTGCTCTGCAGCATCGCAATGCTCGCAGCGGACACGCAGCGCGCACGCCAGATCACCGAGGCCGGATGGGATCTGCTCGTCGTGGACGAGGCGCATCACATGGAGTGGAGCCCCGAAGGCGCGAGCCGGCAATATGCGCTCGTGGAGGATCTCGCTAAAAAGACGCAAGGCCTGCTGCTGCTCACCGCGACCCCTCAGCAGCTCGGGCCGGAGGGACACTTCGCGCGCCTGCGCCTGCTCGATCCCGACCGCTACTCCGACCTCGCGAAATTTCTGGAGGAAAACACGCACTACGAGGAAGTCGCACGCGCACTCGATCGCCTGCTCGCCGGAAAACCGCTCACCAAGGAAGATCGCGCCCTTTTCGGAAAGCAGTCCCCGCGCGTGCTCGCACACTGCGACGAACTTTCCAAGGGCGACACCGCTGCGCGCACGCATCTCGTGAGCGAACTCCTCGACGCCTTCGGCACAGGCCGCGTGATGTTCCGCAACACCCGCGCGTCGCTCACGGGTTTTCCAAAACGCCAGGCGAAGCTGCATCCGCTCACCGGCGACCGGGACGAAATCAGCACAAAGGTGAAATGGCTCGTGGAGCTGCTGAAGGATCTTCCGACGGAAAAAATCCTGCTCATCTGCCGCACGCGCGAACTCGTCGAGGAAATTGCCGCAAGCATCCAGCGCGCGGTGAAGGTGAACGCGGGAATTTTTCACGAGGGCCTCACGCTGCTTCAGCGCGATCGCAATGCGGCATTCTTCGCGAGCGACGAAGGCGCGCGCATCCTGCTCTGCTCGGAGATCGGCAGCGAGGGGCGCAATTTTCAGTTTGCGCATCACCTCGTCCTTTTCGATCTCCCGCAAAATCCCGAGCTGCTCGAACAGCGCATCGGCCGCCTCGATCGCATCGGCCAGAGCGCCACGATCAATATCCATGTGCCGTTCATGCCCGGCACCGAGGGCGAAGTCTTCGCGCGCTGGTATCACGAGGGGCTGAATGCATTTGAAAAAAATCCGCACGGTGCAAACGAGATCGCCCGCGAGTTGCAGGACGATCTTACCGCGCTGTGCGACGGGTTCACCGCGAAAAAGTTCGCGGCGTTTCTCAAGCGCACGCGCACGCTGCACGCGGGCGTCGCCGGAAAACTCGAGCGCGGCCACGACCGGCTACTGGAACTCAACTCCTCAAAACCCGGACACGCCGCCGCACTCATCGCGCAGATCCGCACCGCCGACACCGACGCGGGATTCGAGGAATTCTGCGTGCGCCTGCTCGATCACTTCGGCGTTCAGGTGGACGACCTCGGCACGCGCGCCTACCTGCTCAAGCCCGGCCACCTGCTCACCGACGCGCTTCCGTCGCTGCCCGCGGACGGCATGTCCGTGACCTTTGACCGCACGCGCGCGCTCAGCCGCGAGGACCTAGGGCTGATGAGCGGCGATCACCCGCTCATAGGCGGCTCGCTTGATCTGTTGCTCGGCTCCGAGCAGGGCAATACGGCATTCGGCATCTGGAAAAACTCCGGCAGCGAATCCATCCTCCTCGAAGTCCACGCCGTCGTGGAATGCGTCGCGCCCGCCGCGCTGCACGCGGATCGTTTCCTCCCGCCCACGCCGCTGCGCATCGTGATCGATCACGCCATGACCGACCGCAGTGGCGATGCCTCCGTGCGATCCGCGAAGCTGGAAAAGGGCGACATCTTCCGCCTCCTCGACCGCGGCCCGATGCGCCGCAAGCTCCTCCCCGCGATGCTCGCCGCCGCGCAGAAAATTGCGGACGAACGCATGACGGCAGTCGCCGCCGAAGCCGTGCGCGCAATGGATGCGCAACTCCAAGATGAAATCGAGCGCCTCGAAACGCTGCGCACGATCAACGATCACGTCCGCCCCGAGGAAATCGCCGCCGCGCAAAAGCAGAAGGCCGATCTCCACGCCGCACTCTCCGCCGCCCACGTCCGCCTCGACTCGCTGCGGCTGATCTTCGGGGTGAAATAACGGATACGCGGCGCACTGTCCGAAGACCTCACGCCGGCGCGTTGCGCCCGTCCTCCTCGATGATCTCCACCGTCGCGCGGCCTCCGTGCTTCGATGCGGCGGCGTCGAGCAAGTTGCGGATCGCCGAGATCGTCTGGCCGAATTTCCCGACCACTTTTCCGATGTCCGACTTGCGCATCTGAAGACGGAAGATCGTCTTTTTCGGAGCGTCCTCCCGGATGATGACCAGCTCGTCGGGAAACTCGATGAGCTGGCGCAGGACAAAATCAAGAAAGCGTTCCATGCGCGCGTTGTTACCGCGCCACGTGAAAACGGAAAAGCGGAAAGTTCAGGAACACCTCCGAACTTTCCGCTGAAATTTCTTCCGCTGCGTCCGCGTCCGCGGCGCAGGTTGCGCTTACTTCGCGGCGGTCGCCGCGGACTTGCGCACCTTCTTAATCAGGCTGCGCACGGTGTCGCTCGGCTTCGCGCCTTGGCCGATCCAGTAGTCCGCGCGGGCGAGGTCAATGTTCGCATTCAAATCCTTCTTCTTCGGATCGTAGTTGCCGATGATCTCGATGAATTTGCCGTCGCGCGGGCTGCGCTGGTCGGTGACGACCACTTTGTAATACGGCGTGTTGGTTGTGCCTTCGCGGCGGAGACGGATTGCGACCATGATTTGTTGTTTTGTGTGCTGCTTGGTTTGGTAAATTTTACTGGCCGCCCCGCTTGAAGAGTCCGACGCCCTTGGATTTGGACATCATTTTCTGCATTCGGGGCATCTGCTTCATCATCTTGCGCATCTCATTGAAGCGCGTGATGAGGTCGTTCACTTGCATGACGGTATGGCCGCTCCCACGGGCGATGCGCTGGCGGCGTCGGGCATTCAGAATATCCGGCGTCGTGCGCTCCTGGGGAGTCATCGAAAGGACGATGGCCTCCACCCGTTTGAGCTGCTTTTCGTCAAGCGAAAGGTTCTTAAGATTGCCCATCCCCGGCAACATGCCAAGGATTTTTTCCAGCGGCCCGAGCTTGCGCATGAATTTGAACTGCTCGAGGAAGTCGTTGAAGTCGAAAGTCGCGCTGCGGATTTTTTCCTCCATCCGCTTCGCGTCCGCCTCGTCAATTGCCGCCGCCGCGCTCTCCACGAGCGTGACGACGTCACCCATCCCGAGGATTCGGCCTGCGAGACGATCCGGGTGGAAAATCTCGAACGCGTCCATCTTTTCGCCGGTGCCGGCAAATTTGATCGGCCGCTTCGTCACCTCGCGCATCGAGAGCGCCGCACCGCCGCGCGCATCGCCGTCGAGCTTCGTGAGGATGAGCCCGGTGATGTCGAGCGCCTCGTGAAAATGCGTCGCCACGCTCACCGCCTGCTGGCCGGTCGCCGCGTCCGCCACGAGCAGGACCTCCTGCGGCTTGAGATATTCGCGCACCTTTTTCACCTCGGCGATGAGCGCCTCGTCAATTTCTTGCCGGCCCGCCGTGTCGTAAATCTCGACGTTGTGCGGAGTCTCCGCGAGCCACGCGGCGGCGAGCTTCGCGGTCGCGAGCACATCCGTCGCACCCGGCGGCGGAACGAAAACGGGAATCGAAAGCTGCCTGCCGAGCGTGGCGAGCTGCTCGATCGCGGCAGGGCGGTAAAGGTCGAGCGCGATGAGCACCGGGGCCTTGCCCTGCTTTTTCAGAAAGTTCGCGAGCTTGCCGCAAGTCGTCGTCTTGCCCGCGCCGTTCAGTCCCACGATGAGCACGCGTCCGGGCGGCGTGATGTCGAGCGGCGACGCATCACCGCCGAGCAGCGTCGTGAGTTCGTCGTGGAAAATTTTGACGATCTGCTGCCCTGGCGTGACGGACTTCAGCACTTCCTCGCCGAGCGCCTTATCCTTCACTCGCGCGATGAAATCCTTCGCGACTTGGAAATGCACATCCGCCTCTAGCAGCGCCATGCGCACTTCGCGCAGCGCATCGGTGACGTTTGACTCCGAGATCTTTCCCTTTCCGGTGAGATTCCGGAAGACGCCCTGAAGTTTGTCGGCAAGCAGGCTGAACATGAGGGCGCGGAGATTACGCGGAGAAGGGCGATTGTCCAGTGAGCGGTCAGCCTGTCGCCAGTGCCCAGCGCACGCCGGATTCCCCGGTGCGATTGCCCGCCCTTTCACGCCATGCTACTGCCGCCGCATCAAAACGTGCATCCACCTTGCGCCGCTCGAAATGGAACTCGCGCGAAAAAACATCCCGCTCGGCGAACCGCGCACGAGTCCCTACGGCGCGCAGTGGGGCGAATGGTGCGGGTGCGACTGCGTCTTTGACGCCAATGCGCTGCGCAAGCGGCTCGGCCTTCCGGATTGCGTGGATTACACCGAATACGACGGCCGCGTGGCGGGCAGCGACGCCACATTTTTCTGCAAGGAATGCAAGCGCGCCATCATGGGCTGCCACCCGCGCTATGCCGGCCCGCTGACCGCCAACCTGTCGTGACGGCGTTTCTTATTTCGCCTTCCGCGGAGTCCGCTTCCGAGCACCGCCCTTCGCGGCCTTGCCACCCGCACCCTTGAGGTATGGGTCCGGATCGACGCCGATTTTTTCGCACAGCTCGCGGAAGACACTCTCACGCTCCGCACGATCCTCCGTCTTGAATCGCAGAAACAGCGGACGGTGCGTCCAGTCGAACGACGAATCCGCCTTTCCGTGGATGAACATCAGCATCGCCGCGAAATGCACGGGGTTTTCGCAATTCGGTTTCAGCAGACCGCGGAAAAGCGCGTCAACGATTTCGGGCGGATGATATTCCTCCACGTCCAACAGCGCCTGCGTGAGTCCGCCGTAAATCTCCGCCCCTTCCAGTGCTGCGACGAGCACCTTCGTGCGCTCCGCGTCCGAGACGAGATGCGGCGCGTATTCCGCGACGGCCGTCGCCACGCGGTGGTCGCTGCTCTTGAGCGCCTTTCGCAACGCCACCCGCGCCCGCGGCGAGTCGAGCGCAGCCAGCGCCTCCACGTCGCGCCAGTCCTCCACAGGGCGGCTCAGGATCATTTCCTCGATGGACGCGAATTCCTCCGGTGTCGCAGATTTCAGCAGCGCCAGATCGTAGCCCGTGCCCTCGCGCCAGCTTTCCATCGTGCCCTCCATGCTCGCGGCAAAACGCGCGACCGTGCCAGACGGCCCGGCGGATTTCCGGACGGATGGAGGCTCGGAATGCTTCGGCACGCGGCCTGTGCGGCCCTCGCTGGGGTCATCGTCCTCACGCTCCTGCGCAGCCCTCACAGCCGCCTCCGCCTCCGCCCGCTGCGCTGCATAAAGCTCCGCATCCGCAGCGCGCTGCCTCACATTCATTGCCTCGCGGATCGCATCCATGTCCGGCGGCGGCTCGGGCGGATTCGGCGGTTCGAGTACGAAGAAATGGCGGTTCTCAGTCGTGAATTCGCCGAAGTAGTCGGAGTTGTTCCGCTCGTAAAATTTCACGCCACCGACCGACTCGCGCCTGCACGCAGCCACCTGTCTCGCGAGCTTCAGGCAATCGCCGCAAAAAGCGGCAGGAAAGCCGCCGCGGATTTCCAGGATGGAGTTTCCATCTGCGATCTCCGCCTCGACGAGCGTGCGCAGGCACTCAGGAAATTTGGCGAACTGTTTTTCAAATTCAGCGGGGATGCTCATGACGATTTTTTTGCGGAAGGATTATTCAAGCGCGCCAGGGATCACGCGTGCGAGGTCATAAATCTCGCGCACCGGTGAACGTCTGAGGCAGCTCATTGATTCGTATTCATTTGTTCACCGCGATGATGAAGACGAAAAACACGATCACGCCGGCAGGGAGCAAGGCGACGCCAACCGTTCCGATGACCCGCCGGAGGGCGTTCATTTTTCCTCCGTCGGGTCGTAGCCAAATTCGCGGGCGAGCGCGGCGCGAAACTCATCGCGCTCGAGCGAGAGCGCCGCACCTTCGCCGCCACTCGTCGCCGATCCCGCGTAAGTGCCCATCCAATCCACGGCCAGCTTGAACGAGGCAATGGCGCGGGCCTCGTTGCCGGCGCGCTGGAACGCGCGCATCCGATGCGCATACATCTCGGCGATGGACGCCGCCACGCCGATGTGATCGATCGCGCGGCGCATTTCTTCCTCGACGGCTTCCAGCCGGTCCGGCCCGTCCGTGCTCTGCGCAGCCGTCTTCCATTCCGAAGTTTTCATTGGCCCGAGCTTCTTCTCCGGCAGCGGCGCAGGACCTTTTTCCGGCGGCGGCACGATCATTTTCCGCTGCGAATGATCGTGAAACGTCGGGATGACGCGCGGCGGCGTGACATCTTCGCCGATTTCAAAATATTCCCGCATGTGGCCGTTGCGCGGGCCGGTGGTGGCCCGCAGCGGAAAAATGAGATCCACTTTTCCCGAGTCGCGCTCGATCACGATGCGGATTTCCATGCGGATTTGATCCCAGCCGAGATCGCGCAAAATGCCGCCCTCGCCCCCGCGCATGGTGATGCCGTTCGCATCGGTGAAATCGCGGAGCACGGTGATGCGATGATCCACGCGGAGATTGTCAATCGTCATGCTCATGGCTGCGCGGGCCCGGCGTCAAAGCGCGAGCCTTTTGGCGCCTCCAGCTTGAACGACCGGAGCATCGCGAACCACGCGTCGCGCACGGAATCGGCAAACAGTTCCGGTGCGGTGAGCGTGAGGTTCAGCAGGCGTCCGCCGTCTTCGAGAAACGCGAAGCGCACCGTCATCGGACCGAGGTCGGATTGCTGCACGGCCTCGCCGCGGACGGCGGCGACACCCGCGATCGCGTCGTGCCCGATCGCGCGCGGCTGAAGCTGGTTGCTCTCGAGAAGATACGTGGCCCAGTCGTGCAGCGTGCCGTCGTCGTAAGCCGGACGCGCGGCGAAAGCGAACACGACGGCGGCCTGCGGCGCGGTGACGATGCCGAGCGGAAAAAATTTCACCGGGTCGGAGAAATCCACATCTTCCGGCGGCAGTTCGTGGCTGATCCAGTCGGCGGGCAGGCTGGCGGTGAAACCGAGTTCTGCGATGCGCGCGGGGAACGAGCGCGTGGCGAGTTGAAGGTTTGGGTTCATGTTCGGGTTCCAAACGCGACGCGCGCCCGGCTGTCGTTTTTCACCGGAGGTTCCGGAGCGGGAATCGCCGATCGAATTGCGGTCGCGCAATTCCGCTCACGCAGGCCACGCAAATTTCACGGACTTCGCGGCGTCATTGCTGCCGTCGAATTTCCGGAGCTGCACGAACATCTCGATCTCGCTCGGCTGGCCGTCCTTCACATGCACGCGGAACTGGATGCAGCGCAGGTCGCCGGGGCTCGGATCAAAGCTGTAGCCCCATTGGAACCACGGCTTGCCCTGCGCACCGGTTGAGCGCGCGTTGCTCTTCATCGCGTCCGGCTCGAAGACCGCGCCTGCAGTCTGCGAGGACTTGATACGCACGCGCCATTTGCCATCGCTGTCGGTCTCCTTGTAGGCGACGAATGCGTAGTCAAGGTTCAGCACGGCATCATACGCATCCACGTAGGCGAGGTGCTGATACTGCGCGCCACCGGGCACGTTTGCGGGGGGGGCGACGAGTTGGGGTGAATTGCTCATGGTGATGTGGGTTGTTCTGTTGGGTTGGAGTTCGCGGTTTCGCACCGGGAAGCTCGCATGGTGCTAGCGACAAATCTGTGCGCCTGCGATCCAAAATACGGCGACGCTTGTTGAACAAGATGCGCGGACGATGCCCTCGTGCTATCTGGCCTGCGACACCTCGCGATGGCGGAAGCAGGACGTGAGGTGATCATTCACCATCCCGGTCGCCTGC
>Ga0209596_1001768_pt1 | contig 18270 bp, 24 predicted proteins | sample M_130807_MF_Meta_FD_187314 | JGI IMG/M metagenome (GOLD analysis project Ga0209596, IMG submission 187314) | Freshwater microbial communities from Lake Montjoie, Canada to study carbon cycling - M_130807_MF_MetaG (SPAdes) (version 2) | ecosystem: Environmental > Aquatic > Freshwater > Lake...
TATTTGAATTTATCCAATACTCCATTTACAAATGTATGTTTTATATTCCTAAATCGGAAATCTTTTTGTCTCTAATCTCTACTTTCTTTATTTCGTACCAGTCGTTTAGTAGGTCTCTGGATTCTATCCCACTATTTTGGTAGACAATTTCTTTTATGAACGACACCATACCGGACTTACTTATTTCGAATGGTATTATCACGTTTTTAGAAAAAGATTTGTGTGTCTTCCAATTTCTGATTAATATTCTAAGAACATCTTTTTCTTGCCAAACAAATATTACATAAAGATGTTCATCATTATAATGTCTTTCATCTTCTTTTTGTAGTGTAGCTGGAGTCATCAACATATCTTTTACAAAATGTTCGTCGAGTTCTTTAAATATTTTTTCTCTCAACATCTAATAGAGTTTTTAGTTTTCTTTCTCTTTCGATTGATATTTTGTCTACCATTTCGACTATTCTTTTATGTCCTTCTTCAGCTTCGTCGTATGTATGGTATCGCTCTTGGTATTCATCATGTTCTCCTCCGAACACCATAGTTTCGAAAAGAACCGGTGAACCGTCTCCGATAAGTCCTGCTAAGCCATGATCCATAGAAAGGAATACGGTAGATATTCTAGATTGTCCAATTTCGGTACTGAATAAACGAGTGGAAATTGGTAAACTTGCGTCTATCATTTCCTGCATACCTCCGACATGTTCTGTTTCTCTTCCGTTTAATCTATAATACATAATGCAAATATAAGGATAATTTTTTAATATATACTTTATGAATAATAAATTGTTTAGATACTCTGATTTTTTAAACGAAAGTAAGATAGAGATGTTGCTTGAAGCAAACATAACGTACGGTATTCTTTTTAATAAGATGTTGGACCAAATAGATTCGCCGGTCGCAACGGCACTTTCAAATCTTTCTGGAACGGAAGTAGACGTGAACACAAACTTTGTAGATGTCAACAGAGATAAAGACGATGTTGTTTTTTTCAAACCTGACGATAAGGTTTCTAAGGCGGCAATGACTCCACATCCAGGTGCTGCTTATGACATGTTGAGTAAAAATGTATTGGGAGACGAATATAGGATTCCAGCGACGAATCAGATTGGTGAGATTGTAAAGGAATACACGAAGGAAGAAGTTATGGCTATTTCAAGTGGTAATTTTGATTTTATGTATGACAACGGTGGAAAGCTGGTAATTTTTATGTGGAGAGATTCCAAAGGTGTCGGTAAATGTTTTTATGATGTTAGATCGATTACTTTTGGACCTGAAGCAGTAAAGCAATCAGAGGTTAGTGTTGGAAGATTTGTAAGAGCCATTCTTAAAAAAGCAAATGTTGATTTCAAAGATTCTGAGATAGAAGACTTTGTTTACAAATACAGAGCAGAGGTTGCTAAACTTGGTGATGTTTTTTCTAGGTTTAAATTATTAGAAGGAGAGGATATTAAAAAATACTATCATCACGATAAGTATGAAAATGATAAGGGAACTTTAGGAAGTTCTTGTATGAGATATAATAGGTGTCAGGAATATTTTGATATCTATGTGAAGAATACTGAGGAATGTAATTTAGTAGTTCTTATGTCCGATGAAAAAGATGATGCCATATGTGGAAGAGCCATTCTTTGGACAGACTACGAAGGTAGAAGATTGATGGATAGGATTTATACGAACAGGACTCAAGACGAGCAACTTTTCAAAGACTTTGCTAAAAAGAACGGATTCTATCACAAAAGAAATCAAAACATGAGCGAAGACGAACCTTTCATAACTCCTGATGGTGAAGAAGAGACTATAGGAACTAAAATAGTTCTTTCTCAAATTTCGTACAGGTATTTTCCTTATATGGATAGTTTCAAATACTTCTTTGAAGGACATGGAGACAGACCATCATATCTTACAAACTCAAGCAGGTTCGACTATGACTTCGAGCTTACCGATACAGATGGTGGAAATAGTAATTCTGGATGTGATTGTTGTGGTGGTGATGAAACCGTAGAGTGCTACGAATGTAATGGTAGAGGAAGCTTTAGATGTCAGAACTGCGATGATGGAGTTATCGAATGTGATACTTGTGGTGGGGCACACGAAATGGAATGTCCTGACTGTGATGGATCTGGAAAAAATGAAGATGATAGTGAATGTTCGGGATGCTCAGGAACTGGAACACATACTTGTGAAAATTGTGATGGTGAGGATATAGAGTGTGGAGAATGTCGAGGCGAAGGAAGGATCGAATGTGATGATTGTGAAGGAAACGGTACTGTTCCTTGTCCAGATTGTCAATAACTAATCTATACCTAAATATTTAAGAATAGAATCTCGTCTCTCATTAAGAGGAGCGAGATCTTTTTCATATACCCATGTTAGGTGACGGTCTTCTTCTCGATCACATATGGTCGATATAAAATATCTTTCGTGGTTTCTCATTTTCTCCAAGACGATACATTTTCCAGGAAACCATTCTTTCATATGGTGTCCTTCACAGAACTCTACTATCTGACCGATTCTCATACACCAATCTCTTCAAGCTTACTTACTCGGTTTTGAGTTTTTGTTTTCCATACAGGACAGCTTTTGATGTTTGTCATGTTGGATATTCTGAATGCTCTAGCGATATAGCGGTACTCGTTGTTTAAAGTCCTGTCTGACTTACCAAGAAATCTTTCTCCATAGAAGTAGTAATATATGCCTTCTTCGAGCTCGCACGTTATGTAGTATGATACGGTTGCTTGAAATACTTTTTCAAAATCGAAACTCAAATCATTATCAGCTGCGAAGATTCCAACGATTGGAAATAAGCAAAGTACGACAAACACTACCCATATAAGTATATTTAGATCGTTATATGAATATGATATTATCTTTCCGTTTTTTATATGTGGTACTTTATCAAATGTCTGTACCTCATATGTAAGCTGACTATTGGATATATCCTGTGTGACATAGAAGTATTGTCCGTCTTTCTGATATTGATAGTCAATCTTGTCTTCGTTTCTGATATCTTTTAGACTGTTCAAAAATGGTGCTACGACTGCAATCAATATACAAGCAATAGTCTTTATGAGGTTTGTTCTTAAAAGATTGAATGTGTAAAGAAGTGCGAATGGCATTTTCATATTATTTAACTTTAGAATCTTACCAAGTAAGACGGTTGTGTTTAAAAAAATCTTTATGAATGGTTCCGTTGTCTACAAACGTAAATAACATGTTTCCTAAAATTTTTGATTTGTTATCAAAGTCTTCAAAAGTACCATTGTTGGTTATTACCATATCTGCCACATCCATAGGTATCTTATTTGTGTTTTCGTCTGTTTCCAGACGTTTAGATGCATCTACCCATATGATTACATCGAATAAGTCTTTTGATGCCTTAAACTCTTCTAAATCACGCATACCAACATAGCAGTCATATACTTCCAATATGTCTTTAGTAAGTCTTGCTTTGTCTTCTTTGTTGTAGCCACAAATCATTTTGTACCATAGAGTTCTATGATTTACTCGGTCTTCAAAACATTGTTCCATAGTTGAGTAGTTGAACTGCTCTGCTATCTCGTCGAAGATGAATAACTCCATTGCCATTTCGGATGACGACTTAAACGTCATTCCAAAATGTTCGTTAAGAAGCTCTGCCAAGGTATCCTTCCCATGGCGCGCCGTTCCCAGAATTAAAACCTTCATTAGTCTTTATTAAAATATTTATCCATTTGCACGGTAGATATCGCCAATACGATAGAGAATGCCATCGCTCCTAATATCCATACTGGACTATTGGTTAGTGCCGCCATGAAAGCAGGCACAACTATTGTTGCTAACCAAGCACTTACAAGTATTGGTGTTGTTGCTTTCTTCTTAACAATTTTTTCTTTTCTTTCAGACCAAACTAATCTCTCAAGTGCATCTTCCATATCTTTACCATATGCAGGAACTATGTGAGTTGTCCCATCAAGTTCCTGAATCGTTACTTGGTATTTGAAATAACCTGGGTGGTCTTTACTTTCTCTGATTAATGTACAATCAATCGCTTTTCTTCTTGTTTTCATATCTTATTATACTGTAAATTTAAAAATAGTTTTTGAATAAACTAAAAATAATATATAATGTATGAAAATATTAAAATCATTCAAAGTTTTTGAAAGTGGACATCTTAGTGAAGTTCCTGCTCGTTTTATTCCACTAGAAAGTGTTGGATACTATTTAGATCCAGATGATGGTATGACTTATGCTATGTTGAAAAATGGTGGATATGAAGACGAACCATGGCCTGCTGATGAAGTGTTTGGAGTAGATGATGAGCCATGGCAGCATCTTTCCGACGAAGAAAAAGAAATTGTAAATTCTCTTTGGAGAAGTTGTGAAGAAGTGGTAAAGCCTTTGATAGATTGGAATCTTATAGATGACATAAAAGATGTTTCTTTAGCAAACGAGATATTTGACAAAGGATATATTATAAAAATAGAGGTCAAAGAACAAGACGTTGCAGAAAACATTTATGTTGAATGGGTCGCTCACGATAAAGAAGACAAACACTATTACAAATTCTTCAAACAAATGTTTGGTCAGATAGAAAAAACCAATGGTGATTTTTCTTATAATATATCGGTATATAGAAAAGGACCTAGTACTTGGGGAGCTTGGGATGCAGGAGGATATGTACCAATACACAAAGAAGATGAGTCGGATGTTTCTGAAATGATTGAACAAGTAAAGGGTATGAATCCGGATAAAGAGTTAAGAATATTCTATTCAAAATGGTAAAGAGATTGGATCTTCATGGAATAAAACACGTTGATGTTGACGTATTGGTGGAAGACTTTGTTCTTTCTACTAAACCAACCTGTTATATAGTTACTGGAAACTCCACCACAATGAAGAAGAAATCGATAGAGATTTTAGAAAGACACGGATTCAAATGGATGATAATGTCTCACAACCTTGGGGAAATCATAGTAACCGGATGAAGACAATTTTATTTTTAATACTATTACCATTTAGTATTTTTTCGCAACAAGATACAATAAGAGATACTATTAAGGTTTCTTTGGACAACAATATAAACGGTGCTTATACAAAGTTCAACAACAATACTAACATTGTAAACATTGGACTTGTCGGTGACAACTCTGTATCTTATAAGAAATTTAGATTGGCGACTACTACCAACTATACACTTTCTTTTAAAGACATAATAACTGCTAACGAATTTGTTGAAAAGACCAACGTTGGGTATGAAAATTTATTTCTTTCACACGTCTACACAAATTCTTTTATTAGATCAATCAAGAACGACAACTCGTTTGGTATTGGATACGGACATAAGTTCAAAATATCAAAGGTTGATTTAGGATTGTCCTACGCAATTCTTTATCAAAGAACATCATATCTAAACGATACTTATATTGATATTGAAAGAAATTCTTTCAGAGTAAAGATAAAGTATGATAGTGATTTTGTTGGATTTTTTACTGAGATGTACTATCAACCAAGTTTTAAGTCGATGAAAAACTATATCATTTATGGAAACGTGAAGTTAGTTTTTCTACCAAAGAAAAAGCTAAACTTTATTTTACAAGATGCAATCAACTATATAAGTACAAACGAGGTTAAAATGCTTCATAACCTCGCGTTTGGAGTTGGATATACTTTTAAGAATTGATTAGTGATTACTCTTTTCTTTACTATCTAAAGAAAAGAATTCGTCGTTTACTATAGGGCTTTCTTTTGTAGTCTCTGTAGTTTTCTTTGGAGTTTCTTTCCCTTTTTTCTTAACAAGCTTTAGATATATGCAGCTAATTTCTTCAAAAGAAAGGTTAGATTTCTTACCATTTATGTCTATAGTGCACGCGACTACATTTCCTTCGATATATCCTTTGTCTGAATCGATTCTATCAAAACTTCTTGCGTTTGGACCATCTTCTGTAAAAATTTTGTTTGTATAGTAACATGTTTTATATTCTAACATTCTTCTAACATACTCAAAGCTTAAGTTGAATTGAAGTTTTCTATCTTGTGCAGATTGGTATATGTTTATGAGTTTTTTTGCAACTTCTACATCACTTATACAAGATTGTCTTATTTGTTGAGTTATTTGTGGTTTTTGCTCTATTATTTGTACTTGTATTGGGTTTTCTACCTTTTTTTCTGTTATTTGTACTTGTATTGGGTTTTCTACCCTTTTTTCTGTTATTTGTACTTGTATTGGGTTTTCTACCCTTTTTTCTGTTATTTGTACAGGTGATTGTTCTTTAGATATAGGAGTTTTTGTTTCTTTTCGAACTGTTCTAGCTTTTCTTTTAGGCTTTAGTTCTTGTTCTTTTTCTTCCATTTATATGTGTTATGTTTGGAAGTTATATGGTAAATATTTAAAATAGTTTAAACTAATGATATGAAGTTCAAAGCTTGACTTTCTAAAACAAAATGAGGTATATTTTCTTTATACCAAAAGTTACATACATAAACTCTTTCACCATTGGTGTCGTTTGTTATCTCAACTACATCAAAAGTGCTGGAGTCTGAATTAAATCCAAATCTTATTCTTTTAGGTTTTGTAGTTACGGTTCCTATTTTTTGCATAATGGTTACATCACCACCACTATATTGTATATTTAGATTTGACATGTCATGTATTTTTTATTTTATCTGTAATACTTTTGTTAAATAGTTCTTCTAGATCTGCTTCTAATTCTTTATCAGAAATTTTTCTATTTCGAGTAGCATCATACCATTCATTTGATTCAAATCTTTTGTATACAGAATATTTTCCTGCGTCTTCTATATAGACTATAGTATAACACATTGGTATTTTCTTCACTATCTTCATTAGTTCATTATTATTTGTTCTAACTTGAAGGCGGCCCTACATGTTATTTCCCTATTAGGATGCATATCGTTTGGACACTTTAATATGAAGCTAAAGTTTTTGTCTTCTTCAATCTTTACGTTTAGAAGCATAGTCGTATTTAAAGGCCATTTCTCTTCATCTGTGGAAGACTCAATCTTTAAGTCTACTAAGAATGGGTGTCTATGTAGACTCCATTCTATTTCATCTACGATAACAATTACGTATTCCTGTGTTGTATCATCTGATAGCTTAAGCTTTATTTTTGATCCAATTTTGAAGTCTGTGAAATCTACCATTTTTATATTTTTTTAAATATAACTATAATCTATATATTAAAAAAAATTTTGGTTTAAATTTTAAAACTTAAATAATAGCATTACCTTAACATGATTTTGAGATATTTTTAGATGTATTATAATATATAAGATATGAAAAAAACGTTTGTATTATTGATGCTATTGTTAATGACGGGAGTGTCATATGCGATAGATTTTAAAAGAGTGGTTCAGGTTGTTGTTACAGAACCAGACATGAATATTGTTGAGGCAGTTCTAATAGAAGTAGGTGACAAAAAGATTTATACTAATCTTGATGGAAAAGCTTATTTGGATCTTCCACCAGGAAAGTATACTGTCAAATTAAGTAAGATTTCATACGAAACAGAGGAGTATGAGGTAGAGATTAGTGAAAAAATCGCAATAATTAGTCTTTGTATAGGACAATAACACAAAAAAGTAGTATATTTGTAGAAATATTTCAAAAGGTAGAAAACTTTTTTAATATATAAGAATATAAATAATGTCAAAAAGATTTGGTGGAATGAAAAAATCTACATATCTTTGTAGAAGAATTAAAAACAACAATTAAAAAACTAAATAAAATGAGAACAATTATCAACATAGAAGCGATAGGATATGCATATGAGGCGGGGAGCCTTGTAAGTAGACTGTCTTTGTCTGTTGAGTAGTTGTAAAAATTACGAAATTTGATAAGCCCAGTCTCAAAAAGACTGGGTTTTTTTGTTTATATATGGTCTGTTCGTCTAACGGTGAGGACACTGCCCTTTCAAGGCAGAGATGCGAGTTCGATTCTCGTACAGACTACGAAATATTGGAAGGTGGCCGAGTGGTTAAAGGCGGCAGACTGTAAATCTGTTCTCGTAAGAGTACGGGGGTTCGAATCCCTCCCTTCCAACCAATAAAAATAGAATGATTATGTTTAATGAAGTAGAATTAAAAAAAGACTTAATGAAGTCTAAAACAATGGCAAAGTTCAGTCACTATATTGCTGGTAATTTATATTACAATGTTCAAGTATTTGGCGAGTTATATCAATTTCCAATAGCAACAACACAAGAAGGACCGACATTTAATGACGACGAAAGTGGTTTGTCCATGTATGAAATAGAAACTATTGTATTATCGGAAGATTTGGGCACAACTAGATTTGAATCCGAAATCAGAGGTTCTGAATTGGCAAGATGGATAAGCAAAGCCATAAAGAATGAAACATTTATAAAGATATAATAAAGGAACAGGTGGTAAGTGGTCCACTGGTCTATCAAAATCCACCGAGTGATTCACGAAAAGAATCTTTTTGGTCCGTTCGTCTAGCGGTTTAGGACATCTCCCTTTCACGGAGAAGATCACGGGTTCGAATCCCGTACGGATCACAAAAAGACACCGATATAGCTCAATTGGTCAGAGCAGGACGCTTATATCGTCAAGGTTGTGGGTTCAAGTCCCGCTATCGGTACAAATAAAAGATACACGCAGGTATCGTATAATGGTTATTACGTCGGCCTTCCAAGTCGGTGATGTCGGTTCGATCCCGGTTACCTGCACAAAAAGACTTATGTTTCAAAGTACACGAAACGACGAAGGTTAGTCTTCCTTCATTTTGGGGTAGCATGTACCAAGGCTGGCGGGGCTCACTTGCAATGAGCGTATGTGGTCGGTTCGATTCCGATCTACTCCACTAAAAAATAGGTTTTATTTCGAGATAAAGGAAGTGCTCATAAAGTAATATATAAAATAAAATATCAATTTATGAGATGGGATGATTTGGAGATAGATAAAGTTTTAAGACTATTAAAGTTAGGTAAAACATATTCTGAAATATCTAACTTATGTGGAAGATCAGAGTCTAGTATAAGAAATAAAATGAATGAAATTGGTGAAAAGTCATCAGTTTATAAAACTAATATTTCATATTGTATAAATTGTACTAAAGAGTTTAGTAAAAGGGATTATAAATTTTGTTCAAAATCATGTAGTGCAATCTTTAATAATAAAAATAGAAAAAAAAAGAAAGAGAATGTTAAATGTCTAAACTGTGATAAAGATGGAATCGGTAAAAAATATTGCTCTAATAAATGCCAAGGACTATACAAAAGGAATAATATTTTTAAAAAAATAGAAGATGGTGATATTACACTTTATGAAAAAAATTACAAAAATTACTTGATTTATAAGTTTGGAGAAAAGTGTATGAAGTGTGAGTGGTCTGAAAAACATCAAATAACCGGTAAAGTTCCCATACAAATGGAACACAAAGATGGTAATTCATATAATAATAGTTTGGATAACTTAGAATTACTTTGCCCAAATTGTCATTCACTAACATTCACTTACGGTTCTTTAAATAAAGGTAAAGGACGAAAAAATAGAAAAAGATAAAAATAAAATGAATATTACAGAAGAATACAAATCATATTGTGAAGAGAACAACATCAATTTTAAAATTGATGGAAATATAAAGTCTTATGATGAGACAACTCTTTTCTGTCCGGCAGGGATGCAACAATTCAAATCTTTTTTCAAAGATGAGAATCATAAAGGAACGATATCGAACATACAATCATGTTTAAGATTGAATGATATCGATGAGATTGGAGATGGAACACATTTACTTTATTTCAATATGATTGGCTTCTTTTCTTTTAGAGAATGGTCTGTTCCTCAAGCAATTGATTATTGGATGGGATTTCTAAAAAGAATTGGTATAGATCCTGATTATGTCACTATACACCCAGACAAACCAGAATGGTCTAAATACTATGATAAATATGATGTAGAAGTTAGACATGATGAAGAATGTATTTGGAGTGATGGTGAGATTGGTGGATATTGCACTGAGTTCTATAAAAATGATATCGAAATCGGTAATATAGTGAATCCATTAAATACCTGTATAGACGTAGGATTCGGATTGGAAAGGATCGAGATGGTTTTAAACAACACACCAAAATCAAAAGAAGATACTCTTAAAGAGACTGTTTTCAAAATGATAGAAAGTGGTTTTGAACCAGGTAATAACAAGCAAGGATACATTCTGAAAAAACTGCTTAGGCTATGCCACAAAAACGATGTTGTCATCGATCACGATTTTTACAGAGACGAAGTTGTAAGACAAGAAAAGATTCTTGTAAAATGGGAAAGACTAAAAGACAAACATAAAGACAAACCCAAAGAGTGGTGGTGGGACACACACGGAATCGATTTAGATTTAATTTAATTTGGTAGATTAGAAAACTATCATTATATTTGTATAAATAATAACAACTATCATTTTTCTTTGTCAAAAGGTGGAGAAAAAATTTCAAAGAAATTTGAAAAAAAAGAAAAATGTAGTATGAAAACAAACAAAGACCAATTTGGTGACCGTATGAAAATGTACGAAAACCAAACCTGTGGAATCAACCTGATTCCTAGAATCCCTGTAATCGCTAGATTAGACGGAAAAGGATTCTCCAAATTCACAAAAGGACTCAACAGACCTTACGACGAAAGACTTTCAAATCTTATGGTGGAAACCGTAAAGTATCTTGTGAAAGAAACTAACGCAAACTGTGGTTATACTCAATCCGACGAGATTACTCTTGTGTGGTACACAGATAAGATTGATTCATCAATCTACTTCAATGGTCGTCTTTTTAAGATGATTAGTGATCTAGCTGCAATGTGTTCAGTATTTTTCAACAGAGAGCTTCCCAAGTATCTTCCCGAGAAAGTAGATAAGATGCCGAGATTTGATTGTAGAGTATATAACGTACCTACTCTTGATGAAGCAGTAAACTCTTTTCTATGGAGAGAGCAAGACGCGACAAAGAACTCTATTAGTATGGCAGCACAATCTGTTTTTTCACACAAAGAACTTATGAACAAAAATGGATCTGACAAACAAGAAATGCTTTTTCAAAAAGGTATCAACTGGAACGACTATCCTGCTTTCTTCAAAAGAGGAACATATGTTCAAAGAAAAAGAATTTTAACTCCATTTACATCAGAAGAGATTGAAAAACTTCCAGTAAAACACAATGCTAGAAAAGATTCTAACTATGTGATTGAAAGATGGATTGTCGATAGAGTTGATCTTCCACCTCTTTCAAAGATTGAAAACAAATCAGATGTTATTATCTGGGGTAAAGATGTAGAACTAAAAAGTCCAGCTGAATAGCTGGACTTTTTTATTTTAAATTAAAAGTAAAGTTTATAGTTCCGTCTTTTTCTACATCTGGATCTTCCTGCTCTAGCTCATCGAGTGCTTGGTTGAATTTGTCAGTCACATCTTCTATAGTTTTTGTGTGTCCGTTTTTCTGTCCTCTTGCAGACTTACCGAAGAAGCTAAATGCTATGAATTCAATCGATTCGTTTTCGAATTCCGAAATGATGTCTTTTATTTCTTCTATTATAGTCGCTTGCTTGAAGTCTTGATTTAGATCAGAATATTTAATAATGTCTCCTCCTGTCTCAATTTCTTCATCCCATTCGTCTGTGCGTTTCCAATAGTCAGCAAATCTTAGTGTTACTTCTATCATATTTCCGAATTTACTTTGATTTCCACCTACAAGCACCAAATAGTCTTTGACTACTTTCTTTCCGTTTTTTTCGAAAGACACGTTTGGGTAATAGTGAGAGTCCAATATTTGTTTTATTTTTGTTTTTATCAGTTCAAATTCTTTTTTATAGATTCCAGATTCGAACATTTTGAAATTTTTGATTATTCTCATTTTTAAAATTTTATTTTATGTATGTATATATAAAAAAGCGTGTCAAAAAAATTGAAACGCTTTATAAAATTTGTATGAGATATTTTATCCGATTACTTCTTTGATAACTTCAGATACGACTTTTCTATCTACTGGCAATCCTGCAAACTCTTTCATGATTTGACCGATGTTTGTTATACCTGCAACTTTTAAATCTGTTATCTTATTAAAGATTTCTTCTTTTGATAATTGCTTTGGAAGATAAGCTTCAATAATTGCCAATTCTACTACGGCTTGTACTATATCTTCACCTTTGCCATCAACTGGTGCTAATGACTTTATTGTCTCGTTTAAAGACTTTACTGTTTTGTTCAAGATCTTTGTAATTTCATCATCTGATAAAGTTTCAACTCCTGTATTCTTTTCAATAGTTTGAATTTCGCCTTTAATTACAGATAGCAAGTTCTTTGCTACGGTGTTCTTCGCTCTGAATGCAGTCATGTAGTCTGCACTGATTCTTTCTTTTAGTGTCATTTCTTTTTATTTTATTTTACAAATATAAGGAAGATTTTTAATCTACAAATATGAAGAAGATGGAACGCCTGTCGATTATGGTCGGAACCCTAGAACCTTGTGTATCGACTTTTAGTGACCTCATCACTTAGGATTACCTTTTAATATGCTTTCGCCTCGGTTGAGCAGTGTTACCATTCTGCTTGTTTAATTTCTTCATAGATTGAAATTTATCATATAAAAAAGTGTTTATACCAATCAATTTACACTTTTACACCTTTCGATTCTTTATATATCTATAATACGGGGCAGTTCATCATTTTTTATGAAAGGTGTAAACTTATTCACTGACTACTTACTGCAATTTTAAAAATCAATCAAATCATTCTGAAAGATTTTATATATAACTTATATGAGTGAACTACTTAAAAAGTTGGGAGTAGAGAAGGAAAAAGTTTTCAATAAAGACTTTGACTACTTCTATGATCTTTATAAACAGAAGGCCTTGGACTATGGAAGAAAAGGTGAACTTAGGTTTTTAAAAGAACGTGGTAAAATCATCATCTATGTTGTTATGGATGACATTGGTTGTCCTGATTCGGATGAAGATGATCAAATTTATTTAGACTGATTTCTTGTAAAGAATAGATTCGACTATCTCACAGAAGATGTTTCCTATAAGAAGATGAGACTCGTTTATTCGAGGTCGATTGTTTGATGGGACTGATATGATTTCACCACAACATTCTGACATAAGTCCTGGGTCTTCACCGGTTAGTCCTATTGTCTTCATTCCTAATCTATTTGCCATATTTAGTGCGTTGATTACACTTTTAGAATTTCCTGATGAAGAAACTGCTATAAGCATATCACCTGGATTTCCCTGTGCCAATACCATTCTTGCATAAACTTCATCAAAAGAATATTGATTGGAAATAGATGTTATGTATGATGCGTTTGTATGTAAAGCTTCTACATTAAGAGGTGGTCTATCATAATAGAATATTCCAGTTAGTTGAGATGCAATCTGTTGTGTTATTGTTGCAGATCCTCCATTACCACATAAAAGTATCTTTCCACCATTTTTTAATGTTGTTGCAATTTCTTTTGATACTACATCTATTGTGAATACCAATACATCATCTTCTATGATAGAGTTTTTAATTATCATAGATTCTCTAAATCTATCTTTTATATATTGGTTATCCATACTCATTATATTTTTAATAATTAAAATGTTTTATTTATCTATTAAGACATCAATAGTTGAATATATACTTTAGTTAAAAAATTAGTTAAAATGATACTTATTCAACAGATTTCAAATACAGACTTAGAATATATTGATGATATAAAAGAATGTCTAAGACATAATGTTTTAAACCCTATAATAGAAAAAATTGTAATTTTTTCAAATTGTAAGAATTTTGAAAATAGTATAAAAATAGATTCCAGAAAAATAAAGTATTTTGAAGTTGAAATTGACCTTTTCGAGATGATGAAATATGGTAAGAAAAACTCTAAAAATTTCATAATATATAGCTCACCATTTTTAAAGTTTGGTATTGATTTAAAGAAGGTGATTACTCTTGACGTAGAAAAGGTCTTTAAAGAGGAAGATTGTTACTACATCTTCAATAAACGACTGGATATTAAAAATGAAAGAAATATAGAGGATATTTTAGATGGTCAAAAGCTACCAAACAGTTTGAATCTACAAAAGATGGGTTCTTACATAAAAGGATTTAAACGTAGTTCTTACGATTGGAGAGTTTCGAGTAAATATAAAGAGAAGAAGGTTGAAGAGAAGGTTGAATTACCTAAAATACCTAATAAAGTTGAACAAAAAATAATTGATATAATACCATCAAAAAGAGTTGGTATTAAAAAATTAGATGTGGTTATTGTATCTGTGAACTATAATGATTTTTTGATAGTTTCTTTAGAGAACAATATAGATATTTTTGAAAATATAACAGTTGTTACTTCATCTAGTGACTTTCTATGTCAAAAGATATGTGAGAAGTTTGGAGTAAAATGTATTGTTACTGATGTGATGTATGAGAATAATGCAGTTTTCAATAAAGGTAAAGCTATAAATGAGGGAATAAGGTCTATTATGAATCCAGACTACATTCTTTTACTAGATGCGGATATTGTTGTTATGAATAAAATAGATTTAGATACTTTAGAAGATAACTTTTTATATACATCCGAAAGATATATTGTTCCAAACTATGATTCGTATAAAAGATATATTTATGGTGATAATGAAAAATTCCGAGTTGATCCAGATAATGGTTTAGGATTTTTTCAATTGTTTAATTATTCCAAAGGAATAAAATATTCAGAACTTTTTGATAATGCTGCAGTTTCTGATATTAAATTTAGAGACAAATTCAAAGAAAAAAGAAATATTGGTAAAAGGGTATTACACTTAGGTACTGATTCTAATTGGGATGGTAGAAAATCAAAAATATTTTTGAATTATAATGAATTTATATTTCTTTTAGAAAAAAAACCATTTGATATAAATTCATATTTTGATAAAATCTATTGTCTTAATTTAGATAGAAGAGTTGATAGGTGTGAGATAGTGGATCGCATGTTCAAAAAAAACAACATAAATGTAGAACGATTTTCTGCCATAGATGGAGAAAAGATATCGGATCTGGAATTTTCGGACACTGGCTTAGACGAGGATCAATGTAGTAATAAAGGTCTGATAGAAAACAAAAATTCGCTGGCTTGTCTTTTAAGCCATCTTGAGATAATAAAAGAAGCTAAACTAAACAATTATAAAAGAATATTGATATTTGAAGATGATGTTGTATTTTCCAAATCATTTAAGAAAGATATATCGAAAATAGAATCATATAATTGGAAGCTTTTGTATTTAGGGGCAAGTCAGTTTGACTGGGAAAATATTGAAATAAGCAACAATCATTATAAATGCAGAAAGACATTGGGAACATTCGCGTATGCGATTGATTCCAGTATCTATGACGATATAATTGGTGTGCTTTCGAAAAGAGAGAAATCGATTGACAACATACTTTCGGATATACAAAAAAAATACAAAAGTAGTTCGTTTGTTGCTTACCCAAACATAGTAATTTCTGATGTTTCCGATTCTGATATAAGAAAATCAAAAGACAAAATCGATTATGCAAAAATAGTAAGGTGGGACATGAGTAATTTTGAATTTACGAAGATTTTAAAAAAGGTCAGTATTGTCATACCATGCTACAATCAGTCGGAATTTTTAATCGAATGTATAGATAGTTGCTTGTCACAAACCGTTTTACCAGATTCTATATTGGTTCTGTTGATGGATAAGAAATCAATCTCGATGAAGCAACTTTTGAAATCCAAATCCAAAAAAATAAAATTTTTTATATCGAATAGAAGATATTTGTCGAATGCCAGGAACTATCTAATAGACAAAGTAGATACCGAATACTTCATACCACTTGATGCCGATGATAAGATACCATCGAACTTTATCGAGGAAATATCATTGATAGATGCTGATGTCGTCTATGTAGGATCCAAATATTTTGGAGGTGTTTCTGGATGCTGGCCGAATCCAATAACAGAAGAAATCAATTGGTCAAAGCTAACGACTTTTAGAAGAAATTCATTGGTCTGCACTGCTTTGATAAAAAAAGATTCGTTTATGAAATCTGGAAGGTACAGTGATAATCTCTGGGCGTTCGAAGACATGGATCTCTGGATAAAGATGTACAAGAACGGCATGGATTTCAAGAAATGTAATGGGACTTTCTTAAGCTATAGAAAGTATTTGTCTCAAAATTCTCTACTATCTAAGGCAAACTCGGATTCGAAAAACACAGAAATTCTTAAAAAGGAAATAATGAAGGATAGTTTCTATTCAAAGACCCCTAAGATAATACACTGGGTTTGGCTTGGGAAACGGCCGGTTCCTCAGGAAGTAATCGATACATGGTATAGAAATCTTCCAGATTCTGAATGGCGTTATATGATGTGGAATGAAGAAAACTTCGATATGGAATCATGTGATTTTTTGAAGAAGGCCTATTCACTGAAAAAATATGGAATATGCGTCGACTATATCAGAGCGAAGGTGTTACATGATTTTGGTGGAATATGGCTAGATGCAGATTGTGTCATAAACTGTGATATATCACCATTTTTGCAATGGGACTTTTTCGCCAGCTGGGAAAATGAGAGCTACCTAAACATAGGATTGATAGGGTGTAGCCCAAATCTTGTCGCGATGAAGAATATACTTGACTATTATACAGATATGAAAGTTTCGGAAAATGTATTGGTTTCAAACCATTCTTTTGTTAAAGAGATAGGGACCGGGCCTATGGTTCTGACTAGAGAGATTTTGAAGATAGAAGATATCATGAATGGTGGATTTTCGAATAGCTTCGAGAAGGATGGTAAGAGATACCTTATCGAGACACCGGACGTATTTGTTTTAGATGATTCGGAAAATGGTCATATCAATTACGCGGTACATCTGTTTGATGGATCTTGGACGGATAAGAAAGAAGAATGGTCGGTCGTTGTGAGAAATTCCTACGATTCGTGGAAAATAAAGAACAGAATATGAGAGTAGCAGTATTCAACAACTATAAAGAGCATCTTTTTGTAGATCCTAAACCTACAGGTATAAGAAATGTGATAGATTACGACAATATAGGAAATATTGTATTCTTAGAATCTATTTCAAGAGAACTGGATGCGGATTCTATAAGCATTTATGATTTTATACTAAACTATAAATTGTATGAAGAAAGATATGATATGCTCATACTTTCGTTGGCAAATATGATTTCTCCTGGATATAGCATTTCTGAAGATTTTATGACGGCGTTGGAGAAGACCAAAATACCAATCTGCATATTCTCTATAGGAGTTCAAGCACAAACAGAAGATGAACTCTATAAAAATTCACTGAGTCCGAATGTTAAGCGAATATTAGAACTATCTAACAAGAGTGGTACGACTATCGGATTGAGAGGTGAGACGACAAAGGCTTATTTAGATAGAGAAGGAGTCAAGAACACGCATGTAATTGGATGTCCGTCACTGTTCTATAAGAAAAGCATACCTATCAAAAATGGAACTGGACCGAAAGATATATTACTTAGTGGTGGGTTTGAAGGATATTGGAGAGATCCTCTATCGAAGATGTTCAATTTTGGATATAAATATTGCAGGTCCTATCTGGTCCAAAGTGAGTCCAGGATTCTATTTGACAAATATAAAATATCGGAGATAGAGTTGAATACATGGAATGTTTCCAAAGAAAAGAAATCATATCTGATGAGCAGAGGTTATGACTATCTTTATTATTGTCATCCGAATCTAGACAAGTTAGATTTGGAAAATTGGTTTATAGATAATTCGATTTTCCTAAACGATTTTGATAATTGGATGGAGTCGATGAACACGTATGATATGCATATAGGTGCTAGGTTTCATGGATCTGTTATGAGCACACTAGCTGGAGTACCTACGTTGATATTGGTAGGAGATTTAAGAGTTAAGGAGTTTGTGGAATTCCACGGTTTACCAAACATGAACATCTTCGACTTCGATGAAGATGTTAAGCCAAAAGATTTATATGATATGATTGATTATCAAAAATATGAAAGTAGATATGATAATCTTAAATCTAACTACATCGGATATTTGAATAGAAATGGCTTGGAGTTTAAGTTAAATCCAACCCTCTAAGTTATTAAGTCTTCTTTTCAAAGATTGAAGTAAATAACGGTTTGCTTTGATATAGTCTTCGTCGTTCAAGAAATCTTTGTTGTCTGGCTCATTAAAGACTAATCTTTTTTGTCTTCCAGAACCTAATACTCCTTCCATGTTTTCTATCTGGTTTATCTTCTCTTTTAAAGCTTTAAGTATTGTTTGC
>Ga0209596_1001773_pt1 | contig 18240 bp, 16 predicted proteins | sample M_130807_MF_Meta_FD_187314 | JGI IMG/M metagenome (GOLD analysis project Ga0209596, IMG submission 187314) | Freshwater microbial communities from Lake Montjoie, Canada to study carbon cycling - M_130807_MF_MetaG (SPAdes) (version 2) | ecosystem: Environmental > Aquatic > Freshwater > Lake...
TATTAACATCATAAGCTCTAACTGTAAAACTGTAGGTACGATCTATTGTAGTTTCTGAAATGTAAAAATTCTTTTTATCAAACGTTGTTGTACCAGCATCACATTCAAATGTACTGAACGTGGTGCGGCCAATTAACAATCCGTTGTCTAATAACTTCAATCCCTGCGGTAAACGACTATGACTACCATCTAGTAATTCATAATAAATTGTATTACTGGTGTCGGCAGTAGCAGATATTTCTAATTCGCTAACTGCACCATTATCCATAGACCCCAAGTTTGCTGAAGTATCCCAAACTACCCCAACACTTTCTTGTCCAGATACAGTAAGTTGAAATTGTTTGCGACGACTTTTATAATAAGTTTGTGCTCCAGTTACTGGGTTTGTATCAAGTACATCTTTTTTTCTTGCTCTGATATTAAATTTGTATGTGGTTTCAAGGTCAGGCAGAATAGGTATAGTTCCTTGAATCCACCCAGTGTCTGCATCCAACGTTAAATCAAAACCATCACGTGCAGATGTTGGTAATCCTATACTGCCAATATCGTATGCCGCCCCATCAAATGTATTATCAAATCCAGTTTCGGCAGAGTTATCTTCAAAATACTCAATCGTATCACCATTGTAGTCTATCGCATCAAACTTGTACATAAAGTTGTTGTCATGTAACACTGGACCAATCTCGCCTATCTCGGTCTTCATAAGAGGGCTATAAGTAACTTTACTATCCACAGTAAAGGTATTATCATCAACACTAATTTGATCTGATGAAACTTTTATGTCGCTACTAGAGATTACTCTTAAATTATAGCTCTTTGCATTTTCTTTGTTTCCATCACTGACTGTAATAGTAAATTGATAGTTAGAATATATATCTGTGCTGGGAGACAAGATTGGATAAGTGGTTACTGTTGGCGCATCATTGTCGTATGTGCGACCATCAAACTGTTCATCGTCAAAACCCAAATTATTAATTTCTGTTCGTACCGCATCTGTCACATAGTAAGGACGAATAAACCCACTGATTTTACCAGTATGTTTATCTAGTGTTACTCCGTCTGGTAATTGTCCGGCAGACAAGGACCAAGTTATTGTATCTTCTATATCCAAATCCAATGCAGTGATATCAATATCTACATATTGGCCATCAAAGTATGTACCCAGAGGATCAAACTTTAAAATTTTGGGTGGGTTTGATCCCACAATGGTCATGCTAAATGTTCTATCTGCTACTGCGGCACCTGCTTGATACAATGAAATTACTAATGTTTCTCCAGCCGCGGCCAATGCACGATTTAATGTAACAGTTACTACTCCTGTTGACGATTTTTTAAATCTAGTTGTTATTATTGCGTTATCATTTATTACTGCTAACACACGAGTAATGTCAAAAGTAATAGGCTGCGTCAATATAAACTGAGTGCGTGTTGCATTACCATTGCTGGTAAATGTTTGATAGTAATCAGCTACTCTAGCTCTAACAGCAAATTTACTTGTAATTTGTTTAAACCTAATCCTAGCTATGCTATCGTTTGTATCAGTTTCACGTAAGATGGTGTCGGGTGATCCAGCAATAGTTCCATAACTGTCAATGTGAACTCCTGATGGCGGAGTACCTGCGACCAATTCAAAGGAAAGTGGACGTGATGGATCAACGCTGTCGTAGGCTTCTAACCCTAACGCGAAGAAATTAAGCTCTGATACTGTACCTAAACTACCAGACGGAGTGGACCAAACTGGAACAGACATTCGTTATGTGACCTTATATTTTTACCTACTTAACTATTTATAGTCGGAACAAAATTGGGTTATCGGTATATGTGATAAATTTTTCAATGTGTGAAATTCTCCTGGAATTATTACATTTTCTGCCATTACACGTATATATTGATGTTTGGGGTGTGATCTTACTACTTCTGTAATTTGTTCTATCCAACTACCAAAATAGGTTGGCCCATCATGCGACTTCTTGTAAAATTCAGTATCTGCATAAACATTGTTAAATTTACTGTTTACACCGCAAAGATCAAACCCCAACATATAGATAGTATGCGGATCAGATTTGCTGGCATATGTCAACGCCACTGGTCCACTACTGTATGTATAGTTATACACAATGGGATTGGCACCCAAGCTGGGTAGTGGTTTTCTAGTATAAAATTTATGTTTTAGCGCATATCCGGATTTTTGAATCTCTGTGCTGATACCTGGATCTGTTGCTACCAATACATCTGGCGTAAAATGTCGATAGAGTGCGTTACATCCGTAAATTTTTCCATACTTACGTAATGTAGTTAATTCAATCGGCTGTCTGGATACTCCGTTGCCTAATACAAATGTCAGTGTCATATAGTGATTAAAAAGCCCTGGTATTTACCCAGGGCTTTAATCTTAATTAAAAATCAATTAAGCGTTTGGTATTTTGCAATATGTAGCATCTGCTGTACCGAATGTCCAGGGTGTAGCTACACCAGTGACATAAACTGTACCAGTACCACGAGTCAACGTAGCTTTGTGGGCTGTTAACTTGGTTACATAGTAAGTACCGCTTGTTGCATCTGTTGCTACAATTTCCATTTCACCGGCTGCTGAACTTGCTGAACTTTTCAGTTTGCAAATCATTGTGCCAGTTGCTGTTTTTACTTTATAACGTGTACTAGACACTTGCTTAATGATGTCAGCAACTTGACGACTTCCGCCAGTTACATAAGCATAAGCAGTAATGGCATTTTCGTTATTTGTTGCAGATCTAACTGCGCCACTATCAACTTCAAATACCGCTGTTGCTGTACCACTTGTTTCTGCACCCACATCGCTGTCGGCAATAGTAACTGTTGGTAATGCAGTGTACCCAGAACCTTTTTCTGTCATTGTGACCAGTGTTGGTGCACCTGATGTGATTGTCACAGTACCAGTGGCTGTTACACCGCCAGGTAATTGTGGAGCACTAAAAGTTACTGTTGAAGTGGCTTGTGTAAAACCACTCCATACACCGCCAATGGTTACACTAGCAATACCGTTACCACCGATACCATCATCAGTTGTTACGCTTGCAGAACCAATGTTGCGGTTACCAAAATACTTTTTATTTAGACTTCTTGCCATTTGTTTTCTCCTTAAAGGTGACGTTTTAGGTCATACGCGGTGGTCGCCGCATAAATCCGCTAACCTATTCAGTGGACAACTTATTTATGCAAAATCTTGATTAGCCAGTATCATAAGCAATAAATGTTGCTGAGCAAAACTTAACACGTCGTTGGCTTGTTGTATTTTTTCATTATATGATGTTTGCCCAGCATCACTGGGACGTCGCCGTATACGCATTAAAATTTTACTGCTTTCAAGCATTATACTGTCGATATTAGCCAGTAATCTATGGAAATCGCGATGATATCGTGGGTATTTGTTACCAAAATGAAGTAGGCTTTGTCGTACATTATACCAATGTTCCATGTCAGTTATAGTTACGTTTAGTAAGTCAATTTCCATATAAATATTTAAACAAACGGAGACTCACCATGAAATTTAATTTCACTCAAGATCAATTAGCTAAAGTGTTGACACATAACAAAGACGTAGCTGGATGGTATACTGCTATGTGCGATGTTTTACCAAAATTTGAGATAGATTCAGAACTACGTGTAGCTGGATTTTTAGCGCAATGTGCTCATGAAAGTAATGACTTTACAGTGCTACAAGAAAACTTGTATTATACTGCTGACGGATTAACCAAGATTTTCCCTAGATATTTTACATCAGTTAATCCTGCTGACTATGCCAAGCAACCAGAAAAAATTGCTAGTCGTGTTTATGGCGACAGAATGGGTAATGGAAATGAAGCCAGCAAGGAAGGCTATAAATTCCGCGGACGTGGACCAATTCAATTGACTGGCAAAGATAACTATACTGCTTGTAGTAAGGCAGTGTATGGTGATTTACGTCTAGTAGAAAGTCCTGACCTAGTTACTACCGACAAAGAAGCCGCACTAAGTACTGCTTGTTGGTTTTGGAAAAAGAACGGATTAAATGAAATTGCTGATCGTGGTGATGTGGTTGCTATGACCAAACGTGTCAACGGTGGTACCATTGGATTAGACGATCGCAAAAAACATTATGATACTGCCATGGCTGTATTTGGTGGTAAAGTGCCTGAGCAAACTACACCAGTATTAACTGAAAACTTGCGAGTGGGAAGTCGTGGTGATGCTGTTGCTGCTATACAGGCCAAGTTGGGGTTAAGTGCTGACGGTGCATTTGGTCCAGGAACTGAAGCCGCTGTTAAAAAGTGGCAGGCAGATCATGGGTTAACTGCTGACGGTATTGTGGGTCCAACAACGTATGGAAAAATGATAGGCTAATATGCGTGTAACTGAGATCACAAAGCGAGAACGTGAAGCACAACGTGTCAGGCAGTTGGGGGCACGACGTGGTGTAATGACTCGACGAATTTATGGTTATGAAAAAACTTACTTAGAAACCATAGAGAAGTTAAACAAACCACGTGATCTTGGTTCATTGCAACGACTTGCTAAAAAAATCTGGGCTGAATTTTATCATGGAAATAGAAAAATTCCTGAGATTAGATTTGGTCCAGGTACGTTAGAGCTGGGTTATCCATTAAGCTATACAATGGGATATAGTTTGATAGAACTATGTCCTGGTCAACGAGATGTGTTAACATTAGTTCATGAATTGGTTCATGCTATTGGGCCCAGTCAACATGGTGCAAACTTTGCACAGTTATATTATAAAGTATTAGAAAAATATTTACCTGTAGCGATACGCGAAAAAGTGTATCAATATTTGGTCAAAGAACATTCTCAGTTAATGAGAAAAGTTTACCGCAAATAAATTATCCAATTTTTTTAATGTAGTATCCACCGCCAGCATATTCTTTTGGCAGTTGACGATATGGTATAGTATGTCTGGTACCATCATTGGATTTAACAGTTAATGCATACTCCAACTGATTACGGTTGATGTGATTGATTGCAGAACCTGACCAACCAGTTACTGTTCCTGTACCAGCTGGAATTTGATTGTATCCCCACTCAACAATATCACCTTTGACAATTCTGGGTAGGTCAGCAATTTGTTCCAGCAAGTCTGAAAACGGTATAAGGATGTCGGCATTCATAATATTATTTATATCAAAACAAAAGCCCCATTGCTGGGGCTTCTGTATTTGCTTTGCTTCTACTTCTTGGGTTTAACTTTTCGATTAAGAGAAAGTTAAGTTTGATACTGCAATTTCACCCAAGTAGTCGCCGGCATTACCTAGAGACGATGCAGTGTTTGTCAATTCGACATAACCGTAACGTGTCATAAAGCCAACAACTGGTTCGAACGTAGCTGGGTCAAGCACAACGCCACTGCTCATCAACGGAATGTATGGGCAATAGAACGCGGCTGCATCTGCTTCGCTGGAACCTTTGTAACCAACTAGAACTGCTTGTGAATCACTTGCGTATGAGTCAACATACACTTTCATGCTACCATTCAATGTACCCACAAACTTGGTGTTTGTTGGGGCTTCGAATGTGCCTTCAGTTGTACGAGCAAATGCGCTTGTAGTTGCACTTTGTAGCACTGTCAATGCTGTTGAGCTAACAACAGCCCAGTTACCAGCACCACGACGTGTACGCTGAGCAATTTTATTTGCTACACGGTTGATAAGAACGGCCAATGCGGCATGTTCGTCACCAACGAATGTTGCAGTACCACTAACAGCGGCTTGGTTGAAAGTTTCTTCAGTTGCTGCCAAGCTACGTAGGCTTCCAAGAACTTCTTGGTCGATTTCAACCGTAATTTCTTGTGCCAAAGCGGCCATAATTTCTGCTTCTACATCTAAGCCGTGCATTGATTGTGCATCTTGTGCGGCCTCAAACGTCCAACGAGCTGACAACTTACGTGTGCGAGCTTCGACAGTTTGTTTCAGGATTTGCACGTTGATCTTACGACCAGGAGCACCTTCAAGAGTACTTGTTGCATCTGCTTTACCAGTACCAAGGGCACCGGAATAAGCTACAGCAATTTTAAATGGGCTTAGTGCTTCATCACCGGCTGTTGTGTTGGTGGCGAAACCACTAGCATCAGTTGTTGTCTCTGCATAACGTACACGCAGAGTGTGGATTTGTGCTACTGGACCAGTCATTGGTTGTACACCAACGATTTCGTTTGCAATAACTGTTGGCATTACACGGCGAATCACTGGAAGAATAACGCGATTCAATGTTGCTACGTTGCCTACGGCGGTAGCACCACTTGTTGCGGTTTCTGCCAAGTGTCTGCGTGTGTTTTCCAACATTACGGACATACTTGTACGGCGTGAACCATTAAGACCTTCTAACAGGGCCTCTTTCGTTTCACCCCAACGACTTTCTAAGAGTACTTGTGACATTTTGATTTCTCCTTGTTTAACTACTTTTTACTTCAGCCCTGCTAGACGACGTAGATCGATGACATTATTATCATATTGATCTGGTGCCGCCCGAACAGCTTTGTCGCCAGTTACTACTAGGCTTTCGCTCAACACTTGCTTGCTTACTGCTGGCTGTGCTGGCTTGCCATTGGTTAGTACTGCTGGCAGATACTTATCGAATGCAGATTTTAGTTTCGGTGTCTGCACTCCTTCTAACAACTCGGTCATTACTTTGGCCTTGTCTTTGGTTAGTGTTCCTAATAATTCAGCAGTAATTTTCTGACGTTCTGCGATATCTCGCGCAACGCGAATTTCTGCTTCTTTGCTTTCTACTAACCTGGTTTTTTCGGCAACTTGCTTTTTACTCTCTGAAATGATGGCTTCTTTATCAGCAACAACTTTTTGTAGTTTACTGATTTCTGCGTTTTCATTTAAGTGAGTTACTGCAAATTCGCCAGCAAAGGCTTCAAAGAGTCTGCGACCAAACATATTTTCGCGAGCTTCCTTAATATCCTTCTTGAACTGTGTTAGTTCGGTTTTTAGATTCTTGATTACTGATTCTTTAACAATAGCCGCACTTTGAGTCACAAATTTCTTTTGTAGTGATTCCAGTGTAGATTGTGCTGTGGTTAACAAACGGACCTTGGTTTCAGCTAAATCCTTCTTGTCGGTAGCAAACTCCTGAATTTCTTCAGCCAACGCTTTAATAACAAAGCGGTCTAACTTGGCCATGGACAAGTTTTGTGCTTTGCGATCATTGCGTAGTTCCTGAATTTCTTCAGAAAGTTTGGTAGTTAAGAATGAATTAAACTTACGCCCAGTGTTTAATGCGTGTTTCTTAAAAGCCACACGATCTTCCACCAGTTTACGTTTATCATCAGCAAATTCTTTTAGCTCTTGCGTCAGAGTTTCAGTTACCATTTTGTCTAAAGCTTCAACCATTACAGACTTGTCGTGCTCGTAGTTTCTAGCAAACTCTTCACGTAGCTCGGCACGTACTTGTTCACGGGTTTCAACTAATTTAGCTTCCCATGCTTCAGCGATTGCTTGCTTTGTGTCTTCGTTCACTATACCACTATCGATCAGAGGTTTGATAGCTTCTAGCATTTGGATCTCCTTATATTTTCAAGTCTTTGATAAGTCTCAACACTGAGGCTCGCAAATACTTTTGGACTTTTGGATCGGCACCTGCATCTTGCGATGCTTCGAATACCCTGTGTCCATAACGCATGTTCATCAACCCTTCAAAAACTGGCTGGGGATATGCATTTGGAGCACTAGGTTGTGCAACGATATCAACTGTTACTATTTCAAAATTACGAACTTTACCGGTACTGTCGTCAACTTCACCACTACCACGTGAACTTACTCCTAGTTTTACACCACTGTCTAACATGGTGTGAACTATTTTACCCATTGGAGTTGGAATGATTTTCATCTTGCCAAATCCGTTAGGACCATCCATCCACATTTTAGTAATCACGTGACTAACCCGATCTAGGTTAATTTTAAGATCAGCAGGGTGATCTACTTCACCCAATACACTGTGACCTTTTTTAATTTGTTCATTAATTAAATCAACTGCGGCTGCTATCTCTTCCACGGGATATACACGCTTGTTGGCATTTTCGACCGCAGCCTGAATAAAAATACCTTTGAGATAAAGATCCTTTCCATCGCCAGTGCCCTCTGACTCTGTTACGAGCTGGGCTTGGTCGAAGGAAAGGTGTTCTCTAAGTAATATAGGCATGCTGTGTCTTTATTACTTGTTTACAATGCTTTTATCATTTACACCGCTGGCTTGTGTCGCTGTTGGCTTTGTTGCCGGGGACAACGACTTTTTTCCGCCTGCTGTGTTTTGCACTTTACCAATTAGATCTTTTGGTTTATCTGCACTTGGTGCTGATGTACCATCTGGTGCTGGATTGGATCCGCCACGTGCGATGTTTTTGTTGCTACCGCCCATGTCGTTCTTACCGGCAACTATGCTTTTGGTATTAACACTAGCTACTTTACCTGCATTTGCTACGCCTTGACCTTCTGCTGTTTTGTTGATTTCAGCAACAGTCTCAACGTATTCACGCATAAGTTCTGCGGCAGTTCTTGGATGTCTAGATTTAACTTCAGTCATCTTGGACTCTGCTACCACTTCTTCTGCGTCATCTTCTTCTTCATCTTCTTCTGCTTCAGTAACTTCTTCGTCGTCGCTAGCAAAAGGATTTCCACCTTCTTCATCGCCGACTTCTTCGCTATCTTCTGCATCATCAACTTCTTCGCCTTCTTCGTCACCGAAGTCAGGATCGTCGATTCCGTCGCTATGCTCTGACTCGCCTTCTTCATCAGCCATTAATTCATCAAATTCTGCTTTAAGTTCGTCTAGGGCATCTTCAAGATCCATAACTCGATCTTCAATTGCGCCTTCGCCGCCTTCTGCGCTCACGTCGACATGCGCGCCGCCCATGGCGTCACCACCGATTTCCATGCTGTCACCGGCATCGCCGAGTTCTGCATCTAAACCACCAGTTTGATCGTCTGAAGGGAACATTTCCTCTTCACCAATTTGTTCTTCGGCATTGATTTCATTGCCAAGTTCATCAAGTTGTGACTGATCTTGGTCCATCATATTTTCGTAAATCTGACGGCTACGATTTACAACGATATTGTGGAACACTTCACGTGCTTTATCTGTCTCGTCATTGAGAATATACTCAATTAGTTTTTCATAGTGGTTCATAAAGATTCCTTTTTAGGTTAGCATGACTATAGTGTGTATTTACTACGTAGATTAAAAAACCACCTCAAATGGGTGGTTTTTTAACATTTCTTTGCAAAATTATTACATTCCTGGTTGTGCCGGAGGTGCTCCATACTGGATTTTAACTTTCTGTATCTTTTGTTTATTCTCAATTGCCCGTAGTTCATTCATTAATCTAAGTTTGCTTATATGTGCCAATGTGAGCCTGGTTTTTCTAGTATCTGTCAGCTTTAACGCCGTATTGTCTTGTTCAGCATCTATCCGTTGATCGTCTTGCTCAACGGAGTTGGATGAATCTGAAAACATTTCGTTTAATCTCATGATTAATTATTTATGCCAGTGGAGCTGGTTCTGGTGCCGGTGCACCTGGTGGTGCTCCAGGAACTGCACCAGCTTCAGGTGCTCCTGGCATACCTTCTGGAGGCATCATTGCATCTGCTGATCCCATGTCTGATTCAAATCCGCCTGGTGTAATACCCACACCACGCAGTCCCACGTCAGTTGTTCCTGGATCTGACTCATTGCCTTTTTCTTCAGCCCATAACTCATCATTTTCCAGCATCTCTTCTTCACTTAAGCCCAAATATCTCTTGAGTAAGAATCGCTTGCTTAGATATGGTAATGGTTCTAGTTGGGCAAATACTGCGGCACGTACCCCGTCAATCTCTGCTTGTTTGTTTTTACTAAAGTTTTGTGGTTCATTAAACGACAATTCAAATATTGAATTGTCAATGTTTACTCCTCTCCAACGACAAAACATCTTAAATTCTGTATCCAATGTTTCAGCCAGCAATGTCTGTAAACGTATACAATACTGGTTAAATCGCCATTCCTGTATTAATGCTGTACCTACTTTACCATCAGTAACTGATTGTGATCCGTCTTCGGGGCCAGTAGGCAAATAGCTACTGGGAATACGTAATCCACGGAATAGTTTGTTGGTAAAGAAACGTAAATCGTCAATTTCTCCCAAGTTTGCACCACCGGCTAATGTAGTAACATCACTGCCTTTGCCATCAGCACCCACTGGAAAGAAGTAATCTTCGTTCATGCTCATTGGGTTGTAGGTGGCATCCATCATATTAGTACCACCGCCACTCTGACTGGGTATACGACGTTGCCAAACTTCGTTCTTTACACGTTCTACAAATGCCATGGCCATGTGGCTGGGCATATTGCCCACATCAATCTTGAAGATTCTGCGCTCTGGCGCACGTTGTACACGGTAGATGATAATGCTGTCTTCCAGCAATTCCTTCTGCTTAAATACTTTAAATATCTGTTCTAATATACTATTACCAAACGGCCAGTTAGCATCTAGCCCCTCTGTTAAACTCAAATGTACCACATGTTCTGCACCAATGACAGCTTCATTTTGTGCTGTACTAAACCGAGTTGACCCACTACTGCCGGTGGATGAAGTCGGTTGATACAGTCCACCACTGCTGGTATTTGGCTGTGTAGTATGTAGATCGCTTGTGGTTTTTTGCGTAGCAGTTAAATTTTCAAAATTTGGATGTAAATCTTTAATAATATATTGCTCAGGTTCTTTGCCCTTGCTTTCATTTACAATAACTTTAGTCACTTTACCTGGCTCAACCCAGTATAACTCAAATGTTTCTGGATCTCTAAGAAAAACTTGATCGCCATACTTGAGTGAGTTACGGAATAATTTAAATATACGCTTGTTCCATTTGTTCAAGCTGATCCAGGCCAACATTTGTTCTTTTAGTATGTTAACTTCTCTATCTGTAGGACGGCCTTTAAATTGTAGATCAAAAGCCGCACCATTGTTGGTGGCTTTTTGTGTGCAAAACTCTGCAATTACATCTAACGCAGAATTTACTTCTGAATCTAAATCCATTTGTTCGTATTGATTATAACGATCCAAACGATTGGGATGACCAGTATATACTTCTGGTAATTGATGTTGGTAATTGCGGTAGGCAAAGTCTGGCCGCTGGTTAGCATTAGTTAGCGGGCTAACATTGTTTATTTCTACTACCTTAAAATGCTTTTTCCAGCTCATGACTGATCCTCTGTGTTGTATAATCTATTTATAGACATACAGAATAGCCAGTCTGGTTTTAACCTGACATCTTTTTCCAAAGATCAATCACTTCGTTGCGTGGGACCACTGCTTTTTTAGTAATCTTAATTGATTGTTTGGCTTTTTGTTCTGTCAATACACGTTTAATCAATGGTCTAGTATTGCTTTCTGTTAATGGTTTAGTTTCAACCTTGGTTTTCTCAACAAAGTTTTCAAACATTCGCATTGCTTTACTGGCCGGAGAGGTTAAATTACGCCCATAGCGTTTTTTATTTTCTTGCATACCTAATGAACGTCTGGCTCGTAGTAAATCTGTAGTGTTTAGATCAGCTTTATCTGTTCCAGTAGCAAGTTGCGTTAACACAGTGCTAACTGCCTCTGGTGCAGGTTTACCATCTGCACCTATCCAATTTGGGCTATACTTAAATTTAGAAGTAGTCCCTGGCATTTCCATTTCTTGACCAGGTTTTGGGCCGGCTGCTGTTGCACTTGCTGGTGTTGCGGCTGCATTTGTTGGTGTTGCTGTTGCACTTGCTGGTGTTGCTGTTGCACTTGCTGGTGTTGCTGTTGCACTTGCTGGTGTTGCTGTTGCACTTGCTGGTGTTGCTGTTGCACTTGCTGGTGTTGCGGCTGCATCTGTTGGTGCATCTGGTTTAATTCCCATTGCGGCTTTGGCTTTAGCTACTGCTGGAGTATCAGGATTACTTGCGGCTGCACCTCCTGCTGGTGTTGCTGTTCCACCTGCGGCTGCACCTCCTGCTGGTGTTGCTGTTCCACCTGCGGCTGCACCTCCTGCTGGTGTTGCTGTTCCACCTGCGGCTGCACCTCCTGCTGGTGTTGCTGGTACTGCCGCCGCGGCCGTTATTGCTGCTGGTGCTGGTAACTTAGATTGAGTAAACACATCCGAAATTACATTTGCTGGTACTCCCTCACCTTGCAGGAATGTTGCAATTTCATCTGATTCAGTTGGTTTACCTTTTACATGCCAATTCATTTTTAACTTCTCGGCAGTTAGCTTAGTTGTAAATTGATGTCCAATATTTTTGGCACCTGCCCAGGCTTTGCCTAACCAATTAGCAGCTTTTCTGAACATGCCAGGTTTTTCTGGCTGCGGTGTTCCGGAGCCACCAGGCATATTAGGTGTTAGTTCTTTTGGTATGTTTGATCTATCTGGGCCAGAGGCCGCAGGTGCGGCGGTGGCTCCTAGATTTTTACCACCACCCAACCGAGTAGATGATGTACCTACACCTGCTGGTGGGGTATCTAATTCGTTTAATAATGATTCCGTAACCACTATTTGTATATGACGTTGATATCTTTCTACGTTTTTAAATATATTGTCTATACCAGCTTCTGTAATATGGTAACGATGTTTGTAATTACGACCCAACGATTCACCCAACATCCAAACATGTGCTGTTGCTTGACGATCAATCATTGCTGACAAATTGATAGTTTTGGCTTTGAATGGTTTAATGGAGTTGGTTGTAGCTACAATTGCTTCCATCAACATATTGTTCATGTTACGGCGTGATTCGGCAACCGTCTGACCTGGCCCTGGCTTAAGTGTTGGTGCTGGTACTGGTGCCGCAGATGCTGAATTTGGTGCGTACTGACCACTGGCCACTTTGGCGGCTGTGTCTGACGCGGTACCTACACCTTGATCGTATACTGCGTTGCTTGTCGCAGATGGAATTGTGATCTCTTGCCCGGCCTTTAAAACGTCAGGATTTGTTATGTCTGGGTTGGCCGTCATCATATCATCTACAGATACATTGTTTGTTTGAGCAATCTGGCTCAGTGTATCACCTTTAACTACTGTGTACGATGCGCCACCAGGTGCTGTTACATCGCCTGTTGGGCTATATAACTCGCCATATTCGTTTTTCCTAAGATTAGATAACTGACCAGCTTCGTCTCTAACTGGATATCCATTTGATCCATCGTCAGGTGCCGGGGCGCCGCCCGTATCACCTTGTGGGCCTTGACCAACTCCATCTGGTCCATCAGGGGCAGGTGCCGGGGCGCCGCCCGTATTACCTTGTGGGCCAAGATCGGAATTTTCCCAACCAGTGCCAGGTGGATTCATGCCTGTGGTTTGTACTCCACCTGGGTAATCGAAATCGTGATACAAGTCCGGGGCGCCGCCCGTATTACCTTGTGGGCCAAGATCGGAATTTTCCCAACCAGTGCCAGGTGGATTCATGCCTGTGGTTTGTACTCCACCACCTGGCAAATGTCCTTTAACCCAATCTGTTGCGTTGTCGACTGCACCAGGAATTGCACCAATAGCGGCAGCAGCGGCACCAGCGGCACCAGCATTCATTGCGGCAGTGCTAAGTTTTTCACCAGATAACAATCCGTCTAACGCTTTTGCACCAGCAATAAAATATGGTCCAGCCATCGCACCACCACTTGCTAGCCCTGCTAGGAATATTAATCCCCATGTTATTGCACTTTTTGCTGCTGGGTATTGTTTGGATAATTCACGATATTTTTCAATAATTGGCATCGCTTGTTTACCAAGAGCAGATTTGCCTAACGCATCAGTAGTCCTGTCAAATACTTGATCTACGCCTTGGATATATGCATTTTTAGAGATTTTATCACGAAACTTAGCAAGTGATGTCATAACCGCCGCAGGAACATCTTTAGCTTTGCCTAATAAAGTTCTGTTACTAGCACCACCTGGAGCATTACCAGCGGCAGTTACACCCTTTTCAATTTTTGCAAACAAGTCTAAAATTTCTTTTTCGCTCATTTTTAACTCAGCAAGCATACGTCCTGCTTGATAACATTCGTTTAGAGCAGGTTGCTTGCGTAGAGTGGACTCGAACAAACGTGGTTTTGGTGTGATTGCGGAAATTTTCATAATTAACCTTTAATTAACAGTAATGTATTTATACGGTACGCTTTATTAGGCAGTATTGCCTCTGATGTTCTTTAAGTAGTCTGACTGATCTGCTAGGGATTTAGCCATCTGTTCTAACAGTTTGTTTTGCTCTGTGAACATGGTATTACCAGCTTTGGCTAACTTGAGTTGCTCGGCCACTGACTTATTAATCAGCAAGTCTGGCTGTGTTAAATCCATTGCTTTAAGTGTTTCGGCATATTGAGTAGAACTTAATTTTTGTGCTTCTGACAGTTGAGCCACTGTGGCTGCTTGTGTAGTTGGAGTTGCTCCACCTTTGCCAACCGAAGTTCCAACTGCTTCTCCACCAGCTTTACCAGCAACACCACCACCCCAAGCACCCAATGCTCCACCAATTAATCCACCAATTATTGTACCTACTACTGGAACTACGGAGCCAACTGCCGCACCCATTGCCGCACCTGCCAGACCACCAGCAACACCACCACCAGCTTCGCCAATGGCTCCGCCTTTTTGTTTAGATGCTTCTTCTTTGGTTATTTCGCCTTTTTCTAATTTCTTGGATATGTCACTTAGCTCACTTGCCATCATACCAACTGCTATAACTGACCCTGCGGCACCCAATGCTCTACCACCAACTTTTGCAATTGATCCAAGTTTGGAAGGAGTTTTAGTGGGAGTACCTTTGTTTTTCCCACCGTCTAATAAATCTGATATACCAGGACCACCACTGGCCATTACAACATGATAGGGATTGGCGGCTGATCCGTCAGGAGCACCGCCACCAAGTACACCAGCTATGGCACCGGCAGCACCGGATCTGCCTTTATTTTTGCGTTCCGCGGCTCTTCGTTGTTTACGGTTACCACCTGCAGGTGCGCCACCTTTGGGTCCACTCCCGCCAGGCGCACCTGGAGCAGTCGGAGTAGCGGGCCGGATGTCACCAGGGTTTGGCCCGGTCGCTGGCGTTTTTTTAAATAAACCAATTACCGCAGGTATGGCGGTGGCAAGAGAAGCAAAAGTGCCAAGCATAGTCCAAAAGTTATCACCAATTTTGTCTAGAGTACTTTGCTGTTTGTTTGCTGAAGCAATTGTTGATGCTATAAGGCCATTTACTTCAGCAAGTTTGTTAACATAAGCGTCCATGTTATTCATTGCAAGAGTTTGCAACCCAATCATGCTGTTCTGAAAGGCTTTTTCTGCCTCCAAGTAACCCTTAGTTTTTGGATCTGATGTTTGAGCTGCTCCTTCAAGTGCCGCATTCATTTTTGCAACTGCTTCGGGAGTATATTTTATAGCATGTTGAAATTGGTCAAGGGAAGCGGCGGCTAACTCCCCTACATTACCAACACCAGCCAATGCAGCCATGCCAACACCTTGTAAATTTTGTCTATCTTTTAATATTTCATCGGAATATTTTGCTTGAACATCTGCCGCGTTCTTGACAGTAAGACTTCCGTCGGCAATTTTAGAAGCCAACTCATCAGTCTGATTAGCATACCCTTGATTAGCAGACATCATAATGGCACCAGTCTTATTAACAACTGCCCCAAAGACGACTTTTTCCATTACATCTTTTTGTTGTTGCTTACTCATGGTAGCCATAGAATCTTGTATTGCTTTTGCTTGTTCAGGAGCCATCTCTGCTAACTTGTTTTGAAATGCCAAGTTGTTGGCTGACGCACGAGCTTCAGCCATCTTTGCTTTGGCATCTTCACCAGTAATACCTGATATCAGTCTGAGATCTTTGGCATATCTTTCTGTTAATTCTGCTACTTTTGCATCACTTACTACGCGGCCATTTCCATACCTGTTCATTTGGCCCATAACTTCTGCCACTAACCCTGCTTGCTCTTCAAACGTAAATCCTAACTTTTGCAAACTTGTACCAACACCAGAGTTATTAATTTGTGTGGTAACCTTGCCCATTCGTTCAACTGCGCCGGTCATACCTAATCCGCTACCTGCTAAATCTTTTGAATTGTCTTTTACTACTTGGCTAAATTGCTGTACTGTTAGACCAGCACCGTGAGCGGCATCAAGCATCCCGGTCATGCCATTTGAAAATAAAGCACCAGAACTGCTTAACCCACGAAATCCGTCTCGGAGGTTTCCTAATTCTTTACCTAAAAACTCAACAGCAAATTTTGCTACTTGTGCCGCTTTTGACGAAAATATGTCTAGTCCAGCACCAGCTAATTGGGCTGCGGCACCAAGTGCTTTTATTTTTGGACTTGCACTTACCGACATCGCAGTGCCTGCGGCAGTTATACCTTTGCCTGCGGCACTCCCTGCTTCCCCAGCTAGTTGTATGCCAGCCGTCATAACTGACGTGCCAGTTTCTATAGCGCCAGCATTACTTTGTATATTTTTTAATGCACCACCAACGGTGCTTACAAATGATGCACCAGCTAATTTTGTAAGATCCTTAATAGTGGCATTGGTTTTTTCCCATAAAATGTTACCAGCAATCTGGCGGCGTTCTTCAGATTTTGCCCAGGCTGCTTTTTGTGCATCATATTTTTTTCCTGCATCTTCTTCTTTTTCTGCAGCTTTTAAATTATCTTCAATTTGCTTTGTTAGATCATCAAAAACATATGACAACTGGTCTGCCTGTCGCTTATTTTTTTCACTTGACGCAAACGCACCTGCTTCCCACTTATCTCGGGATTTTTTTAATTTGTCTGTTGCTGTCGCAAACTCCGTAAGAGAGTCTGTTACCTTTTTGAGCCCCTTAAGCAGAGCATTATGCGCTTCATTCTGTTTTTTTAGGTCAGAACCAGCCGCAGCTATTGCTCTGACATAATCTTCTAACAGTCTTTTTGTTGTTTCATCCATGGGTGGTTTTTACACTATAAATATATGTATCAATTTATTTATGAGGGAAATCTTACATGGTTGACAACAATCAAAATCCACTAGCAAAACATTTCAGACAGCCATCAATCTACATCAAACTGCCCAGTGGTGGCAAATATTGGGCTGAAGGCAGTGTAGAACTGCCGCTGAATGGAGAATTACCAGTATATCCAATGACCACCAAAGATGAGCTTACTTTACGCACACCGGATGCATTAATGAGTGGGCAAGGAGTTGTTTCTGTAATTCAAAGTTGTTGTCCCAATGTTAAAAATGCCTGGGATGCTCCAAGTATTGACATGGATACATTGCTTATTGCTATCAGAATTGCCAGTTATGGGCATGATATGGATGTGGATTCGTTATGTGTAAAGTGCCAAGAACCCAATCGGTTTACAATTGACTTACGTTCAGCATTGGATTCTATTATTCCTCCTGACTACAATACTCCGCTACAAGTGGGCGAATTGCGTATCAAACTTAAACCACAGGAATACACAGAAACATCCAAAGCCAATGCAATGGGTTACGAAGAACAACGTATGGTAGCAAACATTACCGAGTCCACTCTTGATGCAGAAGAAAAATCCCGAGCAATAGCCGCACAGATGGCAAAATTAATTGATATGACTACTGACTTGTTGGCCAAGAGCACTGCGTATATTGCATTGTCTGATGGCGAGGTAGTCAGTGATCAGAATTTTATCAAAGAGTTTTATGCCAATGCTCCATCCACGGTTAGTAGGGCTATACAAGAAAAAGTAGGGCAAATGGCCACCGATGCCGCTATTAAACCATATCAAGTCAAATGTACTTCGTGTGAAACAGAATACAGCATGAGTGTGGACTTCGATTACGCAAGTTTTTTCGACGCAGGCTTTTGACGTTAGATGAACCTGGTCTCATTAAAATGCTTGAGAGTTACGACCAGGAGTCAAAAGCCTTAAAAGCAGAAGCACTACGTTTTTGCTGGGCGATGCGTGGTGGGTTAAATTACTCCGAAGCAATGGAGTTAAGCAAAGAAGAACGAGAGATAATCTCGGAATTAATCAAAGAGAATTTTGAAATAACTAAGAAATCTGGAATGCCATATTTCTAAAAGTTCTGTATGTATCCTGATCCCACAATCATAAAGTGGTATTACTACCCCTGACTGTAGGCATCTAAATAATCATACTGTCCACACTGGATGGTATTATAGGAGATACACAATATGGAAATTATTACCGCAGTTAAAAAATGGGCCAGTTCCCTGGCCGACTTGGGCGTAAGCATCATCGCT
>Ga0209596_1001777_pt1 | contig 18219 bp, 14 predicted proteins | sample M_130807_MF_Meta_FD_187314 | JGI IMG/M metagenome (GOLD analysis project Ga0209596, IMG submission 187314) | Freshwater microbial communities from Lake Montjoie, Canada to study carbon cycling - M_130807_MF_MetaG (SPAdes) (version 2) | ecosystem: Environmental > Aquatic > Freshwater > Lake...
CACCACTACCACCACCGCTACTTCCAACACCACCCACTCCAACCGCAGGACTTACTGAAGTTCCACCTGCTAATCCGCCGGTTGATGTTATAGTTGATATACCAGGACCAGAACATATTGTAGAATTTCCATTTGCTCCTACTCCTGTAACAAGCGTAGGTGCTACTGCTACTGTAAATGTTAATGTCATTGTTGGAGTAGCACCAAAAACATTTGTTCCATATTTTACTTGACCACCTGCTCCTCCGCCTCCACCGCGCGACGAAGAAGGATTACCGCCTCCTCCTCCACCACCACCAACAAATAAGTAATTAACAGTGGTAGGAATTGAAACATTTGAAATAAAATTCATTGTTCCATTAGTTGTAAATGTTATTACATATGTGCTGTTTGTATAAGTAACTGTACTTCCACCTGTTGTGGTAAAAGGACGATAATAAATCATTGCCAATCCATCACTTCCTTTTCCACCTGGAGAATAATAACTGTCACTACTATTTCCACCACCACCTCCTCCACTTCCGGTATTATAATTTATTCCATCAAATAAAAAATCATTTCCTTGAAATGTTGAAATACCTGGACTTCCTGTTCCACCACAACCGCCTGTTATGGCTGTAAATGTTATTGTTGGAGTTCCATAGTTACCAAAAACACCTCCACCTCCAAAAGAAGTTATACCAGCACTACCAGTTGAATTTCTACCTCCAGCTCCACCTCCACCTCCAAATTTAAAAATTGTGCTTGTTCCATCTTGAAACGTGTATGAATATCCATTATTTCCATATCCAGAACCAGTCCCTTGAACATTTGTAACACTTACTCCATTTGTTCCTCCACTGCCACTATCAACTGAAGTCCCACCAGCTCCTGTTTGATTAACAGCAGATCCACCTCCACCACCACCTCCTGTTGCAGTTAAAGATAAGCTGGGTCCTGATATACTTGATGTTGCACCAGTTGATCCAGTTGCTCCATCAAAATCACCACTTGTAAATGGACCACCATTACCTCCACTTCCAACAGTTATAGTATAATTTCCTGATAAATCAATTGGACCAGATATGGTAACATTTCCACCTCCACCTCCACCTTCATATCCTAACCCAGAACCTCCACCTCCACCTCCACCAATTAAAAAAATATAAGAATTTGTTATTGATGATAATGTTAATGTTTGGGTTGTCGAAAAAATCTCATATACATAACCTGTTGCAGTTGTTGAAGCACTAAAAGGATTATAATATACTTGAACATAACTCTTCAAATTTTGAAAAATATTATTTAAATCATTATTTATAACAGTATATCCAGTAGTGACCGCTTTAACACTGGATCCATCATAAGGTTGAAATATATTTGATAAATCAATTCCGCCTGAAATAAAACCAGTTGTTGACGTTGTTCCAGATGTTTTTTGTTTAAAAATATATATTAAATCTAATTCATTTACCTTGAAACCTGTTAAACTCATTATAATAATTAAATATAAAATAAAATTGAATTAAATTTAAAAAGATATAAGAATAATATAATATAATATATAAGAGATGATAATTCCAGTTAAATGTTTTACTTGCGGTATGGTAATTGCCGACAAATATAGGTTTTATGTTGAAGAAGTTCGTAAGAAGAAATTAGCCAAAGGTATAAATAAAGACTCTATTGATATAGACAAAGTTCTTTATTTAACAAAAGAATTCCATGAAAAAACATCAGAAGGTGATGTATTAGATGAATTGAATATAAAAAAAATGTGTTGTCGCAGACATTTCCTTACACATGTTGATATTGAATAATTTCTTAATATAATATATAATATGAATAGTCGTAAAAAAAATTCTAAAAAGGCAACCCAAAGAATTTATAAAATGCGTGGTTGTAATAAAAGTGGCTGTAAAAAAAAATCCAGAAAAAGATATTTAGGCGGGTCTTCATATGCTGATATAAATTTAGCATATCCAGCAAATATACAATCTGTTCCAAATCCTCATTTGGCTTATACACAAAATAAACATGGTGGAAATAGTGCTTATCCGGCAAAAGATCCTCCTCCTGGATTTAATTTTATAAATTCTCAATCAACACAACGAGGTGGATTCAATTGTGGAATAAAAATTGGCGGTGGCAAAAAAATGACAGGAGGTTCTGGAAATAATGGAATACCTTATCCAAATGGTTTAGTAGGATCTGGTTGGACACCCGCCATTAGTGGTTGGCCAGGTGTTGATGGTATTGATGGAAATCGAAACTATTTAGAACTTAATAAATATCCAACTGATCCGCAAACATCGATGATTAATGTTGGAGCTCAACCTCCTTTTACGGGTGGAAGCAAAAAAAGAAAAAATGTAAAAAAAGGAAAAAAAATGGTTCAAAAAGGAGGAGCTCTTTCTAATTTTTTTTTTCAAGACCTAATTAATTTAGGAAGACAATTTCAATATGGTGTTGGATCAACTTATAATTCTCTTACAGGTTATCCTTCTCCTGTAAATCCGATGCCTTGGAAAGGTCAACTGCCAAACACACCAAGTTTATCTTCTGTAAGATCTATTATATAATTATTTTCTGTTAATAATACATAATGGCACCATTTCCCACATCTTTAAAGGAATTATGCACACCTGCTATGATATATTTTGTAATTTCATTTGTTTCTTTAGCAGTTGTTTTATTACAAAATTTAGGAAATAATAGTAGTTATACAGTAGGTTCATTTTCTTGTCGTGTTCCAAACACGGCTTTAGTTTTTATTGTTAAAATAATTTATATACTTTTCTGGACATGGGTTCTTAATTTGATGTGTAAAGATGGACATACAAATGTGTCTTGGTTTTTAGTTCTTATACCATGGATTTTAATGTTTGTGGTTATGGGTCTTTTAATCATTAATATGTAAAATATTAAAAATATATTTTTATTTATTTAAAATATATTTTTAAATAACATTTCTAACTATATAGTATATAATTATTTAAATGACGACAAAAATAAAGAATGGTATGTCATATGATAAAAATGGTTGGAAATATATTTCAGTTAAAGGGAAACCAAAAGAAAGAGGTTACGCATATGGTTACTTGTGTGCAAAGGAATTTAAAGTTGTTCAAAAATCAATTGACTTTATAATGATGGAGTCCTATGGATATTCATGGAATTTTTTTGTCGAGAAGGTCAGCGATGATTTTAAAAAAATGACGCAAAATGAGTTTCCCGAAATATATGAGGAAATGGAAGGCATTGTTGATGGTTGTAACGCGAATGGATGTAAAACAACAATAGATGAAATAATTACGTGGAATTTTTATTATTCAATTCCTTATTGGTATTCATTAATATCAGACAATCGCGGAGGCAAAGAAGGCGGCGCAAAAGATAAATGTAGTGCTTTTATAGCTGTAGGCGACTGGACAGAAGATGGCAAAATTGTTTGTGCTCATAATTCATTTACTGATTTTGTTGATGGGCAATTTGGAAACATTGTATTAGATTTAAATCCTGACAAAGGATGTAGATTTATTATGCAAACCTCGCCTTGTTGGGTTTGGAGTGGCACAGATTTTTTTATTACAGCAAAAGGTATAATTGGAACAGAAACAACCATTGGAGGTTTTTATCCTTATGAAAAAAAATATCCTATTGGTTACAGAATAAGAAAAGCTATGCAATATGGCAAGTCCTTAGATGAATATTGTGATATACTTTTACACGAAAACTCTGGAGATTATGCGAACTCTTGGTTATTTGGTGATATCAATACTAATGAGATACTTCGGATTGAATTAGGGTTAAAATATCATAATATAGAGAGAACCAAAAATGGATTTTTTATAGGTTTTAATGCACCATATGACGAAAGAATAAGAAATTTGGAAGTAAATAATTCTGGATTTTATGATATTAGAAGACATCAAGGAGCACGACTTGTTCGGTTAGGTGACTTAATGGATGAACATAAAGGTAAAATTAATATTGATATAGCAAAAAAAATTATATCGGATCATTATGATGTTTATTTAAAACAAGACGACAATCCTTGCTCAAGAACTATTTGTTCTCATTATGAATTAGACGCAAGAGAATATATGTCACAAGCAGATAGACCCAAACCATATGCTCCTCATGGTGCTGTAGATGGAATTGTATGTGATACAAAAATGGCAAAAAATATGTCATTTTGTGGTCGTTTTGGTAATTCATGTGGTATACCTTTTATTGTCGACAAATTTATTAAAGAACATAGACAATATGAAAAATTTGCTCCTTATTTAATGGATAGACCTACGCAACCATGGACTGATTTTGCTGCTGATAAACAAAAAAGTAATTTTAGGTTGACTAAAAAAAGTAGAAACGCTAAGAACAAAACTAAAAAAATAAAAGACGAAGATAATTAAATAAATTAATAAAATAATAAATTTTAAATAATCATATTTAAAAAAATATGATTACTATAATATAAAATGAAAGTTGTTACATCTGTTGTAAATAACCCTATTTTTATTCAAATACAGTATTATACTTTACAGAAATATATGAAATGTAATTATGAATTTATAGTTTTTAATGATGCCAAGTCGTTTCCAGATTATTCTAATGGCGGAGATATTAATGTTAAAAATGTAATTGAGGAACTATGTAAAAAACTACATATTCAATGTATTGATATACCAAATCAACATCATGTCCAACAAACGGACGCTTCTACAAGAACAGCTGACAGTATGAATTTTATTCTTAAATATCAAAAAGTATTTCCTGATAAATACTTATTATTGGACAGCGATATGTTTTTAATTGACGACTTTGATTTAACGGATTATGAAAATTATGACTGCAGTATTGTTTTACAAAGTAGAAATAACTTTAAAACAAATTATTTTTGGAATGGTTTATATTACTTTGACATTCATAAAATGAATAATTTACAATTATTAAATTGGAATTGTTCACCTGGTTGCGACACGGGAGGAATGACACAATATTGGTTATCAAATAATTCGCAAAATCCAAACGCAATATATTATATTAAACATTTATCCAGCGGTGATTGGGATGAAAGTAAAATACCAGAAAATTTAAAAGATAATTCAAAATTAATTCATTTTATTAAAACTGATCCAAGAAATCAAAACGGCAAATTTTATTCTGAAATATATGATAATAAATTTTTACATTATAGAGCTGGCGGTAATTGGGAAAAAAAAAATATGAATATTCATGTTGCTTTATCAATAAAATTAAGACAATCTTTATTAGATTAAATAATATATATAATAATTACATTTTAAAAAAATATGATTATTATAATATAAAATGAACAACGAAGAAAAAAAAGTTAACATATCTTGGAAGTTAATTGATATATATTTTAAGGATAACCCTAATAATTTAGTTGCTCACCATTTAGACTCATATAATGATTTTTTTAACTCTGGCATCAATAGGATTTTTCGTGAAAATAATCCTATAAGGTTTATTGAGAGAGAACAAGAAGGCGAATCATCAGATAAACGAAATGAGTGTTTATTATATTTAGGTGGAAAAGATGGAACCAATATTTATTTTGGGAAACCTGTTATTTATGATGATAATAATGCGCATTATATGTTTCCAAATGACGCACGTTTAAGAAATATGACATACGGTATTACTATTCATTATGATGTTGATGTTGATTTTATTTATTATGTTGGTAATGAAAAAAAAGAACATACCATAACATTATCCAAAATTTATCTTGGACGTTTTCCTATTATGCTTCAATCGGACCTATGTATTTTGAAATCATTAAATAAAGAGGTTCGTTTCAATATGGGTGAATGTAGAAATGATCCCGGAGGTTATTTTATTATAGATGGTAAGGAAAAAGTTATCATATCTCAAGAGAAATTTGCAGATAATATGCTTTATATTAGAAAAAACAAAGACGATGATATTTATAGTCATTCTGCGGAAATTAGGTCTGTTTCAGAAGATACGTCAAAGGCAATTAGAACTACCGCTATTAAAATTATTGCTCCTTCACCCAGTTATAGTAATAATCAAATTGTTGTAGCTGTTCCTAATGTTAGAAAACCAGTTCCTCTTTTTATATTGATGAGAGCATTAGGCGTTGTCTCTGATAAAGATATTATTAAATACTGTATATTGGATATTGAAAAAAATAGCGACTATGTCGACTTATTTATACCGTCAATTCATGATGCAAATAAAATATTTAATCAACAAACCGCATTGGAGTATATTGCCAGTTTTACAAAACGCGGAACTGTTTCAAGTGTTATGGAAATTTTATCTGATTATTTTTTACCGCACATTGGTGAACTAAATTTTTTGGATAAGGCTTATTTTGTTGGTTATATGGTTTTTCGTTTATTAAAAGTGTATACCAAGGCGGAAAAACCAACAGACCGTGATAATTTTCGTTTTAAAAGAGTGGAATTAACTGGTTCCCTGATTTATGATTTGTTCAGAGAATATTATTTAATCCAAAAGAAAGCCATTACACAAAAAATAGATGAAGAATATTATTATCACAAGGGTGAATATAAAGACGATGATACATTATCGAGAAAAGAAAAAAAACAAATTAAAGATAAATCAAAGGATCGTGGTATTCAAAAAGAGCAAAATAAATATCAAGATAATTTTATTGGTTTAATAGATGCAAATTATAAGACATTTTTTAAAGAAAGAATTGTTGAAACCGGTTTTAAAAAGGCCTTTAAAGGTAATTGGGGATCTGAAGAGCATACAAAACGTCTTGGAGCTGTTCAAGATCTAAACCGATTAAGTTGGAATACATTTATTTCTCATTTGCGTAAAATTAACTTGCCTATGGACTCAAGTGCCAAGGTTATAGGTCCAAGACTTTTAAATAGTTCACAATGGGGTTTTATTGATCCAGTTGATACTCCTGATGGTGGTAATATTGGTTTACATAAACATATGTCTATTAGCACTCATATAACCAGTGGATCATCTTGTCTTCCACTTATTAAATGGTTAAGAGCATATACTCCTATGAAATTAAAGTTGGAATGCACTCCTGAATATTTAGCTAATAATTCCAAAATATTTGTTAATGGTAACTGGATTGGAGTTATTGATAAACCTATTTCAACTGACAAATTTGATTTGGGTTTAATTGAAACATTAAGATTATTCAGAAGAAACGGTGTTATATCTGTTTTTACAAGTGTTTCATTTGATTATGAACATAATGAAATTAATATTTATTCAGATGCTGGAAGACTTACAAGACCAATTTATTACATTGATAATGATCAAGTCAGTATTAATAGTAAAGAATTTTTAGAAAAATTGAGTGACGGAGATATTAATTGGAAAACAATTATTTCTGGTTTCAAAGAAAAATCGGACAAGAATTTTAATACTAAAAACAATAAAATATATGATTTGGAAAAACTATATCCTGATATTGGCGGTGATAGTGAAAATATCAAGGATTATTTAAACAGATACAAGTCTATTGTTGACTATGTTGATACATCTGAAGAAGAATCTGCCTTAATAGCTACTAATTATGATGACCTCAAAAAAAGTAATTATTATACTCATATGGAAATTGATCCATCGCTTATTTTAGGTGTTATGGGGAATATGATCATTTATCCAGAGAATAATCCTCCAACGCGTAATGCGTTTTCATGTGGTCAAAGCAAACAAGCAGTATCGGTTTATCATTCAAACTATCAAATGCGTATTGATAAAATGGGTGTAATTTTAAATTATGGACAAATACCTTTAATTAAATCCAGATATTTGGAATATATTAACAATGAAGAACAGCCTTATGGTGTCAATGCGATTGTAGCAATCATGTCATACACTGGTTATAATGTGGAAGATGCTATTTTAATTAATGAAGCATCTGTTGCGCGCGGTATTTTTAGAACTACTTACTATTCTATGTATGAATCGCGTGAAGAAAGTTCAAAGGTAACTGGATCTACCAGTTCAAAATTTGCCAATATACAAAAAAATAATGTTATTAAAATAAAACAAGGTTATGATTATAGTTACTTGGATGACTATGGATTGGTAAAAGAAAACACTGAATTAAATGATAAGATTATTGTTATTGGTAAAATTAATTCGAATTTAGAAAATAAAGATTTATGGATTGATGATTCAGTAAAAACTAAGAAAGGACAAGAGGGGTTTGTAGATAAATCTTTTATCACCACAGGAGAGGAAGGATTTAATATTGCAAAAGTTAGAATTCGTGAAGAGAGAATACCTGCTATTGGTGACAAAATGGCCAGTCGCGCAGGACAAAAAGGCACATTGGGTCTCATTATACCAGAAGAAGACATGCCTTTTACTGATGACGGTATTCGTCCGGATTTAATTATTAATCCACACGCTATTCCATCTCGTATGACAATTGGACAGATTGTCGAATCATTATTGGGTAAAGTCTGCACAAGTTATGGAGCATTTGGCGACTGCACCGCATTTCAGGTTAAAGGTTCTAATTATTCTACATATGCTCCTTTATTAGTTGAACAAGGTTTTCACTCAAGTGGAAATCAATTATTATATAATGGTATGACTGGAGAACAATTAGAGGCTAATATTTATATTGGACCCACCTATTATATGCGTTTAAAACATATGGTTAAAGATAAAATTAATTATCGTGCTCGCGGTCCAAATACTATGTTAACAAAACAACCTGTTCAAGGACGAGCTAATGATGGTGGTCTTCGTATTGGTGAAATGGAACGTGATGGTGTTTTAGCTCACGGTATGTCTTATTTCTTAAATGAATCGTTTATGGTAAGAGGTGATGAATATTATATTGCGGTTTGTAATAAAACTGGTGCTATTGCCATTTATAACGAATCCAAAAATATATTCTTAAGTCCAAATGCGGATGGACCAATTAATTTTATTACAAATCCCGATGGCACTCAAAATATCAAAAATATGAGTAAATTTGGACGTTCATTTAGCATATTAAGAGTTCCTTATTCGTTAAAACTTTTAATACAAGAATTACAAGTTATGAATATTCAAATGCGTATTATTACAGATGATAATGTTGATCAACTTTTAAGTATGTCTTATTCAGACAATATTAATAAATTATTACAAGTTGGTAATGAGGACCTTAAAAATGTTACTCAAAAATTGAATAAGGATTTACAAGAAATTATTAAACCAAATAAAAGGCAATTTGATATTCCGGATGAATCAATTTCTATACCGGATCCTGTTAATCTTAGTGATAATGAAGACGTTACTAATTTACTTCCTGATACACAATATAAAAAAGGTCAGGAAGTAGAGGTTAGAAATGATGAAACTCGTGAAAAATTTTTAGCTGTCGTTAGAAATGTGTATTTGGATGATCAAAACAATGAGCTTTATGATGTAGAGTATGGTGACGGTGAATTTGAACAACAAGTTGATGTTTCAAGAATTAAACCCTATAATATGGGATATATTGAACAACCGTATTATAGTCCTGAAAATAGTAGTCCTGAAAATAGTGGTCTTTTTACACCAGTTTCACCTCCACAATATAGTCCTAATTCACCACCTCAATTTCAATATAGTCCCAATTCACCACAATATATTCCTAATTCACCACCATATAATCCAACTTCGCCGCCACAAACACAAACACAACAACCTATACAAATACAAATACTTCCACAAGCTTTAGTTCCAAATCCAAGTATATTAGAAGTAGAAACAGAAAAAGAAGAAGATAAAGATGAAGGTAAAGATGAAAATACAAGTAAGTCTGAAACCAAAAAAGTAAATTTCTCGGATGATACTTCAGATACTTCAGATACTTCAAGTGATTCTAAGAAAATAACATTATAAATAAAATTGAAATAAAAATAAATGTTTATGTTATTATTATAATATACTATGGCAAGTCAAAACTCAAGCGCTCTAATTTCAACTATTTATAACTCCAGAAAAATTATTTTGGATTTGATGGAAAAGCAAGGTTATAATGTTAATGATTATTCAAAATTTAGTGTTAATGAAGTTAATTCAATGAAGCAAAACAATCAATTAGACATGCTTTTAGAAAAAAAAGAAGATGATCCTATTACTAAGAGAAAAAATAAAATTTATATTCGCTACTATTTAGGAAAAACAATTAGACCGGCAAATCTTCAAGAAATGATAGATGATTTATTTAACTTGGAGGAAATATTAACAAAAGATGACACATTATTTATAATTACAAAGGATGAAATTAATGAAACTCTAACAAATGAACTTAAACATATTTGGGAAACGGACGGAATATTTATTGTTATTGAAAGTATTAAACGACTACAATTTAATATTTTAAATCATACATTAGTTCCTGAACATCGAGTAATGATTGAAACCGAAGTTGTAGAAATCATGAAAAAATATAATATTACTGATAAAATTCAGTTACCGGATATTTCAAGATTTGATCCTGTGGCAAGGGCTATAGGGTTAAGACCGGGTAAAGTATGCCATATAATTCGGCCGAGTAAAACGGCTATTGAAGCAAATTATTATAGAATTTGTATTTAAATATTGTAAATTTTATATTATTATATTAATAATATGAACATAATTAAACCTACAGAAACTGGTTTTACAATTTATAGCAAAAGTGGATGTCCTAATTGTAAAAATGTAAAGGACTTGCTAATTAATAAAAAATTTTGTTTTGAAGTCATCGATTGTGATGATTTTTTAATTGAAGACAAAAATGCCTTTTTATTATTTATTAAAGAACTTGCTAATAAAGAGGTAAAACAATTCCCAATTATATTTAATAATGGAACATTCGTTGGAGGATTTATTGAAACCCAGGAATATGTCGATAAACTCCTTAGTTTTGGTGAAAATTTGAACTTTTAATTTTTTATTTAATTAATATCACTTTAATAAAAATTAATATTAATTTTATATTGAAATATATATAATAATATTATGAACCTAAACAATGAAGCAATTTTAGATGAACATTATGAAAACCCTAAAACTTTTATAGAAAATGTTACTACATTAAACAAACAATTGCCTGCTATTTTAGATGATTTTGTTAAGTATTTTGTTTTTTATAATAGAAATCCCAATTATCCCGAATATCAATCAGCATTTGAAAACATCAAAACTAATGTCAATTCATTGAGCAGTTCTCTATTTATGGTTTCGAATAATGTTGAAGTAAATATAGATAAAATAAATAAACAGTTGTTAGCTCTTGATGTTTTAATTAAAAAAGAAAGGCTAACAAATATTGAACTCAAAAAGAAATTAGGTATTGTTGAGGAAAAAAGCAATAGTGCAACCGAAATGATACATAATTATAGCGAAATTTATGATATTGGGTATTTACGAAATTGGGGACTTTTATTAAGTATTATAATTGTTGGAATTACCATAACCAAAGTTTTTACGAGTAGTCAAATTTCTTTACCTACAATTAGTATGTCTTCAATTAGTAGACCTTCAATTTTTCAAACTACCACTAAACCTACTATATAATTGAATTTAAATTTTATTTTTTTTATATAATATAATTTAAAAAATGTTTAGACCTTTTTCAAATCCTATTTTTTATAGAAATAATAAATATTATGGCTATTTTGATGAATATATGAAAAAAACCAATAATGATAATTTTAGAAAAATTATTCGCGACAACGAAGAGAGAAAAAAATATAAATTAATATCTAACAATCCAACACCACCACCGCCAATTAGCCCATCTAATTTATTAATTTCTACAAGTATTTTTCTCTCTTTGTCATCAATAATATATTATTTTTACAAACATAAATATTTTTTGTTTTCTTTTATAACTATATAAATGAAATCTAATAATCAAAATAATAAAGAAAAATCTAATAATTATAGTCAAGAAACTAAAAAAACTGTAATGAATTTAGAAAAATTAAAATCAGATTATCAAAAACAACTTACTTCTTATAATCAAGCTGTATCAAATTATATTAATTATTTACAACAAAATCCAGATCAAAATACTCCTGATCAAAATATTAGCAACCCCACATTTATTGTCTCAAAAGGTAAGACATTTTGGGGAACTGGACCCGCTGACTCACAAAGTGTTTCTGTTGGCGGCACAATTGAACAATGTAAAGCATTATGTGCTACCAACGCAAAATGCTCTGGAGCTACGTTTAATCCTTCAGCACATGGACAACCTATGTGTTGGTTAAGAACCGGCGATGGACAATTATCTCCAGCACTTAATACGGATTATGCTATTGTTCCTGAGGCTAAACAATTATTGTTAATAATAAAAGGTATTAATGATGAATTATTAAAAACTAATCAACAAATTCAACAAACAATTAAAGAAGGAGAACCTTTGTATAATTCTATAAAATCTAAAAGCCAAGAACAGAATAATGAGTTAATACAAAGTTATTATAAACTTTCACTTGAGAGAGAAAAAATAAAAAAACTGCTTAATTCATATCAAAATATAGATCAAGCACAATCTCAAAGTAATATAAAAATTACTCAAAGATATTATACTTTTGTCTTGTTATTAATTATTGCTATTTGTTTTGTGATTTTATTATATAAATATTCATCCATATTCTCAAATAACAATTCCACTTCCAGTTCCACTTATATTCAAAGTGGTGGCGAATTAGGAACTGTTAGCTACGTTTATTTAGTATTTGTTTTTATCGTATTATTTTTTTCTTATGTTTCCGATATTTCAAATTTAACTAATAATTTTAAAATGGCTGTTAGAAATTTATTTACAGGTATATATAATTTTATTAAAAATTTTTTAAAAATAAATTATAATGTATAATATATTTACACCTTTTTGCATTTAAGACTTTAAATAATTAATTCGACATTTAACATCATTTTGATTATATTTAATTTAATGTTATTTATTAATATATATATTTTTTGTATCTATTTATATTAATATGACAAGTATAATGAATTTATTTTCAAATTTTGACGATTTAAATAAACAAAAATCCGTAACAGACACTGCTACTAACTATAATAAAAATCAAAATTCACTAAGTCTATCTTTAAATCAAGGGACTAAATTTAAAAAATTTCAGAAACGGATTAAGGACAATTTAGAAAAAACTTCCGATAAATTAAGCGGTATTGAAGCTTTTACTCAGCAACCTAATACCAATCAAGATCCAAGTATAACAAAACAAACATTAAGTTTATTACAAAAAACAAATATATCCAAAACTAACCAACAAACTATTCAAAATTTGAAAAACGAATATGAAAATACTCTTAAACAATACCAAGACTTATTAAGTAAAGTTAATGGTAACACCACCGATTATATTAACAGGATAAGCTCTAAAAATCCTTATTTAGGTAAAGTAATTCAGTTACAAGGCGGCGCATTATTCTATGTTACAAATCAAGGTGTAGCAAAATATATTCCAGATATGAATATTTATGCTGCTGTATCGGGCAAAAATGGGTTTCCGGCTCAAGGACAATTTACAACCGTTTCTATACCTTGGTCTGACGGTTATACAGCATCTGGTGCAACTATTCAAACAAATCCACCTCTAATTACCGGCACTCCTGTAAAAATTGGACAAAGTGTCGGGAATGAAGGTGTAAATGTGTTTGTCAATACAGTAATGAATAATCCAAAGGCTACTTATAAAGGTTGTTATACTGATAGTGTAGCTTCGCCGTCTATGACTTTTATTGGTGAAAAACCCAAATCTGAAGACAATAGTGCTAATGGAACTTATACATTCAATGCTTGTCAGCAAGCTGCTATTGATGGAGGATATAAATATTTTGCATTACAAAATGTAAATAAAACTACTTCAAAGGGTTATTGCGCGGTTTCAAATGATGAAAATCTTACAAAAAATAGCATATCATATACTATATCAGGACAAACGCCTTTATGGAATACAAATACTGCAGGTCAAAATGGTAATAGCGCCAGTTTTGATAATGGTTCCCTAAGTGTCAATAATTCAGTTGGCACTGCTGTATTTTCAACACCAAATAGCACTCCACCTCCAAACAATTATATTGGTTGCTATAAAGATAGATCAAATAGAGCTATGAATGCTTTTAATAAAGGAAGACGTCCTTATAATAATACAACCTGTCAACAAGCAGCAGACTCTATCGGAGCCACATATTATGGGTTACAATCATCTAATACAGGTAAAAATGCCCAATGTTTTACCAGCAATAATTTAGGTCAATCAAAAAAATACGGTGTAGCTAAAAACTGCACTAAAATCAAAGACGGAACATGGAGTGGCGGCGATTGGTCTAACGCAATTTATACAACCGACACACCTGAAACCAAATATTTTTTAATTCTTCAAGATGATGGTAATATGTGTATTTATTTAGGTAGCAGTCCAAATGATAATCAAGGTGGTATATGGTGCGCTATGACTAATGGCAAACAACAACAAGGCAATCCTAAAATGGTCGCATCTAAAAATAAATTTGGACAAAATTGGATGCCGAGTGACTCAATATTATATCCAGGTGAGTTTTTAAGTTCTACAAAAGGTGATTTAGTTCTAATTATGCAGACAGACGGAAATCTTGTGTTATATACTTATCAAACTGGAATTAATTGTCAACCGATGGCTGACGGTAATATTGGAGGAGGTGTAGAAGCTAACTCTTTATATGATTTGAGTAATGTTGGGTTTCCCAGTAATATGGCATCGCTCGCTTATATTGATCAAAATGCGGAATTGCATCAATATCCGTCATCTAACACCAAATTCTCTAATACATATACAGAAATAACAGCAACTGATAGTGCTGGTTATGATATACCAGGTGCATCATATGGAAACGCAACCGTTGAAAACTGTCAAACTTCTTGTAATAATAATTCTAATTGTGCCGGTTTCGCATTTAGTTTGAATACGTGTTATCCAAAAACGTCCAGTATGTATCCAAAAGGTTCTAAACAAAGCAATCCTGCGGTGAGTTTATATATTAGAAATAAAACACCAAATATTCCTCCAATTGGTGTGCAAAGCACGACGAATAATATAGATTCCATACTATATCAAAATTATATTAATGGCGGAGCCATGGCAAAATCATATGGTTTAACAAACGCAACAAGTATTCAAAAACAACAATTAGAACAAATGCAAAGCAAAATAAATTTGCTGTCCGGACAAATATCTAATTTAACAACCCGATTTAATACTGACAGTCAACAACTCGAAAATCAATCTCATAAAAATGTTCAAGAAATTGGAAATTATTTAAACAACATTGAAAATAATGATAATAAGATGAAGAATTATAACAATAATAATAATATTGAAAATATATTAGATGACAGTGACATTGTTGTTTTACAAAAAAATTATGATTACCTTTTTTGGAGTATTTTAGCAACTGGAATAGTATTAGTGACAATGAATATTAAATAAATTAATTTATATTATATAATTATCTTCTTATAATTTATATAATATGACAGATCAAACTGAAATTCAACAAAATAATGAACAATTACTTAATGATATTCAATCTTTACAGACAATGGAACAACAATTATTTAATAGTTTAGAAACTAACCCTAATTTAACTACATCTCAACAACAACAAATTGTCGAAAAAATGAACCAAATTTCCAATATGCGTATCAATTTATATAAAACATTAAGTCAAGTTAATAATTTTTTTCATAATTCTTTAAGTTCTTCGCAAGGAACATTACAAGAACAAACTGCTGCTATTGGTATTGTAGAAAATGAACTAAATAAATCTAAAAGGCGTTTACAAATTTTAGAACAAGAAAAAAATAATAAAATACGATTGGTTGAAATTAATAATTATTATGGTGATAAATATTCCGAACATAGCATTTTTATGAAGACAATTATTTTTACATTATTACCAATAATTATTTTAGCAATATTGAATAGTAAAGGATTTTTACCTAACATGATTTATTATATTTTATTATCAATAATTGCTGCTGTTGGGAGTTACTTTTTATGGATGCGTTATTTTTCTATTATTAGTCGTGATACTATGGAATATCAAACATTTAATTGGTCTTTTGACCCTAAAACGGCTCCTTCAAGCTCTACCACTAATGTTGATGACCCATGGGCTTCTAAAATTACCAATATTGGCACTTGTATAGGTAGCGCTTGTTGTTCTGATGGTCAAACATATGATAGTGTAACCGATAAATGTATTGATAACGATACTAATACCACCGAAACTTTTATTACTGAAAGTATGGTTCAACAAGCTCTTACAAAGGGATCAAATAAATACAAAACTGATGTTACTTTAAATGGTGATGACAGAGTTCAACCAAAGGAACCAGATAGTTTTATTAATTTGTTTAAATAAATATTTATATTTCAAAATCTTATAATTGTATAATATAGTATGAGTTGTCAAGAAAAATATAATAAATTAGTAGAAGAAAAAAAACAATTAATTGACCAAAATGAAAAACTTACTTCACAAACCACAAGTAGTTTTAATTTAAATAAATTCAATTCAATGATAGATACAGCCGCAAAAGCTGTCTCTTGTAATCCAGAATGTCAAAGACAAAAAAAGATTGATGAACTTAAACAAAAATATTTAGACGCTAAAACTAATTTAGCAAGTGGGCCCAATAATGTATACGTTTCCAGAAAAAATTATGTTGTATTTGATCAAGGTGAACCAGCCTACAATGACCTAATAACTAACGAACTGACAAAAGAAGCTGAAAAAATAACATCATTTTATAAAAAAAATTTTGATGATGAGTCGCAAAACATTCTCTTCAGTATAAAAACTTATTCTGGATTAATTGTTAATAAACAAAATGTCTATGACTTATATTTAAAATATAAAGAGGAAAATATCGAATTATTTGATAAATTAAAACATGAAACAAATGATGTTTTGACAAATGACAGAAAAACATATTATCAAGACCAAGGAATTAGTAATTTAGGTTTTGTTTATTATTATATTCTTGTTATTATTTACGCAATTTTTGTATTAGGGTTTGTTATATTTAATTTTATGTTTCCAACCCAAACCAGTTTCAAAATTCGAATAGCATTATTTGTTTTAATGATTTTACTGCCATTTATTTCCAGTTGGTTTCTGGATAAAATAATTTTGTTTATTTACGATATATACAATATATTACCAAAAAATGCGCATAAAACATTATTACAAGACTAAAAATGTCATTATAAATACAAATAAAATAAAAATAAAAAAACCAATAAATATTATACACTAAAATATAATATTTAATTATCAAATTTACATATTACTTAATTATTTTCCATCTCATCCATCTCATCATTTGTGGGATAAATAATTTTAATTCCATGCCATCCTGTTGTTTTATTTAGTCCAAACTTTTTATCCATATATTCATACAGTTCTTGACCCTTCGGAATTTTTTTATTAGCTCCTTGCTCTTGTTTAAACCATAAATCAAACTGATTTTTAATTTCTGTTTTCTTAATTCTATCTTTAGGGTTTCCAGTTTTCTCAACAAACTCAGAAATAAACTTAGAAATATGATCTTGACACTTTCTATATTTGTTTGAAGAATTCATTACTGTTTCAGAATCTCCTACAATACCATCCGTCTCAAAAGCACGCTTTACTAACATACTCGCAAATATTGGCGCCAAAGCAGGTAATTTATCTTTTAACGATTTGTCCTTTGGATACACATATGGTGTTTCGTCTGTATGTTGTTCACCTTCATCTGTAAACTTTGATAAGAAATCGACTTTTCGAATACGTCTCCAAGTGCCGTCATCATTACTTTCAATATCAAACAAATTATTTGTACAAACTACCAAATTGAATTGCGGTTCGAAAATTTCTGATTCAGAATATAGACCACGAGCTTGAATCGGATCACCACCAGTCAATTCTTTCATAATACCTTCATTCAATTTAACACCTTTTGACGGTTCTTGCATAACAGCATATCGCACTCCTTTTAATTTCAAAACTTCGTCTGAAGTTCCGCCAATTAAACCGCGTTTTTCGGTGACAAGTGTAATAGGAACAGTGCCTTTATATTCACCCAAAGTCACCGACATCAAATCAGCGATAATTGATTTACCATTACTACCACTTCCATGATACACATTAAACGTTTGGTTCTTATTTGAACCTATCAAACAAGACGCTAAATGATCCCACATATAT
>Ga0209596_1001779_pt1 | contig 18205 bp, 15 predicted proteins | sample M_130807_MF_Meta_FD_187314 | JGI IMG/M metagenome (GOLD analysis project Ga0209596, IMG submission 187314) | Freshwater microbial communities from Lake Montjoie, Canada to study carbon cycling - M_130807_MF_MetaG (SPAdes) (version 2) | ecosystem: Environmental > Aquatic > Freshwater > Lake...
ACAAACTCGGGTAAATATGCAATTCTAAATCTAACCAACGCGCCAAAGTTCGCTGTAGAAAGTCCAACAATCAATGAAAAGAAAAGCGAATAAATAAGACAAAACAGCAACAAAGGATTGCTTGAAATGATTTTAATTAATTTCCCAAATTTAAATTGAAATAATATAAGAATACTTAATAATAAATAAATAAAATTCTCAATTCCTGACAATAACATGACAATATTTTTAGATTCCCATAAAAATGGTCTGAATAACCCAGCAGTCAAAGCAGCAGGCGAAACGCCCAAAGCACCTGTAATTGTAGGCTCATAACTTCCAATATCAAATGTGTTCCCAGCATAATAACTTTGTTTGAGATCCGTCTGTTTCTCGGACGCTTCGGATAGTAATGAATTAATATCAAAAGTGCCACTACTAGTTAAAATATAAAAAACTAGAATGACACTCACAAAAAGGCCAACAGGAATAATCATATAACGAATTACTCTACTTTTGATGTTCAATATTTTTTCGTAAAAACCCCAAACTAATGAACCAGGAAGTAAGGTGTATAAAATGTAGGGCTTTATTGAAAAAATCACATAGGCAACAACTAACAATATTAAAAAATTTTTAATACGGTTTTCCTTGAGAATAAATAATTTGTAGAAAGTATAAATATACCAACAGGATGCTGATAAAGTAATGGTGTCTTTTAAAATACCTGAACCCCAAAAAATAGCAGAAGGAAGAAACAATATAGATATCGCTAATTGATTGTGATACTTTTTATAATAATCTGAAAAAACAATATATAATTTCCATATTCCTATGAATGAAATCCAAGAGAACAAAATTGTTGTTAGCATAAAACTTTGAAACGATAGCAACATAAATGGAACTAGCAACTTTATAACTAAAAGTGTTCTAGTATCATAGTACATATAATCCCAAGGATAACCTGTTGTTCGCCCATCAAACAAATAGAAGTTTTCAGGACTAGGCCCTTCTACCATGACTTTAAAAAAATAAGAAGGTTTTTCAAAAAATAAATTGGTAAAAGCCCTGGCACTTTCAAAATATGATATTGTATCACCTCCTTTATAAACATAAATATATACGATGCAAAAAATAATTGCACCTATCAGCTTAAATGTAACAGCCCTTGTATAGTATTTATAGATAATATTTTCTTTGATGTGTTTCTTTTGGATCCAATAAGAAATAAATAAAATTATGGCGATGTAAATCGGGAAGGCAAAGTATTCTGTAATGCCGAGATTATCTATGTACCCATAATTTTTAATCTCGTTCATTTAATCTTTTATTTATAAAAAAATACAATAAGGATTTATTTCTTTTTTGACTTTTCAAACTTTTATTCAGGCCATTCTAATTGGCATTGTTATCAAATAACATCCTAAATGGTGCAGCCGGTTTATAAAATTTCAGATACCGATGACCATTATTTCTTCATTTAAAAACCAATGTAAATTCGTGTGAATGCTTTCCAAAATTAACTATTTTTACGACACTCTGATTACTGAAAAGTTACAAATACAACAAATACCTAAAGGATTTGTATCTAAAAAAACAAAAACACTGTTTTTTAACACTTTTATCCTACCATTCCATTTTTATTAAACACCATAAATTATTAACTTTACTGCAAATCAAGCAAACACGTTTATGCAATCACAACTGGTAATTGACCTAGAAGCTGAAAAAAAAGAAATTCTTAGACGCTATCGCGGACTTCTTCATGCCTGCAAACGTACCCTTGAGAAAGGTGACAAATTACTTATCCGTAAAGCATTCGATATTGCTCTGGAAGCGCATAAAAATATGCGTAGAAAATCCGGAGAGCCCTATATATACCACCCTATCGCCGTTGCTCTTATCTGTGCAGAAGAAATAGGATTAGGAACAACATCTGTGGTATGCGCCTTATTGCACGATGTTGTTGAAGATACCGATCTTACGTTAGATGATATTAGAGGGCTATTTGGTGATAAAGAAGCTAAGATCATAGATGGCCTTACCAAAATATCCGGAGTGTTCGATCAAGGTTCATCACTTCAAGCCGAAAATTTTAGAAAGATGCTACTTACTCTTTCGGATGATGTACGTGTGATCTTAATCAAACTTGCTGACCGCCTGCACAACATGCGCACCTTGGATAGCATGAAGCGCGACAAACAATTAAAGATCGCTTCTGAAACACTATACTTATACGCTCCTCTTGCCCATCGCCTCGGATTAAATGCCATCAAAACCGAATTGGAAGATTTGGGATTAAAATATACTGAACCAGAATTATTCAACGATATAGAGCACCGCTTAAAAGAATCGGAACCGGAACGCAAAAAATTTATCTCTAAATTTATTGTTCCAATAAAAGAGATTCTTGAAGAACAAGGCTTGAAAGCGAAGATCATCGGCCGACCGAAATCAATCTATTCCATCTACAATAAAATTAAAAACAAAGGAGTACCATTTGAAGAAATCTATGACCTCTTTGCTATTCGAATTATCATTGATACGCCTCCAGAAAATGAAAAAACAGATAGCTGGCGTGTTTATTCAATCGTAACAGACTTTTATCACCCTAATCCTGACAGGCTTCGCGACTGGATATCGACTCCTAAAGCAAATGGATATGAAAGTTTACATACCACTGTTATGGGTCCCGAAGGGAAATGGGTAGAAGTCCAAATTCGAACCGTAAGAATGGATGAGTTGGCTGAAAAAGGATATGCGGCTCACTGGAAATATAAAGACAGTGCAAACGAAAGTCAATTAGATGATTGGATTCGCAAGATCCGCGAGGTACTTGAAAGTCCGGAAGAAAATGCGATGGAGTTTCTAGATGATTTCAAATTGAATCTTTTCGCAGAAGAGATCTTTGCATTTACGCCCAAAGGTGAAATGAAAACGCTGCCAATAAATGCAACTGCTCTGGACTTTGCTTTTGAAATCCATACAAAGGTCGGGGAAAAATGTATCGGTGCAAAAGTGAATCATAAACTTGTGCCACTGAGCTACAAGCTAAAAAGTGGTGATCAAGTAGAGGTCTTAACATCTAACAAACAAGTCCCTAAAGAAGATTGGCTCGGATATGTTGTTACCGCTCGTGCTAAATCGAAAATCAAGAATGCATTAAAAGAAGAAAGAAGAAGGATTTCTGAAGATGGACGTGAGATACTGGAAAGAAAATTCAAACATATAAAAATTGATTTTACTGTTTCCAACATCAATGAATTGACTACCTACTTCAAATTACCAAGCAGTCAGGAGTTATTTTATCGAATAGCTGTTGGAAATATTAATATCAAACACCTGAAAGATTTTCATCAGGAACACGGAAAAATTGTGCACAAATCCGGAAATATTAAAAAAGCGGAAACAGCTCAATCACTCGAGCAAATGGTTACTGCCGCTCGAGGAAAGTCAGATATGCTCGTGATTGGTGAGAATCTAAATAAAATAGATTACAACCTTTCTCCTTGCTGCACACCTATTCCAGGCGATGATGTCTTTGGATTTATAACCATCCATGAAGGAATAAAAATACATCGTGTAAATTGTCCCAATGCAATTCAACTGCTTTCAAATTATGCATACAGGGTTGTAAAAGCCAAATGGACGAGTCAGGAATTGATTTCATTCCTTTCTGGTATTAAAATAACAGGTATTGACGAAGTAGGTTTGGTAAATAACATTACCAAAATCATTTCCAATGAATTGAATGTTAATATGCGTTCGATTAGCTTCGATACCAACGATGGAACTTTTGAAGGAACCGTTATGGTGTTTGTTCATGACACCAACCATTTAACAGAACTTATGAAAAAACTTAAAAAAGTAAATGGTGTCCTCTCTGTTACCCGTGTCGACAATAACAATTGATTACCGAACAGCGTCAACCCGTAAACGACTCATTAGCAACACTTTTGAGTCGTTTTTTTTTGTGAATATCTTTACTACAACGAAGCATATATTTTCGTAATTTTATATCTCAAATTTTTTAAGAATGTCGGCAACTGACACCAAAGAAACAGTAAAACAAATCTTTTCTGAATACCTAGAAAATCATGGTCACAGAAAAACGCCTGAGCGTTTCACCATATTAAGTGAAATTTATTCCCATGGTGGACATTTTGATATTGAATCGTTATACATTCATATGAAAAACAAAAAGTATCGCGTTAGCCGTGCTACTTTATACAATACAATTGAACTTCTTTTAAATTGCAATCTGGTCACAAAACATCAATTTGGAAAAAATCTAGCTCAATTTGAAAAATCCTTTGAATTCAAACAACACGATCATTTGATTTGTCAGGATTGCGAAAAAGTTTTTGAGTTTTGTGATCCCAGAATTCAACAAATACAAAAAATGGCTGCCGATGTTTTACAATTCGAAATAAATAGTCATTCATTAAACTTTTATGGGAAATGTAACAAACTAGCTAAACATGGTGTTTGTGAACACAAAAAAATAAAAGAAAAAAATAAATCAACTTAATATTTAGCGAAAATAAAAAATTAACGCCCTTTTTATTATTACAAATTAAATCGTGTGATTACTTTTTGTGATCACATAGAAAAAGAAGTTCAACTATTAAATAAATAAAATCTGAACTGAAAATTGAAAAGTTCTAGTTCGAAATAATCCGTAATTCAAAATTCAATGAAAGTAGATGTATTATTAGGTCTTCAATGGGGAGATGAAGGAAAAGGTAAAATTGTAGATGTGCTAACTCCAAAATATGATATTATTGGACGTTTCCAGGGGGGGCCAAATGCTGGGCACACGTTGGAATTCAATGGGATCAAACATGTATTAAGAACGATTCCATCTGGAATTTTTCATGAAAAAGCTGTCAATATCATCGGTAATGGTGTAGTAATTGACCCTGTTGTTCTTATAGCTGAAATAGAGGCGCTAATTAAAATGGGTGTTGATGTAAGATCAAAACTTTTGCTTTCTACTAAAGCACATTTAATATTACCAACTCATCGCTTATTAGATGCAGCCTCTGAAGCAGCCAAAGGAAAAGAAAAAATCGGATCTACATTAAAAGGTATCGGACCAACATACATGGATAAAACCGGTCGCAACGGATTGCGTATTGGAGATATCAAGACTCCTAATTTTAAAGAAAAATACAACGCTCTTGTTGAGAAACACAAACAACTGTTGAATTTCCACAATTTTCAATACAATCTGGAAGAGCTAGAACCAGAATGGTTCAAAGCAATTGAAGCATTAAAAACATTTCAGCAAATTGAAAGTGAACATTACATCAACGAAGCATTTAATGATAATAAAGCCATTTTAGCAGAAGGAGCGCAAGGTTCGTTATTGGATATTGATTTTGGTTCCTACCCATTCGTTACTTCTTCAAACACAATTTGTGCAGGCGCATGTACGGGTCTCGGAATTGCACCCAATAGAATTGGCAAGGTATTCGGAATCTTTAAAGCTTATTGCACACGTGTAGGAAGTGGACCATTTCCAACTGAATTATTTGATGAGACTGGAGATAAAATCCGAAATAAAGGACGAGAATTTGGCTCCGTAACAGGACGCCCAAGACGAACAGGATGGTTAGATCTTCCAGCATTAAAATATGCTGTTATGATAAATGGTGTTACTGAATTAATGATGATGAAAGCGGATATTTTGTCTGGTTTTGAAACCATTCAAGTGTGTACACATTACAATTATAAAGGGGAGAAAATTGATTACCTTCCTTACGATTGCGCACCAGAAATGCTATCGCCTATATATACAAATCTAAAAGGTTGGAATCAGGATCTTACAGGCTTACACAGCCCTGAACAAATGCCTGAAGCATTGAACGAATATATCTCCTTTATTGAACGCGAAGTGGGTGTACCGATTTCTATTGTTTCTGTTGGACCAGACCGCACACAAACATTAATGCGCAAAAAAGAGTTGGTATAATAATTGCCTTTCTGCAAATCCATTGATACCTATATGATCATTTACACAGCAAATAAAAAATTGAATTCAATGAATCTGAAATCATTTTTGTTTTCTGTGTTTTGTTTTTTGTCTGTTCTTCCCTATTCACAGGCACAAACAAAAGTTGGTGGCAAAAGAATTGAGATCGTACATGCAGGAGCCTTAAAATTTGCCAATGATGTGGGAAATGGAGCGCAACGCTTAATTGGCGATGTTGAATTCAAACATGATAATGTGTTGATGTTTTGTGATAGCGCTTACTTTTACAAAGACAATTCCTTAGACGCTTTCGGGCATATTCACATTCAACAAGGTGACAGCTTAAACCTTTTTGGTGATTCATTAAAATATGATGGAAATACAAAAAAAGCGATCATCACACATAATGTAAGTGTAATAAAAGGGGACATGCAGCTCACTACAGAGCAGCTAAATTATGATGTATCCACCAGTATAGGATATTACATTACCCCAGCTCGTATAGTAAACAAAGATAACACGCTCACCAGTGAACAGGGATATTTCTTTGGGAAATCAAATGATCTTACTTTCAAAAAAAATGTAGTGCTTACCAATCCGCAATTTGTTATTAATTGTGATACTATGCGCTATAACACCTCTTCTAAAGTAACTTATTTCATAGGCCCTACAACAATAAAAAGCAAAGAGAATCTTATCTATTGTGAAGATGGCTGGTATGATACATTTAAAGATCAGTCTCGCTTCAGTAAACATTCCTATATTCTTACCAAAGAGCAGAAGATGTTTGGCGACAGTCTTTATTACGATAGAAAAAAGGGAATTGGTAGAGCGATAAGAAATGTTGAAATTATTGATACCAGTCAAAACCTCAATATTAAAGGTGATTTCGCCAACCATTTTGAAGAAAAAGATCTATCAATTGTTACTGGGAATGCTTTGCTTACGCAAGTTTATGACAAAGACACACTTTACCTTCACGCCGATACTTTAAAAGCAATTGGCAATAATAAATCGATCAAAAAAGATCAAAAAAATAATCTCATCATTTCAAAAGATAAAAAGACGGAACCTCTCCATAAAAAAAACATAGTAGACAATTCAAAAACTGTAAAATACGATACTACCTATCAAATTGCTAAAGAAGTGCCAGATAACAAACAACTTTTTGCTTATCACAGAGTGAAATTTTACAAAAACGACTTGCAAGGTAAATGCGATTCACTTATTTATACCTTGGTAGATTCTACCATGAAATTATTTGGAAAACCAACATTATGGTCAGATGAAAATCAACTTACAGCAGATAGCATACAACTAATCACTGGAAGTAAATCACTCCGATCAATAGAGTTGAAAGGATCTGCTTTTATTGTCTCTCAAGAGGACAGCGTTCATTACAACCAGATTAGAGGAAAATATATGAATGGCAATTTCAAAAGCAATAAATTATACTTAGTCAATGTGATCGGCAATGGCCAAACGATCTATTATTTAAAAGAAAAAAAGGAAATTAAAGCGGTAAACCGAGCAGACTGCACCGACTTACATGTTTATTTAAAAGAAAATAAAATAGACCGAATCACTTTCATCACAAAACCCGATGCAACGCTTTTCCCTATTGACAAAATAGATTTGAAAGAATTGAAATTAAAAAACTTCAGCTGGAGAGCTGAAGACAAGCCTCTTTCTGCAAAAGATATTTTTATTTGGAAATAATTTATATTCTAACTTAAGTTATTTCATTGTGATATGAAGGGATAATGCCTCCTTAATTTTATTGTTGCGGCTTGAGTATATTTTTTAAAAAAAACAATGTATTATGAAACTACTTTTATGTTCAATTTTGTTTTTGTTAGCTCCATGCAACAATCCAAAACAAAACTCCAGTTCTAAAAAAAACAATAGTAAAGTGGTAATCATTTACCAATGCGGAGCTTGTTTTGGAAGATGTCCGGAATACATTCTTACGATCAATGGAGAGAAGAAGATGGCCACCTTTAAAGGCATTAAAAACACCGAGAAAATAGGAACCTACACAAAAAAAATATCTGATGCTGAATTAACCGATTATGTATCCAATTTCGAGAAAGCAAAATTCAATTCATTTGAAAATGAATACCTGGGCTACATTACAGATTTCCCAATTAAAGCTATTTCCTATACAAATAATGGCAGTACAAAATTAGTGAAGGAAAGAAGCGGAGCCCCTGAAATGCTAATCTCCTTGGAAAAGAAATTACAAGCCTATGCTGAAAATGGAGAAGGTTGGGTAAAAAGTGAAGATCAGGATCATTAGGCCAATACTCTATTCTGCCAGCTTTGCTTCAATGGAACTTGCCATTGGGTATCAAATAATTTTTTAGATGTGATCATATTATTAAAAACAATGGTCAACTCATTCACGAGGCCTTGAGCGGCTAGTTTTTCAAATTCAGAAAGGGAACAAACATTTATCTCCTCCCCTTTTTTGTATGCAACCTGCATACGATCAAATAGATTCAGATTAAATTTATGCTCAAGCTCCTTCACAAACTTTACCGACTTATCAATACTGCAGCCACTAGCCATTGCTTGTTGTTCATCAACAGCGATTACAATAAAACGATTGTACAAAATATCGAAACTCGCTTTTAAACTCGCACCATGCGCTGCCCAATCGGAAATAAAATGCGCCCCCTCGCTTTTAATGGCAATCACCTCGGCATCTGACAAAACGGAATTACTTTGGTAAACCCACACACGAGCATCAGGAGGCATAGTTGAAATCATATCATTCATTGAGTTAAAGGTCTTTTGCCTGAGCTATTAATTCAGCTACATCTAATACTTTTACTGATTGTTCTTTATTAAAATTCTTCACGCCGTCTGTCATCATTGTATTGCAAAAAGGACAACCAACAGCAATCACATCTGGATTTAATTCCAATGCTTCTTCCGTTCGTTCTATATTCACCTCTTTTGTTCCTTTTTCAGCTTCCTTAAACATCTGTGCACCTCCAGCTCCGCAACACAAACCATTTGCTTTACTACGCTTCATTTCTAGCAATTCAGCATCAAGGTTTACCATCACAGAACGTGGAGCTTCATATACATCATTTGCTCTGCCTAAATAACAGGGATCGTGAAAAGTGATTTTTTTTCCTTTAAAGCTTCCGCCTTCAATTTTAATGCGGCCAGTATTCAAAAGTTCTTGTAATAATTGAGTATGATGAACCACTTCATAGCTTCCTCCTAAGGAAGGATATTCATTTTTCAACGTGTTAAAGCAATGCGGACAACCCGTAACAATGCGTTTTACATCATAGCCATTCAAAACTGAAATAGTTGTCATTGCCTGCATTTGAAACAGGAATTCATTCCCAGCGCGCTTTGCAGGATCTCCGGTGCAACTCTCTTCTGTTCCTAAAACAGCAAATTTCACATTTGCATGATTTAAGATTTTTACGATGGCTTTTGTAATCTTTTTTGCACGATCATCAAAACTTCCGGCACAACCTACCCAAAATAAAATTTCAGGTGATTCTCCTTTAGCCATATAATCGGCCATTGTTGGAACTACTAATACGTCACTCATTATTTATTATTTTTCGAATACTTCTGTTGTAACTTCTTTTTAAACAAGATCTGTAAATCTGCATATAATGTATGGAATGAACCATGTGATTATCTATCCAATACTGCGCTGTGTGAATCTGAAAGAATTAAAAAGATTGTTCGTTCTCTTTTTTTCTATTAAATCCATAAGCTATTATTCGTTTTTCCAATTCAATCTGTCTGCTTGAGCAAATTGCCATGGAGCTCCATTATTTTCAATATTGGTGAACATTCCATTCAATTCGGTAGGAGCAGCACTCTGTTCCATAACAACAAATCTTCGCATGTCCATGATGATACTTAACGGATCGATGTTCACCGGACATTCCTGAACACAAGCATTACAGGATGTACATGCCCACAATTCCTCCGGTGTGATATAATCACCTAATAAAGATTTTCCATCATCTTTAAATTGACCTTTGTTGGCATCCATATTCTTTCCTACTTCCATTAATCTATCACGGGTATCCATCATGATTTTACGGGGAGATAATAACTTCCCTGTAATATTAGCAGGACAGGATGAGGTACATCTTCCACACTCGGTGCAAGTATAAGAATCCAATAATTGTTTCCAACTCAGATCGGTCACATCCTTTGCTCCAAAACGCAATGAAACATTTGGATCAATTGCTGGAGGAGTGAAGGAAGGGTCCATCATTGCTTTCACTTCATTGGTTACCGATTCTAAATTTGTGAATTGACCTTTTTTATTTAGGTTTGAAAAGAAAACATTCGGGAAAGCTAATAAAATATGAAAGTGTTTGGAGTAAGGCAAATAGTTTAAGAAGCCAAACACCATCATAATATGTCCCCACCACCCTAGTCGTTCTATAATATGTAACGTATGCTCATCAAAACCACCAAATAATATTGGGCCTAAATGACTACTTATGGCCAAACCTAAAGATCCGTCACCCAAATTCTGCGCATGTGACAATCCTCTTGAATACAACACCTCATCCGCACCATTCATCATAAAAATGAAACAGATCAATACGATCTCTGCTATTAAGATAAGATTGGCATCTAATTTCGGCCAGCCGTTCAACTCACTTTTAACCAAGCGAGGAACTTTCAATAAATTCCTTCTCGATAAAAAAGCTACCGTACCTATGAATGCCAAAACCGATAGTATTTCTATAAAACTGACAAGGAATGTATAAAAACTACCTAACATAGGACGAAAAGCACGATGATGCGATAAAGCTCCATCATAAATGATCTCAATCAATTCGATCTGAGTAATTACAAAAGCGACATATAAAAACAGATGCAGGATGGCAGGAATAGGCCTTTCAAACATTTTCTTTTGCCCTAAAGCAACAAGAACCATCGTCTTAAAACGCTCAGAAAATCTATCCTTTCTGTTCATGTCTTTTCCTAACAGGATGTTTCGTCTTACTTTACGAACATTTAAAGTAAAGAGTGCCGAGCCGGCAATGAATAGAATAATAAAAACAATGCTTGAAATCATACAGTCTGATAATAAAATCTTAAACTAATCTTTGGGTTTGTTTCTGTCTTTTCGTCCAAATACGGAAATATGAACATAACGTTCTGGATTGACTCTCAGGTCTTTAAGTAGTTTATCTAAATCTTCAGTTGACTTGTCCAGTTTTCTATATAACGAATCATTATTAACAAGCATTCCTACAGTTCCTTGACCCGAATTAATTTTTGTCATAATAGTGGATGCCTGATTTAATGCAACATTGGCATTATTAATAGCTGCTGTTAAATTTGATTTCGCGAGTGAATCGCTGATATTAGAAAAGTTATTAATTATATTTCCGAGCTTATCACTGTTATTAGCAAGAGTGGTTGCTAAGGAATTTACTTTGGTTAAGATACTGGAGATCTTCCCCTTTTCACTCATAACCATTGTGTCTAATCTAAATGAAGTAGTTTCCAAGGAAGTGATTGCAAGTTTTATACTTTCAAAACTTTTAGCAAGATTCTGGCGGGCACTTTCATTGAATACTTGTTGAACTACAACCATTACCGAATCAATGGATGTAATAAGTCCTTCTGCCTTTTTTTGTAAAGGAGCTATTGTTTTGTTCACAGCAGCTTTTAGATTATCCTCCTGAGCGGAAATCAAAGTGTCGCCAGAAACAGCAAAATCAGCTCCTCTACCTAATATCAGCTGAACTGCTTTTGAACCCAATATATCCGAACTGACAACTTTCGCAACTGAATTTTTAGGCACATTTACATCGTTATCAAGAAGAAGCGTTACGATAATATTTCCGGTAGTATCATTTGCCAATTTTATTGCACCAACCAATCCTACTTTAAACCCATTTATCATTAAGGGATTAGCTTCAACTAAACCATCAATGTCATTGTATACCGCATAAAATTTACGTTGAGAGGAGAATAGATTTTTGCCTTTCAGAAAATTGAAGCCATAAATAAAACATGCAATGGCAAGAGTTGTTACAATTCCGACTTTTACTTCTTTTCTTATTTTCACAATTATTCCGTTAGTACGTTTATTGACAAATTTAATGAATTATTAGAATTATTTAAGAGGAATTCTTTTACCATCTTGCATGGCTATTACAAAAGCATCCTTAAAGCCATTATTACGAAGGGTATTTTGAAGTTTTAATGCATCATTATGGGTTTTACATTCGCCTGAGGTGTACTTATATATCCCCTTATCAATATATTCGCCAGGCTTTTCAACCCCTTTAAATTTATCAGAATCTAAGTTTATTTTTTTATCTGATGAAGCTATCTGAACCTTGTAAATAATAGGCGAGTTTGACGCTACTATTTCTTTTTTATCATTGCTAAGCGCTTGCGTATCCTTTTCATTTTTTTTTACTTCAACATCTGTTTTTTTATCTCCTTTATCTTTCTTATCATCTATTCGTTTGATATTGGTTGAATCTGTCGTGTCGGAATGTTTACTTTTTTTATCTGCTTCAATTAATAAAGAATCCTGTTTGCTTAATTTGTAAGGTTGTAATTTTTCAAAATCATCATCATATTTTTTGACAGTTCCTTCGATCTCATCTTTATACTGACGAAATGCCTTGAAAAGACCTGTAGCAATATATTCCTGCCCTTTTGATGAACCTAAAAAGTGTTCTTCCTCCGGATTTGTCAAGAAACCTATTTCTGTTAACACACTTGGCATGTATGTTCTCCAAAGCACCCACAAACTGGCTCTTTTTACTCCTTTATCTACTCTCCCCGCGTTTGCTCCATATTGATTTTGAACCTTTGAAGCGAAACTCAGGCTATTATCCAAATAAACATCGTTAAACATGCTCATAATTATGTAGGATTCATCGGAATTTGGATCAAATCCTTCATATTTCTTTACATAATTGTCCTCTAATAAAATAGCCGAATTCTCTCTTTTCGCAACATCCAATTTCCCTTTTTCATTTTTAATACCCATTACATAGGTTTCTGCACCATGGACATTATCATTACAAACATCCTTTTTCAACTTTTTATCCCTAACACAAGCTGAATTACAATGAATACAAATAAAAAGATCTGCTTTTGCCCTGTTAGCGATCTCTGCCCGTTCCTGCAATTCAACGAAAACATCTGTTTTTCGCGTATAAACAACCTTAACATCCTTTAAATTATCTTCGATGTATTTCCCTAGTTGAAGAGCTACTGCAAGCGCAATATCCTTCTCTTTATATTTGCTACCATGACATCCAGGATCTTTACCCCCATGTCCTGCATCAATAACAACCGTTTTGATAGCAAAGGTTGGCTTGAATTTTGGTGAGAATGAGCTCACTAAAACGGAAACAGCAGTGGTAATTACTATCAGGATTAGCTTTTTCAAGATCTTTTTAGTCTAATTTAATTAACATTTTAAAACACCTAAATGTTTGCAAACAGAAAAACTACACTTCTAACTGTCTATTATTTTAATTAGTTTTGAGCCTTTACAAAAACATACAAACCAAAATTACAAGTTAAAATTGCGTCTAATTTCAGTAAAATCTTTTTTTATCCTCGCTTGTTTGTTAATAACTGAAATTAGCACAGCATTAGCATTTCAGGTAATCCCTGTTACTGATACCACCCAGCAAGTTGTTGACACAATAAAAAAAACGGCACAAACGGGATCCTTCCTAAACGAAAAAGTGATATACAGTGCCACTGATTCCATGCTCATAGATAAGGTCAACCAAAAAGCATACCTATTTAACAATGCCGTAGTGCTTTATGACGGGCTTAATTTAAAAGCTGGATATATTGAAATTGATTTTGGGAAGGATCTGGTATATGCAACTACGATAAAAGACAGTTCTGGAAAAGACGTTCAAAAACCAGTATTTGAGCAAGGTGAAGATAAATTTACAGCCGAAAAGATTGTCTATAATTTCAAAACTAAAAAAGGAAAAATCACCGATGTAATCACTCAGCAAGGTGAAGGATATATTCATGGACGTGATATTAAAAAAGACACAAACAATGTGTATTATGTTGGCCATGGGAAATACACCACATGCGATCTGGAACACCCCCATTTTTATATTGGTGCAAACAAGATAAAGGTCATTCCTGATGACAAGATCGTTACAGGTCCTGCTGTATTGTGGATCGCAGATATTCCAACACCTTTGGCAATTCCATTTGGATATTTCCCTAACAAGAAAGGGCGAGCTTCAGGTATCCTTATTCCAACTTATGGGGAATCTACTAGCTTAGGATTCTTCTTAAAAGGGGGAGGTTTTTATTTTGGAAAAAACGAACACATTGATTTGGCATTAACAGGCGATATCTATTCAAATGGGAGTTTTGGAGCACATACGCAAAGCAATTACAAAAAACGTTATAAATACAGTGGCGGGGTTAATATTAGTTACTCGAGATTTATTGAAGGTGACAAAGCTTTACCTAATGCGACAAGCAGAAATGATTTTTTCATCCGATGGAGTCATACCCAAGATCCAAAATCAAGACCAAGCAGCCGATTTTCAGCAAATGTGAATGCAGGAACCAGTTCCTACAATAAATACAACGGAAATGTAACAGGAGATTACTTATCGAACACCTTCCAATCCAATATTTCTTATTCAAAATCATTCACGGGTACACCTTTTAACTTTTCCGCTAATGCAAGGCATAGTCAGAATACCCTCACAAAAAAAGTTGATTTGAGTTTACCAGAATTAGCATTCAACATGAATCGAATTTATCCTTTCAAAAATAAAAACAGTACAACAAATAAATGGTACGACAAAATTGGAATCAGTGCTTCGGCTAATGCCCGCAACGATATTAATGCGTATGATACAACTTTATTTACCAACAGTACATTCACCCAAATGAAAAACGGTGTTCATTTATCGGTACCAATAAGCACATCCTTTAACGTATTAAAGTATTTTACTTTTACACCAACCATCAATACCGGTAGTAGTATTTATTATCAAACAGTTCATAAACGTTACGACCCAACAATAAATTCGGTTCTAACAGATACGGTAACAGGAGTTAAAATAGCAAACGACTATAGTTTTACTTCCGGACTTAGTACGCGTTTATACGGTGATTACTTTTTCAAATCAAAACATTTAAAACAAATACGTCACGTAGCTACGCCTACCATAAGCGCTAGCTATCGGCCAGATTTTAGTGCCGCTCAATTTGGTTATTATAAAAAAATTGAAGGCGATGCTTCGGGAAATATGGCTAAATATTCCATCTTTGAAAATGGCATATACGGCTCACCTTCTTCCGGGAAATCCGGATTGATAGGCTTTAATCTGAACAACACATTAGAAGCAAAAATAAGGCACGAAACCGATTCGGGGAAGGTTGATAAAAAAGTACCTCTTTTAGAAAGTTTTAACGTGGGATTCTCATACAATCTTGCCGCAAAAAATTACAACTGGTCGAATATTATTATAAATGGAAGAACAAAGTTATTCGGAAAACTTGATATCAATGCCGGAGCGAATCTTGACCCTTATCAAATTGATTCTTTAGGAAACAGGATCGACAAATACGAGATGGCTAATAATAGAATTGGTCGACTCGTCAGTTCCAATATTTCATTGAGCACCAATTTACGAAGCAAACAAGGAACAGGTAATAAACCAAAAACAAGCACTGCTGGCACTCCAGATGAACTTGACTACATCAATTCTCATCAGGATGCCTATGTAGATTTTAATATCCCATGGAATTTGAATATTTATTACAATTTAAATTATTCAAAGCCCGGAATAAAGGAAACTACATCGCAATCTGTTACATTTAATGGGGATCTGAGTCTGACAAAAAAATGGAAGATCAGTGTTTCTTCCGGGTATGATTTTACTCGTAAGGAAATGACCCTTACTTCAGTTAACGTATATAGAGATCTTCATTGTTGGGAAATGAGATTCAATTGGGTGCCTTTTGGATTCCGCCAAAGCTTTTCACTTGACATAAATGTGAAATCTTCTATTTTAAAAGATCTTAAATTAAGCAGAAGAAAAGATTATAGAGATTACCAATAAAAAACTCAAAACAATAAATAAAATGAAAGAAATAATTACTTCAAAAAATGCTCCTGCACCTATCGGACCCTACAGCCATGGTGTATTAGTTGGCAATATGCTTTTTGTGAGCGGTCAAGTGGGGAAACATCCTTCAACCGGAGAACTTATGACATCCGATATTAAAACAGAAACAAAACAAGTAATGGAAAATGTAAAAGGCATTTTAACAGATGCTGGAATGAATTTTACTCATATTGCTAAAACAACCATTTTCTTAACAGATATGAACGACTTCGCTTCTGTAAATGAAATTTACGGGTCGTATTTTACGGGAAATTATCCTGCCAGGGAAACCGTTCAAGTTTCAAAGTTACCCTTAGGAGTGAATGTAGAAATAAGTGTGATAGCCATTAAATAATAACCGCAACAAAAATAAAAAAGCCTTTCCGAAGAACCGGAAAGGCTTTTTTATGTAGTAATTTATCTAATTAAGACAGATGCTTTAAGTTGACTGCATACATGATAATAAATGCAACACCAAATATTCCTGACATAATACCAGTTAGTCCACCTAACAAACCTCCCACAACAACAAACGGAACTATTATTTGAATAACCTGACCTCCTGTATAGATAAAGAAACCTGTTTTTTTCATTTTCCACATCATCATTGCGCCAAGAAAAACAACTAGATTAAGCAATCCAATAATTAAGCTACTAGTTGCTTGTTTAGCAAAATAATCAGGTCCCATTCCCATCGCACTTGACATCGCTGTCATTGATTGTGCCATTTGTTCTCCAGCTTCAGATCCACTGATCGCTCCAGCCACTGCATCTGTTCCTGCTGCTAACATATGATTGCTCCACCATCCCCATAATCCAGAAATGAAGCCTAAACCTGTGCCAATAAATGACAAAATGCATAATACTTTTAAAAACTGAGGTCTTGTAGCAGGCATTTCAGCTGCTGAGTTTGTTTGTTCCATAATTGCTTGTTTTAAGTTAATAAATGAATTGGGTTAAATAATTTAAAGCTAATAAACAAAAAAAGTGGCTTAACACATATCCATGAAAACAATTCTTATCAACAATTAATACTGATTCATAAAAACTACAAATCAAAAAAAATCCTTTCCGAATAAACGGAAAGGATTTTATTATAAAAAAATAAAATTATTTTACTTCTGATAAAGAATCAGCAGCATTTTGAATACCTGTTGCTAAAGAATCTCCCATTTGTTGCATTCCTGTTTCCATTGCATCTTTGAATTTAGCACCAAATTCATCACCCGCTTGTTGCGCTTTTGAAATTCCCATAACCAACAACAATGTTAAAATTACAGCTACTATTCCGATAATCATACCAGCAATAGAAAGTCCTTTTTTTCCACCGGTTTTTCCTAATTTCATCATTCCCATTACACTTAAACCAGTACCAGCTAAGCATAAAAGCAACCAGAAAATACCTAAACCGTATCCACCACCAGCTAATGCTTGCAATGCTACAATTCCAGCAATAATAAAATACAATACTAATCCTACTAATGATATTACAAATCCGGCAACTGCCATGCCTTTACCTTGCGGTGTTTGTTGTGTTGATTGTTCCATGTTTTTTTAGTTTTTAGTTTTACTTGGTATCAAAAAAAGTAAAAAAAACAAAACGAAAATGTTTAGTTGGACGTATTTTATTAACAATTTAAAATAAGAATAGATTGAGTTTACGGTTAAATACACTTCGCAAACTACTTATTTACAACTATATAAATAATTAATTTTTTAAGAAAAACAAAAGTGTTAATAAGTAGATTTTTTCAATTCCCATTTTAAAAGAGAAAAATAAATTGCTGCAACTGCTTATAAAATGCCGCCCGAGGGAAGCCTGGATCTAACTATTTCATTAGTTTGAAATTCATTCCATACAAACCAATAAAACCAACAGTTACGAATATTGCGGACCAACTCAATGGGATTCCTAATACGATCGTTGGAATAAACAGCAATGTTAAATTAGAAATTGCATACAAATGAAATCCTGCTTTTTTTAGTTTCCACATCAATACCGCACCTATCAAGGACCCGAACGCAAGAATAGCAGTTGGCAGGTAGTAACTCCAACCCGATTGAATTACCCTTATGCTTTCAGAGAACAACGCATCATCGTAATTCGGAC
>Ga0209596_1001781_pt1 | contig 18192 bp, 14 predicted proteins | sample M_130807_MF_Meta_FD_187314 | JGI IMG/M metagenome (GOLD analysis project Ga0209596, IMG submission 187314) | Freshwater microbial communities from Lake Montjoie, Canada to study carbon cycling - M_130807_MF_MetaG (SPAdes) (version 2) | ecosystem: Environmental > Aquatic > Freshwater > Lake...
GCGCAGCCACAGGCGCAGCGGAAGCAACTCTCCCCGTTCAATCTGCTCGTTCAATCCCGCAATTTCTTTTGTTGCCTGATTGAAAAATTGCACGGCATAAAAACTTCCCAACGAGTAAGTCGGAAAATAACCAATGCTTCCGTGGCTCCAGTGAATATCCTGCAACACTCCTTTGTTATCTGATGGCACATCCACATTCAAATATTCTTTATAGCGCGCATTCCATATTTCGGCAAGGTCTTTCACCTGAATGCTTTTATCCATCAAACCCTTTTCAATTTCAAACCGCACCATAATGTGAAAATGATAAGTGAGTTCATCTGCTTCCACCCGAATAAAGGATGGCTGCACTTTGTTTATGGCCTTATAAAAATCTGCATCGCTCACATCCTTCAGCGATTCCCCAAACACATTTTTCAGTTTCGGAAAATTATTTTTCCAGTAACTGTAACCCCTTCCAACAAGATTCTCCCACAAGCGCGATTGCGATTCATGTATTCCGAGCGACACCGCCTCTCCTAAAGGAAGCCCGTAATTCTCCACCAGTAACCCCTGCTCGTACAAGGCATGTCCGCCTTCGTGAATGCAACTCCACAACATGGTACTGAAATCATTTTCATTCACTCGCGTGGTGACACGAACATCCTGCATACTGAAATTAGTGGTGAACGGATGTGGCGATACATCCTGCCGGCCCGCATCAAAATCATATCCCATTTGTTTCAGCATATCAATACCGAAATCCCATTGCGGCTGGTATGCAAAATTGCGTTTCAGAAAATCAGTTCGCACTTGTGGCTTTGCGGCAATTTCTTTTACAAAGTCCACCAGATTCGAGCGAACCTCTTTGAACAACACATCAAGTTCATCAGTCTTGGCGCCGGGTTCATACAAATCAAGCAATGCGTTATAAGGATGATTTTCATACCCGAGAATTTCGGCTTCTTCCCGCTTCATGTCAATCATAGTCGCCAGCATCGGGCTGTAAACTTTAAAATTGTTTTCGTCTCTTGCCTTCAACCATGCCTGATATGTTTGAGAAGTGACCTGCGCAATCTTCTCAACAAACGAAGTAGGATATTTTTTTTCGCGTGTGTAGTCTTTAAAAGTTTCATCTACATTTCTTTTCTGCAATTCGCTTAGCTCTGCCTGCTGAAGCCGCGATAAAATTTCGCCGAGCTTATCATCCACAAACAAATCGTGTGCAATTCCGCTCAATGTTCCAATCTGTTGCGCACGAAACTCGGCGCCCTTCTTCGGTTGGTAGCATTCCTGATCCCATCCAAGCAATGCGATTGAATATTTTATGTCGGCAATCTTTCTCATTGCAGTAACATATTGCTGGTACAGTTCTTTTGCGCTCACAGTTTTTATGGTTTTGAATTAATATTTGAAAACGAATGAAATAAAAAACGGAGAATACTTTGTGAAAATCTTTTCACGCAATATTCTCCGTTGTAAAAGTTAAAACTGCTTAAGGGTGCAATACAATTATTTTACGGGTGAAAGTTCCAACTTCATTTTCTCCCTGAAGGAAATAAACTCCGGCAGCCACATTTTTTAAATCGAAATAAATGTTGCTGTTCTTTTCATTGTATGAAGCTAAAATTTTTCTTCCTGTTTCATCAAACAGATTAATACTGTTCAATTTTATTCCTCCTAAATCTATTTCCAGTTCATTGTTGGCAGGGTTCGGGAAGACTTTTATTGAAGAAAAATACAATTCAGCTAATCCGGCAAAGAATGGAACAGTAACACAGGTTGATTTTGTACAGGCATTGGCATCGGTAACTGTCACACAATAGGTTCCAGCTGTTATGTTGCTTAAATCTTCAGTGGTTGCACCATTTGCCCAATGGAAAGTGAACGGCGAAGTTCCGCCTACAATTGAAAGATTAATACTTGCGTCGGCAGCTGTTGAAGAACTTGCCTGAGTATTTGAGTAATTAATTGTTTGAACCGGGAAAACCGTTATTGTTTGAAAACTGGTATCGTAAGAACCACCATTATTTGCAATTAAGGTTAATACATAAGTTCCTGCCATTGATGGCGAGTAACTGAATGTTGTGCTGGTTCCGGTTTGTGTTGCAGGTCCGGTTAAAGTCCAGTTGTAATAATATGCGTTTGCAGAGGTGTTACTTGTATTAATTGATTTTCCCTGGCAAATAGTATTGTCTACTACAGTGAAAGCTGCCGTTACCGGCACACCTAAACAAAATTGTTTTGTTACAACTGAAGTAAATGTTCCGCCATCGGCAATAACATGACCTGCTTCATCTTCAGCATGAAAATGTCCGTTACCATTTGTGCAACAAATTCCATCGCCGCCCGCATCGTTAATGGTAAATGTGTAACAGCCCGAGTCTAAACATGCATTTAAATTATAAGTGGTGTTATTTGAAAAGGCAGTCCAAGAGTTAACAATTGTACCTGCTGAGTTTTTAATGTTAATTGAAGTTTGTGCGCCGTTGTTATCGGTGGTAAGAGTAACAGCCAGGTGCATTCCCGAAATTACGGTGAATGAAGTTTCGAGCGTGTCATCAGCAGGTTGTTCATCTGAACCCATTGCATTAACACTTGATACATGAACCCAGTAATTATGATTTCCGTTTGTTGGAACAAATGAGGGAAGGGTAATTGTTGCAGTTGCATTATGCGGCAAAGAACCATTCCAGATATAATTCTGATTAGCTGCACCATCCAGATGATACTGAATATTGAAAGTAGTTATTGTATCGATGCCTAAGTTCTTCACTGTAAATGCAGGAACAACAGTATCGCCTAAACATACACTGGCACCGGTGCTGTTAAAATTCAGAAGCGATAAATTAATAGTATCAATTGGTGCCCAAGGATCAAACCCATCCTCTGTCATGTTGCCGGTATTATTCGGGTCAAGCCAGTGTTTTAATTGAGTTGCATTTGTTGTTCCTAAATCCCAGCTCATTGAAAATTTTCCGTATTCGTCAGTCATATCTGTACTACCGCAAGCAGAAGCCCCACCATGCAGCTGACCAATAATCTGATGATCCTGATTAAACAAAGGTGAACCGCTTGAACCAGGTTCAGTGCATTGACCACCATCCCAATCAACCTGCCAATGAGAATTAGCAGGTGTTCCACCCCAACTTGTTGATGTACAAGGATTATTATCAAATGAAATTTTCTTTATATCTCCACTCGGATGATGAATTCCAATACTTGAAATATCCGCAATGTTCTGTCTGTTCCAACCAGCATAATAAACGCCATATGATTGCGATGGAATGCTATTCAATTGCAACAATGCAAAATCAGATGATGCTTTATTGGCCTTCAGAGTTGATCCGTTAACTGTTTGATTTGTTGGTCCATTTTGATTAGAACAACCGGAAGATTCCCAATTAAATCTGAACACCCAGGTCGAAACAGTTGCACCTGTAATACAGTGGTTAGCTGTTAAAAAATAAGGAGTTCCTGAATGTGGAACATCAGCTATCATAGCGCCTGTACAAATTTCACCGCCATCAACAATACAAACCACTGCCTTTTTTGTTACCTGCCAGTTTGCTCCAGCAGGGCAATTAATATTTGTCTGGCAACTTCCTGCATCACCATATGATTTAGCAAAACTAAAGGCATCTCTGTATCCATGCGTGATTCGGTATATTTCCAGTTGACCATGAAATGCAGGGAATGCTGGTTCATTATATTCAACAATCACTTCTGAACCCTTAATCAGATCAGTTCCGAAAAAATAATCAGCAGTAATATTCTCAGAGGTATAAGCACCAAGAACAGATGATTTATCAGCATTATACAAAAACAATTTAGCTCCAACTGGAATATTAAAATTGCTAAACGAAATATTAATTGACAATGCATCGGGGCAAACAATTTTCATTCTCCATACTTTATCTCCATTTGGTAAAGTTTCCCATAAACCTTGCTGGTCTGCATTAATATTTACATAATGATTATAACCAAAACGGTAAGGAATATCTTTTCCGGTATTTAGAACATCTTCAGCCATTAATGCATCAACATTAACCGGTGACATTGATTTTGCAGGAATATTATTTGAAAGAAAATTCTTAGAAAAACTTTGTGGAACACCACCGAAAGTTTGTGCTTTCGATTGAAGAACTGAAAAAGTTAAAATGGTTAATAGCAGAGAGAGAATTTTATTCATATTCTGATTTTGTTTTGGGATGTCGAAAATATGAAAGCAAATGAGATCAGCAATAGCAATTTTCAGGTTTTTATTACCCTAAAGAACTAAACAGTTAAACAGATGCTTTTGGGGGATAAAAAATTCTCATTGCGTTTTTGAAAAACAAATTCAATTTCCATCAGCCAAAAAAGCCCGCATTCCGCCTTTAAGATTATATAAATTATTGAATCCATATTTATCCTGCAATTGCCTTATCACCCACTCGCTGCGTTCTCCGACTTTGCAGTACAGAATTACAGGTTTTTGCTTGTTGATTTTGTGAGTATGAAAAAATATATCATTCATAGGCATGAGTTCTCCTCCAATGTTTATGAGTTCGTGTTCTGAAGGTTCGCGCACATCTATCAGCTGAAAATCTTCCTTTGCTTTAATTCTTCTTTTTAATTCTTTAGAAGAAATTTCAGCAATATCATAACTCACAACTTCATTACTTGAACAAAAAAATTTATAGTCTTCTGAAGAGCTTAGTGGTTCATTTTTAATTTTCGCAGCAGCTTTTTCATCTCTATGAAATGAAAGATTTCGATATGAATTTTCTTTAATATCAATTAACAACAATTCATTCACCAATAATTTTCCAACACCTGTAATAAGTTTTACTACTTCAGCAGCCTGCATCATACCAATTAAACCCGGAACAATACCCATAACTCCGGTTGTTGCACAATCAGGAGAATCGTCTGCTGATGGTGCTTGCGGAAACAAGCAACGATAAGTGCCGCTTCTTTTTCCATCGTTCATTAAATGATTAAAGACACCTATCTGTCCTTCGAATTTAAATATCGCGCCTGATACTAAAGTCTTATCAAGTTTCACGCATAAATCATTTAAAAGATATCTGGCAGGAAAATTATCTGTACCGTCAACAATAATGTTGTAATCATTTACAATTTCAAATGCATTGTCTGAATGAATTTTTTCAAGAAAAGATTGATACTGAATATTCGGGTTAAGAAGGAATAAATTTTTTGCGGCAACATCAGCTTTCTTTTTTCCAATATGCGCAGTGCTGTATAAAACCTGTCGTTGCAAATTACTTTCTTCCACAACATCATCGTCCACAATTCCAATTTTTCCAACGCCGGCTGCAACCAGGTACTGTAATACCGGAACACCTAACCCGCCGGCACCAACAACTAAAACAGAAGCTTGTTTTAATTTCAATTGCCCTTTCTCCCTTATTTCATCTAAAAGAATATGACGACTATATCTATTTCGCTCGTCTTGTGTAAGGTAATTTGAATCGAACAACATGGTTTTTATTAGTTCAAAATTTAAGTTTCAAAGTTTAAAGTAATTAGTTGTCAGATACAAACTGCTTTCACAATACTTCTATTACATCACTGCATCCCAATCTTTCCACACCACTTCAAATCCTCTTGCGCGAATTACATCAGCAACTTCAGCAGCAGTTCGTTCATCGTTGATGTGAAATTGTTCAAGTGCCTGGTTGTTACTTGCATAACCACCAGGTTCAGTTTTAGAACCAGCACTCATACTTGTAATTCCCAATTCAAAAATTTTATCACGGAAAGCGGGTGATTCTCTTGTAGAAAGTGATAGTTCAACATTCTCATCAAAAATCCGGAAAGCACAAATCAACTGAACTAATTCTTTTTCACTCATCGGATACTTTGGTTCAAAATCTCCTTCAGCAGGTCGCAATCGTGGAAATGAAACTGAGTACTTTGTTTGCCAGTAAGTTTTATTCAGGTAATGAAGATGAAGTGCTGTGAAAAAAGAATCTGCCCGCCAGTCTTCCAATCCAAGCAACACACCTAAACCGATTTTATGAATGCCGGCTTCACCCAACCTGTCGGAAGTTTCTAAACGGAAATTAAAATTTGATTTTCTTCCTTTCGGATGATAGGTTTTATAATTCTTTTCGTGATAAGTTTCCTGGTAAACCAAAACCGTATTCAATCCAAATGGAATTAATTTTTCATACTCTTCTTTTTCCATCGGTTGCACTTCCAGTGAAATATGAGCAAAGTGCGGACGAATAATTTCAATGGCATGAACAATATAATCAACTCCGACTTTCATATTGTCTTCGCCGGTTACCAATAAAATATGATCATAACCCATTTCTTTTATAACAGCAACTTCATTTAATATTTCTTCATCAGTGAGTGTGATGCGTGGCAATTTATTTCCGAAACTGAATCCGCAATAAGTACAAACATTGTTGCATTCATTACTCAGATACATTGGAATATACATCTGTATTGTATTTCCAAACCGTCTGCGAGTAATTGAATAACTTTTGTTAATCATTTCCTGCAAATGATTTTTTGCTGTAGGAGAAATTAGAGCCATGAAATCTTCAGGAGTTAATCTTCCTGTTTTATTCAAAGCCCGTTTTACATTTTCATCAGTTGAATTGTAAATGCCATTGCATACTTCTTCCCAAGCATATTGACTAAAAATATCAATGAAAGAAGTTTTGCTCATTAGTTAATTTATATCAAGTAATGATAAATCAAACGGACTACTAGCAATGGCAACTTTTCCAGGTGAAGCAAGTTGGTTTTCATAAGCCATTCTGCCAGCCTTCACTGCAAGTTTAAATGCTTCTGCCATTCTAATCGGATTGCCAGCGATTGCAATTGCTGTATTAACGAGTACGGCATCAGCACCCAACTCCATAGCAAATGCAGCATGTGAAGGAGCACCGATTCCTGCATCAACAATTACAGGAACATTGCTTTGTTCAATAATAATTTCAAGCATAGCCCTGGTTTGTATTCCATTGTTTGAACCAATGGGTGAGCCAAGTGGCATTACAGCAGCAGTTCCGACATCTTCTAATTTCTTACATAAGACCGGATCGGCATTGATGTATGGAAGAACAATGAAACCAAGTTTAACCAATTCTTCTGTGGCTTTTAAAGTTTCTATCGGGTCAGGTAATAAATATCTGGGGTCAGGATGAATCTCGAGCTTTAGCCAATTAGTTTGCAAGGCTTCGCGAGCCATTTGCGCGGCAAGAACTGCCTCCTTTGCATTCCGCACTCCGCTTGTATTTGGCAATAAATTTATTTCCGGTAACTGAAGATGTATTAACATATCATCGTCTTCCTTCCAAACATCAACCCGCCTTAAAGCCACAGTTACCATTTCGGCACCACTGGCAATAACAGAATTTTTCATCAACTCATTTGAACCAAATTTTCCGGTTCCAAGAAATAATCTGGAGGAAAATTCCCTTCCTGCAATTGATAATTTATTTTTCATAAAATATTATTTCGGCTCAAGCAGTTTGAAGAACTGATCGAGTTGTGGAAGAATTATTATGCTGGTCCGGCGATTAGATGTGCGCCCCTCTTCAGTTTCATTAGAACTAATTGAGTGATATTCTCCTCTTCCGGCGGCTATAATTCTTTCAGGGGCAACTGCATATTCAGTTTGTAGAATTCGGGCAACAGATGAAGCACGGAGCACACTTAAATCCCAATTGTCTTTAATAAAAGTTGTTTTGATTAGCTTGTTATCTGTATTGCCTTCAATCATAAATTGTATTCCGGGTTGTGCATTCAATACCTGAGCTACTTTGCTGAGAATAGTTTTGGCTTGAGTTGTAATTTCATAGCTACCACTCTTGAAAAGCATTTTATCAGAAAGATTTATTAAAACTGCGCTTCCTTCTACTTTCACCTGAACATCAGAATCATTTATATTACCAAGTGCACCTTTCAAATTCAAAACAAGTGTCATGTTTAGTGAATCCTTTTTTGACATTTGAGTTTGTAAGGTTTGTATGTAATTGTCCTTTGCCCCAATGTTCTCTAATGATTTTTGAATGCTCTCAGCCTGCTGTTTTGAAATTACGGAAAGATCTGAAAGCTGATTAATCATGATATTCCGAATTGTTTTTAGCTCCACAATCTGATCTTCAAGGTCTTGTTGTTTTTTCTTTGAAGCGTCTTTTTCAGTCAGACAGGTTTTTAACTGATCTTCTATAATTACATAATCGCTTTTCAGCTTATCGTATATAGATACTTGTGCTTTGTATTTTTTTGTGCTTACACATGAATTTAAAGTCAGGCAAATTGATGTAAAAACTAAAATTTTTCTAATGGTCATTTTTTGATTTATTTTTTTAAGCAGTTATGTTTTTTTTGATTAAAAAATTTTCATTCAGCTGATTAAATGACGCTTTTGTGTCTGAAGAATTTGCCAGAACAGATGAAACAGCAATACCGTAAATTCCAATTGAATTCAGAAAGTCAATATCATCAGCACATATTCCTCCAATTGCAAAAACCGGTACAGAAAGGTTTCTGTTAGAATATTCCTGCATAATCTGTTTAAATCCATTTTCACCTAAAACAGGATTCAGATTGGTTTTTGTATTTGTAAAACGAAAGGGGCCAAGACCAACATAATTTGCTCCATTCATCTGTGCCAGATCAATATCATCAGTTGTATTACAGCTTGCGCCAATTAAAAAATTTTCGCCAAGAATATTTCTAGCTTCTTGAATTGAAATATCTTCTTTACCTAAATGAACACCATCAGACTTTACTTCAAATGCAAGTTCGGGATTATCGTTAATTATAAATGTTGCATTATATTCTTTGCATAAAAATTTCAATTTCAATGCTTCATCCAAAATACTTTTTGAATAGGGTAATTTATTTCGGAATTGAATCCATTTCACTCCTGCTTCACATGCCTTTTTTGCAACATCAAAATGATTTTGTTTTTCATTTGCAGCGGTTATAAACTGAATATGCTCAAGCCTCAAATCCATATTCATTAATTTTAAATGAATGATGCCATCCAAGCAATCCATTATCGCTCAAAATAAATTTGGTCACATATTCTTTAGCTAGTTTGCAGGATTCAATTAGTTTTTTTTCCAAAGCCAGATTAGCTGCAATTGCTGAAGAAAGTACACAACCAGTTCCATGTTTTGTATGATTCATTCTGTCGCCCGGAATCGCAATTGCTTTTTCATTTATAAAAAGCAAATCATCACTTCGGTCAGATATTGAATGTCCTCCTTTAAGCAAAACATTACAAAATTTAGAAAGATATAATGCGGCTTTTCCCTCATCATTAATCCCCGTCAGCATTTTTGCTTCTGATATATTCGGAGTAATAAGAAATATATTTTTAATGGAAGATAGCCAGTCGATTTTAGCAGAATGAAAATCATAACCGCTGCTGCTTTTTATTATAGGATCCCAAACAATCGAAATTTTTTTATTTCTTGCCTGTAAGAATTTAATAATATCATTTAACATTTCTGCATTTCGAACAATTCCGATTTTTGCAACAACAGGATTATACAAATCAAACAAAACTTTCAACTGGTGAATTATCTGGTCTGTAGAAAGCCAATCAATTTTCTCAATCTTATTTTCATTCTGATAAGTAATAGCAGTACAAACACCCAAACCATGAACATGAAATTGCTCCAATGTTTTAATATCAGCTAATAATCCTGCTCCGCCACTAGAGTCAAGACCTGCTATGCTGATACAGTATTTTCTAAAAGTTTCCACTTATCAAAAATTTTAACAAATTCAGCAACCGGATTTTCTGTATGCCATATACTTCCAACTAATGCACAACCTTTAAATCCAAATTCTTTTACTTTTTCAAGTTTTGTATAATCAACCCCTCCAAGAGCAATTACATTAAAGGTTGTTTTCTTTAAAGCAACTTCAAGAGAATCATCATTAAATGTATTCTTGTACCCAATTTTAGAAATGCTGTCGAAAATCGGGCTAAGAAAAATATATGTGTATCCCGGATTGTGCTTAAGCAGACTATTCGGAGAATGATAGGATGCCGTAATTGCAATATCAGGTCGTTTAAATTTTATCCATTGCATCATAAACCATGATCTGAAAAAATTCTTTTTCCGATGCCTCTCTGTTAAATGAATACCTTTTAGTTTTAATGGCACACTCAATTCATGATGTGAATGAATAACTACTTTGTTCCTGTATTTTTTATTAATTTTTTCAATATAGGTTCTCATTTCCCGAGTTGAATATTTGGGTTTACGAATGTGTAAAATCTCCAATCCGTTCTCAAAAAGCTGATTAATTATTTCATGTTCACCATCTATATCTTTTGTTTCACTCATTACAATAATTGTAGAATTCATTGTTATTTTTTTTGGTTAATTATATTATTCACTATTCGTTAAATTAAAATCATTCTTGTGTTACATAAAGTTTACTGCCTGCTTCACTAAATTTTTTTGACATTGCTGTCATTCCATCAGTCAACACGCTTTCTTCAATCATGTTGTGAGTAGCAGCATATTCACGAACTTCCTGAGTAATTTTCATAGAACAGAATTTCGGTCCGCACATACTGCAGAAATGCGCAACTTTGGCACCGTCAGCCGGTAAAGTTTCATCATGAAACTCTCTTGCGGTATCAGGGTCAAGCGATAAATTAAATTGATCCTGCCATCTAAAATCGAATCTTGCTTTACTTAAAGCATTATCTCGCACCTGTGCTCCGGGATGACCTTTTGCCAAATCAGCTGCATGCGCCGCTATTTTGTAAGTAATTACTCCATCTTTTACATCTTTTTTATTTGGAAGACCGAGGTGTTCTTTAGGAGTTACATAACACAACATTGCACATCCAAACCAACCAATCATGGCTGCACCTATTCCAGATGTTATATGATCGTAACCAGGAGCAATATCAGTTGTTAAAGGTCCAAGCGTATAAAAAGGAGCTTCGCCACATTCCTGTAATTGCAAATCCATATTTTCTTTTATCATGTGCATAGGCACATGTCCCGGACCTTCAATCATTGTTTGTATATCATGCTTCCAGGCAATTTTTGTCAGCTCTCCCAAGGTTTTTAGTTCGGCAAACTGAGCTTCATCATTTGCATCAGCTATTGAGCCGGGTCTTAATCCATCTCCTAAACTAAAAGCAACATCATATTGCTTCATTATTTCACATATATCTTCAAAGTGTGTATATAAAAAATTTTCTTTATGATGTGAGAGACACCATTTTGCCAAAATACTACCACCACGCGAAACTATTCCGGTAACTCGCTTAGCAGTCATTGGAACATAACGGAGCAGCACTCCTGCATGAATAGTAAAATAATCTACTCCTTGTTCAGCTTGTTCAATTAAAGTATCACGATAAATTTTCCAGGTTAAATCTTCGGCAACGCCATTTACTTTTTCTAATGCCTGATAAATCGGAACAGTACCGATTGGTACCGGAGAATTTCGGATTATCCATTCTCTTGTCTCGTGAATATTTTTTCCGGTTGACAAATCCATTATTGTATCAGCACCCCATCTGCAAGCCCAAACTGCTTTTTCAACTTCTTCTTCTATTGAAGAAGTAACTGCCGAGTTGCCAATGTTTGCATTGATTTTAACTAAAAAATTTCTGCCAATAATCATTGGTTCTGATTCCGGATGATTAATGTTATTAGGGATTATGGCTCTACCTTTTGCAACTTCATCACGAACAAATTCAGGAGTTATCATTTTAGAAACACTCGCTCCGAAATTTTCTCCTTTGTGTTGAAACGATAATTCTTTATTGTTTTCCATTGATTCGTGAAAGCGTTGATTTTCTCGAATTGCTATGTACTCCATTTCCGGAGTTATAATTCCTTTTTTGGCATAATGCATTTGAGAAACATTACCTCCTTGTTTGGCACGAAGTGGTTTCCGGGTTCTGTTAAAACGAATTGCATCAATCTCTTCCTTTTGCGCCTGAGATCGAGTATACTCTGATGAAGCAGAATTTAATTCTTCAACATCATTTCTTTCAGTAATCCATTTTAATCGAATTGGCTCAATACCATTTACTACTTCAATCGTTTTTGAAGGGTCGGTAAATGGACCGCTTGTATCGTATACAGTAATCTTTATTTTTTCTTTTTTAATTCCATTATCTGCAATATCATCAGTTTCAATTTCTCTCATTGCCACTTCAATTTCATGCAACTTTCCTTTCACAAATGTTTTTTGCGAACGGGGAAATGGTTTGGTTGAAATTTTCTCTTCCTTCAATTTCTGATTTTCTTTCATTTCAAATTTTATTTTACTTCTTTAAAACAGTAGAATAGGCCGCAGTAATTTTTAACCACCTTGAGCGGCACGAATCACAATTACTCTATCGCTCTCAGTTAGTTGCTTTTTCCCCCAATCTTCTCCCGGAATTACTTCTGAATTTAATGCTACAGCAATTCCCCGCTTTGAATCCAAAGAAAGCTGTTGCAATAAATCGCGCAGCGATTTACCATTTTGCAATTCAATTGGCTTATCATTTACAGATATTTTCATAATTCCATTTCTGCCTTTTTGATAATATCAGCTTATGGAATACAACCAAAGAAATAATTTCTTCAGTTAACTTTTCCCTACGCCGGCATTACCCGTATCAGGTTTTAGGGTATGTTCTCAGTTTCGATGGTTTTCGAAACACCCCTAAAGTTTCTTCAAAAGTAACTCAACTATTTGATTGCTATAAAAACAGACTTATAAAGTTATTCACGATTTACGCACATAAAATGCCCTTAATAAGAATGGACAAAAGAAATTATATTCTAAAATATACATTTATCGTGTGAAGTTTAATGTGACTAAAATATTCGTAATATTATTTTGTTCAATTTTATTGATTGCATTTACAAAGATCAATACTATTTATAAAATAACTGAAGGTAAAATTACTTTTTCGTCGGAAGCGAGTTTTGAAACCATTATTGCCACTTCAGAAAAGATAACAGGTGCGTTGGATACATCAACTCAAAAATTTGCCTTTTTTGTTTCGAATAGTTCTTTTGAAGGGTTCAACAGTTTATTGCAAAGCGAACATTTTAAAGAGAGCTATATTGAAAGCGAAAAAAATCCCCGTTCAATTTTTACAGGAAAAATAATTGAGAAAGTGCCATTTCATATGCCTGGAATTTATTCTGTAAGAGCAAAAGGATTATTAAATATTCATGGAGTAGAACAGGAAAGAATAATTAAATGTGAGCTTACAATTGAAAATGAAACCATAAAGGTTGCTAGTAATTTTTCTGTATTTTTAGTTGATCATGAAATTGCCATTCCACGAATTGTTTTTGATAAAATTTCACCTGAAATAAAAATTAGCGTTGTTGCTACATTAACGCAAAAAACAGAATGATAAAACATTTAATAAAAGGCTTTATCACTTTGCTTATAGGTTTCATTCCGGCAATTATTCTTGCTCAGACACCGTTTATACGAACTATAGAAGTTGATAAAACAATTCAGGATATCAAGGTGCAGGAAATAGTTCAGGACAAGAATAAATTAATGTGGCTTGGCACAAACAAAGGTTTATATCGGTATGACGGAACTTCATTTAAAACAATTACAATAGACAATAAAAACGAAGAAATTTCTGTCACTTCTCTATTCTGTGACAGCAAGGGTGTTGTTTGGGTTGGTTTAAAAAAAGGCTCAATATTCTATTTAAAAAATGATTCCATAAAATCATTTGACATTGAAGAGGGAAATCCAAAAGAGACAATTAACGGAATTGCAGAAGATACATATGGCAACATTTGGTTTGCAACTTATGGCGAGGGATTATATGTATGGAATCATAAAAAATTTTACAACTTTAGTGAAGAGGATGGCCTTGATGATGAATCTGCATACTGCTTAGTAGCCGATAATAAAGGAAATGTCTGGTGTGGTACTGATGCAGGCATTACAGCTTGTTCATTCCTGAATGAAAAAAAACAAATTAAAAACTACTCAACTAAGGATGGTTTAAGTGATAATATAATTAAAAGACTGATCTGGGATAAGAATGGATTTCTATGGTTTGGTACCGATAATTTTGGTATTGGAAAGTTATATCCTGACAGCAATAAAGTAGAAATTCCTGAATCCTTTTCTGCCTGGAATAAAGGTTCAGTTGAATCAATGTTATTGATGGAACATGAGGTATGGATAGGTACTAATGAAAACGGATTGATTGACTACGAATTTTCAGGCAATAAGCGAATCAGAAATTTTTATGGTAACGATGGATTTAATTATTCTTCTATTCAATGCTTATTTCGTGATGATGAAGGAAACATCTGGATTGCAAGCAAAGATCATCTTGCACAATCTCCGGGAGAAAGAATTGAATTTCTAAAATCAATAAATGGAATTCCATTTAAAAATATTAATTCTGTTTTAGTTGACAGGAATAAAAATGTTTGGTATTCAGATGAAGAAGGCTTGCACCAGCTATCATTTATTAGTGATGGAACGATAGTGAATACCTCATTTGCTATTCCTAAATTAAAGTTGCCGTTTAAAATACTTTCAATTTATCAGGATGCATTTGGCTTTATATGGATCGGAACTTTTGATCATGGCGTTTTCAGAATTGAAATTGCAACAGGAAAGTCCATTCAAATTGATGATAAAAAAGGTTTAACAAATCAAAGCGTATTATCAATTTCAGGCAAACAAAGTACTTTATGGTTGGCATCACTAAGTGGTGCAATTAAAATAGAATTAGGTGATGACGCGCTCAAACTTAATTGTGCCTATCAGGTTGATTATTTCAATTCTGAAAATGGTTTGAATAATAATTTTATCTATCAGGTTTTACAAGATCGCAAAGGCCGCGTTTGGTTTGCACAAGATGGAAAAGGAATCAGTATGCTGGACAGAGATGGCTTTCATCAATTTGGAGAAGAAGATGGAATAAAAGCAAAAACTTTTTATTCAATTACTGAAGATATTAATGGAGGAATATGGTTTGCATCTGCAAATCAGGGATTGTATCGTTATAAAAATCAACAAAATTTTCAGATTAATTTTTTAACCGGATTACAAAAGACTAAAAACTATCAGTTCTATCATTACGATTTAAGTAACGGTTTACAGAGTCTGCATATATCAGGTCTTTGTGCTGATAATGTAGGAAATGTTGCTGTGGTTTATAATGATGGAATCGGTCTTTTTAATCTTGATTCAGAATCTTTTAGTTGGCTGGAAGAATCAGATGGAATTAATAATGTTGATGCTGACTTAAATACAACTTCTTTAGCACCAGACGGAGTAATTTGGGTTGGAGCCAAAAATCAATTTATTGAAATAAATACTTCTCTCGAAAAATTCCGAAAAACTCCTTACTTGTCTTTTAACAGAATTACAGCTTTGCTGGACCCCTTTGATTTCAGCATATATCAAACCATTCCTGCAAGCAAAAATCACATTACCTTTTCTTTTCAGGGAATCTGGTTCAGTAATCCAACTGATGTAAATTATCAATACAAGATGGAAGGATTAAATCGTGATTGGATAAATACCCGTGACAAAACAGTAACATTTCCAGACCTGGATCCCGGCAGGTATACATTAAGATTGCGCTGCTCAAAAACTACTGATTTCTCAGGCAGCAACGAAATAATTTACTCATTTGCCATTGCAAATCCAATGTATAAACAGTGGTGGTTTACAACATTACTTATTCTAGTTCTGATTGCTATTACCTGGATATTTTTAAAAATAAGAGATCAAAGAGTAAATTTTGTTCAGCGACTTGAAAAAGAAAAACTAGCATCTCAATTTGAAACTCTTAAAAATCAGGTAAACCCTCATTTTCTGTTTAACAGTTTTAACACTCTTGCTAATATTATTGATGAGGACAAAGGCAAGGCGATTGAGTACATTGAAAAGCTTACTGATTTTTTCCGCCAGATATTGATTCATCGCGAAAAAGATTTAATAAAACTTGAAGAAGAATTAGAAATTATTAATGATTATGTGTATCTGCAACAACAACGATTTGAAAATGCATTGGTCATTAATATTAATGTTTCTGAAAATCAATCGCGCCATTACTTAATTCCTCCATTGGCTTTACAATTATTGGTGGAAAATGCAATAAAACATAATTCATTAACCACTTTAAACCCTTTGATAATTGATTTGTATTTTGATAGTGAATTCTTTGTTGTTAAGAACAACCTTCAACCAAAATTGAATAAGGAACCTTCAACAGGAACCGGTTTGCAAAACATAACCCGCAGAATGGAAATGCTTGGGTTACCATCCATTGAAGTAGAAAAAACTGCAACTCATTTTATTGTAAAATTCAAACTTGCCGATAAAAAATAATCGGATATGATATCAATCACTCCTGCTTTATTTGTCGTAAAGTAATTTTGAAGAGAAAATAAATTTTGAATTCAATTCTTTAAAAAAATGATTAAACTTTTAATTATTGAAGATGAAAAGCCTGCAGCACAGCGGTTGTTTAAATTAATAAAGCAAATTGAGCCCGATGCTGAATTAGTCATGCATTTAGAAGCAGTAAAAGATGCAGTTAAATGGTTCAATGAAAACAATATGCCTGACCTGATTTTTATGGATATTGAATTAGCTGATGGCAGCAGTTTCAATATTTTTAAGGAAATTAAAATCAGTTCTCCAATAATTTTTACTACCGCGTTTAATCAATATGCAATTGATGCTTTTAAGGTTAACAGCATTGACTATCTTTTAAAACCTATTAAAATTGATGATCTGGAAAAAAGCTTACAAAAATTTCATTCACTTCAAAAAAACAAAAGCAATATTGATTATGCCCATCTTCTGAAAAATCTGGTAAACAAAGAATATCAAAAAAGAATTGTAGTCAGATATGCCGATGTCATAAAAACAGTTGAAATTGAAAACATTGCATTTTTTTATACTGAGGAAAAGTATACCTACTTGTTTACTTTCGACAACCAGCGTTATCCTATTGATTTTACACTCGATCAGTTAGACCACATGATTGATCCGAAAAATTATTTCAGAATAAACCGTCAGGTAATTATCAATTTTAAGTCAATTGAAAAGATGATTGCTTATTCTAAAGCACGGGTTAAAATAATTCTCAAGCCATTGCCTTCATTTGAAACAATTGTAAGTACAGAGCGATCACCTTACTTTAAAGATTGGCTTATTGGAATGTCTGATACAATTGCGATTGATGTTTAATTCTTATTTAACCTTCTTTTTTTCTCATTCAACTGTTTCCATTAATAAAATTCAAACTTTGTATCTCAATTTTGGAGTATTATAAATTAAAGATGAAAACTACACTGATTCCGGCTCTGTTTTTTTGTTCCATTTTAATTGGAATAGTTTCATGCAAACACACACCATTTCTTGTAACTGATAACCCCCCAATTGATACCACAGATACTACAGGAAATAATCCTCCACCAGTAGGGATTCCTTGTGATCCGGATTCGGTATACTTTGATTCACAGATTCTTCCATTATTTGTTTCAAACTGTGCACAAATAGGTTGTCACAACTCAACTTCTCATAAAGATGGTTATACATTGATCTCTTATTCAACTATTATGTCGCACGGAATTTCTGCTTTTCACCCTACAAGCGGAAACATTATGAATAGTATTTTAGATGGAGAAATGCCTCCCGGTAGTGCAAGCCTTACTGCTGATGAAATTGCGTTGCTTCAACTTTGGATTCAACAAGGTTGTCAAAACAATCATTGCGATGGAATGTGTGATACAACTAATGTTACCTACAGTGGCACCATTGCACCAATGATGAATACTTTTTGCAAAGGTTGTCACAATGCAGGTAATCAGGGCGGTGGAATTCGTCTAGATGCGTACAGTTATGTGAGTTCTCTTGCTTTAAGTGATAGCTTATATAATTCCGTTTCGGCAAATGGCGTTCCGCTTATGCCAAAAGGTGGTCCTGCCTTACCAAATTGCAAACTTGATGAAATAAGAATTTGGGTAAATGCCGGCGCACCAAATAATTAAGTAAACCATTGAACTAATCATGTCTTGTTTTTCTTTTATTAATAATCATAATGACGAAATAACTTTCATAAATGGTTGTTTAACATAAATTGACAATGAATCTTGATTTAATAAATTGCACCTTTTATAATTCAGAAATTCTATCAAAAGAATGAAAAACACTTTTAGAAATTTTTTAGCTCTTTCTTTTATTTTC
>Ga0209596_1001783_pt1 | contig 18191 bp, 10 predicted proteins | sample M_130807_MF_Meta_FD_187314 | JGI IMG/M metagenome (GOLD analysis project Ga0209596, IMG submission 187314) | Freshwater microbial communities from Lake Montjoie, Canada to study carbon cycling - M_130807_MF_MetaG (SPAdes) (version 2) | ecosystem: Environmental > Aquatic > Freshwater > Lake...
CCACCTTGACTTCTTTGACTTCCCACGGCTCTTGGAGCCCAAGGATCACCCGGTAAAATTCGCGTTCGTTCATCCTTCCACTCTCTCAAACCCTCGATCCGTTTCCCACTCGATTCCCGGAAGACCCCGCTCATTCGAACCGCTTCAGAGGCAAAATGCTTCTTGTTAACCGCCTCATCCGGTTGAAGAACCGCCGCCAGCGTCTTCTTCAGTGGCTGGTGCTGAGGCCACTCGAAAGGGTGATTTTCCCTAAACCCAACGATGATTACCCGCTCCCGCTTCTGAGGAAGGTTATAATTTAGTGCGTTGAGGATGCGCCAATGAACATGGTATCCGAGCAGGTTTAGATGCTCCAAGATGACTTTGAATGTTTGCCCCTTGTCGTGGGATACCAAGTTTCTGACGTTCTCCAGCAAGAATGCCTTGGGGTGCTTAGCACGCAGGATACGCTCAATTTCGAAAAACAATGTTCCGCGTGTGTCGCCAAACCCCTTCATCCCACCAATGATTGAGAACGCTTGACAGGGAAAACCACCTGCCAAGATGTCGTGGTCCGGAACATCCGAGTTTTGGATTTTGGTGATGTCACCTGCTGGTTTGTCGCCGAAATAGGCCTCGTAAGTCTTGGTCGCGTCGGAATCCCATTCGGAAGAGAAAACACACTTTCCTCCGGCCCGTTCCAGCCCGAGACGAATCCCACCAATTCCAGCAAACAGGTCAATGAACCGAAGCTTGGAACCAGTGCGGGTGTCTTTCGCGCCGTATGGCGCAGGGTCTTCACGGAGCACCGACGAGTCGTCATATGCCTTTTTGCTTGGTGGCGATTGCTTCTTTCGCCGGCCACTGACTTTTGGCTCTGCTGCCGGTTTGGCTCGCGGCTTTGCTTTCGAAGGTTTCGTTGTCGTTTTCATCGTGGTCAGTTGTTGCTCAAATTAGTAAAGATGGGTTGGGGGCGATTAACCAGCGGAAGACAGAAAATTTGGGCGACGGTCTTCGCCGGACTGGCTGGAGGACATGCTGCCATTGGCGAGAATGTATCGGCTGTTGGGGCACGAAGCAGATCAGCAACGAACCAGATGAAGGAGAAATGATTTGGGTCAGCCATGAAGTTTTTAGAATACCAAGAAAACCTGCGGATGTCTCGCCTGTTCCGTTGTGAATTCCGAGTTCGCCGTAGAGGGGAATTTTAGCAACTACGGCGAATCCACCAGCCTGTAGAGGTAAAGCGCAGCCGTGGTTCGATGTGGTCGCCATGCCTCTGCATGTTGAATCATCTCCTTTGGGTTCGGTAAATCCTTCATTCCGTAGAGCATTCCAAATCCCTTTCGCACTGAAAAATCATGAACGGGCAGAACATCGGAACGTCCCAAAGTGAAGATGAGAAACATTTCCACCGTCCACCGTCCGATGCCTTTGATCTCAGTCAGTGCCTCAATTACCTCCTCATCGTCCATCTTCAGGATTTTCGATTTTGAAGGCAGGACACCCTCTGCTGCTCGTTTTGCCAGCTCCTTCACCGTTGCTGTCTTGGCCCAGGACAACCCTGCTGAACGCAGAGCGTCATCAGAAAGCGTCAGGATCTCCTCATGCTCAAGAAGGGCCCCTGAAGGCAACAATCCGGCCAACCTCTTGAAAATCGTAGTCGCTGCCGCACCATTCAACTGCTGCCCAATCACTGCCTTCGTGAGAGCTGCGAATGGTGATCTCTTCTTTGCAGGCTTGAACTCAAGCAACCCAATTTTCCGGATCACTCTGGCGAGCTTTTTGTCGGCCTTGCTGAGATGAGCGATGGCGGCGGGGATCATGCGACGGACCAGATGGACGAGAAAAGATTTGCGGCAGCCATGACGTTTTTAGAATGCCGAGAAACCCTGCGGATGTCTCGCCTGTTCACGACACAAAGGCCATTCCCGCGCACCACCGTTCGGAATTGATGTCCTGAACAAAAGCGGTGACGGCCACACACTGCACTCGCTGGTGGTCGAAGTCTTCAGCACCCGGGACATCGGTACGGAAATCACAGCCTCGTAACTTGGCGTGTAAAAGCACAGGCTCGTTTTTTCCGACCGCACCCCCGGAACAGCTCAGCCCGTGCTTTCACAAGACCGGCTACGCATTCAACACACGCTGCCCTACCCCGCTACTCGCGGCGCACGCGCTTGCTCTTCCTCGGCTTTGGCTTCTCGTCCAGGGCTTCCTTCAGATCCTTGGCATAGCCGGAGTTCACGCGGAACTGCATGTCCTCCATCTCATCAATTCCGTAAAAAGCGGTCGAGTCCGCATCCACGTAGCCCAGGTCAATCAGCCCGCGCAGCGTGTCAATCAAGTCGTTCGCCTCAAGGTCGTCGCAGCGGTCAATCAAGGTCGTGCCATCAATGTCACCGCCACCGATTCCGATGGCCTTGATGATCGAGATTTCTGCACCGTCGAGTTGAATGTCTAGTCCCATGGGCGTTGAAAGTGTGCACGACTGACTAAGCGCAAACCGCGCCAGCCGCGGACAAAAATCACAGTGCAATTTTACAACCGCACCTTCACATCCGATTGGATCCACTCCCAGAGTTTCTCCGAAGAGAACAAGTGACAGACTGCCCCTTATTTCAAGGTACGTCTCGCTGCGGTGGCAATCCACGCTGACCGGAATGGGGCTGACGCTGCTGTGCTCGATTTTCCTCGTGAAGATCGCGCGCGGCTATCAGCGGCAGGCGAATCCGACGAAGGTCTTTTCCACCGAAGGTTCCGCGGAAGCTGAGCCAAACAAATAGCGCGGAGGGGAACACGGCCCGCCGGATCGCAGACTCGATCCGTGAAACACGGGAGACTCAACGCTCGATGATCTCGCCCCACACCGGCTCTTCAAGCTGGAGCGCCGTGTCGCTCAGTTCGCTGCGGTTGATTTTTTCGTACTGCGCGGAGACGTCGGACCACGCGCGCACTCGCAGCTTCACGCGGTCGCCGGGGCGCAGGCGGGCGGCGGATGTCCATTTCTGCGCGCTCATGCTCAAGGTGCAGACGAGCGCCTGCGTGGCGTCGGCACCGTCGAGATCCACGAGGTGCGCGGTGAGGATGTGCTCGGCGTAGGGCACCGTGCCGGGACGCGGGACGCTGGAAATTGCGGCGACGGTGCCGGTGATGGTTTTCTCGTGACCCGGCTCGGGAGTGAAGAATTTCGAGGGCGGCGGCGTGCCGAGATCGAGCGGGAGGAGCTTCCAGTCGCCGATGGAAAGTTCGCGCGCGGCGAATTCCCAGACGACGATCTTTTTTCCCGCGAGACGATCGCGGCCGAGCGCGAGTTCGCGCTGCAATTGCTCGCGTGTGGCGAAGGAGCCGTCGCTGTTGCGCAGGATGCAGTCGAGCGGTTTGCCGAGCGCGCGGCTGAGGTGCTCGGCGAAACCGGCGGCCTCGCCCCAGCCCATCGCTTCGAGCGAAAAGATATTTGCGAAGCTGTCGCCGAGGAGCAGCACGCCGGCATCGGTGCTCGGGCGCCAGAGGCCGGTGCCCGCGGGGACCTGGTGGATCGTGACGGTCTGCGGACGGAAATATTGCTGCGACTCGGAGAGGCCGAGCAGCCCTGCGATGTCGCCAAGCGCGGCGATCTGTTTTTCGGCCACGGGTGATTCGGCGGCTGCACCGGGCTGGATTTCAGCGGCGAGTTCTTGCGCGATGAATTCCATCGCGTCGGGCCGCCAGTGCGTGTCGGTCTCGAGGTATTGCGGCGCGGGCTTGCGCGACATGAGCAGCGGCGTGGGATCGAAGACGCGCACTTTTGCGGCTGCAAGGAGGGCGAGGAATTCTGCGTGCGAGACATTGTGCAGCGCCGTGCCCGCGCGTGCGCCGAGCTTTTCCCCCTCGATGCACGGCTTCACCGGCATGGGCATGACGATGAGTTCGATGCCGCGCTTCGCGAGCTGATCGCGGAAATGGACGATGCCCTTCACCGGGTCGGGTTGCACATGCGCATCGTGCTCGCGCTGGCGGAGCCGCGCGGGATCGAGGAACGGCGGGCCGGTGATGTACTCCACATCGCTGCGGTAAAAGAGCCAGCCGTCGCGGCCCACGAATGCCTGCTCGGTGCCGCTGTGCAGCATGCCCGTGAGCACGCCCTGCACGCGCGGGCGCAGCGCCTTCGCGATGACGGACAACTTTTCGAGATCCTTCTCGGCGGCCTTGATGTGCTCGGCCTTCGGAATCAGCTCCCAAAAATCGCCGGGCGATCGCGCGGCCCGCACTTTCGCTGACGGTGGCAGGACTCCGGGCATTTCGAAGACCGTCTGTCGCGCGATGATCTGCGCTGCGATCACCGTCATGATCGTGACGAGGAACGCGACGATGAGAAGCGTCTGCGCGCCGGGCGAAAAATGCGTGCGGCCCAGCGCAAGCTCGGCTTCATCCTCGCGCGTCATTTTTCTCTTCGTCTCGGGAGTCGGCTCGCCGTAGCTCGGCAACGAGTGCTCGGGTGGTGTGGGAGGCTTGCTCATCAGAATCGCATCATGGAAACCATGGCTGTCCGGTCGGTTGGCAATTTTTCATCCATGGTTGGGAGCGCGCCGCCATGCCGTGGGACGGACGTCCCGTCTGTCGTGGTCGGACAGCCCGTCTCGGCTGTCCCGGTCGCAAGTGTGCGGACAGCCGGGACGGGCTGTCCCACTCCGACAGGCGAGACGCCCGTCCCACTCCTGCGGCGCGCCGTCCGTGTTTCGTGTCCTTTCGCAGGCTCTCCAAAGATGGATTCAGTAGGGCTCATCAGAATATGAAATAGATGAACGGGTTGTATTCCTGCGTGGCGAGGACGACGAGCGCGAGCCAGCCGAGCGCGATGCACAGCACGGCCTTTCCGAGCGTGAGGCGCTGCGTCCAGTCCCACGTCTGCCGGCCGGCCCACACGACGAGCGCCGCGAGGGCGAGCGCGAGCAGCAGGTACGGCTGGAAGAGCACGCCGGAGATGAGCCGCGCGCCGTCGGGCAGCGCACGCGCGCCGAACATGTCCGCGAGATAGCCGAGCGCGCGCGGCAGATCCGCGGCGCGGAAAAACACCCAGCCGAGCATGACGATCACAAACGTGACGCCGATGCGGAATGGCCGCGGGAGACGCTTGTAGAAATTTTCACGCCCACCCGCGCGCTCCGCCGCAAGCATCCCGCCGTGGATGCCGCCCCAGATGATGAAATTCCACGACGCACCGTGCCACAGTCCGCCGAGCAGCATCGTGAGGACGAGATTAAAATACGTGCGCGCCTCGCTGCCGCGGTTTCCGCCGAGCGGGATGTAGAGGTATTCGCGCAGCCAGGTGGAGAGGGAGATATGCCAGCGCCGCCAGAAGTCGGTGATGGATTCGGCGCGGTACGGGGCGTCGAAATTTTTCGCGAAGATGAAGCCGAACATGAGGCCGAGTCCGATCGCCATGTCGGAGTAGCCGCTGAAGTCGAAGTAGATCTGGAACGAGTAGCCCGTCACGCCGACCCACGCCTCGAGCGCGCCGCGCGAGAGCGCGTCGAATGCGGTGTCGGCGATCTTTCCGCAGGGGTTTGCGAGCAGGATTTTTTTTGCCAGCCCCATGAGGAAGAACGCCGCGCCGCGCGCGAATTTTTCACCCGTGAGCGTGCGCTGCCGAAGCTGTTCGGCGAGGAAGGAGAACTTCAGGATCGGTCCGGCAACGAGGTGCGGGAGCATTGAGACGAAGCAGGAGAAATCTATGAAGTTGGCCATCGCCTTTGCGTCGCCGCGATACACGTCAATGATGTAGCTGAGCGCCTGAAACGTGTAGAAGCTGATGCCGAGCGGCAGCACGATGCGCAGCGCGGGATCCCATTGCAGGTGGCCGAGGCCGAGCGAGCCGAGGAGCGCATTGAACGCATCGAGGCCGAAGTTGAAGTATTTGAAAAAGCCGAGCGCGAGGAGATTGCTGACGATGGAGCCGAGCAGCGCGCGCCGCTGCGTGGGGCTGCGCGCGGCTTTCGGATCGAGCGTTGGCGCGTCCTTTCCCCGCGCCCGCCACACGCGCCAGTCGTCGTGCGCGATCATGAGGCTGAGCAGCCAGTCGAGCGACGTGGTCACGAACATCAGCAGCACGAAGCGCGGCTCGGCCCAGCCGTAAAAAGTGTAGCCGGTGAGCACGAGCCACAGATTGCGCATGCGCTGCCGCGCGGGCTTCAGCAGGTAGTAGCCGAGCAGCGTGAGCGGCAGGAAAAAGTAGATGAAAATGTGCGAGCTGAAAACCATGCGTCGGTCGCGCGCGGGCGGGCGCGAAGGTGCGGACGATGCCGCAGGTCGCTTCCAAAATGGAAGTTGAATCCTGTGCCGTTTCCGATAGTTGGAGCCGCTCGCGCGCACACCTGCCTCACCACACCGATTCATGAAATTTCCCGTCCTCAAAATCCTCGCCTGTTGCGTCGCCGTGACGTGTGCGGACGCCGGATCTCCTCGCGCGGAATTCGGCGCGCAGTTCGCGGCGGCGGAGAAGGCAAAGGCGAGCGTCCTCGCGGGGAGCGACGGCTGGCTGTTTCTCGCCTCAGAGCTGCGGATGCTGTCGTTCGACCGCTTCTGGGGCGACGCTGCGGCGAAGGCGAGCCGTTCGCCGAAGCCGGACACCGCCGATCCAATTGCCGCGATCGTGGATTTTCACACGCAACTGAAGGCGCGCGGCATCGAACTGCTGCTCGTGCCGGTGCCGCCGAAGGCTGCGATCTATCCCGAAAAGCTCGCCGGCGGCACGGCTCCCGACGGCGCGCTTGCGCCGCTCACTGAATTTTACGCCGCGCTGAAGACGGCCGGCGTCGAAGTGCTCGACCTCGCGCCGATCCTCCTTGCAGGCAAGACGGGCGAGCACGGCGCGGTCTTCTGCGCGACGGACACGCACTGGTCCGGCAGCGGCTGCGTGCTCGCGGCGCAGGCGATCGCGAAGGCCATCGAAGGAAAGATCCAACTGAAACGGACGGGTACGTGGACTTCGGAATGGAAGACGATCCCGATCCAAGGCGATCTGCGCGATCTGCCTGGCGGCAGCAAAGGCGGCGACGAAAAGATCGCCGTGCGCACGGTCAGCGGTGTCGGTGGCGCAGCGGTCGCCCCCGATCCCGGCAGCCAGGTGCTGCTCATCGGCGACAGCCACACGCTCGTCTTTCACGACTTCCTCGCCGAGCGCGCGGGCCTGCTCGATCAGCTCGCCGCGGAAATCGGCATCGCGCCCGATCTGATCGGCACGCGCGGCTCCGGCGCGACGGCAGTGCGCACGGCCCTCTACCGGAAGAGCATCAAGGATCCGGCGTATCTCACGAAGAAAAAGATCGTCGTGTGGTGCTTCACCGCGAGGGAATTCACTGAGGCGGAATCCGGCTGGCAGAAGCTGCCGGTGGCGAAGTGAGAAGAACGCGGCACAATCCCTGCACGCGTGACCGGACAACCCGATTTTGAAATGCCGATTCGTTTAAGAACAACGGTGGATCAAACTTCAGCCGACCAGCGCGCAGAGCGCGGCATCCGCCGATGGATCGCACACAGCACGGCGTGGTTCGCGGCTGCGTTGCTCGCAACCGCACCGTTCGCGACCGCGGAGCCGCGGCCCATCGTGAAAGATCCCGACGCCGCCGAGCCGGCCGACGAGCTTGCGATCCCGAAAGCCCGCGTGGTGAGTCTTCCGAAGACGCACAGCCTTTCCTCCAAGTCGTCGAAAAAAGGCACGCCCACGACTGCGAACACCAAGACGCCGGAGGACTCCGCGAAGACCAAGCCTGCGACGAAGACGAGGCCCGGCGACGAGCATTGGTTCGCAGCGGCTGCGTCATTCGATCCCGTGCCGGAGATCGCCGTCTCGCTCACCATCCAGATCCGCAAATCCGCGATCACCGCGGAGTCGGCGAAGGGACTCTCCGTCCTCATCCTCGGCGACTCGCTCAGCCTCTGCGGATTCGGGCAGCGCCTCGACAGCCGCTTCCGCAAGTCGCCGCAGTTCAAAGGGGTCTTCACCTACATGACCTGCGGCACCGTTCCGCTGAGCTGGCTGCGATCCGGCGGCTACACGAATGCGAAGTCGTGCTGCGGATTTTTCACCATCGAATCCGACGAAGACGGCGGCCCGATCATTGTGGACGACACCTACGGCAACAAGCGCGGCTCCAAACCCAAGGCGCACCCGGTCCCGAAAGTCGAGGATCTGCTCGGCCGCACCGAGCCGGACATCCTCATCATCCAGACCGGCACGAACCTCTTCGACCTTTTCACCGACGGAAAATCCATCAACCCGGAGCGGCACGACAAGGCGCTGAAAAGCCACATCGTGCCCTTCATGCGCGAGGTGCTGAAGACGCACACCTCGCTGCGCAAGATCTACTGGATCGGATCGCCAACCTCAGGCCGGATGACGGACGAGATTCAGGAATTCGTCTTTGAACGCTGCGTGAAATTCACCGCACCCGCGGCCACGGTGATTGATAGCCGCACGCTGGTCACCTACCCCTTTACCGGATTGCAGCGCGACCACGAGCACTTCGGCGGCGCGGACATGAACCGCTGGGCCGACCGCGTCTTCGAGCGCGTGATGGGCGACCTCACTTTTCAATCGCTGCCGCCCGTGATCACCGCGCAGGTGCCGGACGAGGAAAAGCCGCCGGTCGCGAACCCTGCCGTGGACGACAAGGCGCTCGTGATCAAGGGCAGGCTCACTTTCAAATCCCCTCCGCTGCGCCCCGAGCAGTTCGCGCCGTACCATGAATCGCTCGTGGCCTACGTGTACGACGTCGTGAAGGTGGTCAAAGGCGATTACCAGGAAAAGCAGGTCCTCGTGATGCACCCCGCGCACATCCACCGCCAGCCGCAGTCGCTCGGAAAATATAAGATCGGCGACACGTATGAACTGCGCCTGCGGGACGTGGACGAGACGCCTTGGGGGGCCATCAAGTCGAGCGACAAGACGGAGCACAACGACTTGCTGCCTTTCATCCAGGTCGCGGACGACCGCAAGCTCCCCTCGCGCGGCAAGTGATTGCCGGAGCACGCACCCCACACCCCACACCTCATGCCCAATCCCATCCGCTTTCTCTGCGCGCTGTTCGCCGCGATTTTCCTCAGTTGCACGCACGCATCGGCGCGCGAAAACGCCGGACGCATCCTCGTCATCGGCGATTCGCTCACCGTCGGCGGATTCGGCGAGACGCTGCAGGATCTGCTCGTCTCGCGCTACGGCACGGAGAACGTGTTCGTCTATGGCTCGTGCGGCTCGGCCCCGCAGCACTGGCTCACCATCGAGCCCCCGCATGTCACCAAGTGCGGCTTCCGCCAGCGGACGCCGCAGCGCACCTTGGTGCTCGACTACAAGGATGGCCGCCGCCCGCCGCCGGTCGAGACGCCGAAGATTGACAAGCTGCTCTGGCTGCACAAACCGCAGGTCGTCATCGTGCAACTCGGCACGAACTGGTTCGACGACCTGCTGGGGCGCAACAGCGACGAGGAGATCAAAAAGATGGCCAAGGCGCTGGACCGCCTCGCCGCCTCGCTGCGCGGCAAACAGGTGATCTGGATCCTGCCGCCGGACACGACGAAATTTTCCAAGGCCGTGCAGAATGTCGTGCGCCAGCTCATCGCGAGGGCCGCGAAGACCTGGCGCTTCGACTACATAGATTCGATTCCGCTGACCCATTACGTGAACGGCCGCACCGGCAGCGACGGCGTCCACTACAGCACCGAGGCCGGCGCCGACTGGGCGCGCGGCGTGATGAAGCAGCTCCAGAAAAAAGTCCGCACCGACAGCGGCCCGCGCGTCTTTTTTACCGACGACCGGGGCTGAGCGCAGTCGCGCACAAATGGTGCGCAGCGAAACCCGCCCCTTGTGGACGTGCGCGTCGAATATTCGAAGACGTAGTTTCCCTTCGGCAGGTAATCTATGAAGAAGTGGCTCGCGGTGTCCTTCGTGGATTCGTAGTACGCGCTAATTCGAAACTCCACCGACCGATTTGTATCCCTCCGCTTTGAGATACTCGAGAATCGCGTTCACCCGCGCCGTGGCCCCTTCGAATTTCACTGCGCGGACATGCACACTAATCTCCGCCTGCTTGTCGATTCCGGCATCGCTGAAGGCCTTCTTGAATTCCTCCACCGAGGCAAACTCCCGCTTCTGCTTGATGATGCGGTCGCCTTTGATCTGCGAGGAACTCCACAGAACTGTGCCCTCGGAACGAATCGCGTCAACAAAGTGGTGGCCGCTCGGCCGGTAATACTTTTTGAGGCTCGCATAACCGCTTTCTTCATAACCATTCGCTCGGATGAACCCGAGCAACGCCTCATTCTGTCTGGGATTGGTCTTCGCAAACACCGACTGTTCCCACACCCCGGCAATCTCGATGTAGGCGGCCTTGTGGAGCCTCGCCTTCAGGAAGGCCACCTTGAACTCATCGAGGGTGACGAAATTCAGCGTCTCACGCTTCACGCTGTCGTTGTCGAGGGTTTCGCTCGCCCATGTGATCGAGTCGCTGGCCTTGTCGGTCTTCAATTTGTGGATGCCGTGCGGGTAATGTTTCTGCATCAGGTCCGCTTCGCCCGAAGCCCCTGCCACACCGACGCCAGCCAGCACGATCCACAGACTGCACAGGATTCTCATCAGTTTCATCTTGGTCTCTTTTTTGTTGCGTGGTTTTTGTATTGCGACCCGTGTGATTGCTTACTCCGCCACCACCCAGATACTCTCCGAGTGGCTGTTGAACTCCGGCGCATACATGCACTGGATGCCCGCGAAGCCGGTCTGGTAGCGGCCCTTGTGGACGACACGCGTCGAGTATTCGAAGACGTAGTTTCCCTTCGGCAGGTAATCTATGAAGAAGTGGCTCGCGGTGTCCTTCGTGGATTCATAGTAGGCGAGGCCGTCCTGGAATTTGTATTGCGAGAGGACGTTCACCGGCTCGGTGCCGCTGCCGCGATAGTCCTTGAGGTGGATGTATTCCATGTCGCGGTCCGTGTCCAACACGATGCGCACGACGAGTTCGTCGCCGACTTTCACCGCGCCTTTCACGGGTTCGAGCACCGGGCCCTTCTTCGTGTTCTGCTTCGTGAAAAGCGTCTTCGTGAGCTTCAGCGGCGTGCCTTCATAGGCCGTCACCTTGCTCATATCCTCGAGGTATTGCCAATGCACGCTGCCCCACGCGACGCCCTTGTCCACTTTCTTCAGCGTGATGTGACCCTGCTCCGGCTTGATCTCGCCGCGCACGAATTTCTGCTCGTAGAAGCCGGTGCCGGCTTCGACTTTCTCGGGCTTGATCGCCTCGCCGCCGAGCGTGAGTTGCACTAGTTCGTCGGACCCGAGCGCGTTGTCGCCGCGGAGGAGCAGCGCGTAGATTGCGTCGGCGGTGGCCTTCGTGGTCTTCCAGTCCTGCGTCTGCTTTTGTTTCAAGAGCCACACCTTGCAGTCCTCGACCGCCTTCGCGTCGCCCATCACTTCGTCGAACGCCTCGACCATAAGCGCCTGCGTCTCGATCGGCGCGCGGTACCACCACCACGACCGCTCGGTGTCGCGCCAGAACATACCCATCTCCTCATTCTCGACGGAGAATTCCTTGATGGATTTCATGATGCCCTGCGCGGCGGGCTTGTCGCCGAAGCGCGTGAGCGCAATCGCGAGGTGTCCCTGCGACTGGCGATCGAGCTTCAGCCAGAACTTGCGCGCCTGGCCGAGGAAGTAATCCACGGCCTCCTTGTGCTGCGGCGCGACGGGTTTTTCGCCGATGAAAAAGCTGCGGCCATAGAGATAAAACGCGATCGTCGCGCTGAGGTGGTTGTCCTCCTTTTTGCCGTGCTTCAAAATTTCGCGGTACGTTTTTTCGATCCAGCCGTCGAGCGCACCGAGCGCCTTCACCGCAGGCGTCGTGTCAATCTTCACACCGAGATGCCGCAGCCGGCCGAAGCCCGTCGTGATGTAGAGCGTGATGTATTCGTTGCCCTGTCCGCCGGGGAACCACGGCCACATGCCGTCGCCGTGCTGCTGCTCGCCGAGCTTGCGCAACAGCCGCGCGGTCTCGTCATTGAGACGGTTGTCGTCGAAGAGAATGCCCACATTGCGTCGCGCCTGGCTTTCCGCCTGCGCCTGCCGCACCCAAGGCGTCTCCTCGATCATCACCGACTTGAGATCCTGGTTTTTCTCCAGCGGGCTGTCCAGCGCGGGCGTGCCTTTCCATTGATCAAAGACGCCGCGGATTTTCGCATCGGACGCCGCGATGTGCCGCGCGAGCGCATTTGCGTAGAGCCGGTTGAACGTCTGCTCGGTGCATTCGTGCGGGAACTCCATGAGGTACGGCAGCGCCATCACCGCATACCACGACGGGTTCGACACCATTTGCACAGTGAGCGTCTGCGACTTCAGCGTGTCGGATTTCCCGCTCTCAATCAGCTTCGTGAAGTCGAACTTTTTCTCCTGCGGCCCGCGCACGGGCAGCGGCAACGACTCGGTCACGAGCGTGCGCCGCGAGAGCACTGGCAGCAGCCCTTCCTCGCCGTCCGAGAGACGGCCCGTCGAGCCGACTGCCTTGTAGCTCAGCGGGTCCGCGCCATCGGGCACCTTCAGCTTCCACGAGAAGCTGCGCGACTCACCCGCGGGCATTTCGAAATTCAGATCCGTCTTCGCATTTTCAAACTGCGCGTCCACCGGCTTGCCTGTGCGCGCATCCGAGAGCGCGAGCCGCACCGAGCCCTGCTGGCGCGTCGGCGACTGGTTGGACACCTTCACCGTGAACTCCAGCACATCGCCCTCGCGCAGGAAGCGCGGCGGATTCGGCTGCACCATGATCTCCTTCGCCGTGATCGCCTTGTCCTCGATGAACCCCGCGCGCAGATCGCGCTCGTGCGCGAAGCCCATGAATTTCCAAGTCGTCAGCGCCTCGGGCATGGTGAACTCCATCGCCACCGAGCCATCGTCGCGCGCCAGCAGGTGCGGGAAAAAGAACGCCGTCTCGTTCAGATTTTTCCGCGCGGAGACCTTGCCGAGATCGGGTGCGGGTGGAGCAGGCGGCACAGCACCGCCGCCCGGTTTGTCGGCAGACTGCTTTTCCACCGCGCCCAATCCCGCAATACCATTCGCTGCCTGCTCGTCCCTCAGCGCCTCGCCCTTCGCAGCTTTCATCATCATCGGCGCACCATCCTCCGCCATCGGGGCCATCGGGGCGCTCGCCATCGGCATCGGCATCCCGCCGCCCAGCGCCATCCCGCGGTTCCGGCCAAACTGCATATAGTTGTTCCAGATGTTCGCTGAGATCGCGTCCGGATAGCGGCGATACGAAATGTCCACGCCCTTCTGCTCCATCGGCCAATTGCCCTGCAGATGATTGAGCTGCCGCAGCGAATTTTCAAACTGCGCCTGCCGGAATGAATTGTCCTGCCGGAAAACCGCGAACGCCGTCTGCCATTGATGCGCAAGGAACGCGTCGAGCGACTGATCGTAGAGCGCAGCGACCATCTCCGCGACGGCCTTCTTCGCATCGGGGCCAGTGACCACCGCGGTCCACGTCTCTTTCTGCGCAGGCTCCATTTTGGAAACGAAATGCTCCCACTTCACCGTGAGCTGCTTGTTGCTCCACGGCACGTCCACGTGGCGCGAAGTGAGGTAGGCGCGGTTCTCACGCACCATCGTGACGTGCAGCGTGAAGCCGCCGCGCATCCCCTCGGATACTTTCTGCTTCACCTGCTGCTGCGCGAGGCCCAGCTCGGTCCAGAATGCCTGGAGCATCTTTCCGCGGTGCTCGATCTCGATGAACGCGCGGCCCGAATCGTAGCCCGTGCCCCAGAGCGCCATAAATTCATCGCCCGGTTCCAGCGTCCACTTCGGCGCGGCAACGAGGTTCGGGATTTTCACGGCGAGGCTCTTGTTGTCGAGCTTCAGCACCTGCACGTTCAGTTGCGCCGTCACCTTCTTGCCGAAGCGATCCTTCGTCTCCAGTATCGCGCGGTACGGCCCTGCACCGAGCTTGAACGACAGCGCCCCCTTGCCCGCGCCGTCCGTCGTGAACGCGCGCTCCACCGCGACCGCGCCGAGTTCCCATGAATTCGGATTCGATGGATCGGGCGTCGGTCCCGGAATGCCAGCGGGCACGATTTTTCCTCCGCCCACCCTACCGCGACGCGGCATCGGCGAGACGCGACCGTGCAGGCTCGCACGCACGACTTTGTCGGGCTGCTTGAGATGGTAGATTTTCAAAGTCCCCAGCGCCGACTTGCCGTCGCCGTCGAGCGTCTGCGTGGAAATTTTCACCTCCACCGGATTCCCGTCCGTCTGCCATTCCTCCGCGGAGAGCGACGCCTGCAAAGCCGTGTAGCCCGCATTCACACTGCGCTGGCCCGAACGCGTCTCGCCGGTCGTGTCCGTCACGTCGGCATGGACCGTGTAGTGAAAAGTCGGCTCGTCCTTTTCCGCCACGGCGGCATCGGGCTTCGCATCGAACTCAATCACGAATCCTCCATCCGCCTGCGTCATCGCCGTGCCGTGCGCGATCTCCTGCGCGCCCTGCGCCGGCATGGGCCGCCACCAGAAACACGCGCCCCACCAGATCGGAAACCGCACCTCGCGCACCACGCGATACTTCACCTTCGCATCGCCGATTGCCGCGCCCGTGTAGGCGGTCGCCTTACCGGGCACCGAGACTTTCGCGTTCAGCTTCGCCGCCTCCTTCGGTGCATCCATCGTCACCTGGAATTTCGGCCGCTTGTATTCCTCCACGTTGAATCCAGCGCCGCCGTGCGGCTCGCCCTCGGTGCGGATCATCATGTGCCCCGCGAGCCGGTCGCGCGGCGCAGTGAAGCTGCCGCTGAACGATCCATAGTCATTCGCCTTGTGCTTCGTCCGCGCGATTTCCTTCCCGTTTACGTCCTGAAAAATCACCGTGAGCGTCTGCCCGCCGAGCGTCTTGTAGTCGTCCTTGTCCCGATCCGCGCGGATGCAGATGCCCTTGTACTGGATCGTCTGCCCCGGACGATACAGCGAGCGGTCCGTGAAAAAAATCGTCTGCGAATGCACATCGGGCTGACGGATTTGGCGGTGATTCGAATATGCGTTGCCCGAGGCAAGCTGCTGATCCTTGTGCGTCATGTGGACGAACGCACCCCGCCCCTGCGGTGTCTGGCCGGAGAAGCGTCCGTTCGCATCCGACTTCGTCTTCGGCCCTGCACTGAATTTCCCATTGTTCTCCTGCACCCAGAACTGGATGTCCGCGCCCTCGATCGGATTGCCCGAATTTGCCTCCAGCGCGAAGCCCTCGACCTTTTCATCGCCCCACTGCCAGCGCATCACGAGCGCGAGATCGCTCACCCAGAAATCCGTGAATGAAACCATGTTGTTCGCCTCGGTGAATCCCTTGTCGTGGCTCGCGATCAGAAAATAGAAGCCGGCCTTCACATCCTTCGGCGCGGGGATTTCCTCCACGCGCTCGCGGAAATCATCCGTCGCCGGCAGCTTCGCCGACCACTCGATCTCCGGCTTTGCGCGCAGCAGCTCCTTGCGATCATTCTGGTTCAGCCACTGCGGATTTCCCTGCGAACGCTTCACGCGATCCACCCAGTCCATTTTCACGAGGCGGAAATGGATGTCCGTGAGATTCCGGTAGTGGACATCAATCGTCGGCAGCGGCGCATTCCACACGCGCTCCGTCTCGATGCGCGACGACTTCGCCTCGATCTGCCGCACGAGGTTGAAGCACATCTTTCCGCCGATGCTGTTCGGATACGTCTGCTCGCCCTGCTTCGCGATCTTGTGCGCCTCCACGAGTTCGTTTTCGCCGTGCAGCACATGTGCCCATTCGGAGCGTGCCCAAGCGGAGATCTCATGATCCGCCCACTCGTCCACGAATCGCTTCAGCGCCGACTTGTAGCGCGCATTCTTCTCCTCTCCGAACGCCTTGTTCTTCCCGAGGATCAGCCTCTCCAGATCGCCGTGCAGCAACGCCGACTTGTCCGCATCCTCCGCATGGAAACGCATCAGGTTCTGGAAAAGCCGGATCGCCTTGAGCGAGATCGAATCCTTGTCCGTTGTCGCCGGCTCCCATTTCAAAAATTCCGCGGGCGCTGCAAAGATCGGGCTCTCCGCCGAAATCTCAAACGAGTCCTCCGCCTTCGACCCCGCCTGCTCGCCCGACGTGTAAAATGCGAGCGCCTCGTGCGCGATGAAATCAAACATCGAGGGCCGGTAGCTGTCCGGCACAGTGCCCTTTTGCAGCAGCTCATCGTAATCCGCGACCTTGATTTTTTTCAGCTCCGCCTCCGCCGAGAGCGCCTTCGTGAACTGCTTGTCAATCTCGGCGAAAATTCGCGGCAGATCCCAGCTCGTGATGTCCTTCCCCGGAGCCTCCGCCGTCGCCGTGCGGCGCATGAAGCGGTGGCGGTTCTGCTGGAAATAGTGCCAGTACCAGTCCGCGAGGATCGCATCCATCACCGGCACCATCTCCTTCGGCGCCTTCGCAATCTCAGCCTCCAGGCGCGTGATTTTTTCCTCCGCCTTCTGCCCCTCGATCTGCCCCTCGAATGCAATCTTCCGCGCCACCGCCTTGATCGCCTCGGGGTAAGCCTTCTCCGCCATCGCCTGCTCGATGATCGGCCCGAGCTTTTCGATCGCCGTCTTCGGCAGCCCCTTGCCCTCGGCGTCGGTGACTTCCTTCCACATCGCGTCACGCTTGCCCGCTGCGAGCAGCATGCAGGGCATCAGGAAAAATTGAAACAGGATGGCAAGCGTGAGTCGTGTTTTCATAGGAGATGTCGGGTTGGGGATTGTTTTCATTCTGGCGTCGTGAGTCCGCGCTGTTCAACCCCGCGATTGGGGACCTCCCCGCACCGGAAGTCGTCGCCGCCTTCATGTAGGTGATGGAGAAAATGCGCAGTCTCAATTCCCGCGACGCTACGCAATGGCAGCCGCGCACGTTGTCAGCCTGACGTGCCGCAGTTGTAAAAGAAATGTGAGCGCCACGAGTCTGCGCAACATGCGGCGTGCGGTCGCGCATCGCCTACGTTATACCAACTCAAGTTGAAAACCGGCTGATAGCCGAAAAACGGTTGAGACGCCGATGTATCGAGGGCCAAAGGCCCGGTGACATGCCAGCCCAGGGCAACGCCCAGGGCAACGCCCTGGGTCACGACAATAAACAGTCCAAGCCCTGAAGGGGCGGCGCCATGGCTCTCCGCTGTCGCGCCCCTTCAGGGCTTTGTCCTTTTTGGACCGCAGACCCAGGGCTGCGCTCGTTCCCGCGTAAAAGGGCCTTCCAGCCCTCACGCGGCGCACTCGCGTAAAAGGGCCTTACAGCCCTCACGCGGCGCACTCGCTTTCCCTGGGCTGGCATATCACCGGGCCTTTGGCCCTCGATGCAGAGTGTCTGTTGCGCCTCAGCGCCGTTTTCTAAATCCACCAGTTTTCAACTGCGTTTGGTATTATCGCTCCACCGCCATCGCAATCCCGATCCCGCCGCCGATGCACAAGCTCGCGATCCCGCGTTTGAGATTTTTGTCCTCCATGAGGTGCAGCAGTGTCACCAGGACGCGCGCGCCACTTGCGCCGATCGGATGCCCGAGCGCGATCGCGCCACCGCGCTGATTCAGTTTTTCAACGTCGAGATTCAGCTCGCGCACGCAGCCGAGCACCTGCACTGCGAAGGCTTCGTCGATTTCGATGGCATCCACATCGCCGAGATTCCAGCCGGCGATCTCGCACAGCCTGCGAATCGCACCGACAGGCCCGAGCCCCATCGTCGCCGGATCGCAACCGACTGCCGCGGATGTTTTGCCGCGCCGCCTCGCGGCTCAGCACGCGCATCATCGCCTGCACCTGCTCCGCATCCGAGACATCCGCTGCGATCACATCGGCGCTCCCGGCGCGCAGCGCATTCAGCTCATCCGCGATCCGCTGCGCATCCGCGCCGGTGGCGCCGATGCCGGGATGATTCAGCACCACGCCCGCGCCCGCCGCATGAAACGTGCGCGCGATCTGCGCGCCGATGCCCTGAGATGCGCCGGTGACGAGCGCGGTTTTTCGTTTCAAATCAACGCTGATGTTCATGCGGGGCGTTGGATGATTTTTTCGGCAATATGAACCGTGAGCGGAATCCGCCCGCAGGACGATGGCGGATTGCAAAAGGGTGTCCCGTCCCCCGGTGTCGCGCCCGCAGGCCCGCGCAGGCGCGCAACATCCGCCCAGCCTTGGGCAAGCACCGGGGAGCATCGAACCGCGAACAGGGAGAGTCTTT
>Ga0209596_1001784_pt1 | contig 18184 bp, 17 predicted proteins | sample M_130807_MF_Meta_FD_187314 | JGI IMG/M metagenome (GOLD analysis project Ga0209596, IMG submission 187314) | Freshwater microbial communities from Lake Montjoie, Canada to study carbon cycling - M_130807_MF_MetaG (SPAdes) (version 2) | ecosystem: Environmental > Aquatic > Freshwater > Lake...
ATGCCACCAAAGATCGCCGCGTTATTGACTAGGTAATCAACCCCGCCAAAATGCTCGATCGTCGCTGCGGCCATCTCGGCGGCAGACTCCGGGCTTGCGACATCGACGCTTAGCGCAAGTGCATCTCCGCCGTTAGATCGGATCGCCTCTGCGACACCCTCAGCGCGCTCGGTATCAATATCTGCAACTACTACAGAGCCGCCGGCGTTCGCTATCGCCTCGACATACGCCTGACCGATACCCCCGCCGGATCCAGTCACGATCGAGACAGTGTTCGAAAAGTCAAAGGTAACTGCCGCCTTGTTTACGGCCTCACTCACTTAGGGTCCGCCTTGTTTGCGTCGTTATTTTTGCTGGACTCAGCACGCGCTGCAATTACTTTCTCTGCGGCGGCATTCGCACCTGTTGAGAGCGGCCAACCAACGTAGTGAGCAAGGTGAACAACAATCTCGCGCACCTGATGCTCGGTGAGTTCTTCGCGCTCCAATGCCGCTCCGAACTGAATCTCAAGAAGCTTCGGCATTCCTTGCGCTGCTAACACGCCGATAGCGAGCATTCTTCTATCGCGAACATCTAGACCGGGTCGCGTCCAGATATCGCCGAATAGATGATCGACGGTTACATCGACATAACCACCCGGAATAGTCGCGGGGTCGTAGGAGAATCCGTAGACCTCCTCCATCTTGGCCATACCGCGTTCACGTGAAGTGCTCGCCATTGGTGCTTCGTCTTCTCTTGGTGTTTCATTCATGCTGGCTCCGCTATCGACTTGGTCTCCAAATATTCTTCAAACCCTGCAACGCCCATTTCGCGCCCGACTCCTGACTGTTTGTATCCACCAAACGGAACATCCGGGCTAAACCAAATGCCTCCGTTTACTCCAACCGTACCTGTTCGCATTGCATTAGCGACTCGAACAGCTCGATCTCGATCGCCAGACCAGACAGAGCCTGAGAGTCCGTAGACCGAGTCGTTCGCGATACGCACCGCATCCTCGTCACCATCGTGGGGTATCACAACAAGAACGGGGCCAAATATCTCCTCTTGAGCAACACGGGCATCATTGCTTACGCCTGTAATCAAAGTTGGCTCAACGAAGAAGCCTCGATCCATGTTCGATGGCCGCCCCCCGCCGGTGACAATTGTTCCGCCCTCCTCAACTGCTAAGCGGATGTATCCCTCTACACGCTCGCGCTGGCGTGCGCTTACTAGCGGGCCGCAGACTGTCCCTCCATCCGTGGGGTCTCCGGCTGGGAGCTTTGCGAGAGTTGCTGCAGTAAGCGAGACCGCTTCATCCAATTGAGCGCGCGGCACAACGAGACGCGTAGTAATCGCGCAGCCTTGGCCAGCGTGTGTGCAGACCGTAAAGGCTGCAATCCCGGTTGCTCCCTTCAAGTCGGCGTCGTCAAGAACAACAAACGCCGACTTCCCGCCGAGCTCAAGAAACACTTTCTTTAAAGTCTCAGATGCACTTCGCATTACTGATCGACCTGTCGCAGTCGACCCTGTAAACGAGATCTGATCAACTCGTGGATCAGAGGTAAGGGCTGCACCGATTCCGTGATCCGTTGAGGTGACGACGTTGAACACTCCAGCCGGGATATCTGTCTCCTCGGCGATCAGGCGCCCGAGAATTGTTGCGCACCAAGGGGTATCGGGCGCAGGCTTGAGCACAACAGTGTTACCTGCTGCTAACGCGGGGCCAACCTTTGCAAGGTTGATTTGGTGCGGAACATTCCAAGGGGTAATCGCAGCAATTACCCCTGTTGCCTCTCTGCGCGTCCAGCGATGGGCGGGCATACCAAACGGCTCTGCTCTACCCAGGTCATGCTCCCACTCATAACTCTCCGCTAAATCTGAAATCCACCCAAGCGCCTCTACAGGTGTATCGAGTTGCGCTGAGTATGTGAGCATCAACGGCGAGCCCGTCTCGGCAATTGTCATGGAGCGAATCTCGTCTGAGTGCGCAAGGAATGCATCGCGCAGTTGCCTCAAGCATTTAACGCGGAACGCAACATCTGTAGACCAGCTCGTCTCATCGAATGAACGCCGTGCTGCACCAATAGCGTTATCCAAATCAGTCAGGTCGCAGTCAGCCGCAACGCCTAGGACCTCTTCGGTTGCAGGATTAATCGTCTCAAATACTCTCCCGGATGATGCAGCGCGCAGCACACCATTGATCAAGACACGCTCTTCACCAACAATCGTCACTAGAGCGCCTCCCCTACGCCGAAGATTGAGTCACAGTTCTTCTGTGTCACAAGGGCTCCAGGTAGTTCGAGCCCTAGTTGTCCAGCTGTTTGGATCGCGGTAGCGAGGTCTTTCTGCGCTAACGCTGCTGCTGCACGCATTGCACTTACTAAACCTTCGTGGTCATCTGAGCCCATCGGCGCCACTGTTGCGCGGAACATAAGCGTCGAGACACCACCGATTTTTGCATCGCTTGCGCGGATTACAGCGGCGAGTTTTGAGAGTTCAATTCCCGCAGCCTCTGCAATGCGCTGCCCCTCATATGCCGCTAGCCAAGCGCCGTACTGCACAACATTTCGAGCCAGTTTGGCGATGAGTCCACTACCTAGTGGGCCCATGTGAACCACGAGCGACCCGAAGCTATCGAGGGCCGGTCGCGCTCGCTCTATCACTTCCTCATCGCCCCCAACCATGCAGATCAGATCGCCGGTGGCTGCTGCACTGGGGCCACCACTTACGCCACAGTCAATGAGCGAGACTCCAGACTTCTCAGCCTCTGCCGCTATCTCAATAACTGTCACCGGTGAGATGGTGCTCGCAACGATGATGATGCTCCCGGCTGCAGCGCCACTCAGGAGACCATCAGCGCCGGTCACTACCTCGCGCACCTGTGCATCGTTGACGACTGAGATCAGAGTGATGCTGCATTGACGAGCGAGATCAGCCGGGGTCGTAGCGAGGGCGGCAATCTCCGCGAACCCCTCGAGAACATCGGCTCTTAAATCGCAGACAACTAATTCATGCCCAGCCTCAGCGATTGATCTCGCAACTCCACCACCAATATCGCCAAGCCCAACTACTCCGATACTCATTCTCTCGATGCTCGGGCTCTTAATGGCTTCTTCCTGCATTGCTACCTACCTCTTCCATCAAGTGAGCTAAACGTTTGGGTTGGTGGACAGGTGTCCGGACACTAGTCTGATCCCATGCCTGACCCCACCTCTGTATCTCCCTCCGAAGGATTACCCCCCGGAGCATCCCCTGTCTCTATCACTGCTCGACCCACGCCTGCTCCCATCCCACATGAGCGAGACGATTACTCAGGCGCGTTTACACCCGACTTCCGTTACGAAGATCTCTCGAAGCCAGCGCTCGTGAGGCTTGTGCGGGAGTTCGCTCAGGCTGTCCACCTGCTTGACCGCTCAATGTGTGCCGCTATTGGAATGAGCCATGGCGGAGCGGAGGTCCAGCGCCTTGCCATTGAAGAGTGGCGTGGTGCAAGCCCTGTATATGGCGAGCGCCTTCGCGAGATCATGAACATTGAAGGCAACGGCGTCTCCGCAATATTTAAGGTTCTACAACTCGACCCTGGGTTTCCTCATCACTACCTAGATGTTCGTTACGAGCTAATTGATGAGAGTCATGGTTTTTTTGAACTTGCCTACTGCGGCGCTCTAATGGACGCAGAGCCCTGGGGCGAGAAGATGGTGACCAGCATGTGTCACCACATCGAAGACGGAACCTTTGACTACACCGCTCAGGCAGTAAACCCAAAGGCTCATATAAAGCATGTGCATAGACCTCCACGTGTACCGAGTGACCAGTCTCCGCACTGCCGCTGGGAGATCACCATTGACGAGGACAACGAGACAGTGCCGGAGGCTGACATCACGAAGATTGTCCGCGGCACAACCGCTGCAACCTTTAAATACCCTCCAATGCGCGATGGCACCCCGCACATTCCAACGAAGCACTCCATAGAGACCGGCAGGTAGCTAAGTGTCCGTCGCTTACGAAACCACTCGCCGACGCCTAACCGAGCGCCAAGTTGAGGCTGCGGAACAATTACTAAACGCTGCAGAGATTGAGGTAGAGCAGACCGGTTACGACGCTCTCTCCATGCGCGGTGTTGCCAAACGCGCTGGGCTGGCCTCCGCTACTGCATACACATACTTCTCATCGAAGGACCACCTCTTAGGCGAGTTGCTCTGGCGCAGGATTGCAGCGGTGCCTGAGACCAAGAATGAGCAGAGCGCCAAAGATGTATCCCCACTCGCCGCACGTCTCGCTCGCGTTGTCTACGACCTTGGCGAGATAACAAATGGGAGCCCTGAGGTAATTGCAGCCTGCACCCAAGCGCTACTCAGTTCTAATCCCGACGTTAAGCCGTTGCGGGATCGCATTGGCCTTGATATTCGCAGGCGTATGACAGATGCTTCGGGTGACCAACGCGATAACCAATTAATAGATGTACTGGTAACCACATACTTCGGTGCGCTGCTCAGCGCAGGCATGGGGCACATGAAGCACAGTGATGTACCTGCATTTGTTGAGAGCGCATTGCTACTTATGACAGAGAGCCGAGAGGATCTGAAGTGAGCGAAGCATCTGCTCTTGATCTCGGCCCAATTGAGTTCAGCCCGTATGACTACCGAATACACGAGGATCCATACCCGACCTACGCGCGCATGCGCTCTGAGGCCCCCGTATTTAGAAACGAGGAGTTCGATTTTTGGGCGCTCTCTCGCCACAACGACATTCTCTCGGCATTCCGAAATATCGAGGTCTTCTCAAACTCTTTTGGGGTTGCGCTCGATCCCTCTGCCTATGGCCCTAACGCTCACCGCACGATGTCCCTCCTTGCGATGGATCCCCCGAATCACACTCGCATCAGATCAATCGTTACTAAGGAGTTCACCCCAAAGAAGATTGCTGCACTCGAACCCCGGATGCGCGCTATTACTCGAGAGCACCTAGAGCCAGCACTCGAGGGTGGAGCCTTTGACTTCATAAATGATTTCGCTGGACTTGTGCCAATGGATGTCATCTCAGAGTTGATTGGGGTGCCATATGCGGATCGCTCCGAGCTGCGCCGGCTCGCTGATCTACTCGTGCATCGCGAAGAGGGCGTATTTGATGTCACTCCCCAAGGCTTTGAGGCAGCGATTGAACTCTTCGTTTATTACGAAGCATTTCTCATTGATCGACGGCTGCACCCAGGCGATGACCTAACTACTCAATTGATAGAGACTGAGATCAATGGAGAGCGCTTGACCAACGAGGAGATAATTAGTTTCTTGTTTCTCCTCGTCGTTGCTGGTAATGAAACAACAACCAAACTTTTAGGCAATGCGTGGTACTGGGCGTGGTGTAACCCCGAGGAGCGAGCCAAGCCGTTTAACGACCCAACTCGCATCTCGGACTGGGTTGAAGAGACCCTGCGCTTCGATGGCTCTACTCAAATGGTGCTTAGAAGAACACATATTCCCATTGTCATCCGCGACACTCACATTGACGCAGGTGCGCGAGTATTTCTTCTCATCGGCTCCGCCAACAGGGACGAAGATGTATTTGACCGCGCAGATGTGTACGACCTTGATCGGCCCAACGGAGACCTAATGAGTTTTGGAAACGGAAAGCACTTCTGTTTAGGCGCACTTCTTGCTCGTCATGAAGCTCGAATCGCTCTCGATGAATTAGTGAAGCACGTAAGTGACTACGAGATTGATGAAGCACTTATGGCGCGTGTGCACTCTGCGAACGTACGTGGGTTCGCGACACTCCCGACAACCGTAAAGGTGCGCTGAAATGGCGAAGTTCCCTCCCCACCCACAACGTCGCGGTGCTGTAATAACCGGTGCATCCTCGGGAATTGGCCTTGCTACCGCCGAAGCATTGGCGCTCGCTGGCCACCCTGTTGTTCTAGGCGCACGCCGAATAGACGAACTAGAGATCGCCGCTGCACGGATTCGCAAGAATGGTGGTGAGGCTCATGCAGTATTTTTAGACCTTGCTGATCCTGCAACAATCGAGACCTTCTGCTCCACAGCACGCGATGCATTAGGCGAGATCGAGATCATCGTTGCAAACGCTGCACGCAATCAGGTTGGTTCGGTTCTCGATACTGAGCCTGAGGAGTTTGAGGCTGCGATGTCGGTCAATGTCGCAGGGACTCACCGAGTTATTCGATCCCTTCTACCTGAAATGGTTGAGAGGAAACGTGGCGACGTTGTTTTTGTTACCTCGGATGTAGTTGTGAATCCAAGGCCCTCGATGGTTGCCTATGTCGCCTCCAAATGGGGCCTCGAGGGTTATGCGAGAGCGCTACAGATGGAGTTGGAGGGGACAGGTATTCGCGCCACCGTTGTTCGTCCAGGCCCAACACTTACCGGAATGGGTATGGACTGGGACGCAGACGCAACCAATGCAGCGCTTGACCTCTGGAGAAAATGGGGCCTCTCACGCCACGACAATTACATGCGCCCAGCCGGTGTCGCCGAGGCAGTGATGGCAGTAGTGGAGATGGCACGCGGTACCCACATCACAACTCTCGAGATTCATCCAGAGGCGCCACTTCATGAGGTAGGCGAGTGACCAGTGCGCCGCTAAAGACTCCACCGACTGTCTCAGGCTCTGACGGTAAAAGTGGTCATCTTGAGGAGCTCCGTACCAACCCGATCGGCCTCCTTGAGCGCGTGCGGGACGAGTGCGGCGACGTAGGGATATTCAACCTTGCCGAGCGTGAGGTTGTTCTTCTGAGTGGAGCCGAAGCCAATGAGTTCTTCTTTCGTGCTCCAGAGGAGGTGCTCGACCAGGCTGAGGCATACCCCTTTATGAAGCCAATCTTTGGTGAAGGTGTTGTATTCGACGCCTCCCCTGAACGACGTCGCGACATGCTTCACAATCAGGCTCTACGCGACAAGTTCATGCGGGGCCATGCAGCCACTATCGCAGCAGAGGTTGAGGCGATGACCGCGAAGTGGGGCGACACGGGCGAGATTGACCTCCTCGATTGGTTTGCCGAGCTAACTATCTACACCTCATCGGCTTGCCTAATTGGGAAGAAGTTTCGTGACGAACTCGATCGTAGATTTGCAGACCTGTACCACGACCTAGAGCGCGGCACTGACGCACTTGCATTTGTTGATCCGTATGCGGATATCGAGTCGTTCGCAATTCGCGACTCTTCACGCGCAGCCTTAGTTGAACTTGTACAAGCCATCATGACTAGCCGTGAAATGGCTATTCCTGCTGAGGGCGATGATCGAGACCTTTTGGATGTGCTTATGTCGATTCGAGAAGAGGACGGCTCACTACGTTTTACTGCCGACCAGGTAACCGGCATCTTCATCTCGATGATGTTTGCGGGGCATCACACAACCTCAACTACTGCATCTTGGATGCTTATTGAGTTGCTTCGTAGACCGGAGCAACTAGGCAGAGTTTTAGATGAGACAGATCGCCTCAATGCCGGCGGCGAGGAGATCTCCTACCGAGTCTTGCGCGAGATGCCTTGGCTAGAGGCTGCCTTGAAAGAGACTCTCCGACTCCACCCGCCACTAATTTTATTGCTGCGCGTTGCGAAGGTTGATCTAGAGATTCAAGGATTAGCAGTTAAGGCAGGCCAGATGGTCGGTGCCTCTCCATGGGTCTCCAATCGAATTCCTGAGGCCTTCGTGGACCCCGATGAATTTGAGTGTGAGCGCTATATCGACCCTCGGGCTGAGGACGAGTTGAACCCTTGGAACTGGATTCCATTCGGAGCAGGGCGCCACCGCTGTGTCGGTGCAGCATTTGCGATGATGCAGCTGAAAGCAATCTTTACGGTGCTGTTTCGCGACTGGAGCCTCGAGCTCGCACAGCCGTCGGATTCATACCGAGCAGATATGTCCAAGATGGTTATTCAGCTTGAGCAGCCTGCCCGCGTGCGTTACAGCCGGCGAGTGAAAGGTATGTGATGCGAGTAATCATTGACCGCGATCTATGCCAAGGACACGGCGTCTGCGAGTCGGAGGCACCGGCAGTCTTTAGCGTTGCACCAAAGTCAGCAACCGTTACGGTTCTCAATGAGAATCCAGATGAATCACTTCGGCCTCAAATCATGGCTGCGGTGAAGTACTGCCCAACCCATGCAATAACAATTAGCGAAGAGGAGTAACGATGCCATACCCACGTGCAGAACTAGAAGAGATGGTTGAGCGTTGGTTAGCGATCAACAAAGAGTGCGAGAAGAACCTCAACTGGGAGCCGATGGCAGAGCTCTATACCGATGACGCAACATATGGCTGGAACGTTGGGCCAAACGATGAGTTCATGGCTGTCGGAAAAGATGAGATCAGAGAACTGGCACTCGGGAGCGAGATGAGCGGGCTCGGTGGCTGGGTCTACCCATACCAGCATGTTTTGATTGATGACGTTAAGGGCGAGATCATGGGGCTCTGGAAACAGGTTGCAATCGCGAAACGCGATGACGGAAGCCATTATGAGGTAGCAGGTCTCGGTGGTAGTTGGTTTGTTTATGGTGGCGACTTCAAATGGAAGTGGCAGCGCGACTTCTTCGATGTCGGGAATGCAACTGCAGTATTTATGGAGATGATTAAGCACGACAAACTTACCGAGGGGATGCAGAAGAGACTCGAGCGCGCAATGGCCGGCGAGCGCCTACCTGGGCACTTCGGTCAAGGCGAGGCTCCAGTCGGACTTTGGGAGCGCTGACCTGGTCTCACTTAATTGTGGCTATTGCCCTTACTATTTACGCGCTGGTATCGGAGCATCTCGCGAGCAGAGTGCACGCCAAAGTGCTCGATAACTCGGGTATGTCATCCCCGGGTTGATATACCCCGCAGCCTCTAAATCTGCATTGAATTTAGGGAGACTGCGCCACGGCATGGCCATGTCAACATGATGCGCGAGGTGAAAACCTGTGTTGTATGGCGTTAACCAGAGGCGCGCACTCCATGACTGCTTCACATTGTGTGTTGTTAATCGACGGTCTGTGCTCGCACCTAATCCGCCATGCTCACCGATGGCGCGCAGTCTGTTTGAGACGCGCCACCCTGTCATCCATGGAGCGAGCCAAAGTATTGGATACGCATACCAGACTCCAGATACAGCCCACGCTGCTCCCCAAATAACGAGCTGTACACCAATGATTGACCAGGCCAATTGCTTTCGTGGCCCAGTAAACGCTCCTCGGAGAAGAGGCTTGAGATTTTTATACCCAGAGATGCCAAGTGCGTCTCGAGTCAGTCGCCTCCGAAGATCGCTTGGCTGACCTGGATACCCAGAGTAGAAAGCAATGTCTGGCTCCTCGGGCCCAAACTCCTCTCGATGATGCGAGAGGTGTGAGTGTCGGTAGAGGTGCATCGGGACAAATACTGGATAAGCGATTAACCATTTACCCACGAAATCGTTTGCAACTCGATTTGAGAATAGGAGTCGATGAGCGGATTCGTGCATCATGATGGCGAAGCGAGCAAATACGGGGGTCATCAAGATAAAGGCAAGCGGCCAGAGCAGCCAGACTCCGCTACGAGCAGGTATCACGAATGCAAGAAGCGCGAAGGCCCAGAGCGAGAGAACGCTAAGGGCGTTGCGCAGATCAGGAATCTGAGCCAACTCGTTTCGCACTCCGGGCGTGAGTACACCGTTTGAGCGAAGGCGCTCGGTTGGGAATGGGTGCTCAAGATGCTCAGGGTTAAGCATCATCTCGGTACGCATGCTTAGAAGCGTAGCGATCGGCTGCTCTTGGAGAGGCTCTGGGTAATTGGGGGGTTGTTTTATCGGTCACCTAGCGCTTGCCCCAACCTCGCCCTAGGATTCGCCGAGCAGTTTCCTCACTCTTCGAAATTTAAGGATAGATCTGAAAATGAAGACTTCATTTGCTCGCTTCTCTACAGCCGCCATGGCTGTGTTGCTAATCGCGTCAGGCATTGTTGCTGGAGTAGGTCTTAACGATGTCACGCCCGCATCAGGATTAGCTGGCGTGCCAGTAGGAGCGGTCTTCGTCCCCATGGACCCAGTGCGAATTCTTGATACTCGAAGCGGCTTTGGTGGAACAGTAGGTCCGGTAGGCAGTAACGACACGATCACTGTTGTAATCGCCGGGGTCTCAGACAACACGATTACTGTTCCAAGCAATGCTGTCGCTGCGGTTCTAAATGTCACTTATGTAAATGCTGCTGGACCTGGATACATAACGGTCTTCCCTGCGGGAACCGCAAGGCCAAACGCATCGAACCTCAACAAAGTGGGTCCAGGGCCGGTGCCTAACATGGTCACTGTTCGCATTGGCGTATTCGGCGCTGTGAATATCTTTAATAATCAGTCACCCGTTGAGATTCTCGCCGACCTCGCTGGGTACTACACGCTCGGGGGTTCTGGAGAGACTGGGGCGACCGGGCCACAAGGAGCGGCGGGTGCAACCGGAGCCACCGGGGCAGCAGGGCCAACCGGACCACAAGGCATAACCGGAGTAACAGGCACGACTGGCGTCACCGGCGCAGCAGGACCAACCGGAGTAACAGGCACGACAGGCACGACAGGAGTCACCGGCGCAGCAGGGCCAACCGGACCACAAGGCATTAGTGGAGCGACCGGTGCAACAGGCGCGACGGGCACGACTGGCGTCACCGGCGCAGCAGGACCAACCGGACCGCAAGGCACTACCGGCGCTACCGGGCTAACAGGCGCAACTGGCGCAACCGGGAATGACGGAACGGCAAGCGCAACGGGCACAACAGGGGTGACAGGTACGACAGGCGCTACCGGAGTCACCGGAGCAGCAGGGCCAACCGGACCACAAGGCACTACCGGCGCTACCGGGCTAACAGGCGCAACTGGCGCAACTGGCGCAACCGGGAATGACGGAACGGCAAGCGCAACGGGCACAACAGGGGTGACAGGTACGACAGGCGCTACCGGAGTCACCGGAGCAGCAGGGCCAACCGGACCACAAGGCATAACCGGAACTACCGGCGCTAGTGGTGTAACAGGCACTACCGGAGTCACCGGAGCAGCAGGGCCAACCGGACCACAAGGCATAACCGGAGTGACAGGGCCGACAGGGCCGACCGGTGCAACGGGTTCGACGGGCGCCGGAGGAGTAGTACTCGCGTATGCAAGTGGATTTGCCGACCCACTTACCTCGACAGTTGCTACAGCAGATTGCCCCACCGGTTTGATCGCGATCAGCGGTGGGTTCTACTTGCCGAATGATTCCCTCTCCGTCCTCGCGTCACAGCCCTACATGAATCCAACGCCTGCGGCTGGAGACGGCGAGAGCTGGGAAGTAACCGTTTATAGCAGCCTAAATATCGGCCAAATACCGTTTACCGTCTTCGCCAATTGCATCGAAGGCACATTCGATAGGTCTGCCTTTTAGCAGAGCGGCCAAACCGGCTTAAGCCCCTTACTGCCTGCGAACAAGGCTCTCGATTGAGGGTTGTGAGAACGCCATCCTCAGTAAATATGGGCACAATTGCCCCCTAGCGCTGATGGGTTCGGCACCCTATACTCGACTTGTCAAGCGTGCTTAGGCGTATTAAAAACCGCATTGGGGGCCCATGCAGAACGAACCGCGCATTGGAATACTTGTTGTCGCTTATAACGCGGCCACAACTCTCGCGCGTGTCTTGGACCGAATCCCCAGGGATTTTACGCATCGCATAGCCGAAGTCCTTGTTAGTGATGATGGCAGCCAAGACTCAACCTACCTAGTTGGGATGGGCTACAGGCAGATTCGAGATGATCTTCCCCTAACCGTCATAAGGCAGCCCATGAACCTTGGCTATGGCGGAAACCAAAAAGTTGGATATGAGTGGGCAATCGAAAAGAACTTGGACATTGTCGTTCTCTTACATGGTGACGGTCAGTACGCACCAGAGCTTCTTCCCGAGATGGTTGCGCCTCTCGAGAACGGGTCCTGTGATGCTGTCTTCGGGTCTCGAATGCTGGAGCCTGGTGCTGCTCGCAAAGGTGGAATGCCTCTTTATAAGCTCTACGGAAACCGAATCCTTACTCGATTTGAAAACACCCTTGCCGGAGCAGAATTATCTGAATGGCACAGCGGTTATCGCGCCTACCGGGTAGACGCGCTGAAAGACGTCCCCTTTGAGCGTAATTCCGACGGCTTTGACTTCGATACTCAAATAATTCTTCAATTCCTAGAGGCCGGAAAGCGCATCACAGAAATCCCCATCCCGACTTTCTACGGCGACGAGATTTGCTATGTCAACGGGGTTCGATATGCACGGGATATCAGCAAACACGTTCTCAAGTATCGTCTCCAGAGCGCCGGTTTTGGAAACGGCGAGAGCCTTTCGGCTGCCCCCGGAGCCTACGAGAAAAAGTCCGCGCCGGACACTTCGCACTCTCGAATCCTCACTTGGATAGGCAGCCAGAAGCCAGGGAAGGTTCTTGACATCGGCTGTTCTGATGGATCAGTCGCATCGGAGTTACGAGCTTCAGGTCATGAAGTCACTGGCATCGACCTTGAGGAATCTCCAGGGGTTCGAGAAAACGTTGACCATTTCTTTAAGGCTGATTTAGATAAAGGACTTCCTGCAGAGATCGTAGGAAAATTCGACATCGTCCTTGCAGCTGATGTGGTCGAACATGTTAGAGACCCAGCAAATCTTCTTGGTGAGATGAGAGAACTGCTCGCCTCCGACGGGTCCATTGTGGTGAGCGTCCCCAACTTCGGTCACTGGTACCCAAGGACTCGGATTCTCTTTGGATCTTTTGATTATGACCGCAGAGGAATTCTCGACGGAACGCACCTTAGATTCTTTACCCGATCAAGTTTTGAGAGGCTAATTAAATCTCAAGGGCTCCGAGTCAAGCGGCGCCATTACATTGGACTGCCCATAGAGGTTCTTTATCGTGGAACCGCCAAGGATGGCGACCAAGGAAAGTCAGGGAAATTTATTAAAATTATTGACAAAGTTGCGCTTCAACTTCGCCCAACAATGTTTGCATACCAATTTGTCTACGAACTCGCAGTTGACAAGCAGGCGAAGCCCGAGCTCCTCGTTAACAAGTCTCGAAAAGCCAGCCCCATCCCGGCGAGTGAAGAACTGGGCGAAGCGGGACGAATTCGCTAGGCGTTCTATAATCCGAGTCGGTTGCCATCGGGGGATTGAACAGTAACGGGTGAATATGGCTTGGATTGACGACCTTACGAACCAAATTGCAGAGGCGCACGGACTTGATCCGCAGAGCATCTCTGTGAGTGAGTCAGAGGCAGAGGTGCTGCTCGAATTAGCTGGCCTTGCCGCACACTCCAGCGGGGCTCGCACAAATGCACCATTGCTCTGCCACGTTTTAGGTCGCGCCCGTTCACAAGGGGTATCGCTTGAGGCTCTTAGTGAAACTGTTCGAGCTGCAGTTCAGTAGCGATTCATTGAGCAATTACTAAGCGACCGGGACTCCCTCGAACTTTGCTGCAGAAATTCCGCGTCGATCTAACTCTGCGAGGAAAGCCTCGGGAACAACGCAACCTGCGAGCCCGGTCACCCCGGGCTGCGCTCTCCCGATCTCCGGCAGAGCCCCAACTAGCAGAGCAGTTGCTACCCCAAGTACTGCGCCCCCAATGGTGGCAGTACGCCCAACAGATCCATAAATAACTGGAACACGCGCATTCCCTATACGCCCCCATACCTCGACGCGCGTCGCTCCCCAGTTGTCGCCAGGATCATTTCTACGAAACCATCCCGTGGAGCGCGGCTCTGGCTCGACAGCACGCACTGTGATGCGATCCGCTGATGGAAAAGATTTATGGAGCAGAGCAACACCCGCTCCGATTAGTTCACACTCTTTGTCCCCAACCGGCTCAGGAAACCAAATCAATTCATGAGTGCTACGACGGCGCACCTCACTCAATGCTCCGCCGATTACCTCATGAGGGCGCTCACTATGAAGCCTCCGCATCGAGGCCTCGCTATCAGGCCCGGCCACACCCGCACGCGAGACATGTATCTCGTCAACAGAATCGAGCAGCGTGGCAGCGTGTGCGGCGAGTACATCCGATAGTCCGGGAGCAAGCCCACACCCGGCGAGCACTGCTACTCCGCTAGCGAGTGCTTCATCGTTGAGGCGAAGCAGTGTGGCAATGCTCTCTTGATTATCCCCGCTCGTAGCGATCGGAACCCCCGATTCAATTGCAGCGATTACTAACGGAACATCGTCGCCTGCAGGTAGTGCACATGCAACAGCATCTACCCCGGGCGGGAGCGGCCTTCTCGCGCTCCACTCAACCGTCTCCGCTTTAGCGCCTAAAAATTTACGCAGCGCCTCAGCGCGATCCGCGCGCCTATCCGCTACAAGTATGCGATCAATGCCCCGTGTGGCACCGAGTTGTCGGCCTGCTCGAGCACCTAAGGCGCCGACCCCTACAAGCAATACTGTGCTCATCGGAAGTGAGGACCTGATAGTTGACGCCATCCTCCGATAGTTGGAGCAACACTCCCCTTGCCTTGAACGCGAACCAACGCGCCGGCAATCCCTGCTACCACTACAACAATGAGGCTGCGCCTAAAGGCACGACTTGCGCGCATGGCCTTGAGCATAACGACGCAGCACGCCGCTGGCCCATTACGCGAAGCGAGGCGACCAGATGGCCGCCTCAACATCGTTCTTCTCTCAGACCGCAAAGGTCCAGTGGGGCTAGCTGGAATCGAACCAGCGACCTCACCCTTATCAGGGGTGCGCTCTAACCGACTGAGCTATAGCCCCTCTCAGGAATTTACGAGGTTATCAGCACCCCTACCGAGGTACTCGGGTCTGCGCTACTCGTCGTACTCTTCAACGAGAATCAACGCCACCCCACCTAGGCGCTCGGCGAACAGGTTGTAGATGGAGGTCGCAACTGTCACAAGAATGGTGGAGATAGCAACCATTATTAGGCCCAAGAGGATAAATCCCTCAAGTATCTGGAGTGAGGCAAATTTAAAGTCCTTGGCGGAGAGCAGGCTCCCTAGGAAGTCCTCGAGCCCCGAGATTGCACCTAGGGCAGTTGCGAGAAGCCATATAACCACCCCAGCAACAACAATCACCCCTAAACCGGCCAGGTTAAAGAGCAGGGAAGTTCGGATCACCGACCAGAGGTCTATTTTTCGGATCTCGTATCGCCGGCGCTCGGCGGCACCCTCAATAAATTGGCTTCGCTCGGGCATGGCGTCCCCGGTGGATGCTGATTTACCAGATCGAGCCACTGCGAACCTCAGTCCTCGTCGTCAGACGCCTCGAGTACCAGGGCAACTGCGACCACCGTCTCACCTTCGCCAACAGAGGAGACCTTCACTCCAGTTGCATCGCGCCCCTGAGATGAGATCTCTTTAGCAGCCAAACGCACGACGTTTCCGGTAGATGAGAATACGAGAATCTCATCGTCGGTTAGGACAGTGAAGGCTGCTACCACCCCAACGCGTCCCGCAGTAACCCGCATTCCGCGAACGCCTTGCCCGCCGCGACCCTGCGAATTAAATCGCTCGAGCTTGGTGCGCTTCCCATGCCCAGATGCACTGACAAACAGCATCACTGCATCATCACGTGCAACGTCGCACGAGACCACTGCGTCATCGGCATTCTTAAGCTTCATACCTCGAACGCCTGCGGCACCACGACTCAACGGACGTACCTCTGACTCGGGGAACCTAATCGTCATACCGCTACGTGAAACCATAAAGATGTCTTCGTCGCCTGTGGTCTGAACAACCCCAACGAGTTCATCGTCGTCCTTGAGGTTGATTGCAATTAAACCTGTGCGGCGAGATGAGTCGTACTCCCCCATTTTGGTCTTCTTTACCTGGCCTTGCTTAGTAGCAAAGAAGAGGAAGGTGCCGTCTTCGTAGGTACGCGTGTCAATGACTGCCTGCACCTTCTCGTCTGGGCCGAGTGCAATGAGGTTAACGACAGCAGTACCTCGTGCAGTGCGCTCCTTCATCGGAATCTCATGAGCGCGCAGGCGATAGACCTTTCCGCGATTAGAGAAGAAGAGCAGATATGAATGCATGGTGCTCGTTAGAAGGTGCGAGACGAAGTCGCCATCCTTGAGCGCTTGCCCACGCACTCCCCGACCACCTCTAGCCTGCTTACGGAATGCATCCGCTGCAACGGTCTTGATGTAACCCTTGTTGGTGAGGACGACAATTACCTCTTCGTCCTCAATGAGGTCAAGGTCTTCTAGGTTGCCGGTATCAATAGTTATCTGCGAGCGACGTGCATCAGCGAACTTCTCGCGAATCACGCCCAGTTCGGTTTTAATGATCTCTCGCTTGCGACCCTCATCGGCGAGGATTGACTCGAGGTCTGCGATTGTAAGTTGAAGCTCTGCGAGTTCGTCGCGTAGGCGCTCGCCCGGTAGCCGAGAGAGGCGGCGGAGTGGCATCTCAAGAATGTGGTTGGCCTGCACCTCGCTAAAGTCGAACGGGGTCGCCATCAAACCGGTGCGCGAACCTTCATCGTCATCGCTTGCACGAATCAACGCAATAATTGCATCAATCATTGAGAGTGCTCGCACAAGGCCTTCGACGATGTGAGCACGGTCCTGTGCTTTGCGGAGTCGGAAGGCTGATCGTCTAGTGACTACCTCGAATTGATGCGCTACGTATACCTTAATTGCTGCGTCAAGAGTGAGCAGGCGCGGCACGCCGTCTACAAGTGCGAGCATGTGGGCCGCGAAGTTTGTCTGCATCGGGGTGTGTTTAAAGAGTTGGTTAAGTACTACCTGTGCATTTGCGTCACGCTTTAACTCAACTACGAGCCGAGTTGTTACACCACTCGACTCATTACGCACATCGCGAATTCCCTCAATGCGCCGATCATTTACAAGCTCAGCAATCTTTGTACCGATTACTTCGACGGAGGTCTGGTAAGGGACTTCGCTCACAACAATTCGCTGGTCGCCCTTCTTGCCTTCGTCAATCTCAGCCACCGCGCGCATCGTGATCGATCCTCGACCCGTCCGGTAGCAATCCCTGATACCGCTCGTGCCGAGAATAAGCGCACCTGTCGGGAAGTCTGGTCCCTTCACAAAAACCATAAGGTCGTCTGCAGTTGCGTCTGGGTTATCCAAGACGTGAAGCGAGGCATCAATAACTTCGCCGAGATTATGGGGAGGAATGTTGGTAGCCATGCCCACAGCGATGCCACCACCACCGTTCACCAAGAGATTTGGGTAACGCGCTGGGAGGACCGCGGGCTCAAGGGTTCCACCGTCGTAGGTGGTGATCATGTCTACGGTGTCTTCGTCGATCTCGCCGAGCAACTGCATTGCAAGCGTTGCAAGGCGCGCCTCTGTATATCGCGCTGCAGCGGGGCGGTCGTTGGGGTCCGGTGAACCGAAGTTTCCGTGACCATCAACTAGTGGATATCTGAGAGAGAAGTCTTGAGCCATGCGCGCGAGTGCGTCGTAGATGGCTTGATCACCGTGCGGGTGGTAATAAGCCATTACTTGACCGACGGTATTCGCACACTTTTTGTGCTGACGATCTGGGCGCAGGCCCGCGTCGTACATTCCGTAAAGGATTCGTCTCTGGACTGGTTTCAGTCCGTCACGAGCATCTGGCAACGCGCGCGACGTAATGACCGACATCGCGTACTCGAGGAATGATCGCTCCATCTCGTCTTGAATCGAGATTGGTTCTACGTTTCCAAATGTTTGCTGCACGCCCTCAGGCATGGTTCTCCTCTTTGCCTCGCCCTAATTGGCGCTGCGTTGATCGGTTTGAATGCGTTCCCTTAAATATCAAGGAAGCGCACGTCTTGGGCATTCGACTGAATAAATCCCTTGCGGGCCTCTACGTTCTCGCCCATCAAGGTTGAGAAGACTTCATCTGCGATTGCTGCTTCCTCAACGGAGACTTGAAGAAGAGTGCGTGTATCAGCACCCATCGTTGTTGCGCCTAGTTCTTGCCAGTCCATCTCCCCGAGACCTTTGAATCGACTTGTCTCGATACGGCGCCCTGGATGCGCCTCTTCAAATGCCGTCAGCGCTGCCTGGTCCTTGAGGTAGTGCCGCTCTTTACCGAGGTCGGCGCGGAATAGTGGTGGCTGAGCAATATAGATATGCCCAGCAATTACCACCTCAGGCATCTGTCGGTAGAAGAACGTAAGTAGCAATGTGCGGATATGTGACCCATCAACATCGGCATCCGACATCAACACAATCTTGTGGTAGCGGAGCTTCTCTTTATTGAACTCCTCCGCTATACCT